>Ga0068856_100004937_pt1 | contig 13203 bp, 8 predicted proteins | sample KBSCornC62_FD_66595 | JGI IMG/M metagenome (GOLD analysis project Ga0068856, IMG submission 66595) | Corn rhizosphere microbial communities from Kellogg Biological Station, Michigan, USA - KBS Corn C6-2 | ecosystem: Host-associated > Plants > Roots > Rhizosphere > Soil ...
TGAGACCAAAGGCGACACTGTAGGGGTGCTCGACCTGCGATCGGAGGGTCGCCAGGTTCTCTTGGCTGTGCCGCAGAGACTGATCGGGGTGGCCGAACATCCACAGCGCCAGGGCCAGCGCGCCCCGCGCCGAAGTCGCCGGGTTGTCGCCGTAGATGAAGGCGTGGGAGCTGTGGCGGTCGTGGTCGTAGAGCTCGAGGACACGTTCGAGGTGCTCGCGGGCCTGCTCGAGCTCCCCGAGGAAGTAGTGCGACCAGCCCACCTCCATGTTGCCTTGGAGTAGTAACCCGTCGTCGTTGGTGGTCGCGCCGAGCTGGAGGACCTGTTCGCCGAGCGCCAGGGCGCTGGCGTGCTGAGCCCGCACGATGTGGTAGCTCCACAGACCGTGCAGGACCGGCACGAGCTGCGGCGTGTCGCCCAGCATTCGACACAGCTCACGGGCCCGCTGGTAGCAGTCCTCGACCTCGGGCGCCGCATAGCCTCGAATGGCCATGTAGGCGGGACCGAGCGCCAGCCGGAACTGCAGCTCCACCCCGGCCCGCTCCGGACCGGCGGGGAGGCCGGCGAGCAGGTCGAGACCGGTCGTCAGGTGCGCGATCGCCTCCGGGTTGGCCGAGGCGTGCAGCGCGCTCTGGCCGGCGCGCAGCCAGCACGGCACCGCCTCGGCAATCATGCCGGCCTGGGTGTAGTGGTGAGCGAGCAGCTCAGGCGCGGTCTCGACCATGGCCGGGAAGTGTTCGGTCAGCGCCCGCGCGATGTGCTGGTGATACTGCCGCCGCGTTGTCCGCAGCAGCGACCCATACGCCGCGTCCTGGATGAGGGCGTGTTTGAAGGTATAGCTCTCGCCACGCGGGTTCTGCTCGACGAACAGCAGCCCGGCGTCGACCAACCGGGCCAAGTTGCGCCTCAGCGCCTCCGGGTCCACGCTCGCGGTCCTCTCGGACACCGCTGCGAGCAGCTCGTAGGAGAACTGCCGGCCGATAACCGCCCCAAGCTGCGCGACACCCTTGGCATCGGTCAACCGGTCCAGCCGGGCGGTCAGCAAGTCCGCTAGCGTTGCCGGGATCGTCAGCTCCGGCAACGGGCGGACCGGATCAAGCCGCCCGTTGCTATGGCGAATGAGCCCCTGCTCGACGACTAGCTTGGTCAGCTCTTCGAGGTAGAGCGGCACCCCGTCAGCCTTCTCCGCGAGCTGGACCAGCCGCTCGGTGGGCACGGGCATGCCGGCAATCTCGGTCACGATCCTCACCGACGCCTCACGGTCCAGACGGTTGAGATTCAGCCGCTCGAGCCCCAGATCCTGAGGCCAGGGAGGCATGAACTCCGGGCGGAAGCTAAAGACCACCAGTTCCCGCGTCTGTGGCACATGTTCAATTAGTTGCGTCAGCAGGTCGAGCGACGAGGGGTCGATCCAATGCAGGTCCTCGACCACGAAGAGGACGGGCTGATACTCGGCGCGCAGGAGCGCGATCTTGACCAGCGCGTCGATTGTCAGCTGCCGCTGGCGATCCGCCGGCAAGTCGAGCGGCGGATGGCGATCCTCGAACTTGACCGCCAACAGCCTGGCTAGCAGCGGCACCACCGTCGGGAGGTCGAACCCGTACTGCGCAAGGAAGCCCTCGATCTTGTCGAGGCGCTGCTCACATTGCTCGACGGTGTCGTCCGGTCCGAACTCCAGTACGCGCTCCAGGAACTGGACGACCGGGTAGAAGGCCGAGTTCACGAAGTATGGCGAACAGGACAGGTGGATGAGGAACGCGTCCGGGGACTGGGCCACATGTTGCTGAAGCGCCCAGATCAGCCGCGACTTGCCGATGCCCGGCTCACCCGCCACGAGGGCGACGCCGCCATGACCCGCCCTGACCTGCGCCCAGCGGTCGGTCAGTGTGGTCAATTCGGCGTCGCGACCCTGCATGGGGAAAAGTCCGCGCTGCGCGGCGACGTCCAGCCGGGTTCGCGCCCCGCTCTCGTGCAGCACCTGGTAAATCGCCATCGGCCGGGAGATGCCCCGAATGGTCTGAAAGCCGAGCTCGCGGCAGTCGAAGTAGCCGGCGATCAATCGGTACGCCGCGGCGCTGATCACCACCGAGTCGGGGGCGGCCAGGGCCTGCAGGCGCGCGGCGATGTTCGGCGTGACGCCGACGGCGGCCGTGGTCTTCGAGCCCTCGTCGGCAGCAAGGGCACCGGCCACGACCAGGCCGGTGTCGATGCCAATCCGAACGTGGAGGTCGATGCCGAATTCAGACTGGAGGCGGCTGTTGAGTTGGCCCACTGCCTCGACGATCCCCAGTCCGCTACGTACGGCCCGCTGGGCGTCGTCCTCGTGGGCCGAGGGTAATCCGAAGAAGGCCATGATGCCGTCACCCGAACGGTTGTCGATGTGGCCCTCAAAGCGGCGGACGACGGTTTCGCAGACGCCATAGTAGTGGTTAATCGTCTTGACTAGCTCCTCAGGATCCAGGCGTTCGGAGAGCCCAACTGAGTTCACCAGGTCGCAGAACAGGCACGTCAACTGCCGCCGTTCTGCACCCGCGGAGGCCGCGACGGCCATCGCCGTCTTCCCGAGCGTGAGCGGCGACCCGCACTCGAAACAGAACTTCACACTCGCCGGATTCTCGGTGTTACAACTTGAGCAGCGCACCGTTTCCCTCCTCCCGGCACCGCGTCACACTGCGGCCGATGCCTCTCGCTCAACGTTCAAGACCGGGAACGTCAGCAGCGCCCCTAACCCGACACGCTCGGTGGCCTGGAGCAGCGCGTGATAGAGCCCGGGCCGAGCGTCGTCGGGCACGTCGAGACCAATCGCGAGGTCGACGAACGCGCCGGGCGGGATTCGTACTCGGCCGGGCAGGAGTCGAAGGCAGCCCGCATGGATGCGGCCATCCGGCTCTGCGACCAGATCACTCCAGACGAAACCGACCTCAACAGGGGTCGGACCGTCGTTCCGTAGGCCGGTGTGAATCTCGCCTGCGCCGCCGGGTGGGACGGAGCGCCGCGCGCGCAGGACGGGCAACGGCTCGATCGTTTGCCGCCCTCGCTCTGCAGCAATGTCCAGCACCGCGCCCGGTGGTTGCTGCAATGAGGCCGCCGTCCGTGGCGGCCGCGTGAGAAGGTCGAGCACGGTGTCCAGCAGCCCGCCGAACTCGGCCGCCAGCCGGCGCGTCGCCTCCGGAGCGAGGAGATCACGATGACGCGCCGACCACACTCGGCTCGCGGTGGCGATATTGCCGAGGGCGCCATTCGCGATCTCATCGCGCAGTATGGCGGTCGCCCGCTCTGCGATCGTAGGCGTCCCGGGCTCCGGCATCACCATCGGCGACCCGGCGTTCATGCCGCTCCCCGCCCCAAGGATGTCCTCACCACCGACAACCTTCCCAACGCCCGACAGGTGTCAATGGTAGCGTTACTGGCGAGACTTCCGCTGTGGGTTCTGAGCCCGGATCCACTGGTGATCATAGGTTGAGGCTTGAGGTCGGCGCGCTGAACGGCCAGATGCCGTCTGGCTGGACGATGAGCTTGCTGAGGGCTTCATCGGACCGGTCCGAGAGGGCATCTTTCGAGTGCGATTGTTGCATGCCCCGTCCCGGGTGGACGCGTCGTTCGATGAGCCGAATCTAGTGTCGGCGGCCGGGTTGGTGCCGGTGCTGCGGCTGGCCGCGGGGCGCAGGCACGCGCCGAAGAAGCCTCGAATGACCTGCGCTGGCATTCGCCCGTTCCGGACCGCTTCCCAATTCAAATCCCATGCGTGGAACGAGTGCCGCAGCTCCGAGCCGTGTCGCTGACAGGTGCATGATATGGCTCCATTTGTACGGCTTGAGAGGCCTGCCTTAGCCCCAGCTCTTCATGATCTTGAGGTGAGGTCCGACGTAGACAGGAGAAAGTGCCTGCCTGTAGGGGATTCTGGGCTTGTCGAAGGTCCAGGTCCATCGCACGGGAAGGCACTTTCAAGGTGCAGGCTACCGTCCGTCCCAGGTTGGTGGTGTCCGCTGACGGTGAGGGTGTCGTGTCGCATGCCGGCTCGCGGCTGCTGGCCGATCCGGCCGAGCGCAGCACGCTGACCGGTGAGCTGACCGACGCGCTCGGGCGCCTGGCTCGGCCGAGAACTGCGCACGATCCGGGGCGGGTGCTGGTCGATCTGGCGGTCGCGGTCGCGGTCGCGGTCGGTGCGGAGTGCATCTCCGACGTCGCCGTGCTGGCCGATCAGCCCGGCCTGTTCGAGCCGGTGGCGTCGGACTCGACGGTGTGGCGGCTGCTGGCCCAGCTCGGCGAGCCGGAGCTGGTCGCGGTCGCGCAAGCGCGGGCGGCGGCGCGGGAGGTGGTCTGGGCGCAGCGGGCCGAGGTGACCGGCGCGGCGGTGTCGGCGGCCGTCGCCGCCGGAGTCGAGCTGCCCGGCCTGGTGATCGACGTTGACGCTTCGATCGTGGAGTGCCATTCGGAGAAGGAGTCCGCAGCGGCCACGTTCAAGTCCTCATTTGGCTACCACCCGATCTTGGCGTTCTGCGACAACTCCGGGGAGTTCCTGGCCGGGCTGCTGCGGCCGGGTAACGCCGGCGCGAACACCGCCGCTGACCACATCAGCGTCCTGGACCAGGCGTTGACGCAGATGCCGGATGCGCACCGGCACGGCGTTGCGGTGCTCATCCGCGCGGACGGGGCGGGCTGCTCCAAGGCGTTCCTGGCCCACATCCGCGGCCTGCGCGCCCAGGCCGTACTGACAGAGTTCAGCGTGGGCTGGGCGGTCACCGACCGAGAACGCGCCGCCATCGACACGTTGCCGACCACGGCCTGGACCGACGCCATCGACGCCGACGGCCAGCCCCGCGCCGGCGCCCACATCGCCGAGCTGACCGGTCTGCTCCCGCCCCGGACGCTGGCCGGCTACCCGGCCGGCACCCGAGTGCTCGTCTGCCGGGAACGCCCACACCCCGGCGCCCAACTCGACGCCTTCCGAAGAACGCGACGGCTGGCGCCACCAATGCTTCGCCACCGACACCCCAGCCGGACAACTGGCGTTCCTCGACGCCCGCCACCGCGCCCACGCCCGCGTGGAAGACCGGATCCGGACCGGCAAAGACACCGGCCTGGGCCGCTTCCCCACCCGAACCTTCGCCATCAACGCGGCCTGGCTGACCGCGGTCATGCTCGCCCTCGACCTCACCTGCTGGGCTCAGACAATCCTCCTGCACGACGTCCCGACCCCGGCCAAGGCCGAGCCGAAGACGCTGCGCTACCGACTCCTGCACGTCGCCGCCCGTATCGTCCGCGGCGGACGGCGGCTGCGGCTGCGCCTCGATCGGCACTGGCCCTGGGCGACCGCCCTACCCGCCGCGTTCGCCCGCTGCCCCGCGCTACCCCAACCCGCCCGCTGAACCCAGCGCCCCGACCCGACGACCGGAGCAGGAGAACCCGGCACACCCAGGCCGGGCGACCCGGCACGAGCACGGCCGAACCCCAGCACACAAGATCCACAAGCGAGCTTCGAAATCACACGTGAATGACCGGGGCTAGTACCGAGGCAGACACGGCCTTAGAAGCGGCTCTACGCAGCCAAGCGTGGTAGCCGTCCTCGGATCGGGTGGCAGTCGGAGTGTGCCAATCGACGCCACAGTGCAGCAGGAGGCGGAGCCGGTAGTTGCCGAAGTTGCGCTAGCCGTGCCGCCCGACTCGCTTCACCTCCTTGATCAGCGCGTTGACGGCCTCGGTCGGTCCGTTGGAGACGCCGCCGATGTCGAAGGGTCAAGTCCGCTGGCGTGGTGTGTGACGGCTGGCGCGTGACCTTCTTGTTGGTTAGGCGCTGAGCGCCGGGAGTGTCGCCTCCCCGGGGTTGGTGGTGGTGTCGGTGACCGGCCGCAGCCGGCAGCGGGTGAGGAGGTCGAGGCCGAGGTAGCGGCGGCCTTCGGTCCAGTCGTTGTGTTGTTCGGCCAGGACGGCGCCGACCAGCCGGGTCAGGGCGGCGCGGTCGGGGAAGATGCCGACGACGTCGGTGCGGCGGCGGATCTGCCGGTTGAGCCGCTCGGAGGGGTTGTTCGGTCAGATCTGCCGCCAGACCTCCTTCGGAAAGGCGGTGAAGGCGAGCACGTCGGCGCGGGCGGCGTCGAGGTGAGCGGCCACCGCCGGGAGCTTGTCGGTCAGGGCGTCGAGGATGCGGTCGAACTGGCGTGCACGGCCGCGGCGTCGGGCTGGTCGTAGACGGAATGCAGCAGCGCCCGCACCCACGGCCAGGACGCCTTGGGGGTGGCGGCCATCAGGTTGGCCGCGTAGTGGGTCCGACACCGCTGCCAGGCCGCGCCGGGCAGGGTGGCCCCGATCGCCTCGACCAGGCCGGGGTGCGCGTCGGAGGTGACCAGCGCGACGCCGGTCAGGCCGCGGGCGGTCAGGTCCCGGACGAAGCCGAGCCAGCCGGCGCCGTCCTCGGCGGAGCTGACTTGCAGGCCGAGGATCTCCCGGTGCCCGTCGCTGTTGACGCCGGTGGCGAGCAGGGCGTGCACGTTGACCACCCGGCCGCCTCAGGGACCTCGAGCACCAGGGCGTCGGCGGCGACGAACGTGTACGGCCGGCGTCCAGCGGCCGGGTGCGGAACTGCTCGACCTGGGCGTCGAGGTCGCGGGCCATCTCCGAGACCTGCGACTTGCTCAACCTGGTGATGCCGAGACTCTCGACGAGCTTCTCCATCCGCCGGGTCGACACCAGGAGCAGGTAGCAGGTGGCGACCACGGTGGTCAGTTTCTCACCGCGACCAGGATTGGCGGGACGGCGTGCCGGCACGCCGTGCTCGTCGACTGCCTCGACGACGAGGAGGTCCTCGCACAGCTCCAGGCAGGGGTCCTGAGGCGTTCCGCGTCCCAGTCGCCGAGCTCGGAGACCAGGATCGAGCGGCTGCGCTCGCGCGTCGTCCAGGTGCTCCGCGCGATGACAGAGACCGACGTCGTCCGCGAGCACGGATCAGGTGAACGAGAAGAAGACCGTGTAGTCGTTCGAGGCGCCGCTGCCTACGAACGGGCTCCAGCCCTACGGTGGTTGCGGTGCACCGCCTCTCAGAGGCGGTGCACCGCGTGGACTCCACCTGCTTTGGTGAGCGAATCTCTCGCCTTGCCGGTGCTGGAGCTGCGCCGCTGATCTGTTGTGGGATGAGTTCGTGCCACGAATCACTCCATGGAACGGGACATTTCCGGTGTAGCGATGGGCACGTTCAGTGATATGTGCAGGTAAACCGGGTGCCCCCAACGGGATTCGAACCCGTGCTACCGCCTTGAAAGGCCCGTCAAGCCGGCCGACTTGGCCGTCCCAGGCGTGCTCGACCTGTCGAGAGCAGCGCTCCGCCTGCTCCTACGGCGCCGTCTGGCTCTGGTTCGTCCCACGATCCGCTCCACGTCGCGGTAGGACAGGCTGTAGCGCAGGTACCAGCGGACCGCGACGGTGATCACCTCCGGCGGGAGCCGGAACCCGGCAAGCGCCGATCGGTCGACGGGCGGCGGGAGGGCTCGAGATCGAAGCACGCCCAGCTTCCCAGCCAGGTCGACCGCCACCGCCCAGGGCGGATGGACGCAGGAGACCCCAAGAAACCGTAGGTCAAAGGCCCTCCCTCGACATCCGAGGAAAGGGCCTTCGCCGTCACCGGACGGTTCTAGCGGTGTGCCGGTGCGAGGAAGTTCCGCACCACGTACCGGCCGATCTTGAGGCCATGCGTGGTGCCCGAGGTCGTGGCGTGGCGGAAGTGGAACCCGACCAGGACGCGGGAGTCGGCATTCTCGGCCGCGGCCTGCGAGAAGCTGGTGAACGACCGCATGGTCGGCGACGGGTCGGTACAGGTCTCGCCCGGCGGCAACGTGAAGCTGCACAGCTCGAAGTGCGCCCGGTCGGAGCCGAAGAAGCCGCGCAGCACCGCCGCCGCCGCACCGCCCTCGACCGAGTGGCCCGAGTCGTGATCCGGGATAGGTGGCGTCGTGACCAGGGGGGTCCACGTCGCATCGGGGGAGGTCCGCGGGTTGCCGTCCGTCCCCGCCGCGCGGATCGCGGTGATGGGCCGCCAGAGGTTCTGGTCGTACTTCTGGTCGAACGTGCCGATGTAGCCATCTGTCAGGGCGATGTCGAGCAGACCGAACAGCCGTGCCGCCTGCCATGCGTCGAGCCGACGCTCCTCGGCCAGGGAGCGTGCCAGCCGGTTCCAGAGCAGCGGCGAGCTCTCGACCCAGAACCGTGCCTCCTCCGTCTGATCGGCAGTTCGGCCGCTCGGTGTCGTGGTGCCGTCCCCGCCCAGAGCCTTCACCTCGTTGAAGTCGCGGGTGTAGGCACGGGAGGTGAGCCGGTAGGGCTCGTCGCTGCGGAACTGGGCCCCCGACGTGAGGGCGAACGGGGTAACGTCGCCCCACCCCGGCGCGAAGGCGAACGGGAAGTCCGCGGACGTGAAACGGTACTCACCGGGCTCGTCACCTTGCGGGTAGGCCGTGTCGAAGAGCAGCGTGTCGGATCCGTCACCGGTCCTCAGGGCCACGATCGCCTGCGCTGCGGCGTCCCCGACGGCAACACCGCGGTCCTTCGCCTCACCGTCCGGGACGGCCGCCAGGGCCGCCGCGTAATCGGCCTCAATCGCCGGAACCTCGGTGGCCGCACACGCCGAGAACGGCTCCGGGAGGGTGCCCACCGCAGCCACGAGCGTGCCTCGGGCCGCGGCCGCGATGGCGGCCAGGGGTGCCGCGCCCTTCGCTCGCGCATTGTAGGCGTAGGGCTCCGCACGACGGCTGATCGCGTTGAGGCTGTCGTGGATCGCGAGGTGCATCATGGCGTACATCCGCGACTCGTGCAGGGGGTTGTTGGTCGGTGCGAGCGCGCAGGCGAGGGCAGCCTCGGCGGCTCGGGCGTTCCACCCGATGACGGCCTGTCCGCTGACGCGCGGGCCGTGGTCGGCGCCGTGGCCGGTGCCGTCATGAGCGCTGGCGGCCAGCGCAGGCGCGGAGACGAGCGTGGTGACGGCCGCGATGATCGCGAGCCGCCGGGTCGAGCGGGAGATCTGGTCCATGACGGACCTCCTCAACTGAGTCCACAGGAAAGAATGGGGGTGCGGCGCTGAAGAGCACGGCGGAGACGGATCTGGTACGCATGGCGCGCTCATGTAGGTCGAGAAGCCGGGTCCGGGCCCGCGAGGCGGTTCTCCGCTGCGCGGATCCTCGGTCTGAGGATGGGGTCAGGCTGTTGTGGTTCGGTTGTTGCTGCGATTTCCGCTGCTCAGCAGGGATGGTGGCCTAGCCTGAGTACGTGTTCCTGCGGGTCCTCGGACCCCTGGTAGTCGAGGTCGGGGACCCGCCGACGGGGGTAGCGGTGCCCGGCGCGAAGGAACGCGCTGTGCTCGGCAGGCTGCTGGTCTGTCCGGGCCGCGCGGTGCCGGTGGACGTTCTCGTCGACGACGTCTGGTCGGGCCGGCCACCGCCGACGGCCCGCAGGTCGTTGCAGGCGCACGTGGTCCGGCTGCGGACCAGCCTCGAACCGGAGCGTCCGACGGGTTCGCCGGGACAGTTCGTGGCCCGGCGGGGAGACGCGTACGCGCTGGCGGTGGACCCGGAGTCGGTCGACACGGGCGCGGCCTCGGTGGCGGCGGCGGCGGGCCGCGCCGCCCACGCCGCCGGCGATCTGCTGACCGCGCGACGCGAGTTCGAGACCGCCCTGGCGTACTGGCGTGGCGAACCCTTCGAGGACTGGCGGACGGCCGGCTGGGCGGACAGCGAGCGGCAGCGCCTGGCAGACGTGCAGGCGTCGATCCTCGAGGCTCGGATCGACGTCGACCTCGACCTCGGACGGCACCGCGAGCTGGTGTCGGAGCTGGAGGCGCGGGTCTCCGGGGACCCGCTGCACGAGGGCTGGTGGGTCCGGCTGATGCTGGCGCTGTACCGCAGCGACCGGCAGGCCGATGCGCTCGCGGCGGGGAGGCGGGCGCGCGCCAGCCTGGCGGAGGAGCTGGGCGTGGATCCCGGTCCGGCGCTGGCCGGCATGGAGCAGGCGGTCCTGCATCAGTCCGACGAGCTGCTGATGCCGCTGCCTGGGCCGGCCAACGGTCGACCGGCCGGCGCCCCGCGTCCTGCTCGGCCGGGCGACACAGCCTGCCCGTATCGGGGCCTGGCCGCGTACGAGCGCGCGGACGCCGACCTCTTCCACGGCCGGAGTGCGGCGGTCCGGGCGCTGACGGCGAGGCTGCGAGCCACCCGGCTGGTAGTGGTCTCGGGGCCGTCCGGAGTGGGCAAGTCCTCGGTCGTCGGTGCCGGTCTGGTACCGGAGCTGCTGCGCGGCGGCGTCCCGCACAGCGCCGGCGCCGAGGTGGTCGTGGTCAAGCCGGGACCGCGACCGGTCGACCAGCTCGCTCCGTTGCTGCGCGAGACGGAGGCGGCGGATGGCCCACCCGATCCGAGGCGCCCGGTCGCGCTGATCGTCGACCAGTTCGAGCAGCTGTGGACGGCCGGGGCGGAGGACCGGGAGCGGGCCGCCTTCGTCGACGCCCTGTTGGCGATGCTGGATGACGGGGTGCTCAACTGCGCCGTGCTGGTGGTCCGAGGCGACTACCTGGGTCGGCTCGCCGAGCACGCCGAGCTGGCCTGCCGCACCGCCGAGGGTCTCGTCCTGGTGCCGCCGATGACCGAGCCGGAGCTGCGCGAGGTGGTCGAGGAGCCGGCACAGGCGGCCGGCCTGGACGTCGATCCGGACCTGGTGGACGCCGTCATCCGCGACATGCACGGGCAGGCGGCGGCGCTGCCGCTGCTGTCCAGTGCGCTCGTCGGCACCTGGGAGCGGCGTCGCGACCGGATGCTGACCCTGACCGGATACGTCGAGGCCGGCGGTGTCACCGGCGCACTGGCGGGCAGCGCCGAGGCGGCGCTGGCCGCAGTGGACCCGGCCGACCGGGTGCTGGCGCGCCGGATGTTCGTCCGGCTGGCCGCGTCCGGCGGCGAGGACGACGCGCCCACGCTCGTACGCCGCCGCGTCCCGCTCGCCGAGCTCGGTCTCCACGACGCCGACGGCGCGCGGCGACGCGCGGTGATCGAGGGGTTCGTCTCCCGGCGGCTGCTGACCATCGACGCCGGCCATCTGGAGGTGACCCACGAGGCGCTGTTGACCGGGTGGCCGCGGCTCGCCGGTTGGCTGGCGGACGATGCACTCGGCCGGGCCGTACGGGCTCACCTCGCGCCGGAGGCCGCCGATTGGGCCGCCGCCGGGCGGCCCGGCGACCGGCTCTACCGAGGAACCCGGCTCGACTCCGCGCTGGAGTGGCTCGCCCGCCCCGACGCGGACCCCACAGGCGCCGAACGGGAGTTCCTCCATGCCTCGGCCGAGCACGCGGAGGCCGAGTTGGCGGCGACCCGCGAGCAGGTTCGCCGGACCCGCCGGCTCGCCGTCGTCCTGGCCATTCTGACTGTCGTGGCTCTCGCCGGCGGCCTGCTCGCCGTGCAGGGGAAGCGGGCCGCGGACGCCAATGCCCTGCGCGCCGACGCCGACCGGCTCGCCGCTGCCTCGTCGACTGTCGGCGCGCCGGATCTCTCGCTGCTGCTGGCCGCGCAGGCGTACCGGACCCAGCACACCCCGCAGACCGAGGCGGCGCTGCTGTCGGCGGCGGTAGAGCATCGCAAGATCGTTGGCGTCTACCGTGCCGCCGGTATCGCGCGGCGACTGGCGGCCAGCCCGGACGGGCGGGTCCTCTACGCGCACACCGACACGCAGGTGGTGGCCTGGGATACGGCGACGCACCGGGCCCGGGGGCTGATGGAGTACCGCAGCCCCAACGCCCATCCCAAGGACGTTGCGGCGTCACCGGCGCGGACCGGCGACGCCGCCGGGCTGGTCGCGGTGGTCACCCCCCAGGTCGAAGGCATGGTCGGGTCAGCGCTCACGCTGCTCGACCGCGATGGCCGCGTGCGGTGGGTCCGACGGATCCCCGACCTCGGTGGCTGGCCGCTGACCGCACGGTTCACCTCCGACGGCCGGCGTCTGGGCGTGGTTGTCGTCGCAGGGTACGGCGGTCCCGCGCCTGTCCGCATGGGTCGGTACGTCGACACCCGTACGGGACGGGCTGACTCGTTGGCGTTCCGTGAGCAGATCTTCGCCGGATGGGACACCAACAACTGGCAACGAGGGTTCTCCGCGGATGCGGAGACGGTGGACATGATGAGGGCCGACGATTCCGGGCGGCAGGTGACCCGCGACCTGGTGGCCGGGACCACGACGAGGCTCGTTCTCCCCGGGGTCCAGGACCAGGCGTCCATGTTCCCCGTCGGCGGCGGCTGGCTGGTGGGGCTGCCCGACGGGACCGCGTACTGGTACCCACCCGCGGCGACCGAGCCGGCGCAGCGGATGAGCGACCACACCAGCTGGATATCTGCGGCAGCCACGGACGCGGCGAGGTCGGTGCTCGTCACCGCCGCCGACCAGCGGCTCGTGGTCAGTGACCTAGTCGCGGGCCGCTGGGTGCGGCGGGAGGTGTTCGCTGTACAGGGCGGGACCGTCCTCGCTCTGGCGGTGAACCGGCAGGGCACCCGCGCGTACTCCTCGGGCGACGACGGGACCGTGACCGCGTGGGACCTCACCGATCGGGAGGGGTTCGGCGCGCAGATCCGCCAGCCCCAGCTCGCCGGTACCGATCCCTTCCATACGGTCGTGATCGGTAACGCCGAGCTCGCCCCCCGGACCGGCGAATGGGTGGTGCCCGCCATGCGGTACCGGGACCCCACCAGTCAGGGACCGATCTTCGCGATGTTCATGGACCCGCGGACGCGGGAGCCCACGGGCAGCGTCCAGGTCAGCGTCCGCGCACCGGTGGGCACGCCGAGACAGACCGTCTCGATCAGCCCGGACGGCCGGCTCGCCGCGATCACGACCATGTTCTCCACGGCCGTGATCGACATAAGCCGGCGCCAGGTCGTCCACCAGATCATCCTGCCGACAGTGCCGACGGCAGCCGCCCAGAGCGGCGAAGCGCTGCGCGAGGTCCCCGAGCCGGTCATGTCGAGCGCGTGGACGAAAGACGGTCGGTGGCTGCTCATCACCACTGCGGGAGCGCGCGGGGTCGCGACACGCGGCTCCGTCTTCGTGATCGACACCGCGACCTGGTCGCCGGGCCGCCGGGTGCTGGCGCACGGCGACGCGACCGCCATCGAGGTCAGCCCGGACGGCCGCCTAATCGCCTTGGGCACGCAGAGCGGCGACATCATCATCGCCGACGCCGAC
>Ga0068856_100004938_pt1 | contig 13202 bp, 14 predicted proteins | sample KBSCornC62_FD_66595 | JGI IMG/M metagenome (GOLD analysis project Ga0068856, IMG submission 66595) | Corn rhizosphere microbial communities from Kellogg Biological Station, Michigan, USA - KBS Corn C6-2 | ecosystem: Host-associated > Plants > Roots > Rhizosphere > Soil ...
GTGAGATCGATTTTTAGATTGCCTTGAGATCCACGACGACAAACCAAAGTTCGTCGGACAAAGTGAGTTTCTGATTTCATGAAGATTCTGGTAACCGGCGGCAGCGGCTATTTGGGAAGTCATGTGCGCCGCTATTTTTCAGCCGACGATTTCTCGCGACGATCCAATCTCGACCTACTCAACTCCAGAGACACGGAACTGGTTCAGGACTATGACGCAGTGATTCACCTCGCCGCGTATATGGACAAGTCTTCTGCGGGCGCTGATCTTTCTTTTCGAACCAATGCAGAAGGAACCAGGAACGTGCTGCAGCACATGCGACCGAACTCTGTATTCATCTACGCATCGACGAAAGATGTATACGGTAAACACGCCAATGCGTATCCAACTGCCGTTCCCGAGACTTGCGAAACGACATACGCTAATCACTCAGCGTTCGAGTGGTCGAAACTGATTGGTGAACGCTACGTCGAATACTATGGCGCTCGACGAAACTTTCGGGCGTGTGTTTTCAGACTCTCCGCGGTTTATGCTCGGCCCACCTCAGGAAACGAAAATGCATTCGTGACCCATTACGTCGAGTCAGTAAAGCATGGCTGGCCAATTCGTTTGCCCGCCTCGGCGGATCCGCGTCGTGACATTCTTTATGTGGACGACTTTTCACGTGCTTGCCAGGCCTTCGTTGATTCGGCGCTGCTCTTCGGCCTTTACAATGTGGGCGGTGGAGGTGCAAACGCAGCATATTTGCGTGAGATAATTCAAACGGTCGGGAACTTGATTCAGTTGGAACCGGTAATTGAAAACGACGAGAAGCTTGCGCTTCCAGAGCCTCTGCATTACGTGTCCGATTTGACTCGCATTCGTGCAGAGTTAGGTTGGGAGCCAAGAGTCGGAATTGAAGAAGGTTTAAGGAATTTACTTTAGTGTACGACAGGCTGTTAGCCTGTCGTGCGGCGTCGGCACCGAATATGTTGATGGGCTACACGACAGGCTGACAGCCTGTCGTACATCAAAGATGTCACTGGTTGCAAAAGACATTAAGCGCGTGGTTGTTCGCGGTACTAACTGGGTCGGCGACTCGGTAATGAGCGTGCCAGCGCTGCGAGCGTTACGGAGAGTTGTTCCGGATGCAAAGATAACGCTGGTCATACGACCAGGTGTGCGCGGTCTGTTAGAGGATGCTGACTTTATCGATGAGCTACTAGTCTACGATCGCCGAAGTATGTTCTCAGTGTTTGGCCAGGTACGCGAGTGGAAAAAGCGAAAGTTCGATCTGGCGTTGTTGCTTCAAAATGCATTTGAAGCAGCACTGATTCCCTTCCTTGCGGGAATACCTTTGCGACTCGGCTATGCGACAGAATCGCGGCAGGCAATGCTCTCGCATCCTCTTGCCTTACCTGACTGGCGGTCAACTCGCCATGAAGTCTTCTACTACCTTTATCTGGTAACAGCGCTCGAACAGCTCCTGTATCAAACGAGCACGATCTGTGAAGCTGATCCGGATGCCTCATTGGAGTTATCTGAATCTCGCCGACAAGAAGCAGCCCAGATTCTAGAGGCCATTGGAGTGAAGAGTGACCGCAGCATTGTGGCGATCTGTCCAGGGTCGATTAACAGTCGAGCCAAACGCTGGCCCGCAGAATCCTTCGCGCAATTGGCAGATAGACTGTTGGAGGAACGACGTCAGGTTGTGTTCGTCGGTTCGAATGCGGAGGTGGATGTTTCGCAGGAAGTCACAAGCCGAATGCGGAACAAGCCGGTTGTGTTAACCGGCAAGACGACAATCAATCAACTTACTTCAATTCTGGGTATCGTTGATCTGGTCGTAACGAACGACACCGGGCCAGCTCACATTGCAGCGGCATTGGGTCGACCAACCCTTGTGATTTTCGGTCCCACCAATCCTCTAACAACGCGACCATTTTCTGGTCAGGCTGAAATTCTGAGGCACCCACCCGACTGCGCACCTTGTATGCTTCGCGATTGTCCGATCGATCATCGTTGCATGACTCGGATCACCGTCGAAGAAGTGCTGGAACACTCGAATGCGATGCTCAAGCGAAGCAGTTTTGCAAAAGCGGCAAGGAGCCTGTGCGACTCGGTCGCATGACGGATCAGATGGCAAAATCGGCCGTGTTTATTGATCGTGACGGAACTATCTCGGAAGAGGTTGGTTACGTGAATCATCCGTCACGCTTTCGAGTGTTTGAGTACTCGAGCGAGGCGATTAAGGAACTAAATGATGCAGGCTGGCTAGCGATCCTGGTCACTAATCAAGCAGGCGTCGCACGCGGTTACTTTTCGGAAGACGTCATCACGGAAGTGCATAACCGTCTGAATGCCGAACTCGCTGAGCAGAACGCTCGACTCGATGCAATCTACTACTGCGCTCATCATCCGAGCGTTGGTGAACCTCCATATCGCTTGGATTGTGACTGTCGGAAACCAAAGGCCGGATTGATCAAACGAGCCGCTGCCGATTTCGATATTGACCTGAAGAGTAGTTGGATGGTGGGCGATCGGTATAGCGACATCGAGCTCGCCCACAATGCGGGACTACGCTCAGCATTTGTTTTGAGTGGATATGGCCGGGGCGAGTGGGAATATCAGCGGAGTTCGTGGCAACTGCAACCTGATCTGATTTCTGAGAATTTGTTGGAAGCTGTGAATTCAATAGTAATGTCCGATATGCTTTAGCTTGTCGTGAGATCCCAAACGCGAACCTTATGTTTCGGGAGCCCGCATCATATGATCGTTCGTGATTAGGATGTCACGACAAGCTAAAGCATATCGGACATTCATCTGCGCATGACACCTCTTCAAAATCGCCTGCTGGAAATCCTCGGTAGATTCCCCGACAAGAAACTCGTCATTGTCGGCGACTCAATTGCCGATCGATTCCTCTATGGCTCGATTAGCCGTGTCTCCCGCGAAGCCCCGGTCTTTATTCTCCGTCACGAACAGACAGAAACAGTCCCTGGTGGTGCAGCGAACTCAGCGGTCAACCTTGCGTCGCTCGGTGCGCAGGTCTCGTTAGTTTCCGTCGTGGGCAATGATCAGGCAGGTAGTGAACTGAGGACTAAGCTGGACGCTCTTGGTGTAGATACTGGCAGCTTATTAACCGCAGAGAATTTACAAACAACAACTAAGGTACGCATCCTCGCGGGCCACGCACATTCAAATCGACAACAGGTTATTCGAATCGATTACGAGGATTCTCCAATTACAGACGGCGATGTGCGCGCAAGACTCTTGTCAGAATTAAAGAGCAGAACTGCCGACGCAAATGCGGTTATCGTCTCTGATTACAACTATGGCGTAGTTGGTGATGCGGAAGTTGAGTTTTTGCGGACCATTCGGAAATCGATGCCGGTGTTGGTTGACTCCCGTTTTCGTTTGACAGGTCTTACCGGATTGACCGCCGCAACCCCGAACGAAGACGAACTGGAACAAATCATCAAAGAACCAATTGGCTCTCTCGAACATCTTGAAGCCTCGGCAACTAAACTCAAAAAGCAACTGCAGTATCAAGCACTCCTCGTGACGCGCGGACCTCGAGGAATGATGCTGCTCGAGCAGGATGCGCCACCACTTCACATCGACGCAGTAGGCGCCGCGCAACCAGTCGACGTGACCGGCGCGGGCGACACCGTCATCGCGACATTTGCGTTAGCGTTAGCTTCAGGTGCGTCTTTTTCTGAAGCTGCTCGCCTCGCCAACTATGCGGGTGGACTTGTCGTGATGAAACGGGGCACAGCATCGGTGACGCGGTCTGAACTCGAGCACTCGATCATTAACTCCGAAAACTGATGCCTCCTCCTCCTAATGTCCTCAGCCGTGAAGAGTTGATTAAGACTGTCGCTGAAGCGCGAGCAGCAGGTTTGCGAATTGTTCTCGCTAATGGATGCTTTGACGTTCTGCATGTCGGCCATATTAGATATTTGGCAGGAGCACGGAGCGAAGGCGATCTGTTGATCGTCGGCGTTAACTCAGATGCACAAGTGCGCAAGCAAAAAGGAGACGGCCGGCCAATTCTTCCAGCTGCGCAACGGGCCGAGATCGTAGCGGCGCTTGAAAGTGTTAACTTCGTGACGGTTTTTGACGAACCAACCGTCGAGGAACTGCTGCTCGCTTTAAAGCCGGATGTTCACGCCAAGGGAACGGATTATACTGTCGATACTGTCCCGGAACGTGAGGTGGTCAAATCGTACGGAGGGCGCGTCGCAATTGTTGGAGACCCAAAGGATCATTCAACTTCAGAGATTCTTTCTCGAATGGGAGAAAATGAATGACTAACATTTCCTTTCGACTCACCGCAAAGGTTGCTGCTCTCTTAATCGTCGTAGCTTGCTTAGTTAACGTTGCAGCGGCCCAGTCGAAAAGAAATCGTTTTGACCCCGACGGATCGTTTTGGATTAAAGGAGATCACCCCGACGGTTTTTCGGATTTCGGCGGCATAAATCTGAACGCCAAGAAAGACAAACATCTTCCTAAGCCCGGCCTCGAGTTGAACAATGGTCGTGCCTTCCGTTTCAAACTGCTGACTGTCAGCCGCGAGCGATTCACTTTCACAACTGTAACTCTATCCAATATTTCGTATAGCTTCTCAGGAAGATTTTTGAAAGGCGGAGTCTACGGAGCCGGAAGCCTTGATGATGAAACGCCGGTGCTGGAAGGCACTCTGAGCAAGTACCGCAACGGCAAAAAAGTTGCTGAAGCAAAATTGACTTTCGTTTATTTCGGCGGCACTTGATTTAAAAGATGCGCATTCTGATAGTAAAACTGGGAAGTATCGGCGACATCGTTCACACTCTGCCCGCGCTTGATGCGATTCGTAAAGCCCTTCCTCATGCAGAGATTTCCTGGGTTGTGGAACAATCAACTTCTGAAATTTTACGAGACAACCCGCTCATAGATCGTCTCATCGAAGTGGACACGAAGGCGCTGAGGCGCGGACTGATGTCTGGGGAGACGCTGCGGGCACCGCGCCAGCAGTTACGTCGGTTACGTGCCTCGGCCTTCGATATAGCAATAGATTTTCAGGGACTGCTAAAGTCCGCTTCAATCGCGCGCCTCTCGGGCGCGCGTCGTGTTTTTGGGTATGCGCGCGAAGGCCTCCGGGAACCAGCCAGTGCGTTGTTCCTATCAAAGCGAGTTCACGTACCCAAGCACACCCACGTAATCTTCAAGGCTTTACAGCTCGTCCACGGCGCTCTCGGCATCGCTGTTCCGACCGATCCTGCCGAACTTAATTTCCCAATCGGCATTCCGGATCGTGATCAATTCGAAGCCTCAAAAGAAATCGAAAGGATCAAATCTCCATACGCAATCCTGAATCCCGGGGGAGGCTGGCCAACGAAACTTTGGAGTCCTCAGCGTTTTGGTCAACTTGCAGACGCTCTCTGGTCTAATTTCGGTTTGCAGTCGCTCGTCACTCACGGTCCCGGCGAAGAACAACTAGCACAGTCCGTAATCGATGGCTCGCGGTCGGGCAAGGCACGAACAGTCAATCTGTCGTTAAAAGGTTTCTTTGCCTTAGCACAACAGGCAAAGATTTATGTAGGTGGTGATACCGGCCCGACGCATCTCGCTGTAGCCGCTAACACCCCGATTGTAGGACTCTTTGGCCCAACGGAGTGGTGGCGCAATGGCAGCCCACGGCCTGGCGATATTTGTGTTGAGCGTACGGACATCGATTGTCGGGTCGATTGCCACCGACGTTCGTGTTCCAAATGGATTTGTATGGATATTGAAGTTGAGCGAGTGTTGCAGGCTGTGGACGACAGAATCGGTATTGGCTCCTCTGCGTCTCTGCGCTCTCTGCATCTCGGCGGTTGAGTTATTTGGGAGCCTTCCCTTACCGCGGAGAGACAGAGGGCGCAAAGACGCAGAGAAGAACTCGAACATATGCGAAGAGGTGGAACCTGGATTCAGCGTTGGCGGGTACCTTTAGGATTTTTATGTGCAGCGATCTTTCTCGTGCTCGCAAAACCGACTCCGAAGTTTCTTCTGATTGGTGCTGTTGTGTCGTTGCTTGGACTTGCAATTCGTGCGTGGGCGGCTGGGCATATCCGAAAGAATTCCCAACTGGCTGTTTCGGGTCCATATGCCTTCACAAGGAATCCTCTCTACCTGGGAAGCTTCATTCTCGGCCTGGGGTTCACGATTGCTTCGGGTCGCTGGTTACTTGCCATTGTTTTTGCGGCCCTGTTTCTGGGCATCTATTTCCCGGTGATGCGCGTCGAAGCCTCGACATTGACCGACTTGTTCGGTGCGGAATACCGAGCTTATAAGAGTGCGGTTCCCTTGTTCTTTCCCCGAGTTACTCCCTATCGACCAGCTCATTCGGATTCCCTCAAGTTTGATAGCAGCTTGTACTTGCGTTATCGAGAATACAGAGCAGCCCTGGGGCTGGTGGTTGCGTGGAGCCTCCTGTTAGCGAAAAGCTACTTTGTAAGATGAGTCGTAGAACGATCTATTTTTTGGTTCTTGTTTTAGGCGTGACGGTGAGTGTGTTGAGCCGGCAGAGTATCAGTGCTCAGCAACCGATTGCCGCCAGCACTAGACCATTTGAACCTATCGAGGAACTTCAATACGAAGCTGAATTCAATCGATCTCTAATTCGTGGGCTGAATATTGCCGATTTCAAATTCCGCTCAGCCCGGATCCCAAATGTCGAAAATGGCAACAGTTCAAAGCCTGTCTCACTAGTCTTTCGGGCCGACGTTGCGAGCAAAGGTTTTTTCACTCGTCTCTTCAACCTGAAGTTTCATGAACAAGTAGAATCGACCGTAGACGCAGAAACGCTCACCTTGCAAAGAACAACCATTCGTGATGAACAAGGTAAACGAGTACGCGAGACGGAAACCACTTACGATCGCGCCAAAGGGAAAATGGCCTGGACCCGGCGCGATCCAAATAATCCGACCGCCGAACCTAACAAAGCACTCGTGGATTTTTCGGGCCAGCTCCAGGACATCTTGTCAGCGATCTATTTCATTCGAACTCAACCACTGCAGCTGGGAAAGAGCTTCGAAATCTTCATCGGAGATGGGGGCAAAGTTTACCGCGTACCCGTTCGGGTTCTTGAGAAGAAGAAGTTGAAGACTGTACTGGGAAGCATCATGGCGTTTCGAGTTGAGCCAGATCTTTTCGGACCTGATAGTCTGATCGATGACGAAAAGGGTCAGTTCACATTGTGGATCACGGACGACGGTCGCCACATTCCCGTCACTGCCAAAATCAAGACCGATTACGGAACGTTCGACATCAAATTAAAGAAAGCGGTCTACAATTAATGTCCGATATGCTTAGGTTGTCGTGTGGGGCCAAAGACGGACGAGTATTGAAAGCGAACCTCGGAAATCATCGCTCTTAGTTTGGCATCTCACGACAAGCTAAAGCATATCGGACATGCAATCTCCACTCATCATCGGGCATCGCGGTGCCTCTGCCCATGCTCCTGAAAACACGATGGCCGCTTTTCGGCTGGCAATGGAAGTTGGCGCAGACGGAATTGAGTTCGACGTTCGCCTCTCTCGTGACGGAATTCCGTTTGTCATTCACGACGATAACCTGAGACGCACGGGACTTGATCCACGGCGAGTTGCGGATCTCAATGCATCCGAACTAAAACAAATTGACGTTGGCAGATGGTTCGATCCGAGTTCCTTCACAAACGAGCAAATTCCAACACTCCAGGAGGTGTTGGATTTGTTCGAGTCCACAAGCGGCGTCCTCTACCTGGAAATGAAAAGCACTGGTGCTGAACGGGAAAAGCTGGCGAGCGCTTGCTGTGCTCTTCTAAACCAAAGCCAAGTGAAGGATCGGGTGATAGTAGAGTGTTTTGATCTTCCTTCAATTCAACTTTTAAAGCAGATTGATTCCTCAATCAAAACGGCAGCTTTGTTCGAACTTCGCATTTGTCGTCCTGCTTCACGCGATGGTCACCGATTAGTTGAAGACGCTTTGGCAGTTTGCGCCGAAGAGATTGCGCTCCATCACCGGCTCGCAGATCCAAGAACTATTGCGTTAGCTAAACAGAAAGGTCTTCGAGTGGCTGTTTGGACCGTTGATGACGCGAGCTGGATCGAGCGCGCAAGGACTGACGGTATTGATACTCTCATCACCAATGATCCTCAGCTGCTCGCCCGCGAACGTGAGGATGTGTAGGACAGGCTGTTAGCCTGTCCCCTCTTTGAATATGTGCCAACAGCACCCGCGACAGGCTAACAGCCTGTCGTACGCAGCGATTGAAGCTTCGCGGGACATTCGCGTAAATTGGAGACAATGACTCGTCCCCAAGCTGCGATTAATCGATTCTTCCTCGATTCCGACTATTCCGTTTACTACAGAAAAGCGCAGCCATTCGAGTGGCAAAACCAGGTGACGGCGAATTACGGCCTGTTGAGTATTCTGTCTGGCGAACTCGATTGCGTCGTGGGTGATCGCAAGATCAAGGTTGACGCATCACACTCCATCGTCATCGAACCCAATCAGAACGTCACTGCCAGGAGTAAGCAAGTGGAATTCTTATATTTGATGCTTGCCGCCGCTTTCATCCTGGAACACGCGCTCGCGATGCGGCTCGTTGCGCCCAAGTCGATGGTCAAGTTTCACGGACACCTGATTGATGATGATGCGCCACTCAACGCACTTGCAGGCAGCTTCGCCACGGAGTTAATCGATGAAGAACCGGGAAAAGAGTTTGTGATCCGTGCGCTTGTCGAGCAGGTCGTCGTTCACTTATTACGACGCCATTCCACGACGCGGCGATCAGAAGAACTCGAACTGTCTCGAGTGGGACTGGTGGATAGGCGGATTCGCAGATCAGTTGAACTGATGCATTCGCAGTTGGATCAGGATCTTTCACTCAAATCTTTGGCCGCCGCATCGCACTTGTCGCCGTTTCATTTTTCCAGGCTGTTCAAGAAACTAACGGGCGTAACACCTCATAATTACCTCGCAGCCGTCAGAGCCACTCGTGCTCAGTCACTCCTCGCAACTACCGACATGTCGATAACGGAGATTGGTGCACGAGTCGGCTATCTATCCGCGAGTCATTTCACGAAGGCCTTTCGTTTTTCCACTGGAACAACGCCGCGCGAGTTTCGCAAAGCATTGATCCCACGTTAAAAGCGGCAGTAACCACCTCGCGGTGCCAGTAGTTAATGGTCAGTAGTCAGTAGAATAGAACCTATATGACCTATCCGACCTATGACCACTGACCCATTCCAACTTAGGGTCCAACCGGTACCGCAATCGGTCGCCAAATTTGAGCAAGATCCTGCGCATTCGCAACGCGAGTGACTTGTATTATTCCTCCTACAATCAAAGGAGACTCGCCCGTATGCCAGCTCAGAACAATGCAAACATCAAACCAGCTGAGGGAAAACTTGGCGTGCTACTCGTCGGTCTTGGCGCTGTTAGTACAACCTTCATCGCCGGCGTCGAAGCAGTAAAGAAGGGCTTCGCTCAACCGATCGGTAGCTTGACGCAGATGGGAACAATTCGACTCGGCAAACGAACCGAGAATCGTGTGCCGCTAATCAAACATTTCGTTCCGCTCGCTGATTTGAAGGATCTGGTGTTTGGCGCCTGGGACATTTTTCCGGAATCAGCATACGAAGCAGCACTGAACGCGGGCGTGCTCGAAAAGGAATTGCTCGCGCAGTTGAAAGATCCTCTTCGCAAAATCAAACCGATGAAGGCTGTGTTCGATCAGAGCTACGTCAAGCGATTAAGTGGGACCAACGTAAAAAGTGGCAAGAACAAATTCGAGTTGGCGAAACAGCTGATCGATGAGATCGCAGACTGGCGAAAGAAGAACAAATGCTCGCGAGTGGTGATGATCTGGGCAGCATCAACTGAAGTTTTTCTGAGGCCTCACGCAGTACACAAGACTTTGGAGACATTCGAGAAGGCAATGCGCGAAAACCACAAAGCGATTGCGCCCTCGATGATCTATGCTTACGCAGCTCTTAAATCGGGTATTCCTTTTGCGAACGGCGCGCCTAATCTCACCGTCGATATTCCAGCGCTGATGACTTTGGCCGACAAAAACAAGCTGTCGATTTGCGGCAAAGACTTTAAGACCGGTCAGACTTTGATGAAGACAATCGTTGCGCCCGGATTAAAGTCGAGAATGCTCGGACTGCACGGCTGGTATTCGACGAACATTCTCGGGAACCGTGACGGCGAAGTTCTTGACGATCCCGATTCGTTCAAGACGAAGGAAGAATCAAAGCTTTCGGTTCTGGAATACATCCTCCAGCCAGATGTTTACCCGGATCTCTACAAAGACTTTTCTCACGTCGTCAGGATCAATTACTACCCTCCGCGTGGCGACAACAAAGAAGGCTGGGACAACATTGACATCTTCGGCTGGCTCGGATATCCGATGCAGATCAAGATCGACTTTCTCTGCCGGGACTCGATACTCGCGGCACCCATCGTTCTCGATCTCGCACTGTTTCTCGACCTCGCCCAAAGAGCCGGCATGAAAGGTGTTCAGGAGTGGCTGTCTTTCTACTTCAAGTCACCACAAACGGCGCCCGGCTTGTACCCGGAACACGACATCTTTATTCAGTTGATGAAACTGAAAAACACTCTGCGTCATCTCCGTGGTGAAGACCTCATCACGCATTTGGGATTGGAATACTACGACTGATGGCGATAGGCTCAAACGTCCGAGGAACTCTTGGTTAGTCGTGCGTAATAATCAACTCAAGCTGGGAATGACAGCCACTGAATCACGACACCACAAACTTAAATTCCGTTACAGACTTTTTGGTCAATAGCCTGTATTAAAAGGTGCGCCAAAACACCCCGCATCTTTTTTCCTCATACGATCTACTGCAATTAATTGTCAGTCACGGTTGACAGTTTCCGGCAGCGCGCGAATCGCGCTGTCTGTAACTCTGGGAATTACGCCCTTTGCCGGATAATTTGTGGTGACAATTCACTAGGAGTCGTATATATAGCATCCAGCCTTACGGAGGTTGCCTATCAAACTTAGCAAGTTGGCAAACTCCAAATCTTTTCAACGCATCAATTCAGTGAGCGGATCGTTCCTTGCTTGTTAGGGAGATTGGGCCAGTAGTTTGAGGGCCCGACGATTTGAAATTGGTCCTGACGCGCACTCGCAAGGAGAACGCCGATGTTAGCTGAGATGGACATGACAAGAACTAAAGACATGGAGAATATGGGAACGGTTTTCCTCGATCCGGATCAAAAGAGCCCTCGTGCTCAGGATTTTGAGGAACGGCTTTCTTCTCGCATCGTTGGCCAGGAGCGCGCCGTGCGGCGTATGAGCGGTTTGTATCAGATTTTCCTCGCTGGTATGAATCCGCCAAATCGTCCAATCGGCACTATGCTTTTTCTCGGACCGACCGGTTCCGGAAAGACTCGGGTTATAGAAGCTGCTGCTGAAGTTCTGTACGGCGACGCGAATGCTGTTGTGAAGATCGACTGTGCCGAGTTTCAGCACTCTCATGAAATTGCAAAACTGATCGGTTCGCCTCCGGGGTATCTGGGACATCGCGAAACTTCACCGATGCTCACGCAGGAGAACCTTGATCGGATGCATACAGACGAGATGAAAGTCTCGTTGGTACTGTTTGACGAAATCGAGAAGGCGTCAGACAGTCTTTGGCAATTACTGCTAGGCATTCTCGACAAAGCCACTTTGACTCTCGGCGATAATCGTCGCGTAGACTTTTCAAAGGCGATGGTGATCATGACTTCAAATCTCGGCGCGCGCGAGATGTCGGAGTTGATTTCCGGAGGTATCGGTTTCGCACCTGGTAAAGGCTCCAAGACTCCGAACGATACCGAAGTCGATCAAAAGATTTATCGTACGGCCGTTGAAGCAGCCAGACGAAAGTTTTCACCCGAATTCATGAACCGTATCGACAAGGTTGTTGTCTTCCGTTCGTTGAAGGAGCATCACCTCCGGCAGATTCTCGATCTCGAACTCCAAGCAGTACAGGATCGAATCATGCAGTCAGCCGGAACCAAGTTTGTCTTCCAGTGTTCTGAAACGGCGAAGGATATGCTCATGAAGGAAGGACTAGACTTCAAGTACGGCGCTCGACATCTAAAACGCGCGGTTGAAAGATTCCTGGTTTACCCACTGTCGAATCTCGTCGCGACTGGTCAGATAGGACTAGGCGATCTGGTGCACGTTGACGTTGATGGAGTTCGCAATCGGCTTGTCTTTTCTAAGAGCTCCGGCGGTGCCTTGATCCACGAAATGACCGACAAAGATTCGCATCGGGATGACTCCAGCGAATCATTATCCGGAGGAGTTGGACTGCCAATCCCTCAGGCAACAAAGGCCGCGAAGAAGGGTCATGGTCGAGGCGAGAAGTCGGAGAACTAAAAGTCTCAGTTGAAAATTAAAAGGCGCCGATCTCCGAATAGGTCGGCGCCTTTTACGTTGTCAAAGTAATCAATAGCGATCGTGCTGGGACCGCAGGCGTCCTCGCCTGCCCCCGTCGTGCAGAACCAAGAACAACCACCTGGGCCACGCATGAAACTGAGTTGGTCCTGTTCGAGGCGGGCAGGCGAGGACGCCTGCGGTCCCAGCACGATCGCCCTTGTAAATTACGAGTGGTTAGGGATTCAGTTTTCGGAGAGACTCAAAAGCAGCTTGCGCCAGGTACGGATCGCCCGAAGTAGCTGCCGCGCGCAACGCAGGAACAGCCGCTGGATCTCCAATCATGCCAAGTGAACGAGCCGCCTCACGACGAATATCACCGTCAAATTTTTCGTTCGTGAGCGCTGTGATTAGTGCCGGCACGGCCGCGCGACTCTTAATCTGTCCGAGTGATCTTGCCACCGCTCGAAGGACAAAGGTATTTCTTTCCCCTTTGCTTTTCTTCTTAGTCGAACCGTTGCCGTCACCCGAAAGAACATTTGCGAGAGTCACGACTGCGGTTTCGTCTCCCACTTCGCCTAACGAAACTGCGGCGGCTGCACGTACGCCGTCCTCTTTGTCATTCAAGAGCAGTTGCGCAAGCGCGGCAGCAGCATTGCGACTTTTCGTCTGACCCAGAGCGTAGGCGACTTCCCTTCTCACAAACTCGTCTTTATCACCCAGCAAAGGCGTCAGTGCGGCAACACTTTCCGCGGGCCCGAGTGCAAGAATTGCTTTTGCGGCCACTGCTCTCACCATCGGAGATGCATCTGTTAGTCCAACC
>Ga0068856_100004939_pt1 | contig 13201 bp, 19 predicted proteins | sample KBSCornC62_FD_66595 | JGI IMG/M metagenome (GOLD analysis project Ga0068856, IMG submission 66595) | Corn rhizosphere microbial communities from Kellogg Biological Station, Michigan, USA - KBS Corn C6-2 | ecosystem: Host-associated > Plants > Roots > Rhizosphere > Soil ...
GTAAGGTGTCCAATCAACGGCAGTCTTAAACTGATCGCCCAGCACGCCCAATTCGCCAAACATGCCTACCATGATAAATGCAAAGTAGACCAGCCTGGCTGTAGATGTAACGGTTTCAGGGTTTTGTATGCGGCCCACTATAACCTGTCCCAGGCTCAAATAAACAGCTCCACCGACGATCGAGATCAGGAATGTAATGATGTAGCCGCCAATCGACATCGTGATGTGATCGAAATTATAACCTGATATAAATACCACAACTGTCAGCAACAATATCAACGATAACTGAACTATGAGGCGGCTGGCCATGATGGTCCATAAAGGCAAGGGTGATACCCGCAATCGTTGGAAGACGCCTTTATCCCTATCGCGAGCAATGGAATTGGTATACCCCATCAGGCCTATCGCTACCAGGCCGAGCGTTATCGCATTTGATAACACAAATGCCCCTCCCGCGGTAGCAACCAAGCTTTTCCACGAAAAAACGATGATCATCGGTACAATCAGAACCATTATCGTTGCTCTGCGATTCCGCCACAACGTGATATAATCTGCCTTTAGCAGTGCTTTAAGCACAGCGGATGTTTTTGGTATGGTAATTTCCATAATGAATGTCTCTTAAGCTCTAATTTCCAATCCTGTTAATGCGATAAATACATCTTCGAGGGTGATCTTGCCCCGCCGCGAAACGGCGATCACATGCGGATCGTCGCGATGTTTATCGATCAGCGATTGCGGCGTGCCCGTGGCTATAAGGCGGCCATGGTCGATGATGCTGATGCGATCGCAAACAGCCTCGGCTTCTTCCATCGAGTGCGTGGTTAAAACAATGGCGTTCCCTTTCTCGCGGATCGTATCGATGCGCGACCATAGCTGGCGCCGTGATTGCGGATCGAGGCCCGAGGTGGGCTCATCCAGCAAAACAAGCTTCGGATCGTGAATAGTGGTGATAGCCAGCGATACTCGCTGCTGCTGACCACCCGATAGTTGCCCGAACTTTTTATTCTCGGCCTCGGCCAGGTTAATTTCTTTTAATAGTGCACTCAGTCGCTCAGGGGTAAGCTTTAAGCCATAGATGCTGGCGTAAAGTTCCAGTATTTCAGCTACATTCAGCTCGGGCTGAAAGCTGGTGGCCTGTAGTTGCACGCCCATTGCGGCACGCGCATGCAAGGGATTCTTTAAAGTATCATACCCGGCTACAGTCACCGTGCCGGATTGTTGTTTAATTAAACCTTCAATGGCGCTAAGCGTACTGGTTTTGCCTGCACCGTTAGGACCAAGCAGTCCGAATATCTCTCCTTGTTTTACATAAAACGAGACATTGTTAACAGCCTGGAAATTGCCGTAAAATACATTCAGGTTATCAACCTGCAGGATATTGTTTTGCTGGATCGCGTCCATCAGTATAAACGATTATTTTAAGTTGAGGCAATGTTAATCTAAAACGCCACATCATCAAAAATAAAAAAGGCGCTTGAATCATAATTATTCGGTGAATGGCAGGAATTACCCGGTAAAGCCAGGCGCGCTATCTCGTTTTTTTCGACGACACCATCAGTACAATGCCGCCAATAAATATCACACCACCCGCATAAGGCATCCAGTTATTATGATCCCTTTCGTCGGCGGTTACATGGATCGGGCCTATGTCGACAACATCCTTCTTTTTTTGCGAATTGATCACTGCGATGATCATCATCACCGCGCCGGCCAATGTAAATATTATACCGAGCATCCTGTTCATAAGGCAGTTATGGTTTAAAGTTCGGGACTAATATCTGATAAAATATTGACAAATAGTGTATGTGGCTTTTCAGGATTGCACCGTCAAAATACTTGAAAATACCGTGAAAACACGGGTTTTTTCCATGATTTTTATATATTATGTTTGAGCTCACTCTAACCGAATCTTATGGCTGTATTTATGCCCCGAACCAACAAGGACTCTGTGAAAGCGCCGGAATTCTTCACAAAGCTGGCCGATGAACTCGATATGGATAAGTATAATTTACAGAAATATAAGGAGCTGTTTATGCTTTCCAGTTTCCAGGCGATGTACGACACCGACTTAGCTTATAATGATATTTATTTGAAATGCGCCAGAAACGCGCAGTCAAAGGGCACCCTGCTCAATTGCCTCAACCAGGAGGAAAAACTCACTTTTAAGCACCCCGATTGTTTCGACAATTTCATTTTCAGGCAAAACATGCTTAAGGCCGTTGGCGATATCAAGCGCCAGTTACTGGCAGGATCACTTGATTACCTGTTTACTTAAAGTCAGCAACAATTTGACTGACAGACAGCTATTTAAATGCTTCACAAAAGTGTTGCAATAAATACTAAAGAAAATAAAACAAACCCCTGGTTAATTTTCTTATATTGGTGTGACCCGCTTTATTAACCTTTGAATAAACATTCACATAACATTCACACTAATGAAAAACATCTACACCAATGAAAAAGCTTGTTATTATAGACGATGACCCTATCGATCATTTCGTAATGAAACATGCCCTGCGGGGGACCAGCTACTTTGACACCACAACCTATACCATGTATGGTTCACTGGTTCTGGACTACATTGAAGAAAACAAAGCAAAGCCAGAGAAATTACCCGACGTGATTCTGCTGGACCTGAACATGCCCAGGTTTAGCGGATGGGAATTCCTGGAACGCTTACAGGAAATGTCATCCGGCATTCGCAAAAACATTAAAGTGTATGTACTCTCATCATCCATCAGACCAACCGACAAGGAAAACGCCGAAAAATACCCATTTGTGCGATCTTACATGAGTAAACCCCTGTCGCCTCAAATGGTTGAAAAACTTACCCAAAAGCAGTACGCCGAATAGGGCGTAACATTGCCTTAGTCTGCCGATTGTTCAGCAGGTAAAGGATTGCGTAAAGGCGCTTTGTCTTTGGCCTGCCTGGGTATTGATTTTTCTTCTGTTTTGGTTTTCCTGTATTTACTCAGGTTGATGAGCAATACGCTGACCAGGATAATGAGCAACCCTCCTATCTGGGTCAGCGATATATGCTCGCCTGCGAATACTACACCCAGCACAACGGCTATAACCGGGTTTACATAGGCATAGGTGCTTACCTGCGTTGCGGGGCGTACCTGCAACAGCCATACATAGGCGCTGAAAGCTGCTATTGAGCCAAAAACAATCAGGTACAACAGGGCCAGCCAGGATTGTACATGGATCTGGCTGAAATTCAAATTTTTAAATTCGTGATTAAGCGCGCTGGCGGGTAAAAACAGGATACCTGCAATGATCATTTGCCAGGCAACGTTTACCGCAGCCGATCCTTCGCTTGGATGGTGTTTTGCATAGATGGATCCTCCCGACCAGGAGATTGAGCCCAATATCAGCAAAACCATCAGGATCAATTTTGTGCCGCCAATACCACCTCCCAGCATGCCACCCAACTGCTCGCCGAATAATAAAATAACACCCACAAAACCTACAATGAGGCCGGTTATGGTTGATTTACTGCGGAAATTTACAGCCCAGTTCTGTTTGTCGAGCAGCACGAACCAGATAGGTGCGGCAGACACTAAAATGGCAACCATGGCACTTGGCAACGTTTGCTCAACCCATATCACAGCCCCATTACCGCCGCCTAGTAGCAGTATACCCACAATGGCCGAGGTGATCATGCTTTTTCGGATGAATATTTTCTCGCCTTTGATAATACAATAGATCAGTACCAACGCACCCGCAGTAAAGAAGCGCATTGCACCCATCAGCAAGGGCGGAATGCCCTGTATTGCCATGCGTATAAAAAAGTAGGTTGAACCCCATACGAGATACACCGTCGCAAAGGCGATGACAACCATTAAAGTAGAAGCGGATTTGTTGTGAGCGGGTGTCATATCAGATTAATTTTCGGGAATTACTAATTGTTGTTGTTCTTTTACCGTTTCGAGCACGATAGTAGTGCGCGTGCTTATGATGTTCGGTATCTTGCTGAATTTGCTGCGCATCAGGTTCATCAGCGTGGAGGAATCGTAAGTACGCACCTTTACCAGGTAGCAGTCCTCGCCGGCAACATTGTGAACCTCCTGCACCTCGGGAATTTGCGCCAGCTGTTTGCCGGTATCGTCGCCGCCAGGCCCATCAGCTGCCTTTATAAATATATATGCCAGCATCTTTTGCCCCAAAGCCGCCGGACTAATACGAGCGGTATATTGTTGCAGCACCTGTTTTTGCTCCAGCTTTTTCACACGCTCCAACACGCCCGAAGGAGCCATGCCAAGCTCGCGGGCCATTTCGACATTGCTGATGCGGGCATTCTCCTGCATCAACCTTAAAATTTGCAGGTCGGTTTTATCGAGAACGAGTTCTGTTTCATTTATCATTCAGTAAATTTAAACACAAACTGAATATAATTCACAGATACAAATTAAAAAATGAATTTAATTCGACAATTATGCCACTTATGTGTTCAAACGTTTATTTGAACCAAAGAAGCAGATAACTTATAATAATATCCGGCCAATTCCGTTTTACAAACAATTAACCATCCCTAAATAATCAAACCTTATTACTATGAAAAGATTTTCTTTTGCTTTTGTATTCGCGCTGGCTCTGTCGGTGCAGATCATTCACACCAGCGAGTCAAACGCCCAAACGGCAGCGCCCGACCAAACCAATCAAACTGATCATTCAGCTGCTTTGAAGCCATTTGTTGGTAAGTATCAATTTACCGACAACAAAAACGTGTTCCTGCAAATACTGCTGAAAGACGACCATCTGGTGCTCAAGCAGCTTTGGGATAACCAGGAGTTTCCGTTTAAGCAGACATCGGCCCTGGAATTTTACAACGATGACCATGAGTTTCCGCTCAAGTTTTCAAAAAACGACAAAGGTGAAATAACCCAGGTACTGGCCTTTGACCGCGACACATGGGTTCGGGTGGCTGATAACTATACACCTGAGCCACCGAAGATCATTAAGCTTACGATGGATCAACTTAAATCCTTTGAAGGAAACTATGAACGAAAAGGTGGCGACGGGGATGGCGATGACAAAGCACATATTGCAGCAGCCGATGACCACCTTGTGATAAAGCACGAGCAAAGCGACACTAATCTTTGGCCCATCTCCGAATCAGAATTTGTTACCGACAATCAAACGTTTTCTGTCAGGTTCACCAAAGCTGCCGATGGGTCTGTAACCCAGGCGACGGTTAATAATAAAGATGTTTGGTTGAAGGTAAAGTAGCGTTGAGTTGATTGGGTTGGATTAGGTTGATTGAGTTGAATGGTTTTGGGGTATACATGAAGTAACTACCCTGCTGCTTTCCGTTCACCGCCTACAGCCTCCCTCAATTCCTTCAACTCAATCTCATACACACGCATACGGGCCTGAAGAATATCAACTTCGGTGCGAAGCATTTGAATCTCGGTAATGAGTTTGGCAGAATCGGGCTTATCGAGTTTTTTTTCGCCGGTGCCGATGATGAGCCATTCAGGCGAATATTTGAGCTGGAAGCAGAGTTTGCGGATGAGGTAATAGCTCATCTCCTGCTTGCGGTTAATAACCTTGCTGATAAAGCCCTGGTCGACGCCAATGGCATTGGCCAGCGCCAATTGGCCGCCGTGCTCTTTAACAATGATCTTTAGCCTTTTTACTATTGCGTCGTCGGTCATACCGCTTTTTTGCAATAATAATCAAAGCCAGTATAAATGCAAACAGGAATTGTAAAGGGTATCTTTAAGATTAGCTCTCTGTGAACATTGTGTCTTCTCAGTGATCTTCGTGGTTAAATTTAAACCACAGAGAACGAAGAGATTTACACGGAGAGCGCAGAAAAAAAAGCCGTCGGAATACAAATTTCGGCGTAGACGGATTTTGAGTTTTGAGATGAGTTTAATACGCCTCTACCGGGATTCCCTTCAACTCGTTTACTTTAATAAGTAAAGCGCCGAGTTTGGTATAATATATGGCCAGGGTTATTTCGCGGTTTTTGTAGTCTTCCATTAGTCTATCCAGATCGTCCGCTACATATTTCACGTCGTCGGGACTGGCTAGGATCATGGCATCGCTGCCAAGGGCGGCTTTAATGGCGTTTACTTTCAATTCGGCAGAACGCAGCATAAATAAAGGCGGTACATTTTTATTGGCCCTTAAGATGTTCTCCACCTCGCTTTTATTCTTTTTTTCGTAACGAGCGATGAAGTAAATAGCAATAATCCCTGCGACTAAAAACAATAAAACATAATCCATAAAACCCACAAAATTTAAGTCAAAAAAACAAACCGGGAAAAAGGCTTCCTTTATTGTTTTACGGTAACAATTTCAATTGGTTGCGTTTTTGAGCAGGAAAATTTCTGATAAAATAGGTAGGCTTATGGCACCATCCAGCCTGTAGTGGTTTTTATCTCCTGGAAGTCGTAGCCTACATTACCGGCCATCGGCACGCCATTATAAAAAGCATAAAACACCGTAGTGGTATAATCGCCCAGGATATCAACATAAAGCTGATCGCCGGATTTGGCCATAAACTCGTAAGTGTAAGTGCCGGTCGTATTCAGTTTTGTATTGAGCAAAACCGTGGAATCGGCAGGCGCCGGCAGAACCGTGTGAGTCACCGATACCGACACGCTGTAATCGGTTTTAGCGCCTTTTACTACAACGCGTATCAGGTGACCGGAAACATCCGATCCGCTCTGTTTTTGCAGCGTAACATTTGATTCCAGCACCTCGCCTGCAACGGCTGTTGTTTGGCCGTTAGGAATAAAAGGTGTAGTGGACGTCAGCTTAAGCGTTTGAGCATTGTTGAGCAAAACCTGGTAAAATACATCATTCCCATCGGGATAAGTTATATCAATGTAGATAAGTCCGTTTTGCGTGCTGAGAGCATAGGTGCCTTTAAGCGTGGTTTTGGTATCCTGGAGAATATTTACGTGTGAACCACCATCAAATTGAAAAGCAGGCGACGTGCCATTCATTACAGAATCTACTGCGCCGGAAGCCGAATTAACGACACGCTGATATGCGATAGGAAATAGCCAGGTTCCTTTAAGCTGATTGTTGATCGTAGTCAGATCGGCATTGGTTATGTTCACCGAAGTACTGCTATCTTTTTTACATCCCGTTAAAGCCACGGCTGCCGCGAATAAAACGTATAGAAACTTTTTCAACTTGCAATAAAATTTAATGGTCGCTTCTTAAAAACCTTTATACGTTCCACATGGCTTATTGTTACAAAAAATGCCTGTAAAACAGGCATTTTTCTTTACAGCTGGCGTATTTTGATATTGCGGAACTGAATATGATATCCGTGATCCTGCAGCGATATATGCCCCTTGTGAAATGCAGCAAAGCCTTTCCAATCTTTAAACTTGCTTTTGCTAACAAGTTCCGTCCAGTTAGCATCCCACAGATGGGTTTTCACTGTTTGTACATCGTTTAGCCAGAAAGTCAATTCGCCATTCTTCAAGCGTATTACCGTATGGTTCCATTCACCGGCCGGATGCTCAACCTCTTTAGGGGGAGCAATGATATCATATAACGAGCCAGCCAGGTGATTTGGCTTCTTATTGTCTTCAGCTTTTTTATCGTCGAGCAATTGGTATTCAGGACCGGTAACATAAGTAGCATCATAAGCTTTATCGTCCTGAACCAGGAACATGATACCGCTGTTACCTTCTTCGGCAATGTTCCAGTCGATTGACAATTCAAAATTCTCGTATTCACCATCAGTTACCACATCGCCACGGCCCTCTTTTACTTTAGGGTCCAACTGTAAAGTACCATCCACAACACTCCATGCCGGACCAGCTGATGATTTCTTAAAATTGTGCCAGCCATTTGTCGTTTTACCGTCAAACAGCAACGTCCAGCCCTGTTTTTTTTCTTTAGTACTAAGTTGGTTGTCGGTTTGTGCCATCAGGCCCGATGCTAGTAGTAATGCAGGTATTATAAGCAGTTTTTTCATAAAGTATGTTTCAGGTTACCGGGTAAAAATAGAAAAACCATCAGAATAAAACGGTTTACCAAACAAGAATTTTACAGCAGCTATTTTGCCGTCTTTTTAAAAATCATCCGATTTTTTACTCATATTCTTTGCCATCAGGTCGATATGATCCAGAAACAGGTTATTCATTGCCGTAAGTATGCGTTTACTGCGCCCCAGCCCAAATGGCCCCCCCGATTTATCCTTATCGAGCTCGCCCAGCGTATGCGGGTTTGATTTATGATCGGCGCCGATGTAGGTAAGAATGATGTTATCTATTGTATACCGGTACCTCCCCTTTTTCATCTCTATCTTCAGCGAATATTTAATATCGAGATCCTCACTGCCAATACCTGTTTCGGTTTTAAAAGTCGTCTTTTCATCCACGTCGGAGGCAAGTGTTCCTCCTTTGGCATCATCGGTAGTTATTTTGATATTAGGCAGCGCCAGTTTCTTTAAAAAGAGTTGCGCGTCCTTATACAGGTCAGGCACGTCGAGCGTCGAATCGACCTTTACAACGTCGCTATAATAGAAGTATTTCCCCTCCGACTTATAAGCAAATGCCGGCGATGAGGATTGTGCCTTTGCTATAAACGGAATCAAAAACGCTGCGGCCAATAATAATTTTTTCATAAAGGTTTCTGTTATAATAAGATGCGATATAACCGCTTAATTCAATTCAATATACGAAGATTATTTCAATATAAATAACCCTGCGAGAGAAGTCGTTATGCCGAAAATCCCCATTTCGTTTAAATAAATTAAATTTCTCTAAACAATTAAAAAATTAATCGGTTACTTGTTTAATTGTCTAATTGATTAACTTAAAAAAACAACTATGAAAAAGCTATTAGCAGCCCTGGTACTCTCGACATTTACGCTGGGCGCGTTTGCAGCGACTGTAGAACCTGTAATGAAACAGGATACGTCGAAAAAACACAAAATGAAAAAAGACACTTCAATGAGGAAGGACACTTCGAAGAAACCACCACAGAAATAAGGTTTCTTCGTTACGAGGAAAGCCCGGTTGCATGCAAACCGGGCTTTCATTTTTTATAGCTTTTGGTCGCTGTTATTTTGCCGTCTTTATAGGTCTCCGTTTTTATAGTGTCGCCTTTTTTGTTCAAGTACACCCAGATACTGTCTTTTTTAAAGCCCTCATCTTCATCCTCGTATGCTTTGGCACCTACCCTCTTCCAATATTTCTTTGCAGCAAGCTCTCCGCTGCCATAATTCCAATGCTCGATTTTGATCATATAACCCTCTTGGGTATCATAACTGGTTGAGGCCAAGTATGAATCGGGCTCCACCAGGTATAACACACCAACCGGCACCAGGGGCGTACAGCAGATTATCCCGATTATGGTCGAAAGTAAAATATCACGTTTAAACCAAACCCTGCGATTTCTAGCACACAATATCGTGATTAAAACGAGTGTGATTAGCCAGATTAGCGGGCACAATAATATATAGGCAAGCGATACGCTATTTTCCGCAGCAGTTAAATGCCAATAGAACAATCCATTGAACAACAGGTAAGCAAAGGCGATAGTTAAAAGGAGGCGGTTTAGCTTCAAGACTGCTTTTAGCGCAAATATCTGCCTTTTAGCAAAGCTTGCCAAATCAATGATTCACCACAATCTTCACCTTTCTGTATTCGTTCAATACCCGGATCACCTTGCTGACATTCTTCCATTCGAAAAGATGAATGAACCAAATGGTAAAACTTACCATTCCTTTGGTTACTACCAAACTTTCGCCAAGTTTTTTGATTGTGGCGTCTCTTTGAGCTATAAACTGCTCGCGCTCATTAGTTTTTTTCTGAGAAAGATCCTCCGCAAAACACCAGGCGCCGTCGCGGGCGTTGTCTATGCTGAACTGGATCAGAGCCAGGTTACTATTAGACGCATGCAATCCCAGCAATGACAACATAGGCGAAACCTGGTCCAGCTCGCTCAAAACCTGGTTGGTTAATGCCGAGATAATCATGTTAATGGCGTCAAAATCCGGTTTTAAGGTTTCTATCGGCTTACCACCGCAGACAACAACCGCAGCAATGCCTAAATCAAAGTTGATATGGGCGTTCATCCCCATCAGCAGGTGTTGTAATATCAGGTCCGATGCTTTTTCGGCCTGTTCAAAGGCTACGGCCCACGAAACACTGGGTTGCTGACGGTTTTTCCATTGATTGTATGCCGCCAGGTAGCGGTTGGCAAAAACCACATCCAGCTTTTCCATTTGCGAGCCGTCGCCAAATTGTCCGGCGGCTATCTGCTGTTTTACCGTTTGCGTTACCTTCAGGTAAAGCGCGGCAAAATATCCCAGCCTGCTTTTGCTTGCGATACATTCGGCAATAATTCCCTCCAGGGCGGTTATTACCTCATCAATGTTGGTTGCAGGATTCATCTCGTAGATGTTTGTGCTATTTCTTTCTGCAGCTACTATATCGATACTCATTAAATTTAAAGAAATTAGACGATAAGGTCGTTGCACGAAGTATGACCCGAACTGCACCTATCAAAGCTGTAAAACTAGGACAATAGCCGTTGCCCGTCAATCCGTGTTTTAACGGTATTTAACGGGTTATTTCACCGTGCCCCCTGAAGCATCACAAGTAAAAAACACCATGATCTTCAAAGGATTACCTTTCAGAATCAGCTATTTGCCGTCTAACCTTTTTTCGTAGCAGTAAAATTTAAGTCCCGGTCTGAAGTGTAGCCCTATCTCGCCGGCGAAGCAATAGCCCATTTTGGGGAAGAGAGATTGTGTGGCTTTATTGGCCGTGTTAGTGTCCACACGCAGTGTTTTTATATCCCGGTCAACGGCCACTTGTTCAGCCTGTTGCATCAGCAGCCCGGCGACTCCCTGACCCCTAAAACGCGGACTTACCGCAAGGCGATGTGTTACGATAGCAGTTTCATTGATGTCGAGGCCAACATCAGCATATTCGGGATACTGTTCGGTAGTAATTGCGCTAACCCCGGCAATAATTCCATCGGCATCGGCCACCCAAAGCTGGCCAAGCGCAATATCCTCCTCAAAAACAGCGGCGTTGGGATAGGTATCATCCCATTGAAAATTTCCGGAGGCGATCATATCGGGAACCACCTCTGCAATAACCTGCATAATACCCGGCACGTCTGATAATATAGCTGGACGAATCTTCATGCCGGTAAAAATAACAGTTTCAGGATATGCTCAAAATATACAAACCCGGGCTTCCCGTCATCAAAATTTCATAAATTGATCTCCCCACCGTGCCTCTGACATCCGACATCCGACATCCGACTTCATTTCACCACCTTCAATATCTCCCGCTCAGATCTTTCAACGTGTTGTTTAAATTGTTCATACCATTGCTTCCATTCGTATGTCGCCAGGCCCGCGTGTAGAAACTCTTCATATTCAGCAAGGGTGTTGAAACCCTGTTCCAGGATCAAACGATAAGAGTGACCGGTAAAATCGGATAAAATGCGCTGGGAAACGGCTTTGGGTAATAGGTTCCTTTTTTCGGCGTCCTCCACCAGGGTCCTGGCATCCCGAAAATGCCCGAACTTAAGGAACATAGTGTCGCGAACGATATACATGCCTAATAATTTTAATGATGAACTGCTAATGAACTATTTAAAATTATACATAATTTTTCATTTAGAATCAACTGTTTACTAGTCATTTTCAGCTCATTAGCGCATTGCTCCAATGGTCAGCAATACAGCCAAAGCAAAGAGATTGATAAATAAAGAAGCAAGACCCGCTTTGCCTTTCAAAATGCCGAAAATAATGCTTATCAGCGTTAGTACACAGTCTATGAGGAATACCGGGGAATAGACCAGTAAGTCGAGACCTGGATTACATGGCCCGGATTTGAAGCCTGGTGATGACGCCGCTAAAAGCACGGCCGCGAGACTGACAAAGTGGTAAAAAGAAAGACGGAATATGCGATGTTGTTTGAGATAATCTATTATGGATCTCATAAGATCTAAAGGTTAGTTTAGGATTGGAAACCCCTTTGCCCCCTCCGTTACGACCATTTGTTTCATCTTGCTTTGAAATGACATATTGGCTCTCAAAAAGATTTTTTTGCATTCTTCAATTTTTCTTTTTTACTTTGAACAACAAAGTACTTTTATATTGATCTTAATCACTTATCAAAACATAAAGTCATGAACAAATTTATTCCCTTATTCAAAAGCTGGTTTGGCTATTCGGCCGCCATAACCCTGGTATGCGGTATTATTTATGTCACGGTACAACAAGGGTATCGTCAAACTGCAAACGATCCGCAGTTCCAGCTGGCGGAGGATGCTGCCAATGCAATCAATAAAGGCGCTGATCCAAAAGTTGTAGTTGGCGGTACGCCGGGTGTCGAAATTTCACAAAGTTTATCACCTTACCTTATTATATACAACAGCAACGGCAGCATTGCCGCGAGCAACGCAACACTCGACGGCAATGCGCCCAGGTTGCCCCAGGGCGTGCTTAACAACGCTCACAGGAATGGCCTGGATGCTGTGACCTGGCAGCCTCGCGCCGGCGTACGCAGCGCCACGGTATCGGTACGGGTAAAAGATTATATTGTAGTTGCGGGACGCTCGCTGCGTATGACCGAGGAGCGGATAAACGTGCTCGGCCAGCAGGTAGCCTTTGGCTGGTTCATGTCGCTTATTGGGATGGCGGTGATCCTGGTTATGATCAACGCCATCAACAGCAAACCGGCATTAAGTTAAATATTATTGAAAATGAGTATCTTGTGTTTGAATTAGACTTGCAGGGCCTGGCCGAAAGACCCTGCAACCAGCTTCAAAACCATCTTTAGTCAGTCATGACCTTCCTACGAAATCTTAGTCCTGAACTACTCAAAATAGCGCTTCTTGCCGCTGTGTACGCGTTTGCGATCTATAGTTTTCGATTTTTGGTTTCGGACAGCATACGCCAGAAGTGGTTCAGACCTATTAAATATTGGTTTATCTGGATTGTGATGTGCGCCGCCCTGTTCATTTATTCATTCACTTATTATGGCAATCACGGCCTGGGCGACAGCTACTATCTTCCGCTCGGACATCATAGGGCCGTGGCCGCCGCAGACAGCTACGCATTCTTCCGGACAAATGATTCCGCACCTGCCATGAGCATCGATAGCTTCCTGGTGCAACACGATGAACTTTGCATGGAATCAGGCGGCTACTTTTACATATGCAACCTCCCCAGCGGCGAGCTAAAGAAATTTGACAA
>Ga0068856_100004940_pt1 | contig 13201 bp, 13 predicted proteins | sample KBSCornC62_FD_66595 | JGI IMG/M metagenome (GOLD analysis project Ga0068856, IMG submission 66595) | Corn rhizosphere microbial communities from Kellogg Biological Station, Michigan, USA - KBS Corn C6-2 | ecosystem: Host-associated > Plants > Roots > Rhizosphere > Soil ...
TTGAATTTGCCTTTAAACAGGTAAGCGATGAAATTCATGGTCGCCTTTTTCAGGATCACCAGCGAGTCGGGTTTAAGCTTTGCGAGCAGAGAGCTTGTATCCTTGTGGTTTCCATGCCACAAAAAATCACCTGCTATAACAATAAAAGCGGGGTTCGGAATCCGGGCATACATCGAATCGATCTCGGATTTCAGCAACCCATAATCCGAATCATTGCCAGCCAGGTTTTTGTACGGATCGGCCGCCATATGTTCTTGCAGGATGCTCTCCCATTTTTGGGGATCGGGATTTTGCAGCAACAGCCTCACCAGTTGATCATCTACCTTAAAAGATCCGTCGCTGGTATAAAATGGGTTTAAGTGAATATCTGATATGATCAGACATCGATTATTACGGCAATTGCAGCAACCGGCCCAAATTGCTGCAACGCATATGGCACCGGCAAAAAGGGCGAACAACTTCTTTTTCATACTAACCTCCGACAGATTTTAGGTGAATCGATAACAGATGTAGCCATCTGCCTAATAACACCTTAAGTTAGATAGTCAAAGCCTATTAAGCAACGGGTTAAAACACGGTATTTTTAACGCAATTTCACCGTTTTATTTCCGGGATCAATTATTGTCTTTTGGAGGCTGCAGCAGTTGCCATTGCTGAAATTGGGTTTTTATCGCATTGATAACCTTATCTGTAATCGTATTGTTGATCACAAGCTTCGCCCCTATCCAAAGCAAACTTTTGGTAACCCATCCATAATCGGCAATGTTTAGCAATACAGCCTGCACGCGAGCCTTTATGGCCGGCCGGTATTTTTCCACGTCGCTATCCTGAACCACGGGCCAGTTTGAACCCGAACTAAATTTAAAACTGGGGAACGCACAGAAAGCATCGTCTCCAAATTGGGGGATGATCTGTATGCTTCCATCGGCTTTGGACTTGAACCGATCCAGATCGGCATTTACGTATCCGTTAGTAAAAATGGGATTATTACCCAGCGCTTCGGCCGGAATTGTAAAATAATCGCGGAGGAATATTTTGCAATTGAAACGGCCAAGGAAGTAGTCATGTATACGGAATTCTTTGTTAATAAAACCGCCAAAACCATTGATAACCCCACACGACATGGCCATTTCACCCGCAAGCGTGGTTTCGCCGCCCTCGGCATTCGGAACACGCCGCGAAGGCGTAATCAAAAACTGTCCTGCACATTCCGGCTTTAAGGCATTGGCCAGGTTAACCGGCTTTGCGCGCATTTGCGACAACATGGTCGACAAGGTAAGCCCGATCACATTCGGCAAATCCGGAGATATTTTAATTGGTTTAGGCGGTGTAGTAGGAAAAGGCTGAATCATCAGCACCGTCGATTTAAAGGCGTTAAAATCATTATACTCATCCGGGATTTCGCGTGTTATACTGGTAAGCACGTCGCGTACCTTTTCGAAAGGCTCGTTGTTAATCAGACCACCGTCAACATTCAGTGTTTGATAGGCCCCCTCGGGCAACGGCTTCTGCGCCAGGTATTCATGAAGCCAGGGGTTATTGTTGACATATTTAGCGTCGCGAGTTACTATCCGCGATTGCAGTCCGACAGGAAACGCACCGGTAGCCATGGCTGCATTTTGACCGATATCGGCATTCAGACCTGTTTTCAGATTAATGGGTATCCACCCTTCATCCGTAGGATCATCATCATTTTCAACCAGCTGAAAACAGGCATAGTCATTATGCACAGTCATATTGTATTTCTGCGCGTCTTGCGAAGCATCATTAAAAGGGATCACGTAATGGAAGCCCTGCAAATTACTTAGCGTGGTAAAGAATTTCAACCCCGGTTTAATAAATGGCGGCAAGGGCTGCCAAACGGCAGGGTCTTCTGCTACCACACGTTGTGCTATGCCGCTGATAAACGACGAATTAAGGGCTGATAAAATTGACCCTTGTTTTATATCCGAAGTATCAAGCATCGTGGCAAACACATCGCCGCCTGAAAGATCGACCCAGGAATGATATAATTTATTCTCGGGATGCTCGGCCATTAAATCGGCTGAAGGCTCATTAATAGGTGTCAGTGGGTTATTCATCGCCGCAGCAGCCATTACGCTGGTCATGCCGCCGGCCGAGGCGCCGCCCATAACTGGTATTTGCACTTTATGCGTGGGCACGCCCGCCTCACCCCGGTGTTTTTCCCATTCGTTTAATGACTCGATTAAATAATCAATTACGCCGGCGGTATAGGCCCCGGCAGATACTGCGCCGGCCATGCACAGGCCAACGTAAAATGTATCCTGATTTTCAACTGATTGGTTGGACATAGGTTTGATTTTGGTAATTTAAATATCGTTATTATTAACCAATAATCAATACGTTAAAACACCCAAAACACTAGGGATGATTACTTAAATACCGGCTCAACCCCAAGCGTTCAGAAGCCCAAACCGAGTGTATAAAAAACCATACACTTTAAACCGTCAGATCCGGCTTTTTAAGGGAGGAAATGATTGGCACAATATTTTCAATACCCTATACAACTAAACAAAACAAACATGAAAAGCTCGACTTATAAAACCGCATTAAAAAACCTTGACCTTGAATTAAAAGCACTATTGGCAGCAGATTTGAAGCGATTCAAAACAAGTAAAAACAAAAGTTCCCAGGTTAATGGCCAGTTATTGGCAGCCTGACCATCATATATCTGCCTATTTTGAACATCGGGCCGCATGGAATTATCCAGGCGGCTTGTTTTTTATAGAGGGATATAAAATAAATTGTCCCGAACCCTCGCGGCACGGGACAAAGTCTGTCTTAAACTTCAACTATGAATTGCAGAAGAGCCTTTTTATACGGCAACAAATTATTTAAGTTCTAAGAAATAAAATTAATTTTTAACTTTATTCACAATCAATTCATTTCCAGTGCATTTGGTGTTGAAAAAGCAGCAGCCCATAGGGTATTTTAGGGTCTATCCAGGTAGATTTCGGTGGCAATATTTCGCCGGCATCTGCCACAGCTATCAATTGATCGCAGCTCAAAGGGCATAAAGTAAAGGCTATGGCTTCAGGATTTTCGTCGGTTATAGCCATAATTTCCGCCATGGCTCCCGCCCCACCGATACATTTGAGTCGCTTGTCATTTACCGGATCAGTGATCCCGAATAAAGGACTCAGTATTTGTTCCTGCAATATGGCAGCATCAATTGCAGCGGAAACGCTATGCCCGGGTATATGGTAAGGCTTCAGCTCGAACCACTCACCTGCAACGTACATACCGATGGTGTGACAGTAGCGCGGTTGTACTGGCGCGTTCTGCCCCTTTATTTCGAAATGTTCATAGATCCGCTTCAATAGCTCCTTCTTATCAACCGGCTCCGATGGAAAAACCACCCGGTTAAATTCCTGGATGCGAAGTTGATCGGATGCCATATAAAGTGAGCCAATGGTATCAAATGCAGGTTCGCCTTTACTACGCTGCTCAACCGCCAATAATGAGGATGATTCCAGCCGGTGATGACCGTCGGCCAGGTAAACGGCTTTTACTTCGGCAAAAGCGGTTATTAATTCATTTATTGTGTGCTCGTCCTCAATCCGCCATAAAATATGAGTCGCCTCATGATTGCTGAGCGAGGTCCTGTTGTTTTTTGCAATCGTTTCAGCAATGATCCGGTTGATGGTTACACTTGGCGCATAGGTCATCAATATTGGGCTGCCCTCCAGGCGCGTGTTCCGGCGGTAATTTTTGATACGCCGCACGCTGTCAGAAAAAGTTAGCTCATGAGTTTTGATGGTACCGTCGATATAGTCGCCCAAATTGGTAAGCGCCCAAATGCCTGTTTGCCGGTACGTTTTATGCATCACCTCATAAACATAGATAGCGGTTTTCTGCTCCGGGATGAGGCGACCAGTACTGACAAGTAAATCAAGCTCTTCCTCGATATCCTTATAAGCCCGGGCTTGCCCTTCGGGTGTTTCGGGCCGTTTACGGGCGCCAATTTCAAGGGCAATTTTCAAAACCGGCAGTCCATCTGTAATTAACGGATCGCCTGCCACGGATTGCACCTGCGGCGTAGTTTGTACAAGCCTGTCGGCAAATAACGGATTTGGCCTGATGGCCATGAAAGGTTTAATTGATGCCATAGTTGATTCGCGGCTGCAAAAATAAAAATTTAATACACTTTGCCCCGCTTAATAAGGCAACCACGCGTTCAATTAAACGCCAGATGTCGCAAATGGTTGTATTTTTTATTTTCGCCGCAAAAAAAACTTTAGGGTATTTAATACACTAAGGTCGTTTAGCTATTTCTTGGGCAAGCCGTGCGCCGCCTGCAGTTTTGACGGCAAAACAGAAAAGCCAGATACCTCTTGTTATCATCGCAAAGCGTTCGAATAAACCCGCGTACCCATGGTTTGCCCTTGCATGTACAAACAAACTTAGAAAAACAATCATGAGCAAACCGGTAAATAACGAATAGGCGTACCACCCTTTCCAGCGCGGGTCGCCCTTAAAGCGCCACGCAAAAATAAAGCAGCTTGTGGTCATGAATGTAAACATGACGATACTGCCGATTTTATGCATTGGGTCGCGCGCAAAAATACCGGCAAGGATAAGTCCCAAAGCTACCAATTCCTGGGTAAGTGGTATCAGCGTCGATCCGAATCCAGTATTTAGCTCCTTCCTTAGCCCAATAGCGAAGGCCCAGCTAAAAAGACCGAACAAAATAAAATCAAAAGATTGTATCCAGCCATCAGGAAGCAATTCGAGATCGCCGATGGGCTGCCGGCCAATTATATAATCCGTATTGACAGCTGACAATGAAAAGTTTATTAAACCAAATGCTATAGCCCCGATAACACCGCAACTTAGAAGAAAAGTATCAACACTGGGTCGTTGTTCGTCAGAGTTAATGGGCTGCATTTTTGTGGCAATGGTTTAGTAGCCTGCTAAGGTAACTATTAAACGCATTTTTGCCACGTTATCTTATAACAAAACTAAATTTTGCGATTCTATGTACTGTTATTTCATCGCCATCATCAGCTGCGCAGGATCGTAGTATTCTAATTGTACCGCTATCTTGCCATCCTTATTGGACATGTCAAATAGCACCATTTCTACAGCTGCTGTTTTCCCTGTTTTCTTATTCACCAATGTAATCAACCACCAGGATTGTACTGCAAAAGGCGCATTGGCGGATGTTCTTTATAAATGGTGCCATTTTTCACCGTTTTTTGGCCAAATGCGGCGTTGGAAGAATAATATAGACAAACAGATTTTTTTTCATACAACAAGATTTTGGATTGATTCCACATCAATTAAATATAGTTATTTACATTATATTCCAATGAGTTACATCAAAAACAATCCCAATCGGCGGAGTCAAAAAATAAAAATTTTTACTTACCTATTGCAACGTACGTTTTTAATACATACCTTTGGTTTATGATGATGTTAAAGAAGGATTCGGACAGCACGGTGGTGCCAACAAAAACTGAGATGGATGTATTGCAGGTGCTCTGGCATTATGGCCCGTCGACAGTGCGTTTTGTGCACGATAAGCTGAACGAACAGAAGGAGGCGGTGATCTATACTTCCACCCTCAAGCTGATGCAGACGATGAAAGAAAAAGGCATGCTCGATCGTGACGAAAGCAGCATGAAACACGTCTATAGTGCAGCGCTGCAGGAGGACAAGATAAAAGGCAACATGCTCGACCGTTTTATGGACAGCATGTATAACGGTTCGCCCAGCAGCCTGATGGTTGCACTGCTTGGCAACGACAAAACATCGGCTGAGGAGCTGCAAAAGATAAAGGACTTGTTAAACGACATGGATAAGTAAAAGGCATGAACTTACTGCGGGCAACAAACACAACGGCACAGCACTTTATCCAGGCATTCAGCTGGACGCTGCTCCATTCGCTTTGGCAGGGTTTGTTGCTTGCTATATTTACGGCATTGGTGCTCACACTGGCCAGGCGTTCGGCAGCCAGTGTGCGCTACAACCTGGTGTTGACACAATTTATATTGTTCATCCTGGCATGCGGCGGCACTTTCGCGTGGGAGTGGCTTAAAACGCCAGGCCATGCCGCCGCCAATGTCGCTACCGGCGAAACCGACATAGCCTCGCTCCCATTCAATCTCAGTATCGAAAGCATCAGGCTTTTTGCGCAAACTTGTATCAGGTATTTCACCGCCAATGCTCCGGTAGTGGTACTGCTATGGTTTGTATTTTTCGTATTCCGTTCGGTGCGGATGATGGGCAGCCTGGTATACTTAAATCGTGCACGAAACAGGCATGTTTATCAGCCCTCCGCCGAATGGAAGGCCAGGGTGGAAATTTTGTGCGAGAAACTACAGTTGAAACGAGGCGTGACGCTGCTGGAATCAGGCTTTGCCAAAACACCGATGGTGATAGGGCACCTGAAACCTGTAATACTGGTGCCGATCGGTTTATTAGCCGGGTTGCCGGCTGGGCAAGTGGAGGCTGTACTCCTGCACGAACTCGCTCACATACGCCGCCACGATTACGTGGTCAACTTTTTGCAAACCGTAACTGAGACGATCTTCTTCTTTAATCCCGGACTGCTTTGGATATCTTCCCTGCTGCGCGATGAGCGCGAGAACTGCTGCGATGATATTGCCCTGGCTCAAACCAAAAACAAGAAGGAATTTATCCAGGCTCTCATCAGCTTTAAAGAACATTCGTTGTATGGTGCATCCTGCCAGGTAGCATTCCCGGGAAAAAAGAATCACTTGCTTAACCGCGTAAGCCGCATATTGAATAATAAAAACAAGGCGTTCGGCCCCGGCGAGAAAGTTTTTTTTATGAGCGGGGTAATCATCCTTTCGGCTATAGTAGCGACCGCAGCGATTGCCCAGGTTCAGGTAGCGCATTATCATATCGATAATAAAGTAGTTGTTCCTGCAAGGCCGGAAGCTATCGAAACTGTGCGTAAAGTTTTTGAAGAGCCCAAATCACCGGCAAGAAAGCCATCATCGTTGAATACGCTACCACAGCCTTTGCATGAAAGTGTGGCAACTTTCCAGTCGCCGGCCGTTGAGGTTGCGCCTCCTGAAATGGGCGAACAACATGCCGAATCAATAAGCGATCAGCAGCAGGCAAAAATTGATCAGATTCAGGCTATCAAAGACCAGGAGCAGGCAAAAAGAGACCAGGTGCAAGCGCTTCATGATCAGGCCCAGGCTAAAATTGACCAGCAAGGATCAAAAAAAGATCAGGAGCAAGCTAGTCGTGATAAACAACAGCAGGCAGAGGTAGATAAGGCGCAGGCCAAACAGAACGCCGAGCAGGCTGCACGAAATGCTGAGCAAGCTAAAAGAAACCGGGAGCAGGACGCACGTAACCAGGAGCAGGTTGTTTTAAACAACATCCAAAGTAAGAAGAATGCTGAGCAGGCCGAGCGCAATAAGATGCAGGCTAAACTGAACGAATTGCAGGCAAAGAGAAATGTGGAGCAAAATATCCGTAACAAGGAGCAGGTTAAACGCAATCTTGAACAGGACCAGAAAAACAACACGAGTGTACAATAACCAGTGATCACCGGCAGGGAGACGCGGCAGAGCACCCGCGACGACGGCCCCTGATCACCAATCTAAAGTTTCATGTTTTTAATTTCCGCATAAATGCGGCATGGAATCCTATTATCTAATAATAACCTTTAAAAACCAACAAAATGAAAACCAATTATTTGAAACGCAGCCTTTGGCTGGCAACCATACTATTGTCTTCGTATTGCGCCGCCGCGCAAACAAAACCCAAAGCGAAAACAGCCGACAACAATGTCGATCAGCGTAGGTACGACTTTGTAAGTAACGACGACGGCATTCGCGTTGAAAAAGTTCAGACCGAGTACAAAGGCAAAGTTTACTTTCTAAAGCTCGTGAATGAAAAAATGACGGAGTTAACTGTCGACGGCGAAAAAATCCCGGAGGCTGACTGGAACAAATACAGCGATGGGATAGCTGAAATACGCGAGGAGATGCGACTGCAAAGGGAACGCAATAAAGAACAGGCTAAACGCAATGCCGAGCAGGCAATCCGCAATGAGGAGCAGGCTAAGCGTAATGCCGAACAAGCCAAACTGAATGAGCTGCAAGCCAAACGCAACGCCGAGCAGCAGGTTCGCAACAAGGAACAGGCTAAACGCAACGCCGAACAGGCAATACAAAATGAGCAACAAAACACGAGAAATAAAGAGCAGGTAGAGCGCGGCCAGGTGCAAGCCCGGCTAAACGAGGAGCAGGCAAAGCGTAACGCCGAGCAGGAGGCGCGTAATAAGGAGCAGGCTAAACGTAATGCCGAACAGTCGATACAAAACGAGCTGCAGGCAAAGAAAAATGCCGAACAAGCCAAAGCCAATGAAAAATTCATCAAAGATATAACTGAAGACCTGGCGACTGATAAGATCATCCCCGATGTCAACAGCCTCCGCGAAATGCAGCTAAACCAGGAAGGCATGACCATCAATGGCGTGAAGCAACCCGACGAGGTTTTCAAAAAATATAAGGCTAAATACGGCAAAGCCTTCAACGGCTATTTCGATTACTCGAGAGATGGAATTATCCAGGGGCAGTAGGTCCATAGACCATGGTCAATAGTCCATGGTTAATTTGTGCATAAAACTATGGTCCATAGACTATCGACTATGGACCATAACAAAGAACCAATAAACAAAAGAACCATGTTGTACTTCTTCCTAACAATCCTTTTGACGCTTTGCGCCACATTTTGGATCCTGAAATCGGAACGAAGGTGAAATGGAATCACTATAGATAAAATAGAAATTCAACCAATAAAACAATGAAAACAAATTACATAAAAAGCAGCATGCTGCTGATAGGAATACTGGGCGTGGCATTTGCGGCCAATGCTCAGAAACGCGACTCTTTAAAGCGCGCTTACACGCACGACTCGCACCGTGAATACACCATAGAGAGCTCTAAAAATGGGCAAGGACGTGAACACGTTAACATGGATTGGGATGGCCAATACTATGAGCTTACGCAGGTTAATGGCAAATTGACTGAGTTGTTTGTGGATGGCGAAAAGGTACCGCAAAGCAAATGGGGAGAATATAGTAAAGCTTTAGCGGCCATTCGCGAGCAGGTGCAAAAAGACAAGATACAGGCCAAGAAGGATCAGGAACAAGCAGTACGCGATCAGGTTCAAGCAAAAAAAGACCAGGAGCAGGCGCGCCTGGATCAAATACAAGCTAAAAAGGATCAGGAAGGCGCAGTTCGCGACCAGGAGCAAGCAAAGAGGGATCAGGAGGAAGCGGCCCGTGATCAGGAACAAGCTAAGAAAGATATGGAGCAAGCCGGCCGTGACCAGGAACAGGCTAAATTGGACCAGGAACAGGCAAAGCGGGACCAGATACAAGCCAAACATGACCAGGAAGAGGCCCGGATAGATCAGCAGCTTATGAAGCAATTGATAGCTGACCTGATCAGCGACAAGATCGTTCCAGACGAAAAGAGTTTGCACGACCTTACACTAAACTCAGATGAAATGACAGTGAACGGCGTGAAACAACCCGACGAAGTCTTCAAAAAATATAAAGAGAAATACAAACGCTTCGCCGGCGGCCAATTTTCGTACGAAAACTCGGGAAACACTCACGGCATACACATGAGCCGCAATATTATCCACACTAATTAAGGGCTGGTTTTTTGAGCTGAAAGCAGAAAGTCTGAAGCTTTGGTCTTTCTGCTTTTAGCTTTTAGCTTTCGGCTTTTAGCTTCCTTCGGGCTATTCCTCCAAATCATATTCCTTCTTCAATTCAGCCATAACCTTTTCTGATACAACCAGTAGCTTTTTATATTCCTGCGTCGACCGCATGGTCGAGATTTTAACCAGCACAACCAGGTTTAAGTACTTTTTCGTTAAAGCCGGATTCCAGTTTGTACGCACACCATGCGCTATTTTACCGGTTGTCATCAAATCATAAGAAACCTCCAGGTTAGCCTGGTCGACTATGAAGGGGATAAATTGCTCAGTCGTAAACTTCTGAGTAATATCTTCACGCCGCACCACTTGCCTGGCCTGAAGGTCATACTCATTCATCAGGTCGACCATTTTCTGCTTAAAATCACGAATTGCGCCAGCCGATTTGATCTGCTCGTAGCTGCCTGTTGTTGGCTCGAAAGGCAAAACCTGGGTAGACACCAGCCCCTTACGGTACAGAACCGTATCTGAGGATAACGTCTCAGGCTGATGAAGCATCACAATCATACTATCAATTGCAGTTATTTTATGTACGCTAAAACGCAATGCGTTGTGTAGCAACAGGGTATCCTTTTTAATGTCGCCGTAGTAGGATTTGGCAAACTCCGCGGCGCGTTTATTTTCTGTGATCCCCTCCCGTATATTTTCGGCAATAAAGCCCATCAGGACAGCTAAAAAAATCATGAGGCCCTCAAGCAGGTATTCTTTGAAACCTTTTTTTTCTACTTCGGGGTGGTGGTGTACTTCCATGTTAGAGATTAGAGACTGGTTGATTAGAGATTAGTTGCCTGGTTCATTAGTTTTAAAGCTTGGTCTTTCTGCTTTTAGCTTTCGGCGTCTTCTGCATTACTCATCTAAGTCAAATTGCTTTTTTACGTAGCTCATCATTTTGATAGCATCGTCTTTGAGTTTGCGGTTATATAATATCAGTTCTTTATTATATGATCGGATAAGCACAACCTCCACACTCAATTCTGTGAGGTCTTTTGGGGTAATGTCGCGCATATTGCCGTCTACAATCGCCGTTCGGTCAAAGGCGGCAATCATATTAGCCGGGGTAAAATGCAGCTTGCAAAAGCTTTCGAGGTATTTATCCTGCGCTGCAGACTCCAGATCCTCGATTTTCTTTAAAATAGCTGCCCGTCCCCGGTATTGGGCTATATAGCCGATCATTTTCGAGTTGGTAAACGGCTTTAAGTGCAACTCGTTCTGTATGGCGGTGGCGGCGCCGGTTGCAGGATAAAATGGCCATAAACTATACGATCCCACGATCAGCCTTTGTATATTTTTTTTATCTGCTCGATCCAGTGGCTGCTGCAGCAAATTGAATAGGGTATCGTTTCTTTTTATAATCTCTTTTTCAGCATTATAAACCTGGTTTAACAGACTTGTATCCGATCTCAGGTCATTTATCATTTGCGAAGTCAGTTGTTTAACGTGTTCCCTCTCGGTGATACCCTCCCTTACGTTTTCGGCAATAAAGCCCATCATTACGGCGACAAATATCATTAGCCCTTCAAGCAGGTATTCTTTAAAGCCTTTCTTTTCTACTTCGGGATGATGATGTACTTCCATGCTAGAGACTAGAGATTTGTGATTAGAGATTAGTTAGGTTGGTTCATTGGGAACTAAAAGCTGCAAGCACAAAGTCTAAAGCTCTGATCCTTCTGCTTTTTGCTTTCAGCTTCCTATCGCAAACAGTTTAAGCTCCTAAATATATCTAAAATAGGCTGTTATAAAAAACAAAAACGACGGGCTTTTTGCCCATCGCTCTATCTTTACTAGTTTATTTCGGAGTGCGAAATGCCGATTGCGGAATTATTTTAATCAGGAAACCCCGACTGCCACTGCTACTGCCACTAAAAACTACTGGCTCGTATACAACTCAACATCCGCCAGCATGGCTCTGATCCCTTTCTGAAGTTGTTCATCCTCAAAATTGGGCGCCTCGTGGCCGAGGTCGTTATTCAGGATGATCATTCTTGCCTGGATCATTTTGGCGAAGGCCATGGCCGGCAATGGATTCATCAGGTGATCCTGCATCGATACAACAATGAGCATGCGCGCATTAACGTGTTCAGCGGCTGCCTTAAGCGATCCGCCAAAATCGCGGGCGATATCATGGCTAATAATGGCCTTCAACTGGTAATAAGTATCATTCCAATCAGGCGCCTGCGTAGTGTCTACCTTGTTTTGCCACACCATAAAGCTATCGCGCGACATATACCTTGATTTCCGCGAGGGTGTTGTAGCCGAATATTCCAACATCATTGATCCTGTCGAAATCACCGGGTTCACTTTGTATCTGCCATGATAATAAGCGCTATCACTCTCAATAATTCTCCTAAAGATGTTGTAGCCCATCAGATCGTAACTGGTAGGTTGCGGGGTGCCGACTATCGGAATAAGCCTCGGGGAAAAGTTTGGGTAGCTTACCGCCCACTGAAAAGTCTGGATTCCGCCCAGCGATATCCCCATAATAGCATACAGGTGTTTTATGCCCATTTGTTTTTTGAGCATCTCGTGCTGGCTCTCCACCATATCTCTTATGGAAAATTGGGGAAATAAAATCCCATGCTGAGCCTCGCTGTTGGACGGCGAAGACGATATCCCATTGCCGAGTGCGTCCACAATGATCAGGAAAAATTTGTTCGTGTCAACAACCTCCCAGGGTGACGCTATCAGCTCGATATCCCTCGATGTGCCGCCAAACCAGGTGGGGAATAACACACCATTATCCTTTTCTTTGTCAAGCTTACCATGGGTGCGAAAACCTACACGGCATTCTTTGATGATTTTCCCCGATTCCAGTTTAAAATCGCCTATTTGCGCATATTGCTGCCTATCGGGCACAGGAGCGTCAGGGTCGGCGATTTGAGCACGGCACAACGACCCACATAACAACAGCGCAGCCAGTAAAATAAACTTCATGCGATTTTAGGTTTATGCGCAAAATTCGTCGCGCTAATTCAGATATCTATCGCAGGGGTATATAAATGTACTGAAAATCAACTAAATATTAAAATTATTTGATTAAAATGCAAATTTTATGCCATCGCATAAAATCACTAATTTTCGGCCAATGAAAAATTTAGACGATCTGCTGCTCCTTGGCGATCCACGCCTGTACCAGGTATGTGAGCCGGTGCTGTCCCACGAGCTGCCTTTGGTAAAAGAATGGGTGGCCGATATGCATAACGTAATGCAGCAGATTCGCGAAAAATATCATTTTGGCAGGGCCATTGCCGCACCACAGCTGGGTATTATGAAACGGCTTGTATATATGAACATCGATAAGCCCATCGTATTCATCAACCCGGAATTAAGCAATCTCAGCGACGAAAAATTTGAACTGTGGGACGACTGCATGAGTTTTCCAAATTTACTGGTGAGGGTGTCGCGGCACAAATCGCTTACCATTAAATACCTCGACGAAAACTGGCAGAAACAGGAATGGCATATGAGC
>Ga0068856_100004944_pt1 | contig 13199 bp, 11 predicted proteins | sample KBSCornC62_FD_66595 | JGI IMG/M metagenome (GOLD analysis project Ga0068856, IMG submission 66595) | Corn rhizosphere microbial communities from Kellogg Biological Station, Michigan, USA - KBS Corn C6-2 | ecosystem: Host-associated > Plants > Roots > Rhizosphere > Soil ...
CCGCGTCCGGCTTCACGATCTGGCGCGTGTAGATGAGGTTGTTCGGCGCGTTGAACTGCTCGAGGCCGTCGAGAAAGAACGGGCGCTTCTCCGCGAAGTACAGCGCCTGCCGCGGATCGATCACGAACTGGCCGGCGTCCGATTCCACCTCGGCGAAGTCGGGGTGCGCGGTGCCGGTGAGCGTGAGGTTGTTGGTCATTCCCCAGCGCACGTTGCCCCCGAGCTGTGGACGCGCGTGGTCGTACGTCCAGCCGCCCGGCCGCGGCGCACCGGTCATCTTCTGCGTGACGACGGGATTGAGGTCGAGCACGAGCCCGCGGTCGAAGCCCGTCAGGCCGTCGAGGGTGCCGCCCTGCGCGAGAAACGACGCGTTCGCGCGCTTCGCCGGCGCCCACGTGTCCTCGTACCCGGAATGCTGCACCTCGCGGACGACGTTGAGATCCCAATCCTGAACATCAGCAGATTGGTATTTGAGACTTTTGAATGGAATCCGGAGCTCGACCTCGTAGCCGTCGGCCGTGAGGCGGCCCTTGGACGTGAAGACGAAATCCTGGCTGAGATCCGGCGCCGCGCGGCCGGAGAGCGTGGGCGTCCAGCCACCGGTGAGGTTCTGCCCCTGCTCGACGATCGTGCCGTCCATCTGCACGCCCAGCGGATTCACGGCGAACACGTACGCCTGCCGTTGATCGTGGAACGTGCCGAGCAGGAGCTGCACGTTGTCATCGGCGCCGATCTTGTCGCGATCGGCGAGCGTCGCGTGCACCGCGCCGTGCGGCTCGTAGGCGTGTACGCCGACATAGAGCGCCGTCGGCGAATACCACAGGTACACACGCGTCGAATCGGCCGCCGGAATGCCGTCTTGCGGCGAGAACTCCGAGAAGCCGGTGAGCACGGCGGCTCGCTGCCAGATGGCGTCGTCGAGCGCGCCATCGATCGTCGCGGCCGCGTCGATCCGCGGGATGCGCACGTGCAGTTGGTTCTCGCGGCCCACGTACGTGTTCGCCGGCATGGGCGCCTGAGGGCGGCCGGGACCGGCGAGTGCGGCGGCGAGCGAGAGAAACAGCGTCAGTGACATGACGGGAAGATCGCGATTCTCCGGAGCGCCGCCATCAGAATCCTGTCAGGAATTGGTCAGCTTGCGCGCTCAGGGAAAGTGGTAGCGGCGATACGTGATCGTCGCGTCGCCCGACTGAATCGGCACGACGTCGGTCGGCCGGGGCGGAATCGAAACGCCTTGCACGCGCGGAAGACCGGGACGACGCGCCGCGAGGTCGAGATCCAGGCCGGTGCCCGGCGGCACCGCGAGCGAGAACACCGCGCCGCTGTCCGGCACCGCCCAGTATTGCATGAACCATTGCGTCGACTTGCGGCGGTAGCGCGTGGTGTCGGCGATTCGATCGTCGATCGCGGCGCGAATGATGTGCGCGCCGCCGGCGTCCATCATGAGACCGGTCGTACCCGGCGGAGCATGTACGCGAATGACAATGCGGCGCGCACCGGCAATGACGGTGTCGCGAATGAACGTCGCGGTGGGTCCATCGAGCGGCACGTACGCGACTTTGCGCGCCGAGAGCGGCGCACCACGGCGGCCAATGCGCGCTGTCCACAACGGTGCGGTTGTAGTCGGGCCGATCACGCGGCGAGACCAGAGCGAGTTGTCGATGGACCCGAACCAGCCGCCGTCGACGGAGTCCGTGCGCTCCGCGAAGACGAGCTGGGTCGGTACGGGATGAGCGTCGCTCCAGCGGACGGTGAACAGCCCGACGACAATGAGCACGGCCGCCGCGGCCGCGACATACGGAGCGCCATACAGCCTCACCTCGCCGAAGATCGCTCCGAGCAGCGGAAGCACCAAGAGCGCGATCAAGGCGGCGAGCACACCGAACGCCGCCGCGCCGGCACCCGCGAGTCCGAGCATGATCGCGCCGGCCGCGAACGCGAATCCGGCGCCGAGGAGAATCGCCGCAGCGGCGGTGAGCCAGTCGAGCCAGCGACGGTCGAACGAGCGTGCGCAGAGCGCGAACAGCGCGGGCCAGATGAACAGGTACGTCGTCGCCGGTGCGACGACGCTCAGCACCACGGCGATCGCCGTCCACAAGACCGTGACGCCGAGTTGAAACGCGTTCGGCGATGCCCACCGTGCGGCGCCCGCGCGCGCGAGCAACACGATCGCGAGCACCACGAGCGCCATGGCGCTGGCGTATAAGCCGCTCCATTCGGGCCAACCGCCCCACGGGAGATGCGCGTGCACGAGCGCCAGCAACGCGCCGATCAGCGCCGTGACGGCGCCGGCCATCACGATCGCGATCGCCGCCGCCGCGAACCCGACCAGCGTTCCGCCGAGCCAGCGCGGGTCGTCGCGCGCCACGCGGCGCGCCGCGAGAATGGCGAGCACGATGGCGAGAACCACGAGCGGCACCGCCCAGCTCACCGGATACACGACGAGGCCCACCAGTGGCAGATCGAAGAACACGGCGTCGCCCGTTCGCGGCCGGGGCAGCGAATCGTTGGCGAAGCGCTTCGCGAGCGCGAGCATCTGCTGGCCATGATGCTGCACGCTGCCGGGATTCAGGAACTCTAAATCGTCGTGCGACGTGTGGTAGCGCTCGACGCCGTCGGCGAACGCGAAATTCAGTGCAGGTTTCCCGAGCACCGCGAGCTCGGATAGATCCGTATCGTTGGGCAGCGCGCGGTACACCGTCGTGAAAATCGAGCCGGCAGTGACGTCGCCCGCCGCGCGGAGCAGGCGCGCGGCGCCGAGGTTTCCGGGCCCGGTCTCGAACATGTACGATCGTCCGGTCGTGCCGCGCGCCTCGAAGTTGAGGATGACGTCGACGTCCTTCGCCCAGGGATGTTCGCGAACGAACGCCGCCGCGCCGAGGAGGCCGGCCTCTTCGCCGTCGGTGAAGAGCGCGATCACGTCGTGCGCGAGCGGCTGCTTTCGGGCGCGCAGCGCGCGCAGCGTCTCGAGCAGCGCGGCCACACCGGCGCCATCGTCGGCCGCGGCGGGGCCGGCTTCGACGCCGTCGTAATGGACGACGAGCAGCACGGCGTGTCGCGTGGCCGCGGCGCCCGGGATCCAGGCGAGAATGTTCTGGACGCGGCCGGCTTCCTGATATCGTGTCCCGATCGCGGTGGTCGTCTGGAGCTGCGGCGTGAGGCCGAGCGCGGCGAGTCTCGCCACGATGTAATCGCGCACGCGGCCATGCTCGACGCTCCCCATCGGGTGGGGACGTACGGCGATCGCTTCCACATGGCGCATCGCGCGTTCGGCTGAAAAGACCGTGTCGGGCGCCGTGGCGGGGACGGGGCTGGGCGGACGCACGGTCCGATACACGGCAACGGCGCAGAGCGCCACGAGCGCCAACGCCGCAATGAGCCGGTTTTGCATGTCGCGGGATTATACCTGTGCTCGTTGCGCGCGCCAGCGCGGGCGGCGCATCATTGTATCTGGGCGTTACCTCGTACCCGGAGCGCAGGCATGGAAGGGATGACGGTACTCGTTGTCGATGACGAAACCAGCACTCGGCAGACGATCGCGCGGATGCTCGAGGCGGGCGGCTTTCGCGTCGAGCAAGCGTCGAGCGGCGCCGACGCGCTGAAGCGGCTCGCGTCGGACAGTGCGTCGATCGATTTCGTCCTCACCGATGTCACGATGCCCGGCATGACCGGGATCGATCTCTCATATCAGATTCGTGATCAGTATCCGCGCATACCGGTCGCGATCGTCTCGGGCGACGTCAGTGAGCTCGAGCGCAGCGTGATTGCGCGCTCCGACGTGCCGTTCATCAAGAAGCCGTTCCACGCGGAATCGCTCTACAGCGCCGTGCGCGAGGCCGTGCGGCGGGTGGCCGAGGAATAGCTCACTTCCTCCCAAAATCCGCCGTACCGATCCGCACCACCGTCCCAGCTCTCGGCGGCCCTTGCCGGCCAGGCGCCGACGCCTCCTCGAACGGGCGTGTCTCGGCCCAGATGCCGTACACGCGGCCGTCGTACGCGGTGAGCCACGTGTAGTCGCCGAGGAACGCGTTGCGCCCCTCGAACGGCGCCTCGGACCAGGCGTAATTCGCGAACGTGCGGCCGCCGTCCGTGGAGCGCGCGAGCGTCAACGCGGTGAGCCGATCCGCGGGATCGTCGCGCCGATCGTAGAACTGCACGTAGACGTCGCCGTTCACCGGGTCGACGGCGAGAAACTGGAAGAACTGATCGCGGCCGCTGTGAATCGAGTCGGTGGTCACGCGCACCGGAGCCGACCACGATTGGCCCGCATCACGCGACGCGGCGAGGAAAACGTCGATGTCGCCGTTCCGGAAGTCGCTCCATGTGAGATAGACGTTCCTGCCGTGCACACCGACCTGTGGGAAGCCAAAGACGCGACCGAGACCGGGCACCGCACCGGTCCCGCCGAAATACGGCGGACCAACCTGCTGCACCACGCGCGAGGGGGTAAATGTCTTTCCGCCGTCGCGCGACGTGGTCATAACGATGTTGAGTCCCCAGTTCCAGACGGCGTAGATCGTTCCGTCGGCGGCCACCGTGCCGTGAAAGCCAACGACGTCGCCGTTGTCGTCGCGCGGCAAGCCGGCCTGCGTGCTGATTCGCATCGGCGCCGACCACGTCTTCCCCTGATCGGTCGAGCGCGAGAAGAGCATGACCGATTCGTCGATCCGCCACTCGATCCAGCCGATGTACACGTTGCCCGCGTGCGGGCTCCGGGGATTGGCGTCTGCGAACACGCGCGGCATATCCTCGAATTGCATGCCCGGCTCATCGCCCTTGTACCAGACGCGAACGGGGGCGGCATCCTTCTGCCAGGTCTTGCCGCCGTCGGGCGAACGGCGTACGTAGATCCCGTTGCGCCCGGCGCCGTGTCGCCAATACGACTCGCTGCCGAGCTTGTCGAAGACGAGGTCGGAGAGATACGCGTTGCCCTTGTCGTCGAACGCGACGCTCACGTCGCCGGCGGTCTTCCAGTCGGGCGGCACGGTGCCTTCGGCGGTCGTGAAGGTGCGGCCCGAGTCGGTCGAGTACACCGCATGCGCGGGTCCCTGATACACACCGACGATCTGCGCGGGATTGCGACGATTCACGGCGATGCCGGGCTCGTTGCCGCGCGCTTCGGGCGGCGAGACGTCGACGATGTGCACGCCGGGCGGCCGCGGAAGCGAGAGCCGCACCGTAGACGGCGCGGCCTGAAGCTGCGCCAGGAGGACGAGAACGATCATGAAAATAAAGAAAGCTCGTACCGCCGTGATGGCCAGTACGAGCTTTCCGCGCTCGGCGACGCGCGTGCGGCGTCTACTTCTTGGCGAACGCCAGCTTGTACGATGCCGACTGCCCGGCGACGCTGAATTCCGTGGCGATGACGAGGAGCTTCTTGTCCGGGCTGAACGCCCACCGGTCCGTCTGGGAGATCGTCTGCCCGCCGGCGTCGGCCGTGGTGGTGACGACGAGGGTGTCGCTCGCCCACGAGGTCTTGGAGTTCATCTCGAGCGTCATGCCCTGCGAGCTCATGCTGTTCTTGGAAGTGCTGGTATCGAGCGCGAAGGTCATGGTGTTGTTCGAGTTGCCCATCTGCTCCGACTGGACGGCGCGCTGCATCGTGAGGGCCTTGTCCGTCTGGGCGACGTGCATCGTCATCGACGGCGGCGCGCCCATCGGCGGCAGCTCGCTATGGGCGGCGTCGAGCGTCCAGTCGCCGCTGAAGTCCGGGTGGCTCTGCTGCGCGGCCGCCGGCACGGCGAGCGCAAGGGACATCACCAGCGTGGGAACGAGACGGCGCATGAGATCTCCAATACTGGATGTGATATACTACTTCTTTTTCTTTCCCGCGGGCTTCCTGGCCGCGGGCGCGGCAGCCGCCTTGGCTCCCGCTGCGTCCTCGAACACGTTTTCGGCGCCGGCGTTGACGTAGTGGACGTTCGCGCTCTGCTCGATCTGCGCCACGGCCGTCTGCATGGAATCCAGCGACGTCTGGAATGAAGCCTGGCGATCGATGAGTTTCAAATCCGGAAGTTTTGCATCGGCACCAAACCATCGATCGAGTGCGTCGACGACGTCGCGCAGCCGGCCCTTGGCGCCGACCGTTCCGCCGAGCCAGCCGAAATACGACGCCTGCTCGTCGGCGGTCGCCGGGCGGATGCCGGAATGGTCGGCGATGACGGTTTGATTCGCGTTGACGGTGCTCGACTGCTTGCCGTCTTTCACGAGCACGGTCCCCTCCTTCACCGTTACGGCGACGGTGCTCTCCGGTCCGAACGTGGACACGGCGAAACTGGTGCCGGTCGCGATGATGTGCGTGCGGTACGCGACGACGCGGAACGGCAGCTTCTCGTTCTTGGCGACGTCGAACTGCGCCGTCCCCTCGACCTTGAGGGCGCGGATCTGCGTCCCGAAGTGATCGGCGATCAGCAGCTTCGTCGCCGGTCCGATGCGCGTCTTCGTGCCGTCGCCGAGGCTCGTGTTCCCGAGCTGCCCGGGACTGGTCTGTATGGGCTGGAGGTTCGGGTTGCTCACCGCCGCGTACACCGCGTCGTCTTCGCCGAGGCGGTCGACGTAGATCACGCCGCCGATGGACAACGCGAGCGCGATGATGCCGATGAGAATCGGAACGGTCCAACTGCGTCCTTTCGCGACGCCCTTCATGTGCGCGACCGCTTCGCGCCGCGACGTGGTAGCCGCCTCCTTGTGCGCGTCGGCCGTGTGCCCTTCCCCGCGAATCGTGCGGGTGATCTGCGACCACGACTGTTCGGCCGTCGCTTCGCCGGACGCCTGATGCGTGCCGGTCATGGTGCGATCATCGCGGCCGCCGCTGTTGAAGCGCTGCGCGGCGGCGCGGCGGCTCAACGCGCGCGCGGCCCCGTGGTGCACCTCGTCCTGGAGCACCTTCTTGAACTGGTCGTGCGTGGCGATCGTTGCGCGCTGCTGCCAGACGTTGATGAACGCCGTTTCGACGACGCGCGGCGCCAACACCTGCGCGTCGCCGAGCTGCGCGCGCGCGTTCTCGATCGAGGACGCGTACTCGGCGTCGAATGCCTTGCGGAGCGTTTCTTCGTTATTGAGGAAAGCGTTCGCGGGCGTGAGAGGGCCGTGCGTAGACGTGCGGACGTCGGGCGACATGCAGCCTCCGGGGGGAGTTTCGGTTTGGCTATATCATGGCCCCCGGGAGGCTGGTGGCAAGGGGAGCTCCCAGCACGGCTCCCGCGGATCACCCGCAGATCACCCGCGGCCGGCTAGCGCCCCCGGCCGGAGCCGGGCACTTTCACTTCACCCTTCCTCAAGCCACCATGCGTTCACTCGTCGCCGTCGCCGCGGTCGTCTTTGGCGCGTCCGCCCTCAGCGCCCAGCGTGTCGATCACGCGGAGCATCACGAGTTCGTCATCGACGATTTTCGGACGGAGAGCGGCGTCGTCCTTCCCAAAGCCCACATCGTCTACGGCACGTACGGCCATCTCAACGCCGCGCACGACAACGCGGTGCTGTTACCATCGCATTACATGGCCAATCACCACGGCTACGAGTGGCTCATCGGCCCCGGTCGCGCACTCGACACGACGAAGCTCTATCTCGTCGCGACGGAGCTCTTTGGCAACGGACATTCATCGAGTCCCAGCAACACGCCGGAGCCCTATCATGGTCCGCGCTTTCCGGTCACGACCATTCGCGACAACGTCGAGGCCGTGCATCGACTGCTGATGCAGGATCTCGGGATCAGGCATCTGCGCGCGATCATCGGATTCTCGATGGGCGCGCAGCAGGCGTTTCAGTGGGCGGTGAGCTACCCGGACTTCGCCGATCGCATCGTCGCGACGTCAGGCACGGCAAAGACGTACGATCACGGGATCGTGCGCCTGGAAGGGCAGATCGCGGCGCTCGAAGCCGATCCGACCTTCAATCACGGCGACTACACCGCGGAGCCGGCGGCCGGGCTGTCGGCGTTCGGGATGGTGTGGGCCGGTTGGCTCTACTCGCAGGAGTGGTGGCACCGTGAGCTGTGGAAGACGCAGGTGCCGCCCGGGACGACGCTCGATCAGTTTCTCGATCGCTTCCGGCACAACTTCATCCCCGGCGGCGACGCGAACGACATGATTCTTCAGGCGCGGACGTGGGAGCAGCATGACGTCGGCAAGACGCCCGGGTTCAACGGCGACATCGAAGCCGCGCTGCGCTCGATCAAGGTGCCGTTCCTGTACATGCCGTCGGCGACCGACATGTACTTTCCGATCACGGACGCGCGCTACGAGGAGCAGTTCATTCCGCGCGTCCAGTTCGCGCCGATCCCGTCGTTGTGGGGGCACCCGGCGGGCGCGGGGGCGAGCGCGGAGGATTTGGCGTTTTTGAATACCACGATTGGCAAGTTCCTCGCGGCGCCCTGAGCGGGCGCGGCGTTCTGGCCGGCGCGGCTCGACGGGCTCGCCCAGCTCCTCGCCATCTGGGGCGCCTGCTCTACCCCCGCACGAAATGCACGATCAGCGCGATGATCGCGATGATCAACACGAGGTGGATGACTCCCTTCGTGATGCGGAACGCAAACACGCCGAGGAGCCAGAGGATCAGCAGGATGATGGCGATCGTGAGAAACATGGCCGCCGAGGTCGCAAAGCCTGGACCGCGGCCGCGACGGCCGGGTAAGATTCGCCGTCCCCCTCGGAGCCTCGGTTGAAAGCATTGCCTTTCTGCGCCGCGCTGGCGTGCGCCCTTCCCCTCATGACCGGTCGGGCCGCCGCACAGGCCGCCAGAGCCAACGGTCAGACCATCGGCGGCATCTCGTGCGACCGGCAGGAAGGGAGTCGGATTCACATCCATCAGCATCTCGTGATCTTCGATCACGGGAAGCAGATCACGATTCCGCCGAACGTGGGACAGGTGCCGGCGGCCGGGTGCCTCTACTGGCTGCACACGCACACGCCGGACGGCATCATCCACATCGAGGCGCCGCTCGACCGATCGTTCACGCTCGGGGACTTCTTCACCGTCTGGGGCGAGCCGCTCTCCGCGCGGGAGGCGGCGACGGCGAAGGCGGCCAAGGGGACGAAGCTCCGCGTGTGGGTCGACGGTAAGCCGTACGCGGGCGATCCACGGGCGATTCCACTCCGCTCGCATACCGATATCGTGATCGAAGCGGGGCCGCCGTGGGTGAAGCCGCCGCGGTTCACGAACTGGGGCACGTTGTAGGACGACGCCGTGACATCCCCTCGGATCGTCTCCATGCTTCCCGCCGCGACCGAGATCGTCTGCGCGCTCGGCGGAGAGGCCGCCCTCGTCGGCCGGTCGCACGAATGCGACTACCCGCCGAGCGTGCGCGGCCTGCCGGTGGTGAGCCGGCCCGCGCTCTCGCTCGACGGTTTGGCGCAGAGCGAGATCGACCACGCGGTGGCCGGTCGGCTGGCGAGCGGCGAGAGCCTCTATCTCCTCGATGAGGATTTGCTCAACGGGCTCGCGCCGGACGTGATCCTCACCCAGGATCTCTGTCAGGTCTGCGCGCCGTCGGGGAACGAGCTCACGCGCGCGCTGGCGTCGATCGCGCCGCGGCCCGAGGTGGTCTATCTCACGCCGCGCACGCTCGCCGACATCGACGCGAACATTCTCGAGGTGGGCCGCGCGATCGGCCGCGACGCCGAGGCACGCGCGGTGGTCGCGCGCAACCGCGAGCGGCTCGCGCGCCTCACGCCGCCGGCGGAGCGGCGCCGCGTGGTCTTTCTCGAGTGGACCGATCCGCCGTACTGCGCGGGCCACTGGATGCCGGAGATGATCGCGCTCGCGGGGGGCGACGACCCGCTCGGGCGCAGCGGTGCGGATTCGGTGCGGATCACGTGGGACGACGTCCGCGCAGCGCGCCCCGAGGTCGTGATCGTGGCGCCGTGCGGCTACGGCTTGGCCGAGGCCGAACGGCTGGCCCGGACGATTCCGGCGATTCCGAACGCGCGCGTGGTGCCGGTGGACGCGAACGCGTTCTTCGCGCGCCCCGGTCCGCGGTACGCCGAGGGCGTGGAGGCGCTGGCGCGGGCCTTCGCCGGCTGAGGCTCACCCCTTGATCGTCAACACTTGACGATCAACTCTTGACAATCATGATGAAGGCACCGTATCATGCGGTCCATGAGTCACTCCATGGATCCACCGAACACGGACGTCATCCAGGGCACCCTGGATCTGCTCATCCTCAAGACGCTCAGCCTGGGGCCGCTCCACGGCTTCGGGATCGCGCGGCGGATCGAGCAGATCTCGCGCGACGTGTTCAAGGTCAACCCCGGCTCGCTGCTCGTCGCGCTGCAACGCCTCGAGCGCGCGGGCTGGCTCGATGCCGCATGGCGCGAGACCGAGAATGCGCGCCGCGCCAAGTTCTACACGCTCACGCGCGCCGGCCGCAAGCAGCTCGACCTCGAGACCGCTGATTGGAAGCGACGCTCCGCCGCCGTCGCACGACTGCTCAACGCCGAGGGATAACCCATGTCGATCTGGCGCCAGCTCACGCACGGCCTGCGCGCGCTCACCCACCGCGCCGAAGCGGACGGCCGCGTGGACGATGAGCTTCGCGACTACGTGGAGCGCGCGACCGCGGCGCACGTCGCGCGCGGCCTCACGCGCGATCAGGCGAGCCGCGCGGCGCTGCTCGACGTCGGCAACATCACCGTGGCGCGCGAGCAGGTGCGCACGTCCGGATGGGAGCACGCGGTCGAGACGACGGTGGGCGACGTTCGCTACGCGCTGCGCCGGCTGCGCAACTCGCCGGGGTTCACGATCACCGCGATCGCGACGCTCGCGCTCGGGATCGGGGCGAGCACGGCGGTGTTCAGCGCGGTCAATCCGATTCTCATCGAGCCGCTGCCCTTCCCGCACGCCGACCGGCTCGTCACGCTCGACGACCGCAATGATGCGGGCGTTCCGATGCCGGTGACGCTCGGCACCTACGACGAGCTGCGCGCGCGCAGCCGTGCGTTCGACCAGCTCGCCGCCGCGGATAAGTGGCAGCCGACGCTCGCTGACGACGGCACGCCGGAGCGCCTCACCGGGCAACGCATCACGGCGAATTATTTCAGTGTGTTCGGCACGGTGCCATTCGTCGGCCGCGGCTTCACGGCGGCGGAGGATCAGCCGGGCGGACCGCACGTGGTGATTCTCAGCGACGGACTGCTCGAGCGGCGATTCGCCGGCGATCGCTCGATCATCGGACGCACGATCCAACTCAACGGCGATCCGTACGTGGTGGTGGGCGTGATGCCGCACGGGTTCGCGAACGTCGTCGCGCCGTCGGCGGAGATCTGGACGCCGATGCAGGAACGCTCGAACGGTGATCTCAACACGCGCGCGTGGGGACATCATTACGAGATGGTCGGCCGGCTCGCGGCGTCCACGACGATCCAGCAGGCGACGCGGGAGGTCCTCGACATCGGGCACGCGCCCACGCTAGCGTTCGCGCGGCCGTCGTGGGCGAAGCTCGATCGTGGACTGCTCGTGCGGTCGCTGCAGGACAGCGTCGCGAGCCGCGTGAAGCCCTCGCTGTACGCGATCGTCGGCGCGGTGCTGCTGCTGCTCGCGATCGCGGCGGTGAACGTCACGAATCTTCTGCTCGCGCGCGGCGCGCGGCGGCAACCGGAGTTCGCGATGCGTGTGGCGCTCGGCGCCGGGGGAGCGCGGCTCCTGCGCCAGTTGCTCACGGAGAGCGTGGTGCTCGCGCTGTGCGGGGGCGTGCTCGGTCTTGGCGTGGCGGCCGCCGGCGTGCACGCGCTCGTCGCCGCGAGTCCGCCGAATCTCCCGCGCGTCGATGCGATCCGCGTCGACGGGCACGTCTTTCTCTTCGCGCTCGGGTTGACGACCGTCGTTGGGTTGATCGTCGGACTGATTCCAGCGCTCGGCGCGGCGCGCGCGGAGCTCACGGCGGGACTGCAGGGCGGCTCGCGCCGCGCGACGGGCGGCCACGCCGCGGGGCGGAGCGCGCTCGTGGTGGCCGAAGTCGCGCTCGCGATCGTGCTGCTCGTGAGCGCGGGGCTGCTCTTCCAGAGTGTGCGGCGGCTGTTCTCGATCGCTCCCGGGTTGGACGCGTCGCACGTGGTTACGATGCAGGTGATCGAAGCGGGTCACGGATTCGACGCGGATCCCGCGCGGCTGCAGTTCTTTCAGCAAGCGCTGGCCGCAGTGCAGCACGTGCCCGGCGTGACGCGCGCCGCGTTCACGAGCGCGGTGCCGCTGAGCGGCGACATGGACGGCTACGGATACGCGCTGCCCTCGGCAGCCGGCCAGACGCAGCAGACCGCGGGCAGCGCGCTTCGGTTCGCCGTCACGCCCGACTACTTCGCGACGCTCCGCATTCCGCTTCTCCGCGGGCGGTTGCTCGACGCGACCGACCGGCCCGGCGCGCCGCCGTCGGTCGTGATCAACGCGTCCATGGCGCGCGCGCTGTTCAAAGACGCTAATCCCATCGGCCAGCGCATTCAGTTCGGCGGCCAGTTGGGCACCAACCGCTGGGAGCACGTGGTCGGGGTCGTCGGAGACGTCAAGGCGTACGGACTCGCCGCCGATGCGCCGGATGCGTTCTATGTCGCGGACGGGCAGTGGGAGTGGGTCGACAACGTGCAGTCGATCGTCGTGCGCACGACCGGGAATGCGGCGGCGCTCGTGCCGGCAATCGAGCGCGCGATCTGGTCGGTGAACGCCAACGAGCCAATCCAGCGCGTCGCGACGATGGAGTCGTACGTGGTGGCGTCGGCCGGCCAGCGGCGATTCGCGCTCATGGCGCTCGAGGCGTTCGCGGCGGCCGCGCTGCTGCTGGCCGCGATCGGGCTGTATGGCGTGATCTCGGGAAGCGTGACGGAGCGCATTCGCGAGATCGGGATTCGCACGGCGCTCGGCGCGCAACCGGCGGACATCGTGCGCGGCGTGGTGGGGCGCGGGCTGGCGCTCACGGGGGCGGGGGCGGCGCTCGGCCTCGCCGGCGCGTTCATCGCGAGCCGGCTGCTCGAGAGTATGCTCTTTCGAGTTTCCAGAATCGACCCGCTCACGGACGCCGCCGTGGTGCTGCTCCTGGCCGGGGTCGCCGTGCTTGCCGCGTGGGCGCCGGCGCGCCGAGCGGCGGGTGTGGACCCGACGATCGCGCTCAGGGCGGAGTAGCGGCGCTGGACAGAAACGCGCCGTTGCATACAATTTGAGCCGACTCTCCACAGGCGGATTTCGATGCGTGCTGCTCTGCACCGGTCGCTCTGCGT
>Ga0068856_100004945_pt1 | contig 13197 bp, 9 predicted proteins | sample KBSCornC62_FD_66595 | JGI IMG/M metagenome (GOLD analysis project Ga0068856, IMG submission 66595) | Corn rhizosphere microbial communities from Kellogg Biological Station, Michigan, USA - KBS Corn C6-2 | ecosystem: Host-associated > Plants > Roots > Rhizosphere > Soil ...
GCGCACGTCACGCAGGAAGAAGAAGATGATCAGCACCGCGAGCGCGCCGCCGATCAGCGCATCGTTGCGCACGTCGTCGAGCGAACTCTGGATGAACACGGACTGGTCGTCGATCGTGCTCAGATTCGCGTTCGCCGGCAGGATCGAGTTGCAGCCCTGCTGGCTCTTCTGGCACGTCAGGTGTTCGATTTGCTTGCGCACGGCCGCGGCGACGCTGACCGTGTTCGCGTCGCCTTCCTTGTAGATCGCCAGCTCGATCGCTTCGTGGCCGTCGACGCGCACGACGCCCTCGCGCTCCTTGTAGCCTTGCTTGACCTGCGCGATGTCCTTCAGCCGGACCGGCACGCCGCCGTCGACCTTGATCAGCAGGTTGCGCATCTCGTCCAGGTTGCCGAACTGGTTCACCGTGCGCACGAGATAGCGCTGCGAACCGTTTTCGATGCGGCCGCCCGACACATTGACGTTCTCGTCGGCCAGGCGCTTGATCACGTCCGCCGCGTTCAAGCCGACCTGCTGCAGGCGCTGCTGGTCGAGCTCGACGTCGATCTCGTCTTCCAGGCCGCCGCCGACCTTGACCGCCGCAACGCCCGGCGTCGGTTCGAGGCGTTTCTTGAGTTCGTCGTCGGCGAAGCGGCGCAGCTGCTTGAGCTGTGCTTCGTTGCTCGCGCCGGTATACGCCAGCGAAAGCCGCATGATCGGATCGGTCGACGGGTTGAACCGCAGCAATACCGGCTTTTTCGCTTCCAGCGGCAGCTGCAGGATGTCGAGCTTGTCGCGTACGTCGAGCCCGGCCTGGTCCATGTTCGTGCCCCAGGCGAATTCCAGGATCACGTCGGACTGTCCGGTGCGCGAGACCGAATGGATCTTGCGCAGGTTCTTCACCACGCCGATCGCTTCCTCCGTCGGCTGCGAGATCAGGTTCTCGATCTCCAGCGGCGCCGCACCTTCGTATTCGGTGCGGACGGTCAGCGTCGGATAGCTCAGATCCGGCAGCAGGTTCACCTTGAGACCGAACAGCGCGATCAGCCCGAACAGCACGAGCGTCAGCGTGATCATGCCGACGGTCACGCGTCGGCGCGTGGCGGCTTCGACGATGTTCACCCCTGCGCTCCCGACAGCTTCGTCACCGCGACCGCCTTGTCCTTGTCCGGCGCGCTCGCGGCGTTCAGCACCTGCACCGACGTGCCGTCGCGCACGGCGTTGCGGCCGACCGTGATGACCTGCGAGCCTTCGTCGATGCCCGAGCGAATCTCGATTTTGTCGCCGTCCGCGTAACCGACCTTGACCAGCTTGCGGTGTGCCACGAACGCTTCAGCCGGCGGCGTCGCCGCCTTCGTGCCGCTGTCGATCTTGGCCGCGACCACCTTGTTATCCGCCTTTGCATCTTTCGGCGCGGCCGGCGGCGGCGCCTTGTCGACCACGAACACCGCGGTTTCGCCGTCTTCCTCGACCAGAGCCGAACGCGGCACGGTGAGCGCGGCGTCGCGGTGGTCGTAAACGATCTCGATGCGTCCGAACATGCCGGGCTTCAACGCGCCGGTGCCGTCGTGGAATTCCGTGGTCACGCGAAACGTGCCGCTCGCCGCATCGACCACCGGCGCCACACGCAGGATGTCACCCGAGAAACGCTGTCCCGGCAGCGCGTCCGCCTCGAGCTGCACGGCCTGCCCGGCCTTGAGGATTCCCAGTTGGCGCTCCGGCACGTTCAATACCGCCTGCAGCGGGTCCATGCCGACGATGCGGAACATGTTCTGGTTGATCTGGATGAGATTGCCGAGCTTGACCGAGCGCTCCGCGATCACGCCGCTGACGGGCGCCACGATGTGCGTGTACTCGAGCTGCAGCTTGGCGGTCTGGTAAGCAGCCCGCTGGCTCAGCATGTCGAAGTTCGCCTGGTCGAAATCGCGTTTCGCGATCAGGTGCTGCTTGATCGACTGGTCGGCATAGGCAAACGTCGCGTCGGCCTTGTGCATCAGCGCTTCGGCCTGTGCGACCTGCGCCGCCGCGGCGGCATCGTCGAGCTCGGCCAGCAGCTGCCCCGCCTTGACCGTCATGCCCTCTTCGACGTAGAGCTTCTTGAGCACGCCGCTCGCTTTCGAGGTGACCATCGCCTCGTGGTCCGCGGTGAGGGCGGCGGTACCGCTGTAACTGGCGCTGATCGGGTTGCGCGCCGCCTTGGCGACTTCGACTGGAACGGCGTTGACGCTGTTTGAAGCGTTGTTGACCGGGGCGGCATTACCTCCGCTATTGCATGCGGCGAGCGCGGACAAGGCAGCGCAAACGCCGCAAATACGCAACGAATTCAATAATTTCATGGGGCGGGGACTCATGGCGGACCTCGGGCTCCGGGGATTGCTATAGTGATATACTAGACTACATCACCGTAATACTCAAGCCCCTCGTACGGTGCGAAGTGTCCGGCGAGCGCGCACTGGCTCGCCAGAGCCACTAGTCATAGCCCGTATGCGGGGTTCTCGGGATCGCGGACAACATGCAAACCGTGTGCGACGGGAGTGGGATGCGCAAAGGCGGGATTCGGTTGCCGCGTCAGCTGCGCGTCGGCGCGACGGCTAGTGAAGCCCCGGTTCTGCACGCTATACTTCGTCGGATGACGTTTGCCCTGCTCCGGACCCGCATCCTATGACAAGAATTCTGCTTGCCCGTTTCATCCTGCGCGCCACCACGCTCGCCCTATTCGCGGCAGCGTGCGCCACGTCGGCGCTGGCTCAGGACGCGTCGAAAGGCGACGCCAAGGCCGGCCACACCCTGGTCTACACCTGCGGCGGCTGCCACGGCGTGACGGGCTACAAGAACGCGTATCCGAACTACCATGTGCCGCGCATCGCCGGGCAGAACTACGACTACCTGGTCGCCGCGCTGACCGAATACAAGAAGGGCGAACGCGCACACCCGACCATGCGGGCGCAAGGCGAAAGCATGTCGGATGCCGACATCCGCAACATCGCCGCCTACCTGTCCAGCATCACGCCGTAAGGAAGCGCCCATGCACCCGATTCGACTCGCCGCCCTCGCCGCCCTGCTCTGCACCACCTCGACCTTCGCCGCCGAAGGCGGCGGTGCGCCGGGCAAGACCGCGGAAGAACTTTCCAAGCCGTGCGCCGCGTGCCACGGACCGGATGGCAACAGCACCAACGCGCAGTACCCGCGCCTGGCCGGCCAGTATCACGATTATCTGCAGCGCGCGTTGCAGGAATACAAGTCCGGCGAGCGCAAGAACGCCATCATGGCCGGTTTCGTCGCCACGCTGAGCGATGCCGACATGGACGCGCTGGCGCGCTACTACGGTGGGATGCCGGGCAAGCTCGACGATCTGAGCAAGCACGAACAGGGCGATTGACGCCCCACCGGCGTCAGCGCACCGCGCTGGCGCCGTGTTCGCCGCGGTAGTACGGATTGCTGCCGCTGGCGTGATCCGTCGCGTCGCGCACCGCCGAAATCTCAGGCAATCGCGCGAGCAAGGTGCGCTCGATTCCCTGCTTGAGCGTGACGTCGGCCATGCCGCAGCCGTGGCAGCCGCCGCCGAAACGAAGCAGCACCGCCTTTTCCGCCGTCACTTCGACCAGGCTAACGCGCCCGCCGTGCGAGGCGATCTGCGGGTTGATCTCGCTGTCCAGCACATGACGCACGCGCTCTTCCAGCGCCGCGTCCGGCGCGGGCGCCACGCCGCGCAATTTCGGTGCGCGCACGGTCAGCTGGCCGCCGGTCGGGTTGGTGTCGAAATCGATCTGGCCGTCTTCGAGGTACGGCATCGAGGCGCTGTCGACATAGAGCCAGAAGCCGTCGCAATCGAGCGACCATTCGTCGCCGGCGAGATCCGAGGGCTCGCAGAATTCCAGACGGCAGTCGCCCTTGGGCGTGCCGGGCTGCACCGCCTGCACGCGGATGCCGAGGCCGGGCGTGTCCTGCTGCTCGATCAGGCGGCGGAAATGGCTGCGGGCGGCGTCGGAAATGACAAGCATGGCGGAACCTGTGCAATCGAAACAGGACCATTTTAGTCCGAAATACGCGCCACGTCACGGCATGTGCGTTGCTATACTCCGCCGCCGGCGCTACCCAAGGAGAAGGACCATGACGCTGGACGAACTGCGCAACGGCCACTGCCGCGCGCTGAAAGGTCCACAGCACGCGCTGCCTGCCGCGGAAATCGAGCGTCTTTGCACGCTGTTGCCCGGGTGGCAACTCGATGGCGAGCGCAAGAGCCTGCGCAAGGCCTACAAATTCCCGGATTTCCTGCACGCGCTTGCGTTCGTGAACGCGCTCGGCTGGCTGGCCGAACGCGAGAACCACCACCCGGATCTGGAATTGGGCTGGGGCCGCTGCAGCGTCGCTTTTTCCACGCACGACGTCGGCGGACTGTCGCTGAACGACTTCATCAGCGCCGCCAAGACCGACGCGCTGCTCGACGCCTGAGCGCGCGCGTGGCGCCGGGGAGACGCCTTGCGTGGGGGCTCGGCTATGCGGCGCTGCTGCTGCTGAGCCTGCTCGCGCTGCACGCCCTGGCGCAGCACGCGTGGATCGATCACTTGAAGACCCAGGCGGCGCACGCGCTCGCGCTCGCCGCGCGCGGCGACACGCCGTATCGCTGGAAAATGCGCAGCGACGAGGACATCATCGCCGGCCGCGTATTCGGCGCCGAAGAGTTCCGCTTCGAGCAGGGCGTGCTGATCGTGCGCGCCGGCGAGCAGCCGTTCGAGATCGGTCTGGCGCTGCCGCGCACAGTGGATTTGTCGCTTTTTCCACAATTGGAAATCGCAGCGGAGAGCGACGCACCGGCCGCGCTCGCCGTGCTCGGCCGCGACACGCTGGTCGCACCGCAGCGCGAACTGGCGCGCGCCACGTTTCCGCCCGAAGCAGCGACGCTGTCGCTCACGCTCGATGCGGCCCAGGCCGCGACGGCGGCGAACGACCCGGCGCTGGCGCCACAGACGGCGATGTTGCGACTCAACGTCGCCCTGCCCGCCGGACGTGAATTCCGCCTGCGCGCGGCGCGACTCGCACGCCGCAGCGGCGCGACGCTGGACCTTGCGCGACCGCTGCGCGTGCTGGACGCGAACGCGCAGCCGGAAGCCGGCACGATTTCGGTCTACCGCCTGCCGCTGCAAAGTGGAATCCAGGCCGCGGATCTGGACGCGATCCGGCATCTGCGCGTGCCGCAACAGGCGCCGCTCGTGCTGCTGCCGCAGCGCGGGCGCGTCGAGCAGCAAGTCACGCTTCGCAACGCCGTGTTCGCCGCGCTGCCGGGTGCGATCCTGATTCCTGAAAATGCGCTCGATGACACCGTCGCCGCTGCGCGCGCGGAACTCGCCGCTCCGCTCGTACGCGACGCCCTGCCGCTGCGCTGGATCCTGCTCGCGCTGTACGCCGCGGCCTTGCTCGCGGCGCGCCTTCGGCCGCCGGCGTCGCCCGCAGTGCGCGCGGCGTTGGAGATCGCGCTGGCTTCGGCCGGACCCCTCTGGCTCGTGCTGTTCGAGCCGTTCAGCGGCCACGTCACGGCGCGGCAATGGGCCTTGATAGCGCTGACCGTCGCGTTCGCGGCGAGCCTGACGCCGCGGCCGTGGCGCTGGAACGGGAGCGCGCGCGCGTGGATCCTGGCGCTCGCGGTGGTCGGCGTCGCGACCGTGTTCGGCCTGCTGCTGCACGACGGAGGCGGCGAAACGCACGCGCTAAGCGCGGGACACGTGTCGCGTTATCTGTTGTGGGCGCTGGCGCAGCAATACCTGATCTGTGCGGTCTGCACCGAACGCTGGTTCGCGCTGACGCGAAACACCGCGCTCGCCGCATGGCTCGGCGCTCTCGGCTTCGCGTTGCTGCACACGCCGAACGCGGCGCTGATGCTGGCCACGTTCATCGGCGGCCTGTGCTGGTGCCGCCTGTACCTGCGCGAGCGCGCGCTGCTGCCGCTGGCGCTGTCGCATGCGGGCAGCGCGCTTGCGCTGCTGGCGCTGCTGCCGCGCTCGCTGCTGCTCTCGGCGGAAGTCAGCGCGCGATTTTTCCAGTAGGCGCGCGCGGCAGGTTTTCCAACACCGCGGACAGTTCCGGCGCGAGCGGCGCCGAAAAACTGTACGTCTTGCCGTCGCGTTCGAACTCGAAACGCGCCGCGTGCAGGAACAGACGCTTGAGTCCCGCCGTTTCGCGCAGGCTGTGGTTGAGTTCGCGCACACCGTACTTTTCGTCGCCGGCGAGCGCATGGCCCGCATGCTGTGCGTGCACGCGGATCTGATGCGTGCGGCCGGTGTGCAGCGTGACTTCGGCCAGACTTGCACCGGCGAATCGTTCGATCACTTTGAACGTCGTCAGCGCCGGCTTGCCCGCCGGGTCGACCCGGACCATGCGCTCGCCACCGTGCAGGACCGACTTGCGCAGCGGTGCGTTGACGTCGAAGCGCGCACGCGCCGGCGTGCCGCCGAGCAGTGCCAGGTATTGCTTCGTGATCGCCCCGCCACGAATCAGCTCCTGCAGCGCGGTCAAGGCCGAGCGCCGCCGGGTCAGCACGAGCACGCCGCTGGTGTCCCGGTCGAGCCGGTGCGCAAGCTCCAGGGTTTCGTTCGGCCGCGACGCGCGCAGCGCCTCGATCGCACCGAATTGCACGCCGCTGCCGCCGTGGCTGGCGACGCCGGCGGGTTTGTCCAGCACGAGGAAATCGCGGTCCTCGAACACGATCGCCTGTTCCAAACGGGCGACCAGGCCATGCGGCGGGGCCCCGGTGGCGTCCGGCTGCGCGACCCGCACCGGCGGGATGCGCACTTCGTCGCCGCCGGACACGCGCGCATCGGGTTTCGCACGCTTGCCGTTGATGCGCACCTGTCCGGTGCGCAAGATGCGGTAGATCAGGCTTTTCGGCACGCCTTTGAGCTGCCCGGTGAGCCAGTTGTCGATGCGTTGGCCGTCGCGATCGTCCGCGACGATGACCATGCGCACACCGCTCGCGCGGCCGTCAGGCGCGGCCCCGGCCGACGCGGGGGCCGGCGGCGAAACCGCAGTTTTGCTCGAAGTTCGCGTCGCCATTGAAAAATTTCGCTGCAGAAGGTTACAATGTGGACGCGCAACGCGTCTGGGCCGGCCAAAAACCGGCCGCATTTTCGGCGCACTCGACCGCGACGCCCGCGGGCGCCAGGCTGGAGTTCCAGTGGAACCATCCCGGCCGCACGCGGCAATCGTAACGGTTCGAGTCGAGAATTACCCGCCCCCACCAACTGGGGACGGTGGGTTCCGGTGGTGCAGGGCAAAAAAGTTCACAGCCAGGCGCGAATGGTCGCGCCGGCAGAAACAAGCGCTCCCGCGGACGCGTACCGCGCCCACGGTTTGCGCAGAGCGGCGCCGCCGGCTTTCGTTTCCGGCAGGCGCGGCTTCTGCGACGCAGTAAGCGGTCGAGCGCAAGAGGAAATTTAAAAATGAAGCGTATGTTGATCAACGCGACTCAGCGTGAAGAGTTGCGTGTGGCCATTGTGGATGGCCAATCCCTCTACGATCTCGATATCGAGACTCCCTCCAAAGAACAAAAGAAAGCGAACATCTACAAGGGCCGCATCACCCGCGTCGAGCCGTCGCTGGAGGCCTGTTTCATCGACTACGGCGCGGAACGCCACGGCTTCCTGCCGCTCAAGGAAATCTCGCGCGATTACTTCCAGCAAGGCGTCGACCACAATCGCGCCGGCATCCGCGAGCTGCTCAAGGAAGGCCAGGAACTGCTGGTCCAGGTCGAAAAGGAAGAACGCGGCAACAAGGGCGCCGCCCTGACCACGTTCATCTCGCTCGCCGGCCGCTACATGGTTCTGATGCCAAACAACCCGCGTGCGGGCGGCGTCTCGCGCCGCATCGAAGGCGACGACCGGGCAAACCTCAAAGAGATCCTCGACCAGCTCAAGCTGCCCGACGAGATGGGCGTGATCATCCGCACCGCCGGCATGGGCCGCGAGACGGAAGAACTGCAGTGGGATCTCGACTACCTGCTGCAGCTGTGGAAGGCGATCTCGGACGCCGCCACGTCGCGTCCGGCGCCGTTCCTGATCTACCAGGAATCGAAGCTGATCATCCGCGCGCTGCGCGACTACCTGCGCAACGACATCGGCGAGATTCTGATCGACATCGAGGATCTTTTCAGCGACGCGCGCGAATTCGTGCAGCAGGTGATGCCGCAGAACCTGCGCAAGCTGAAGCTGTACAACGACACGGTGCCGCTGTTCTCGCGTTTCCAGATCGAAACGCAGATCGAAAACGCGTTCGACCGTTCCGTGCGCCTGCCCTCCGGCGGCTCGATCGTGATCGACCAGACCGAAGCCTTGACCGCGATCGACATCAACTCGTCGAAAGCGACCAAGGGCGCGGACATCGAAGAGACCGCGTTCAACACGAACTGCGAAGCCGCGGTCGAGATCGCGCGCCAGCTGCGTCTGCGCGACGCAGGCGGACTGATCGTTATCGACTTCATCGACATGGATTCGCCGCGTCACCAGCGCGAAGTCGAGGACAAGCTGCGCGACGCGCTGCGCCACGACCGCGCGCGCGTGCAGGTCGGCAAGATCTCGCGTTTCGGCCTGCTCGAAATGTCGCGCCAGCGCCTGCGTCCGAGCCTGGGCGAATCGACCCAGAGCGTGTGTCCGCGCTGCGAAGGCCACGGCCGCATCCGCAGCGTGGAGTCGCTCTCGCTGTCGGTCCTGCGCCTGGTCGAAGAACAGGCGATGAAGGAAAGCACCGGCCAGGTATTGGTCCAGGTGCCGCCGATGGTGGCGAATTTCCTGCTCAACGAGAAGCGCAAGAGCGTGAGCGAAATCGAGATGCGGCACGAAGTGCCGATCATCATCGTCGCCGACGACAAGCTCGAAACGCCGCATTTCGATATCCAGCGCATTCGTGCCGTCGAAATGCCGGAAGACGCCAAGCCTAGCTACGAGCGCGTGACGCCCGTGGTTTCCGTGCCGCCGCCGCAGGTTGCAAAGCCGGGTGCCGAGCCGGAGAAACCCGCGGTCAGCGGCATCGTGCCGGCGAGCCCGGCACCGGTGCGCGCCGAACCCGAGGCGACGGCCGCGCCGCCCGCACCGGCACCCGCCGTCGCGCCTGCGGCAAACGGCAAGGGGCTGATCGCGCGCATGCTGAGCTGGTTCTCTGCCGCCCCCGCGCCGCAGCCGGCCACGCCCGCGCCCTCCCCGAAGCCCTCGGCCAAGCCCGCCCGTTCCAACGAGGCGCGCGGTGGCCAGCCTGGCCACGCCAAGAAGGACGGTCGCGGCGAGCGCCAGCGCGATGGCAAAGGCCAGCGCCGCGAAGGTCGCGAAGGCCGTGAGGCGCGCGACAATCGCGAGCCGCGCGAACATCGCGACAACCGTGCGCAACAACCGCAACAGCAGAAAAAGGCGCAACCCGCGCCCGCACCGGCTGCAGCGGCAGCGGCGACACCACGTCCGGCGCCCGCGCCGAAACCCGCGCCCGAACGGCCGAAGCAGGAACAACCGGCTCCGGCAGCGTCCGCCGCTTCGTCATCGCCCGCAGTGGTGACCGACGGCGCGCCGACGGTGGTCCTTCCGGTCCCCGCGGTGCCACACAAATCCCCCGAAAGCGCCGAAGGTGCCGAGGGCGATGCCGGCACGCGCGCACGTCGCCGCGGTCGCCGCGGTGGCCGCCGTCGCCGCCGGAACGAAGACAAGCCCAATGGCACGCCCACGAACGGCGAAAACGAACCCATCGTGTTCGACTTCGACGACGAGGATGCCGAGGAACAAGCCATCCCCACCCAGGTGAGCGGCGGCACGTCGCCTGCTGCCGAGATCGCGCCGCCGACACCGGTGTCCGCACCCTCTGCAGCGCATGCGCCGAATACGAACGCTGCGCCACCCGGCGCCTCCCGCGACGGCGCTGCCGCCTCGGTCGCTTCGGCCGGCGAAAGTGCCAAGCCCACTCCCGCGAGCCCGCCATCGGCGCTCGCCGCGCCGCTGCATTCTCCCGTGACGACACCGACGCAGCCGGTCGCCCCAACCGCTGCCGCGCCAGCGACGTCGGCTGCATCGACGCCGTCGGTTAGCCCAACGTCTGCCGCGCCGTCGAGCGCCGCGGGAATCGGCGCCGCACCGTCGGCGAGCGTCACGCAGCCGCCCAGCGCCGCCACGCCAGCGCACATCGCTACGCCCGATGCCACCAGCGTTTCCGCCTCGGCAAGCTCCACGCATGCGCAGCCGGTGTCGACGCCGGCACCGTTCGCGCCCCCTGCGCCGTCGGTGACGCCGTCCGCTCCGTCGCCCAAGCCCGCCAACGACGCGTCGCATTCCGCGACGTCAACGGGGACCTCGGCCAACGCGCCGGCGTCCGCGACGCACGAGCCGCGCACAGCGCAGGGCGCGGCATTGCCGACCCTGCCTGCAGCACACGCCGCGCCGCAGGCTTCCTCGCCGAACGCTCCGGCGACATCGACGCCCACGGTGACCCCGACGCACGGCACGCCTGCGCCGCACGCTGCGAATGCGACACACAGCAGCGCCTCGACCACGTCGCGTTCCGAATCGTCCCCGGCTGTTCGCACGGAGCCCGCCGCACCGCCCGCGCATGCGCCGTACGCTGCACCGCTCGCCGCGGTGCTGTCGCCGACACCGGCGTCGACACTGGCCAGCACGCCGGCGCCCGCCGCGACTCAGGCGCCCTCGCCTTCCGTGCAGAAACCGCTGCCGATCACGACGCCCAGCCCGCTGCCGGTGCTGAAGCCTGCCGATGCCACGACGACGCCGGCAGCCTTCCCGCCGCCGCGCTCGCCCGCGATCACGGCACCGACACCGGCGGTGCCCTCGCACATCGGCTCGCCGGCAGCGCCGTCGACGTCTGCAGCGCCCATGGGCAATACGAACGCGCCCGCGCCCGCGAAGCCAGCGGCGCAAAACGCCGAGTTGCCGTTGCGCATGCCCGACGACGCAGCCGCGCCGCGCCCGGCCGGCAATCCGGCGCCGTGGACGCCGAGCGCAAGTTCGACATCACCGGCAACGTCCACCGCGCCGGCGGCGAACGGTCCCGCCGCTGCGCCGAAGCCGTTCGCGGCTCCGAGTGGCGCCACGGCGGCCGATACGGACGCATCGCCGAAAGACGGCCCGACCGGCGCCACCGGACCTTCGGGCCACTGAGCCAGTCGCTTGCCCGCTTCTCCCGCGCCATGCGCGGGAGAAGCGTTTCGTCGCAACTGTTGCCGCCGCGCCGACGCGCAATCAATCCGCGCTAGACAGGCACCGCCTGCTGCGCCGCGGCGAGCAAGCCGTGGACGTTGGCCAGGTGCGCCAACGCAACGACATTGTCGATGGCGAGCTTGTCGAACAAGCGGTACTTGTAGGTGGCGACGGTCTTCGCGCTGAGACTCAGGCGCGTCGCGATCGCCTGCGCGGTGTGGCCCTGCGCCAGCATCATGGCGACTTCGAGCTCGCGCGCGGACAACTCGGTGAAGGGCGATTCGCCGTCGCGCATGCCATCCAGCGCCATGCGTTGCGCGATGTCGCTGCCGAGGTAGCGCCGCCCGTCGGCGACTTGCCGCACGGCGCGCAGCAGCTCATCTGCGGGACAGCCCTTGGTTAGGTAACCGCTCGCACCCGCGTCGAGCAGGCGGCGCGGAAAAGGCGCTTCGCCGGCCATGGTCAGAATCACGATGCGCGTCGGCAATTTTGCGCGGCGCACGCGCTCGGTCACTTCGACGCCGCTGAAACCCGGCATGTGCACGTCGAGCAGCGCGATGTCCGGCTGAAGTTTCTTGATCAAGGCGAGACCGCGTTCGCCGTTGTCGCTTTCGCCGACGATTTGCATGTCGGCTTGTTGCTCGAGGATCAGGCGCAGGCCGGTGCGAACCAGCGTGTGATCGTCCACCAAAACAATGCGGATCATAGTGTCGTCCCCGACGTGTGCCCCCTCCTGCGCCGCAAGCTACTGCGCGCGCAGCGGCGCCGCAACCTGACAATATGCCCAGGCGATCGAGATTGCGCTATGGCTGTGCAGGAAACGCACATTGGCAATGCCGAAGGCGACGGCCAGCGCAATTCTATCGTGCCGGCGCCGGGCGCGCGGTCTGCGCCGCGCATCCGTGCGTACGGTGCAGCGCGCCGCGACGGCGGCGCAGCGCGCGGGGCAGGATGGAAGACCGTTACGGGCCGTCGAATCCGTCGCGGAAGATCTCGTCCACGAACGCGTACGTGAAGCGCTCGGAGGACGACACCACGCCGTCGTTGTTGTAGCCGCCGGCGACAAGCACCGAGCCGTCGTCGAGCAGGACCGCGGGCGTGTAAAAGCGCGCCGTCGCCATCGTGCCGGCAGGCGTGAAACGGTCCGTGGTGTAGTCGTACGCCACCGCGTCGTTGAGCGCGCCGGTGTCGCCGAGACCCTGCGTGTCGCCCTGGCCGCCGACGATCAACACCAGATTGTTCGACAACAGCACGGCACTCGCGAAATCGCGCTGCGGCAGCGTACCTTGGCTTTGCGTGAACGTGCCGGTCGCCGGGTCGTAAATATCAGCGGTCGGCACGGGCACGTCGTTGTTCGCGCCACCCGCGACCAGCACCTTGCCGTTCGGCAACAGCGTCGCGGTGGCGTCGTCCCGACCGACGCTCATGCTGCCCGTGGCGCTGAAGCTGCCGGTGGCGGGGTCGTACAGTTCGGCTTCCGAATGAGAGACGCCGGTGCCCACGCCGCCGCCGGCGACCAGCACCTGGCCGTTCGGCAGCAGCACTGCGACGCGATTGTCGCCGACGTTCTGCATCGATCCCGTCGGCGTGAACACGCCGGTGGCGGGATCGTAGACCTCGGCGCTCGCCAGGCGTGTCGATCCGTCGACGGCCATGCCGCCGGCGATCAGCACCTTGCCGTCCTGCAGGCGCACCGCGACCATGTCGACGCGTGCCGTCTGCATCGGCCCGGTCGGCGTGAACAGGCCAGTCGACGGATCGTAGATGTCCACGTTCGTGACGGCGCCGGATTCGTCGTAAGCGCCGCCGCCGACGAGCAGGATGCGTCCATCGGCCAGGGTCACCGTGCGGCCGAAGCCGCGTGCCGCGCTCAAGCCGTTGCTGGTCGCGCTGAACGTGCCCGTGTCGGGATGGTAGATTTCGGCCGTTGCGAGACTCACGCCGTTGAAGCCGCCGGCGTACAGCACGCTGCCATCGGGCAGCTTGGCAGCGAAGGCGCCGTAGCGCCCGCCTTGCCCGAGACTCATGTCGCCGCTCGGCG
>Ga0068856_100004946_pt1 | contig 13195 bp, 10 predicted proteins | sample KBSCornC62_FD_66595 | JGI IMG/M metagenome (GOLD analysis project Ga0068856, IMG submission 66595) | Corn rhizosphere microbial communities from Kellogg Biological Station, Michigan, USA - KBS Corn C6-2 | ecosystem: Host-associated > Plants > Roots > Rhizosphere > Soil ...
AATACTCCCGTCGCACTGGCCGCGCTCGGCGAGCTAGCGCAGGTCGCGAATGAGGTCGCGGATTTGGCAAAAAAGCGCAAAAAAGATGGCGCATTCCAGGGCGCGGCCGGGGTTTTTGCGCGCATTGCCCTGACCGCGATCGGAAAATTGTCGCGCGACCTGGGGCTTTTGTCGGCCACGCCGGAAGAATACTTTCAGCGCGTGCAGGCGCGGCGCATGGCGCTGCGCGGTCTGACTGCGGCCGCGATCGAGGCCAAGGTCGAAGGCCGCGCGCTCGCCCGCAAGAACAAAGACTTCGCGGCTGGCGACGCGATTCGGGACGAACTGCTCGCGCTCGGCGTCACGCTCTGCGATACGCCGACCGCGACCGAGTGGTCGATCGCGCAGTGACGGCGCGGGCGGTGCTCTGCAAGAAAGCCGCGGCGTGACGCCGAAGGCTACGACGCCACGCGCCCGGATCGCGTGACCATCAACCCAACCTCGGGTGTTGATTAGACGCCGATGAACAAGCGATGAGCGAAATTCCGCTCGAGCTTCGCGCGCAAGACTTTGTCGGCCGCGGTCTCGATATCGTACTCGACGCGCTTGAACTCGAAGCGCTTCCGTTCCGAATCGTACAACGTGAAGCTCGCGCGGTTGTCGTAGTCGCGCGGTTGGCCGACGGAGCCGACGCTGACGATGTACTTGCGATCGGGCAACAAATCGAAATCGATGGGCGGCAGCTCTTCGACCGTGTTTTTGGTCAGCGCGAACACCTTGCACAGGTGTGAATGGCCGATCAGCGTGATGTGCCCGAGCTCGTCGAAGATCGGCAAACACTCACGCGCTTGCTCGGGCGCGAAGATGTACTCGAACTCTTCCAGACGAACCGGCGAGCCATGGCACAAATGAACGCCGATCTCGTCGAACTTCAGCTGGTAAGGCAGGCCCTTGAGCCACTGCATGTTCTCCTCGGACAGGAGCTGCGCGTGGGTATCGAGGGCGTGCCGCGCGGCCTCGTAGTAGTACGAGTAGTCCATGCGCCCGGCGACGGCGGCGTCATGGTTACCGAGGATCGTCGCCTCGACCAAGCCGCGCACGATGTCCGCGCACTCGTTGGGTGAGCCGCCATAGCCGACGGTGTCACCGAGGCAATAGTACTTGTCGATCTCCTCCCGTTTGAACGCTTCAACGACGGCACTCAACGCTTCGTAATTCGCGTGGATGTCGCTCAAAATGCCGAGGCGCATGGGAGACTTTTGAGAGTAACACGCTCCCAAGGGAACGTAAGGCGTCGTCATCACCCTGCCTGCTTTCTGGCGCAAGGCCGAACTTCTTTTTCCGGTCGTGGCGCGCTAGCGGGCCGCGCGCCCGCCCGGTCCCCTGGCGTGGCCGAGCCTCGAATTTGGTATAAACCTCGGGTTTTCTGCGGTCCCGCGGCTCTAGATTTCAGCCACGCGCGACTTCTCGGGCTCGGCGTCACCCTTGGCTCAGTCTTTCCTAGCGTCGCTCCGCTGATTCGGGCATGCCCTCCAAGCATCCGGGGGCGTCCCCTCCGGAAGGCTGCACGAGCATGACCGAGTTCCAGCCACCTCCCGAGCCGATCCCCGACTACGTCAGCGCGTGCCTCGAGTACGTGCGTCGCGCGCTCAAGGTCGAGCTGGACTTCACGCCCGAGACCCTGCCGCTGCTGGATCACTACGCGACCTTGTCCCGCGAGACGATCCGCGAGCGCCCGGAGCTCGAACCGCTCATTACCCGGGCGGCGGGGGCGTACTTCGGGGAGGTCGTGCGGGCGCGGTTCGGCGGATTCTGGAAAGTGCCGACCATCAACGTGCACGACTGGGCGGTCTGCTCGAGCGTGGTTTTCCTGTGGTTCAACCCGATCGGCATCGCGTACGACGCGGTATTCTCCGGCACGGAGCACGATGGGCCGCGCTCGATGCTGCGCGTCTCGCCCGAAGATCACGATTTTCTGGCCCAGCGCCTGGCTCAGCTCCCCCCGCTGCCGGAAGACGAGTACTTCACTTTCTCGACCCGTTTCGAAGCCATCGAGGTGGCGGTCGAGGCCTTGCACGCGCGGCTGGTCGACGGCGGGTACGAGGGCACCGAGTTTAGCGAAGAGGACTACGGCGCGAGCGTGCGAGTGCTCGATTCCTGAGCTACCGGCTCTTTTCTAGCTCATCGCCCAGGGTGATGCGGGCGGGAACCTCGACCGTTCGCGCGGGCGGATCTTCATCGCCAAAAAAACCGCGCCCCAGCATTTGGTATTTGCCCGCGCGCAGCCCGGCGAGCAGCTGCTCCGTCCCGGGCGGCAAGCGCGCGGCGGGCGCGCCGTCGAGCGTGATGTAGCGCAAGGTCTCGCTGTGATTGGCCACGAGCAAGCCCGTCTTCGGCGCGTTCGGGTCCGGCTTGTCCGTCCGCGCGCTCGGTCGCAATCGGAGCTCCGCGAGCTCGCCGTCCGAAAGGAGCGCGGTGGGTGGCGGCGGCGGCAGCTCGCTCTGGCGAAACTCGGCGCCGGTGGGCGGCATAGCCACGGCGGCGGGATTCAGGTCCGTGCGGCGCGTGAAGCGCGAAACCTCGAACACGAAGTGCGCGCCGTTCGGCCAGGAATAGAGGGCTCTCAGCGGCACCAAATCGATTCGGCACGCGGAGAGCGCGGGGGATGCCCCGACGAGCTCCACGAGCAGATGGCAAAGCGTCATGCCGCTCGGCCATGCGCCGTTGAGCGGTTGCGGATTCGAAGCCCGAGCTTGCTCGAGCTCGAGCTTACCGGTCGGCGTCGAAAGCTCGACGCGCTCGGTGTTCAAGCCGAGCAGCGAGCCGTCGGCCAAGGGGCTCACGCGCGCGCGGCCGAGCGGCACGACGTCCGCGCGCTGCTCGGACAAGGTGCTGCGCAAGGCGCCCGGCGAGAGCACCGTGTACGTGGTGCGATTCGGCCAAAGTAAGGCGTGGCCGTACAGATCGTCGCGCGCGTGGAGCTCGGCGCCGGCCGGGACCGTGAACGCGCGCGAAGCAAACGCCCAGCGCATGCGTCCGCCCGCGAGATCGACGACAACGTCGAAAGCGACGAGTTCGCGCAGGCGTTGCACGCCCTCCGGGTTCAGCTCGGGTGTGCGGACCACGGGCGGCATATCCGGCCAACGAAAGCGCGCGACGAGCGTGATGCCGGTCGAATCATGCGGAGCATCGACGGTCAGCGCTTGATCTTCGCGCAGCGAACGCGGCTCGGGCGGGGCCGCATCGGAAGCGCCCGCGTCGACGATCGGGTGACCGGCATCCTCCAACTTCCCCACGCCGGGTGGGTCCGCCACGCTGGCGAGCGGAGCCGGCAAGATACTCGCGTTGGGGCTCGGCTCGGTGAGACCCGCGTCGTGCACACTCGGCCCTTTGCGCTCCTCGCAGCCGACACCAAAAAGAGCCGCGACGAGGCAGATACCGCTCGCGAAACAGCGAGCGCGTGCGTCGTGCTCTCGGGCTGGGCGATGCGGCGCGTGCATCTCGGTTCAGCTCGGCTCGGGCACGATTTCGCCGCTCTCGGGATCGAACGTGATGCGCATTTCCAAGGCGTCCTCACCAGTATCCGAATAGTAGCCGCGACGCACGCCCGTCGTTTGAAAGCCGCAGCTCTCGTACAAAGCGATGGCGGCCGCGTTCGAGCGCCGCACCTCCAGCAAGAGCAGTCGTTTTCGTGATTGGCGCGCGCGGGCGATCAGGGCCTCGAGCAGGGCGCGGGCAAAGCCGCGGCGGCGATGCTCGGGGTGGCTCGCGAGCTCGAGCAGGTGCAGCTCGTCGGCGACGCTCCAGGCCAGGAGAAAGCCGACGATCATGCGATCTTCGGCGCGAATGATCCAAGGCAGCGCGATTTCGCGCGTGAGTTCGGCCGGTAAATCGACGTGCAGGGCGCTCGGCTCGAGGATCGCCTGAACCGCGTCGAGATCGGCGGCCTCGAGCTGAAAAATCGCTCCACCCGGATCGGGCGCCCTGCCGCTCATTCGGGCTCCAGCGGCCGCAGCGTCCAGGCGCGCGCGGCCACGAGCGGCGCGTCGAGCGCCAAATGCAGGCTGCCGTCGCTCTGCAGCACGGCGCCGCCGTACGGCCCGCGTTCCGCGATCAGCTCGGGCAACGCGCGCAGGCCCACTTGCTCGACCTCGCCGACCGCGTCGACCGCGATCTGAATCGGCGCAATGCCGTACACGGTGAGCTCCAGTGAAACCGCGCCGGGCCCAGAACTCTGCTGACCGAGACAGCGCGCGAGTCGCACCGGCGGTGCCTGCGTCGAATCGACGCGCTCGACGCGCCCGGTGAAGCTCACCGGCAGCGCAAAGCGTTGCCCGAGTTCCTCCAGCCACAGCACGTCGACCACGGTGTGGTCGTTCGGGACTTCGAAAGTCGCAGTCAGCCCACCGCCCGCGTGACTTCGCAGGCGAATGGTGCCGCCGAGCCGCCGGATGGTGTCCTGCACCAAATCCAGCCCCAAACCGCGGCCGGCCAAGAGATCGGCGCGGCCGTGGGTGGTCAAACCGGGCAAGAACAAGAGGGCCAAAAGATCGTCTTCGCGAGCGCGTTGGGCGGCTTCCTCGCTCACCGCGCCCGCGGCCACCGCCAATTCGCGGATGCGTTCGACATCGGCGCCGCGCCCGTCATCCGCGACGGTGATGCGGAGCCACTCGCCGATCGGCTCCGCCGAAAGGGTCACCTTGCCGCGCTCGGATTTGCCGAGCTCGGCGCGCTGTTCGGGCGCTTCGATGCCGTGCACGACCGAGTTTCGCGCGAGCTGCAAAACCGTATCCAGCAAACGCTCGGCGAGCCGCCGATCGATCGGCGCGTCGCGACCGATCATCTCGACCACCACTTGCTTGCCCTCGCTCTCGGCGTCGCGCGAAATAGCGCGGCTCACGCGCTCGAACAGCCAGCCCATCGAGGTGCGACGCAGGCTACTGAGATCATTTCGCATCTCGCTCGTGCGCGCGTGCAAAAATTCCGCATTGCGTCGGAAGAGCTCCGCCCCGCGATCGGCGTTGGCCGCGCTCGTGCGAAGTTTCTGACTTGCGACCTCCACGCGCGAAACCAAGAGGTTGCTCGCTTCATCGTGGGCCAAAGGCGCGAGCTGGCGGCGCGCATCGTTCAGGCTGCTGCCAATTTCCCGCAAGCGATTGGCCAACTGGCGCGCGGTCTCGCTCGTGCGCAAGAGCTCGTCGTAGACCAGACCGACGTGCTCGAGCCGCTCGCTGAACGCATCGAGCGTGTGGGCGGGCACTTTGACGTAGGTTTCGCCGCCGAGCTCGGCTTCGCTGTTCGGCGGCAGAGTGGGCGGTCGCGTGCGCGGTCGCGTCCGCTGTGGCGGATCGATCGCGCGCCGCTGAGCGAGCGCGCGCAACGTCTCGAGCCCGCGCGCTTGATCCTCGAGCAGCAGCGTGAACAGCGCTCGATGACGGGCCAAGTCGACGAGCGCGTCCACCGCGGCGCTCGGCTCGCGCGGAACCGCGCGCAGCGCGGTCTCGAGTCCGTGGCAGTACCAAGCCGTCACGTCGTCGCCGAGCGCGGCGGCCGCGCCTTTCATGGCGTGGACGCCGCGTTGGGCCCGCTCGAGCCCGTCGAGCGCGTTCTCCGTGCTCGCCAGCGCGATATCGAGCTCGCCCAATCGATCGCGCATGGCCGCGTGGTATTCGGCGCGGTACCTCGAATCGACGGTGGATGCGCGCAAAAACGGCGGCGGTTCCGGCCAAACGCTGGCGAACGGGGGCAAGTTTCGGCGCAGGCGATCGAGCGCATATTCGAGCAGCTGTTGCGCGTCGCGGCGCGCTTCGACTCGCTGCTCGCGCACGCGCTGACTGTGCTGGCCGATCACCAGCGAGAGCTCGGCGTGGCCGGCCATGGCCGCCGAGCCCTTGAGCGCGTGCAGCGCGGCGCGCAGCTCGATCTCGGGCGTGCTCGGATCCGCCAGCAGCTCAGCGCGGCGCCCAATTTCGCCTGCCAAGAGGCGACTCAACTCCGGCGAGGGACTGCTCACCGCTTGCGTTCCGGATCCTCGGCGACCAGTGCGAGCAACGGCGCGAGCAATTCGCGCAGCGATTTGCCGTCGAGCGGTGCGCGCTCGGAAAGCTCGGCGAGCGAGCTGGCGAGGGTTTTCACTTGGCCGGCGCTGCTGGCGAGGATGCGGGCCGTTTCCGGATCGGTGCCGAATAGCTCGCGCAGCTCGGTGCGAACTTCGCCCAGCATCGCCGCTGTCAATTGGCTCTTTTCTTCGGCCCGCGCGAGCTCTCCGCCGACGGCGCTCGAGGCGTCGCTCACGCGCGCCAGGTCGCTCAAATAGCGGTCGCGTTCGCGGTCGACCTCCGCGAGCAATGCGGCGTGCTCTTCGAGACCATCCAAGGCGCGTGCGAGCAGGTTCCGCACCTCGTCGCCCATGACCACGAGCGCCTTGCCGATCGGTTCGCCGAGACGCGCGCCTTCGAGCCCCGCGTTGAGTGCGGTCAATTTGGCGCGATCCACCGATTCACGCAGAAGTTGCAGACTATTTCGGAGATCTCGGCCGCGCGCGCCCAGCTTCTGCCCGGCGTCTTGCACGGCCTCGAGTGCGCCGTGCTGGCGGTGCACGAGCGCGCGCGCGGATTTTTGATTCGTCACGGTTTGGCCAGCGGCGATCGCCGCGGCTTCGAGCGCGGCCATGATGCGCGCCTCCTGCAAGCGCGAGCGCTCACTCTGCGCTGCTCTGGTCGTCGGATCGGAGGCTTGGCTCATGGTGCGCTGTCCTTTGGCTCGGCTCGCTGAGTTTGAAACTGTGCGAGCGCGCTGGCTAGATCGAGCTCGGGCACATCCTGATCGTCCACCCGGACGCCTTGGCTCGCGGCCGGCCAGAACCCGGCGCGCTCCGCCGACAGACCGGATAAGGCCACGGTTTGCCCGCGGATTTCGCAGATCACCAGCTCATTCGAGGGCTCGCCGAGCGCGACCACCGCGACCACTTCGCCGCGAACGAGCGCCATTTGCGCGCTGTCCCACGGCACGCGGCTCAGGCGCGGCAGGGGTACCAGGTGGCGCGCGACCTCGGCGGGAATGAAGAGGCGCTCGCCGCCGCGTCGTACGAGAAGCCCCGCGCGCCGCGCCATGGTCACGCGGCGCGGCGCCGTACCAAGCGTGAGTTGAGGAATTGATACAGGATCTTACAGAGCTCGAACGAGCTGCCACCCGTCAAATCGACGATCTCGCGGATCGTGCGCTCGCCGTCGATCGCGTTCAGCACGGCGCGTTCCTGCCGCGTCAAATTGGCGTCTTCGCCCATGCGCTCGATGGCCACCGTATCGTGATAGAGCACTTCGTCGAAGTCGAAGCTGCCCTCGATCAGCCGCCACTCGTCGACGCGCCGGAAGCCTTCCATCACGAGCCCGCCGGTCTCGATGCTGAGCGCAGCCTTGGTGGCGGCGGTCGTCTCGGCCCCGACCGTGAACGCGAAGCGCCCCTTGTTCCAGCGCACGACCTCGTACACGAGTTCCGTGGTTTGCCGGATCAGCGCGCGCTTCACTTGCTCTTCGGTTGCCATGCCGAGCTGAATCAAGAGTTCGCCGAGCAGGCGCTTCGAGCCGGCGCGATTGTCGAGCACGGTCTGGAGCTCGTCGCGCGTGATCGCGCCGTCCTCGACCAGGTAGCGGCCGATTCGAAATTCCACGCGCAACCCGCGCGAGGCCGCAAAATCCAAGCGGCCTTGCTTCACGTACAAGGTGATCTCGCTCTGGCGCGTGAAGATGCTGAGCACGCCCGATTGGCGCTGCAAATCGAGCAATTGCAGCACCTCCGCGATCGAAATCACGGAGATGTCGCCGGCCAGCGCGTCGCGGGTGTTCTCACCGAAGTTCAATGATTTGAGCAGCGTCGACAGCGCGCCCATCGAGTCGGGCGTGATCGCGCGCTGCACCGCGAGCTCCACCGCTTCGGTCATTTGCGGCGAAAGCTCGGGGATCTTGGCGAGCTCGGGCGTGACCACGCCGCTCAACGCTAGCCCGAATTCCTGCGCGGCCTGCACCTTGCGCAGCCCTGGGTCCTCACTGAAGCTCGTGCGGCTCGGACGAAGCACTTCCGCGCCCGCGTCGTCGTCCTCCGGCATCGCGTCGGCTTCGGGGACGGGGCGGCCGCGACCCTCTCCGTGCTTTTTCAGTGCGCCTTCGATGACGGCGATCAGACCGCGCGCGTCGAACGGCTTGGTGATGGCGTCGATCGCGCCGGTCTGTTGCACGAACTGCCCGCGGATCTTGTCGCCTTTGGCGCTCATCAAGACCACGGGCAAATTCTTCAGCTCGGGGTGCGAACGCAGCTCGCGGCAGAACTGGTAGCCGTTCATGCGCGGCATCACGAAGTCGAGCAGGACGAGATCGACCTTCTCGTGGTCCAAGAGTTCGAGCGCTTCTTGGCCGTCGCCTGCGAGCACGGTTTGGTACGCGCCGCGCTCCAGGATCGTCCCCACGACTTTGCGAATCGTGGGGCTGTCGTCGACAACCAGAATGCGAGCGCTCATCGGTGGGTTTCCTCCGAGTTTCGCCGAGAACCCCAAGTCCGTCGAGGACTCAGAATCACCCGCCCGATTGAGAGCGGCGCGCGGGCCGAAAGGCTCTCAACCCGCCGCGGGAGTGTGGAACGGCCACATTTGTGGGTCGATCCGGCGGCTCAGCCTTCGCTGACGGTGCGGATCCGAAGCTCCGCGAGCTGGTGCGGACCGACTTGACTCGGCGCGTCGCTCATCAGGTCGGTGCCCTTTTGCGTCTTCGGGAACGCAATGACGTCTCGGATGCTCTCGGTGCCCGCGAGCAGCATCGCGATGCGATCCATCCCGAGCGCGATGCCGCCGTGCGGCGGCGCACCAAAGCGAAGCGCGGAGAGCAGGAAGCCGAACTTCTCTTGCGCTTCTTGATCCTTGATGCCGAGCGCGGCAAAGACGCGCGCCTGCACGTCCGGATCATGCAGGCGGATGGAGCCGCCGGCGATCTCGAAGCCGTTGAGCACGAGATCATAGCGGTAACAGAGCACCTTGCCCGGATCGCTCTCGATCAGATCGACGTGGTCGTCGTGCGGGCGCGTGAAGGCGTGGTGCGCCGCGGCCCAACGCTTGTTCTCGTCGTCGTACTCGAACAGCGGCGGCTCGACGACCCACAGGAAGTTCCATTTGCCGCCATGTCCGACCTCGGGGATGAGCCCGAGTTTTTTGCCCAAGTGGACGCGCAAGTTCGCGAGCACCATGTGCACGAGCGAAGTCTTGCCGAACTGAAACAGCAGCAAATCGCCTTCTTTTGCCCCGGTCGCGGCGTTGATCGCGCGCGCCATCTCGGGCGTCACGCTCTTGGCGAGCGGCGATTGCACCCAAGTGCCGTCGGGCCCGACCTTGGCCCGGGCGAGGCCGCCCGCGCCCATGCCTTTGGCCAGCTGCTCGAGCTTTTCCTGATCCGTGCGCGAGAGCGGCGCGCTCGCGGGCACGACCAGCGCTTTGACGATCTCGGCCGGCAAGTCGCGGCGGTAGGCGTTGCTCTTGAACTTCTCGGCGATCGGCGTCCAAAACGGCACGCCGCCGCCATCGTGCTCGATCACGACATCGGTGATGTCGACGTGTGGCAGCGCGAACCGCAGATCGGGCTTGTCGTTGCCGTAGTCGCGCATCGAATCGTCGAACTTCAAGCGCGGGAAGCGGCCCTCCGGATAAAACTCGTGCAAATCGATGCCGAGCGCGGCCTTCCAGATCGTGAAGACCAGGCCCTCGACCAGGCCAAAAAGCTCGTCTTGGTTGACGAAGCTGAGCTCGATGTCGATTTGCGTGAACTCGGGCTGGCGATCGATCCGCAAATCTTCGTCGCGGAAGCAGCGCACGATCTGAAAGTAGCGGTCGAAGCCCGCGACCATGAACAGCTGCTTGAAGAGCTGCGGGCTCTCGGCGAGGGCGTAGAACTTGGACGCATGCAGGCGTGACGGGACGAGGAAGTTGCGCGCGCCGCCGGGCGTGTATTTGACCAAGAACGGCGTCTCGATCTCCATGCAGCCCTGAGCCGAGAGGTAGTTGCGCGTGGCCAGGTTCACGTTGTGGCGCATGCGCAAGGCGCGTTGCAGCGGTTGGCGCCGCAAGTCCAAGTAGCGGTATTCGAGCCGCACCTCTTCGCGCGTGTCGACCGCGTCTTCCAAGGCAAAAGGCGGCGTTTCCGCCTTGTTGAACACGGTTGCCTCGAGCACCGAGATCTCGATCTCGCCCGTTGGAATGTTCGGGTTTGCGGCGCTGACGAGCTTGCCCTCCTTCTTACTGAACTGCTCGCCGCGCGAACGCACCGTGCCGCGAATGCCGACCACCCACTCGGGGCGGAGCGAGTTCGCCACGTCGTGCGCCTGCTTCGACGTCTCGGGGTCGAACACGATTTGCGTCACGCCCCCGCGGTCGCGTAAATCGACGAACACCAACGAACCGTGATCTCGCCGGTTGGCGACCCAACCGAAGAGCACGATCTCCTTGCCGATGTCGGAGGCGCGCAGGGCGCCACAGTCGTGAGTGCGTTTGAGCTCGTCGATGAAGCGCGCCAAGTCAGTCGTCCTTTGTAACCAGCCGTCAGGACCGGGGGAGCCGGGTTCTAGCGCTTCGCCCGGGGGCGCTCAATCTTTCACCGGGTCCCGCCGCTCGCGGGCCGACAATTGTGGAGAAAGCCGGGCCGCGCGCGCCGATTCGCCGAAAACTAGGCCGAATTCTCGCGGCGTGGCACCGAGAGCGGGTGACCCTCGAAAGCCGCCCGCGCACCCCGACCTCGAGACACTGGCTCGACCCGGTCTTCCGGCGCGCCGCGTTTCTGGTGCCGCTGCTCGTGACCATCTTCCGGGCTAGCCCGGCGTCGGTCTGGCGTGACGACTTGCCGATCGTGCGCGCGTTGGGGCTGGTGCCGGCCGGGACCGAAGGCCGAGTCACGACCGTGCTGGTCGAGCTCGCGTCGCTGATCCCGCTCGGCGGGCGCTGGCTGCGCGCGTCGTGGGTGGGCGCGCTCGCCCTCGCTGGCTGCTCGTACCTCGTCTACGTGCTCGCGCGGCGGGTGCTCGAGCGCGCGGTCGTGACGCCGCGACTCACTCCGTCACTCGCTTTGGCGGCGGCGCTGACCGCCACCCTCGCGCCGAGCTTTCAGCTCGAGGGCACGGTGGCCGGCGGAGCGCCGCTCGCGACCGCGCTGGTGTTGTCTGCGCTCATGGTCGGCTTCGAAGCACTCCGACGCAAAGATGCGCGCTGCGCGCTGGCGATCGGCGCGCTCACCGCTCTCACGCTGTCCGAAGCGCACGCGGCGGCGCTGCTGTTGGTCGTGGCGCTGGTGGTGCAGGGCGCCGCGCATTGGGCCTTACCGCGTCCGCGCGCGGTATCGGCCTTTTTCGCGGGATTCGTTGCGATCCTCGGGCTCTCGTTCTTGCCGTTCTTGATCCGGCCTTGGGCGGCCCACGCCGGGCTCGACTTCGGCCATGGGCTCGACGCGTCGAGTCTGGCGCTGGTCGACGCGTCCGGCGCGCGCACGACCGCGCTCGGCTCGTGGCTCGCCGACGTCGGGGTGATCTCGTTTGGCTTCGCGCTCGGTGGGCTCGCGCTCGGCGTGCTCCGGAAGTCGACGCGCGGCTCGGTCGCGCCGCTGATCGCGTTCGTGCTCGGCGATCTCGCGCTGCCCGCGACGCGCGTGGGCGTGCTCACGCCGGATGCGCTCGGCGCGCTGCGGCTGCTCGCGATCGTCACGCTGGCGGTCAGCGCCGCGCTCGCGGTGCAAGCGAGCGCGGTTGCGCTCACGCGCGCGCGCATCCCGTTCGCGGAGGCGGCGGGGGTGCTCCTGGTCGTCTTCGATTTCACCCTGGTTTTCGTGGGCGCGGAGGATTCGGCCTTTGCCGCGGATCGGCGCGGTGAAGCCGCAGCGCAGGTCTGGACCGACGAGGCGCTCGCCAGTGTGCCGCCCGGCGGACTCTTGCTCTTGCGCTCGGAAGCGGTCGCTTGGCGCCTCTTGGCGGCGCGCGTCGTGCGCGGACAGCGGCCGGACATCATTGTCGTGCCGGTGCCGCTGCTCGAACGGGGCAACGTGCGCGCGCGGCTGCTCGCCGCCGAGCCCGCGCTCGCGCCGCTGATCCGCGAGGTCGCGCTCAGCGGCCGGCCGAGCGAGTACGCGCTGTCGAGCCTGGCCGACGCTCGGCCGCTGTTCGTCGAATTCGACCCCCAGTTCGATCACGCCCAGCTCGAACACCTGATTCCCGCGCCATTTTTCATGCATTTTGCGCCCGAACCGCTCGGCCGCTCCGACCGCGTCGCGGGTCTGTTGGATGGGACGGACGAATTCCGATCGGTGATCGCCGAAACCGACCATGAAGGCGCGGTCGACGCGGCCACGCGCTCGGTGCTGCTCGCCGAAACCCATGGCCAGGCGCTCGTGGCGGCGGCGCTCGGTGACCGCAAGATCGTCGAAGCCACGCTCGAGATCGCGCGTGAACTCGATCCGAACGATCCACTGGCGCGCGAGCTTTCGGCTCAGCTCAAAGCCAAGCCGCGCGGTGAGCTGAGTCTCGCCCAGCTCCTTCCGATGCACGCTGCGCGCACTCGCTGAGCGTGCGCACTCCGCGACCGCAGGGCGGGAAAGAACGACCGAAACCTACGCAGAAAATGCGCCGTTTCGTGCGGCTTAGCGCTAGGATTGGCCATGTTCTTCCGCGACGCCTCCGTGGCCACGCTGTTCATTGCTTGCGCCGCCGGCTGCGCGGGTTCGCCGCCACCCGCGCCGCCTCCGCCCGCACCGGTAGCGAGCGACGCACGCGTGGCAGATGCGCCTGCGCCCGCGCCGTCCGCGAGCGCGCCCACCCCAGAAGCCGCTCCGGTCGACACCACCCCGCCGCCTCCGCCGCCACCGAGCTTGATGTCGATCTGTCAGGCCAAGTGCGAAAAGCTGATCGCGAAATGCGGCAAGGCCGCGATTGAAAGCTGTCGCCTCAACTGCGGAAAATACGACCCGCCGCCCGCCGGTTGCGCCGACCCAGTGCGCGCCGCGCTCGAATGCGCGCGCGACGCGAAAGACCTCACCTGCGCCAACGTCGCGCCCGAGAGCTGCGCCGCGCAATTCCGCGAAATTGCCGCCTGTTCGTCAGGGGTCACGACACAAAAAGCGGCGACCGCGCCCGCCGGACTGCCCGAAGGTTGGGAACGTTACACCGACTCCGCCAATGGCTTTTCGGTCGCGCTGCCCAG
>Ga0068856_100004947_pt1 | contig 13193 bp, 15 predicted proteins | sample KBSCornC62_FD_66595 | JGI IMG/M metagenome (GOLD analysis project Ga0068856, IMG submission 66595) | Corn rhizosphere microbial communities from Kellogg Biological Station, Michigan, USA - KBS Corn C6-2 | ecosystem: Host-associated > Plants > Roots > Rhizosphere > Soil ...
GGTAAGCGTCCGGGTGAAACCGTCTCGACAATCAGGTAAATGAGAGCGATTCTCGCGAAGTGGACATTGGGATAGTGTCCACTTGGAGCGAGGAGATGGACACCTGCGAACAAGCTACGGTCCCCAAGGACGACAAAGAGGAGTTGGTGGTATGGCGACGGCAGCGGTGGAGCATTGCCCAAAAGCGGCGGATTGTGGAAGAAACGCTGACGCCTGGGGCCTCGGTGGCGCGAGTAGCGCGGGCGAACAATGTGAACAGTAATCAGGTGTTTGGCTGGCGTCGACTGTATTTGGCAGGACGGCTGGGGAAGCAGAAGCCGGGCATCAAATTGCTGCCGGTGAGGGTGAGCGATAGTGAGTCAGCCATGACGCTGGAACATCCAGCCAGCAGGGTTTGCGATCCTGAGCAGGGTACGATCCACATCGAACTGCGACAGGCCCAGGTACGCATCGAGGGTAAAGCGGATGCCGGGTTGGTGCGAGTGTTGCTGGAGTGCTTACGGGCATGATCACATTGCCGGCCAAGACGCAGATCTGGATCGCGGCGGGAAATACCGATTTGCGCCGGGGTTTCACCGGACTGAGCGCGCAGGTACAGACGAAACTGGAGCAGAGTCCGTTCTCCGGACAGGTGTTCGTGTTTCGCGGGCGGCGGGGCGATCTCATCAAAGTTCTTTGGTACGACGGTGATGGATTGTGCTTGTTGGCGAAGCGGCTGGAGCGTGGGCGTTTCGTGTGGCCGCAAGCCAGCAGTGGCACGGTTTCGCTGACGCGAGCGCAGCTCTCGATGCTGCTAGAAGGCATTGACTGGCGAAGACCGGAGCGCACCTGGGAGCCGCAGCTGTCGGTGTAACCTGCGAGATTCTTTGCACAACTTTTTTGACAAGAGAAGACGTGCGATCATGCGATACTGCGCGCATGGCAGTCACGGCGCTTCCTGATCTGAACGGTCTTCCCGCCGAAGCGCTGCGCGCCTTGATCCTGGCTCAGCACGAGCAACTGGTCTCGCGCGACCGCGAGATCGAACACTTGAAGTTGCTGCTGGCGAAGCTGCACCGCATGCAGTTTGGACGAAAGTCGGAAAAGCTACAGCGGCAGATCGATCAGTTGGAGTTGCGGTTGGAGGAGCTGGAATCCAGCCGCAGCCAGAACGAGTCTAGGCGGGAAGCGAGTTCAGTCCCGGCGTCTTGGCCGAGTGCAGCGAAACCCACACGGCGGGCGTTACCCGATCATCTGCCGCGCGAGATTCGCCGGCAAGAGCCGAAAGAAACGGTGTGTCCGCAATGCCAAGGGGAACTGCGCCAGCTGGGGGAAGATGTTTCGGAAGTGTTGGAGTATGTGCCCGCGAGTTTCCGAGTGATTCGTCATGTGCGTCCGAAGCTCAGCTGCACCAAGTGCGACTGCATCGTGCAAGCGGCAGCCCCGAGCCGGCCGATCGAACGCGGCCTGGCCGGGCCTGGGCTGTTGGCGCATGTGCTGGTGTCGAAGTACGCGGATCACTTACCGCTTTATCGTCAATCGGAGATGTATGCGCGGCAGGGTGTGGAGCTGGAACGCTCGACAATGGCAGACTGGGTGGGCGGAAGCAGTCGCTTGTTGGAACCGCTGGTGGCAGCGGTGCGTGGTTATGTGATGGCGGCGGGCAAGCTGCATGCCGATGACACACCGGTGCCGGTGTTGTTTCCGGGGAACGGAAAGACTAAGACGGGGCGGCTGTGGACCTACGTTCGCGATGATCGTCCTGCAGGGGATGCGGCCGCACCGGCGGTTTGGTTTGCGTACTCGCCGGATCGCAAAGGCGAACATCCCGGGCGGCATGTGGAGAAGTTTCGCGGGACATTGCAGGCGGATGCGTATGCCGGTTTCAATCAGCTCTACGAAGATGGCCGGATTCGACAAGCTGCGTGCTGGGCGCATGTGCGGCGGCACTTCTACGATCTGGAACAGGCACACAGTTCGTCGGTAGCGCGGGAGACCCTGGTGCGAATCGGCGCGTTGTATGCCATCGAGGAAAAGATCCGTGGCAAGCCGCCTGACCAACGCCGGGCCGTACGGCAAGAACAATCGAAGCCCTTGCTCGACTCGCTGCGACAGTGGTTCGAGACCACGTTGTCGAAACTTTCGCGTAAATCGGACACAACGGCGGCGATTCGCTACGCTCTTTCCCGCTGGGACGCGCTGCTGCGCTATACGGAAGATGGACACATCGAAATCGACAACAGCGCCGCCGAGCGGTCTTTGCGTGGCGTTGCCCTAGGACGGAAGAACTACCTGTTTGCGGGATCGGATGCTGGCGGGGAACGTGCGGCGGCTATCTACAGCCTGATCGGTTCGGCGAAACTCAACGGCCTCGACCCCGAAGCCTATCTGCGGAACGTGCTGACCCATATCGCGGACCATCCCATAAGCCGGATCGATCAGCTACTGCCCTGGAACATCAACATCACCCCACAAGTGTCCACTTAACCGATTCGTGGACACTTAGCAAGACGGTACACAGCAGACGCTTACGATTCTTGTGCATTCTGCACCGCCTGCGATTCTCGCTCCTTTGTGATGCACAACGCAGGTTTCTGAGCAGCCCAACAGCATGCTCTTTACCGCCAAGCCGGGGGATCGTCCTTGAGACGATATTGGCTCCCCCACCTTGAGAGTTTTCTGTTTATTCCAGGATCCGTATCTTGGCGCGCGCCGTCGCCAAGGCGGTGTCCACTGCGGGTTATGGATAGTGAACAGGCACAAGACTCTATCCCGCAACCTTGATCGGATCCCTGCCTCCGCCCGCCACAATCCGATCGCGAATCCCCGTGTACTCGCCTTCGCTCAGAATGAGCCTTGAAACGAGTTCCAGCTTGCTGCGGTAGGGACGGTTCTCGATGATTCGATCCACCGACGCTTGACTCAGTCCCAAGCTCAAAAGCTCAAGAGCGTCTCCCCTATTCAGGTCGGTCAAGTACTCCGACGCGAGATCCTGATATGAGCGCCTTTTGTAGTCGCGATTTGTTGGGGTGAGATGAACCGGCCGCACGCCTTTCCGTTCGGCACTCCTGCTGAGTAGATACAGTCCAGTCGCAAAGCCCAAGGTTCCGAGGATAAGTACCGCGTGCTTTCTCATTTTGTTCTCCAAAGGAAGCTAGGATGGCGTTGTTCTAATTTCAGATGCTCATGGGCGGAAGCACTTCCCTACCCTGCTCCGGCATTGAGTTCGTAAACTGAAGTTGGAAGACTGCGAGCCGACCCATGGAAGTAGCCGACACTGCAAAGGAGCCATATAAGAGAGCGGAGGAAGAACTGCAATTCTTCTTGCAGCATGGCCATTGGCCAGAAGAACAACCCTCCAGGCGCCGGAGTCGCACCAGTTAGGTTCCGCGCGGAGTGCGGGGCCTACGTTGTTGCAGAGTTCGCCTACTCTCTTTTCAGAAAAGTTCCGCAAATCATAGAAGTGAGGCGGGGTCTCGGAGCAGGCGCGCCTTCATGGCCACCTAAAGGCGCGACCTCCGGCCTCGTCAGTGGTTTTCATCCTTTCAATTTTTGTCGGTTCCGGAGGTTTTTTGTCTATAGCGGGCTTGAGCTCCCGAGGATTGACCTGTTGTTCCAACTGGGTCATGAGAGTTCGAAGATTCTCGTCGCTGGCATCCAAGACCTTACGCATTTCCGTGCTCGCCCGCATTGCTTCCTCGTACGCAGCCCGAGCCTTGGTAAGAAGCGGAAGGTGTTCGATGAACGCAGTTGCGTTTGCCGTGAACTCCTTCACCGCTTCTGTGTACGTGTTCATTGTTGGTGAGGTCATTGGCTGATCAGAACCTTCCGCAACGACCTTCTCGGAAGAAACTGGGGAATTCCTCTTCTGGAGGTCGTCGTTGATTGAGAGCGACGGAGTCAGAGCCTCCTCGAGTAGCCGCGTCGCATCAGACGCAGACTGCGATTGCGCGCCCTCACCATCATCCGGCTTCTTCCACATTCCCTACACTCCTCAAAACAGCCTTAGGCAGGGGGATTCTACAGGGAAAGATAAGGCTCACCTATAGCCCAAGAGTGCCATTCCCCGGGGCACGACTCGGCCAATGAACGTCTCTGACGCCTGGCCATGACAAGGTTTTGAGACAACATTTCTCCTAGGTTTTCCTCTTCGCGTGGAGCGCTGACGGGCAGAACAGGTCAAAAGCTAGCAATGGTTGAAGAGTCGCGTCAGTTGGCTACGCTACGTATGAAGTTTTTTAGGAGGGCTTTGAGGATCTCTGCTTTTTCGCCTGCCCCTTAGTCCGAATGACGTTAGTGTTGCCTAAAACAACCAACATGCTCGGAGAAAAATATCGGAGCACCGCTTGGCAAGCCGAGGGATCACAGGTCGTTGTCTGAAACCAAAATCCCCCATTGCTTTAAGAGCCATTCAGGGATGTAGCAGCGGTTACGGTTCTCCCTGCACCAAGCCTGAAGCTCAGGAGAGTCAGCATAATTCTGTTCCTTAAGCCCGAGTTGCTTTGCAAATGTCTCGAATTCGCCAGGGACCTTGGGCGGAGGCGCAGGGAGATTCCCACTGCTCCATCGGGGGTTGCCGGGGCGACGCGCCATTAGGGAGAGCATCATACTTGCTTCGTACCGCTGTTGTCATGCCCTCAATTAGCGGTGTCGGAAGATTGTCGCCAGTTACGAGATAACGAGCTTACGCGCCGACTGCAGGCCACTGGGGAGGAGCGTTTGCAACAGAATCCTCTGAATCGGCACCGAAAGCTGCTGCGCATCTCGGTCAAAAATCTCAAGCACCGTGCAACCGGCGCCCGCAGTGATTTGAAGCCGAATCGGGCAATTCCATTCGCATCGAGCATTGCGCATCAGGATACGGATCTGTTCAGACGTGAAACTCACAGGTGGGCAGAATCACCCACAAGGCTCTTCACTCACAACTGTCAAGAATGACAGCACAAACTTCGACGCGGAGGGCTTCTAGTGACTCGTTGAGTTTGCTACATGGAACTTACGCCTTCAACTATGCCGCAGTCACCAGACGGTGGTCCTCCAAATGTGCGAGAAAGTTCCCTAGAACATGATCGCGTACGTCTAACGCTTTATCGAGTTGCTGCGACTTTTCTTCTTCGTTGATGAGCCGCTTATCAAGTATCTCCACGATTGCGTCTGTCGCGGCATTCAGTCGTTGTTCGAGAATTTCGCATTCCCAGCAAAGTGTCTTGCGATGTGCTCTTTCGGTAACGTATGGCGGCATGGGTAAAATCGTAAACGGACCCGACCGGATATTGACCTGTAAGGCGTGACAGCCAACTTTTGTTTTTGCACGTGAAATTGCTCCTCATGGCCCCACAAACCAGAGCGTCTGAATCTGACCTGCTAGCAGTTGTTGATCCTTCATTCCGCTGGTAGGGAAAACGGGTCGATGACTCTTATACCGAGGCAGCACCATCGACCACGCTCTCGTCGATTCGTTTTGCTCGATACGGGTGGCTTTGGTAGTATCGCGCCGTGATCAAACTTGTATGTATCGCTATGCTCGGGTTGGCTTTGCCGACTGCAGCCCAAAATGAGCTGCCGAAGAGCGTTCCTGCAGCCGATGCGGCCGATCACATCATTCATCGAGTCGAACCTACAACCCCAGCATTAGCCAAGGCGGCCAGGATCGGGGGCAAGGTGAAATTGCGCATCGTCATTTCCTCCAGTGGCGATGTTTCTACGGTGACAGTACTCAGCGGGCATCCACTGCTCATTCAAGCAGCAATCGACGCGGTGGAACAGTGGAAATACAAACCATTTAGTGGGAACGGCAATTCAGTCGAAGTCACGACTGATGTCGAATTGGAATTCGCTGGCGGTATGTCGGAAAAGGAAAGCGACGTCCGGAACAAATTCTTTTCTGTTGAACAAGATTGCAGGCAACTCATCAATGATGCACGGTACGCTGATGGCGAACGAAAGTGCAAAGAGGCAGTTGCGCTTTCGAATAAACTGCCGAGCGAGGTCGTTCTCGAACGCAGTGATGCAAAGTCATTGCTGGCCAATGCCATCTTTCTGCAAGGTCGCTTCTCCGAGGCCATCCTCTTCTACGAGCAAGCACTGAAGCTCGACAAGGGTTATCTAAGACCGGACGATGCGGACCTCGCCACTGACTATGCAAATTTGGCTCGGGCCTATGCGATGGATGGCGAACTTCCCAAAGCCGATGACCTGTATGCCAAATCAATGATGACGTACAGCGCCGCAATTCAGAGCTTGCCTTCTATGTACGAGAAGTACTCCCGGCGGCTGCAGCGAACGCTTTACGAATATGCTCAGCTTAAGGACGGTGAAAAACAGACGGATGCTGCTTCTGACCTGCGGAAGCAGGCGAGCGAGATAACCCCGTTTGCTGATCCGAATGCCACAGTTCCCGCTTTTCCTGCTCCAACAAGAGTGCTGGTCGGTGCGGGATCCATGGCTAACAAATCCCACACTGAGATGAAGTGCACAACTCCTGGTTGTACTCAGGGCACGTTTGCCGTACACGGAAATGGGTTCGAGCCGCAAGACTCAATCGCCCAATTAGGTTTCACCCCGGATTCTCGTCTACTCCTTGCAGCTAGGCGACACGGCAAACTCGATGTCATGGACACTTCCTCTTGGGCGACTGTCCAGTCAATCGACACCGGTCAAAACGATATCACTGCGCTGACAATCAGTCCTGATGGAACGCTCGCCGCAACAGGTTCACACGGTAACACCGTGAAGGTTTGGGATATTAGGAGTGCAAAATTGGTAGCGGAATTCCTGGCCGATTCCACGAACCTTAACGAGTACCTGGAATATCTTGCATTCAGTCCAGATGCGACCCTTCTTGCTACTGGCGGGAATTTCACAAAGGGCCTTGTTCTTGACCTGCGCACGCACCACAGCGTCGCAGCGCTTGGCGGCACTAAGGAGGTCTTGTTCTCATCTGATGGGCGTAGGCTCATAGGCGCCGTTGGCCAGAAGGTCCTGGTTTGGGACACGCAGTCATGGAGCGTGGTGAAAGCGATCGAAGACCCCGAGAAAAATGTGACCAAGCTCGTCATGGATGAGCCGAACAACAGAATCGCAATTACTGGCTGGAAGAAGGGTATTCGTATCTTGAGAGCCGACACGGGAGAGGTGGTGAAGTCCATTCCTGATGCCGTGAGTGACACACTGACATTCACACCGGGTTGGGACAACGTCATTACCGGCAGGGGAACCCTCGGCGTCTGGTCGATGCAGTCAGCGAAGTTGATCTGTGAAACTCCAGAGATGGAAGTGTCGGAAGCTATTCTTAGCCCAGATGGCAAAGTGCTAGTCGCTGCCGTGGGGAATGGAATAGACATGTGGGCGACCGTGACGCTCAAACGTTGTATAGCGGCGAATTAACGGAACGCGGCAGGAGACTTCCAACGGGAGTTAACGCGCCCGCATCGGACATTTCACCTTTGATGTGCGGACCGCGTGGGAAAGCGTGCGGTGACCTTAGCCGAATGGCTTCTTCTCCCTGCCGAATTGCCTGTTCTCCCTGATGGAGGAAGTCGGATATCTCATGTCAACATTCAGTTGCGTATTTCTCGGGGGAGGGTACGCAAGCTGCCAACCGGGGCATTGGTCTGGCAGCTTTTTCTAGAATCAACAAACTTAGGTGATTCATGGGTAAAGAACCATCTGTGTCCTCTCATCAACGGGCGATACGCCTGAACCTGACAGCCCCCTGGATGCGAAAGACGAGCTAAGCACCGAGGATTTCACGGACCGCCGCAATCAATTTCTCAGGTTCTGGATCGATAGATCGGTTGGCATGCGGTATTGCTCCTTCGTGTGGTCTTAGAAGAGCTAGTATTGGGGTTTTGCAGCGCTGTCTGAGGTGCAAAATGATTCCCGCCTTGTCCTTCGCTGGAACTGTGTGGCCAAGGATTACAAGATCGAAGTTCAGGTTTGGAGCTTCAGAGGCTTCAAGTGCTGCAAGAAATCCCTCCGCAGAAACAACATCGTAGCCCATCTGCTGAAGCATCAGCTGCCGTGTCCAGAGCAGGAGAGCAGGGACGGATCGTAGGAAATAGAAAGTATGCGTTTCGCCATAACCACCAAAGCCTCAAGGAGCGAGTTCAAGTTCGCAGATGTCGACGTGGGCTCACGCCACCAGAGAATACGTTGCAAGTCACTGAACTGCGTAGCGCCACAAGCTTTTTGCAGTTTCCTTCTCGCCTTTTCGAGCCTCACAAAAGCGATCGGGCGGTTTATCACCAGCGGTCACTTGGATGGATGATCGGAGGTCATGACGATGCTTCCACGAAATGACTTAACGAGGCCTTGAAACGCAGGCAAGGATTGGTTGAAGGCTGCCTCAGTCTTTGCGGTAAGAACAATGGTTAGCACCCGTTCAGAAGTGTCTTGGATGTAGGCAACCTGCTCTATTGCATTATGCTCTTCTTCTCCGCTTTTGAACGTGTAGAGCAGAACCTCGATCTTCGCGGTTGGCAGATGGATAGCTTGTTCTTGACGCACATCTCCCTTCTGGAATCGCGTCTTGAAGCCGGAGATGTCTGACTGAACGTAGTCGCTCAGCGTCTTGTTGTCTTGATCCGGTCCAATCGGCGCTCCACTGATGTAGATCATGGTAAGTGATGTCTTTGCATCAGAACCCTTGGGAATAAAACATGCGAAACCTGGCCCTTCAGTTTGCTCCCAATCCTTCGGCGTATCGAACGCCAAGAGGCCAGCTTTTGTCAAAAGCATCTCGTGCATGTCCTTGTCATCACTGGATTCAGGCTCAGTGGGCTTAGGCTGTGGCGGCCGCTTCGGCTTCTGAGAACCATCCAATCCTACCGCCGCGAATAAGAGGCTGAATGTAAGTAATGCCTTGCGAGAGCTCATTTTTGGGATTATCTGCGTTCAGAGTACGTCCGTGAAGACTATTTTTAGCAGCGACGGTCAAGAATGCGGGCCCGAGTGCTCTCCCGGTGAGCCATATCGGTTTCCCGTGCAGCATCCGAGTCGGACCCATGCTTCATGCGGACGGTTCGCACTAGACAGGCCGAGGATCACGCGAGAGACTTTGGGCGTTATTCGGACAAACCGGATGCTTCGATGGCTCTCGCGTGCCAAGACAAGAGTCTTCGAGTTCTGACGGTTGATGATACCGCTGGCCCCTGATCCAAAGGCAGAGTCAGATTGAACCGGAGAACCCACGTGGTTAATCGGCCGTTGCGAATGCGCGCGGATCAAAGACAGTCTGGATCGAACTTATCCTCCCATTCGTGACCTGATACCATGAGCAGAAGAAGGTAGTCACCTTTGGCGTGACGAAGTCGTAGAGTAAACAAACATCGTTGCCATCCACAAAGATTTTTTTAATATCGTAGTTTCCGTACTGTCGCTCCATCATTTTGAGAAACTCATCCGGGCTGCGAAAAGTCTCTCCTGCTGGCCCCTTCACCCGCACGCTGTCGCCCAAGTAATTTCGAGCTGCAGCATGGTTTCGGTCGTCCATCGCCTTGATATAGGACAGCACAATTGTTTTTGCACCTTCGGTCACTCAACCCTCCTGCGTTCTGAATTCCTGGTTCAAATCCCTGGCCATACATCCTCATTTCCACACCTCAATATGCAACCAGCATTCATCTAATCGCTAGCACGCGATACAACGGTCTCCGTTGCCCTTCGCGTCGTTGCTCTTTGGCGTCGTGCTCATCTCCCAGCTTTCACGACCTCTACTCAACCGAAGCGAGCCACTGGCTACCGATCCTCCGGCGGCCGTAATGCTCGGCTTATAGCCGTTGCAGAAAAGATCGGAGTTCCCCGCAAAAAGCTTCCGGGCTGTCCTGATGCACGATGTGTCCGCCTTCCAGTTCTACGAAAATCGAGTTGGGACGCCGATGCGCCATCTCCTTGAGCTGTTCTCGCGTGGTCACACGGCTTTCCCGGCCGCGAACGACCAAAGCCGGACATTTCACCCTGAGCCAGTCATTCCAATAGTTTCCTTGCATGGCATTCTCAGATCGGATCATGTCTTCGGGATCGAAGGCGAGGGTCCACCCTCCGGGCACGGCACGGAAGGAGTTTTCCAGGTACGGCTGGAAACGCGGCCCGACGCGCTGCGCGAGAGCTTCGCGAGTGGGAAAAATGCCGGACCATGCACGGACAAAGCCAATATCTGTGCCGCATTCAAGGCCGATATCCTCAATGACGATGGCGGCAACGTGCTCGGGGTGACGCGCGGCGAACTGCACTGCGTTGATGCCGCCGAGCGAATTACCGAGAAGAACAGCCGGACTGCTGACGCCGAGCTCGCCAAAGAAAGCCTCGAGATCGCCAAGATAGTCTTCTCGCGTGTATGTGACAGCATGGCTAGAGTGTCCATGACCTCGCTGATCAAGAGCGACTACGCGCCAATCGGGGGCCAAGTCAGAAGCCAGTCGAACGAAAGTGAGGCCTTCCATCCAGTGAGCGTGGAGGGCAATCAGCAGCCGGCCACCGCCACCTGAATCGAGCCACGACAAGCGCAGACCATTGTGCGCGAAGTCGTATCGGTGCATGGTAAGCATCATTTCTCCGCGTCTATGTGCCATCCTGGATTGACTCATCGACCGGAACAGATGAGGAAAATCTCGGTCCCACGACCGGAGCTAACGGAGCGCTTGCTGCCAGTTTCTGTCTCAAACCTCACTGAAACTCGCAAACTGTCTGAGAACGCGAAACGCGAAGCCACTGCGGAAAGAAAAGCGGCCCCAACGTCATGCGTGCATGAAGGGTTCCCACGCGTGCCCAATTCATAACCCGCTCTTTCTCCTTCTGCTCGGATTCATCAGTCCTTTCACAACGCTGACGATAGAGCAGGAGTGGATCAGCCACAAGCTCCATTTTGCGATATTGTGTACATACCACTTACAAGGACCATCGCAACACTGACGTATTCGAACTCGTTCTTCTATAGCGCGGCACCGAGTGGTTGGAAAGAAGACAGGTGCGACAGAAGCAAGTCTCACCGTGGCGTTGTGAACGCGCAGAGGCCGTGCAACGTGAGGTGATCCTGCTAAGAACCTGGCGAGTTTAGAGGAGCAACAACGTGGGGTCAAACAGTCGACGGGGTTATACATAGAGGGAAAAATTCGGCTACGCCCCCGGGGGGAGGACTAGCTGGGGTGCGAAGTGTGGCGAAGAAAAAGCGCACACTTGCGCTTTGCCTGTTCTCAACAGTTAACTTCTGGTTGCCCCGTGATCCGGGAGCCGAATCTCGCATGCCGATTTACGTTATGGATAGATCTCATTCCGACCCGTCAAATCAGCTACCTACCGGTGTCGTCGACCCGTGTCTGGGACCTGGATCATTGCAGGGAAATCTTCCGGCCCGAACACTTGACGAACTTCGGTCTCGCCTTCCCATCCAGGCCAGTGTTTCTTATGGAGTTCCATGAAGCGCACTGCCGCCTCTACGGCTTCTTCCTTGGATTTGAACTCAAACTGAGCGAACCCGCCGACAACCTCCTTGGCCTCGGCAAAAGGCCCGTCGATCACGTGTATTTGTCCTTGGGAGAGCCGGACGCGCTTGCCCATCGCAGTCGGAGCCAGCCCGCCGCTTGAGAGCATCGTACCGGCCTTGACTGCCTCAGAACTGAGCTTCGCTATCGCGTCTAGGAGCTCGTGGGGCGGTGCACCTGGGTTTTCCTCCGACTTAACCAGCATCATGAATCGCATCGTTATATCTCTCCCTGTTTCTGGACGCGTCGCGCCAGCTTACTTTGCCCTCGGCATCGGAGCGTCGAGGAATGGATTTACCATGGAAACCAGCATCTGCGATGAAAAAATCGTATAGTGCGTGATGCCCGGCAGAATGGTGAGACGAGCGGACGACATTCCTGACCCGTCCCAGCCACCATCCTTCTTGCCGCCCCCAAGCAATTCGAAAAACCGCACGGCATGCGCGGTTCGAACTGCGTCGGCATCACCGAAGACGAGCAAAGTCGGCAACTTAATGGCCGCAACGTCCTTTGACCAGTCATAATCCTCGCCGAGCATCTGGCCGAGCTTGGTAAGTAGTTGTGGCCAATCTGAAGGTTTCGGCGCAAGGCGGGAGTATAGCTGGTACATTGGCGTCTGTTTCATTTGTTCAGCGGATCCGGCGTTCATCTGTGACATTCCTGCCTGGATTTCGGGATACCACCCGTCTCGTCTGAAGGCCGCTGAGACGACCACAAGTTTTCGAACTCTGTCCGGATGCTGAATAGCGGTGCGCAGAGCGACGCCCCCACCCACCGAGTAGCCCATAATGTCGGCCCTCTCCAGCCCAAGATATTTGATCAGCGCCGCGATGTCATCGGCCATTCGTTCATAGCTCAAGGGACGCGCAATGTCGGCGGTATGTCCATGGCCTTGCAAATCGACAGTTATCACCTGCCGATTATTCGATAGCGAGGGCAGGATTGGCTCGAACATCTCAGCTGCGCCAAGTCCGCCGTGCAGAAGGATCAGGGGCTCTCCTGTGCCGTGCATTTCGTAATAGAGATTTAGACCGTTCACTGGGGCGTAGCCAGTCTTGACAGCAGTGGTCATGGCGTTCTGAGCGAAAGCGAGGCATGATGCTGCGAGTATGATCCCAGCAACAGCGGTTGAGGTGAGCTTTCTTCCTGACATGATGTTTAAGTCTCCTTCTACCTATACGTCGAACAAGAGGCTCTAAACTCGACAGCCTCAGAATTTTAATCTACATGCTGGCCAAGGCCCGATATTGGCTTCATTTGCTGTCTCGCGATAGGCTCCCGAGCGGATAGTCGGCTATTCGGAACTGTCACTTGGTGAAAAATCTCTCCTCTGACAATGTCGGCTCTGTCAAGCAGCTTTAGAACACACGTTGGCATGCACTCGAAGAAGAGCGCCATTTCGCTCTATCAGAAAAGGTGCCATACCAAACCAAGGCTCGCATCGTAATCGTCTAGGTCAGGAACTCGGTCCGACCCATCCGTCTCTTCGGTCCGCTACTGCGATCATGATTACTGACTCGGACTCCCCCATTGCAAGGGGAGCAGGATGCCCAATCAATAACTCGGTGCTCTATTACGCACGATAGAGATTTCCGGGCTGTCCTGCGTGCGAAACGAAACTTCTCGTCTGCTGGTATTCCTTCTTCTCACGCCACATCCAGTACAAACGGATAGCTAATCGGCGTGCCATTGCAACCTTGGCGATGCTTCTTCCTCGCCGCAGGGCTAGATGGA
>Ga0068856_100004948_pt1 | contig 13191 bp, 10 predicted proteins | sample KBSCornC62_FD_66595 | JGI IMG/M metagenome (GOLD analysis project Ga0068856, IMG submission 66595) | Corn rhizosphere microbial communities from Kellogg Biological Station, Michigan, USA - KBS Corn C6-2 | ecosystem: Host-associated > Plants > Roots > Rhizosphere > Soil ...
AGTTCATGCGTATCAAATGGTTTCGTCACATAAGCGTCAGCGCCGAGTTTCAGGCCGACGACCTTGTCGACAATCTGATCGCGTGCTGTCAGCATGAGGATCGGAATCGATAATCCGTCAGCCCGCATGTCACGGCAGAGGTCGAGTCCACTCCGATGGGGAAGCATGACGTCGAGAATGATCAAGTCGAAAGGTAAGCTAGTCGGCTTATTCAGCCCTTCGTTTCCGTCCGCAGCGAAATCGACGTAATACCCTTCATTGCGAAGACGGTCGCCCAAGGTCATTCGCACGCCTTCTTCGTCTTCGATCACCAGAATGCGGGTTCATTTCGCTTTCAGGGATGGAGTGCTACAGAGTCGACGACATGCCACTATTTAAACAACGGGTGGACTTCGAAGTGTTCATGCTCAACATCGGCAGTCCATGCACGCATTCTTAGGTTTTGATATGAAATGGCCTCGTTCCGTGATATAGACTAAGGCCGAAATCGGATGCAAAAGCGTGAACGTGAGACGAGTTACCTCACGCCGTCAATAGCCGCACGGATGTCGTGAACATCCGCACCCACGTCCTTGCCAGACGACCCCCTGGCCGCACCCATATCCTTCACAATGAAATTTCCGTTGGGCCACGGCCCTTGGTTACTGGGATAATCAATAATGACGTTGTTCGCCACGTGGAAGGAACTCCAGCAATTCTTGAACGTGGTTGCTGGTTGTCCCGACTTAGGGCAAGTTCCGACGCCGGTCGACCAAACAGAATATTTTCCCCCAGGAACAAGATTGTCGGTGAAGCTGATTCCAAATGGGAGAATGGGATTTTCTGGCGCTACCCCCACAATAATTAGATTTTTCACGATGCCTCGAGTCTCCACAGTGATGTGATTGAGGGCGATATTGTTCAAAGGCACATTTTTTCTGAACCCACTCGAAATTTGGAAAACAATTCCACTTCCCTTATATGTCTCGGCGTCCAGATCTTCTATCAAGTCATCGTGAATGCTCCATCGCTGTGCGGCGAGGGAATCCATCCCACGAAATTTAGAAGCGGCCAATTGCATACCCGAACCAATGTGGCGAATTAGGTTCTTTCGAATCGTAACGTCTTGGACAGCGGCCCAGGTCCCGCGCGGCGTCAAGAGAATACCGTATCCCACTTGGCTGTACCCGCCCCAGGAGTTCTCCATGAGATTGCTCTCGACCAAGACTCGTTCCGCATTCTTGAGTTCGAATAGATTCTTCACAATGAAATTCTTGCCGACAAAATTGGGTCTGCCGGGCAGCCAACTGATGGGCTTGAACATGTAGTTGCGGCGAATCTCGATGTCGGAGGGGATCTGCGATCCCCGTGCACCGCCGAACATGACGTTCTCCGCCGCAGCCTCCAGATAATTGTTCACAATCTTGTATACGCCCACTGGCACATGACTATTCCCACCAAGGATCGCCTGCGCGTCTGTGCATGCGCCTGTTTTTGCGATGCAGTGAAAATCGCTGAAGTACGAGTCAACAATTCCAACATAGCTGGCGCCGCCTAGGTTTATACCGCGCATGGTCTCATCCAGCGGTGTTCCATGTATCCAGGATCGATCAATGATGACGTGGTCGGTCCAATTTTTGAATCGAATCAAGGCATAGGCGATGCCCGTCCCAGCGGTTCGGGTAACCTCCAGTCCGATAATCCGGTAATGATTGGCCCCAACAGAAGCGGTAATGGCGGCGGCGCTTGCCCTAGACTCCACTCGCGCGAGAACATTCTTTGGCGTGGGGCAAGGATAACTGGGCCGGTCAGGAAGGGAAGTCTGCCCAGCATAATAGGGGGTGACTCGCGTGCCCTCCGGCGGCAACTCGGAGCTTCCGCTACTACGGATCGTGATCCAGTGGGCAGCATCACACTTTTTCGCGGGCAGGGTAAAAGAGGAAAACGTTTTGCCCGCCAACAAAACGATTGTGTCACCGCAGGAGGCTGATTGTAGGGCTGCCTCAACACCATTTCCTTCTTGCACCTTGATTTCATCGCCGGGCGAGGGCGTCGATGTGAGCGCGGTGTTGATACACCGAGTCGGCAATGCAGCAGGGCCGTCCTTGTTGGTACCAAAGTCGGTAGAGTCACCCAACCAGCAATACCGGTTATCGGGCTGGGCCACGGCTCTACTGCCCACAATGAGCAGTGCTAGGAGCAGCAGTTTCTTGATTGGTCCGGTACAGAGTAACTGTTCTTTCATGCATGCAGCTGTTTTCATGTACGTAGACAAACCTCTCTTTTAGACTGACTGAGAGCCCACATGTGTGGACAAAGCAATGACTACGGTTGACCTTAGTGCCTAGCGTTCTGGTGTCCCGCCGCAATTTATGATTCTGCCGATCGCATCACAACGAAGATTCCGATGAACAGCTGGGGCGACAATTCCAAGTGAGGCGCGCAATTTCTCGCGAACCGATAAAGGAAGGGGTTGAACGCGCATTCCAGGGGACGCTCTTTCGGCAAATCATCGGGATCCTAAGGCAAACTACCGATCCTCCGCAATCAGGACAAATTTGTAGCGGAGTCCTCAGGAAAACTATGTACCGCGCAATCCGTCCACCAAGGTTGCTTGTTGAAGAGCGGCGAATACCGCACGACGGTTTGCAGCCCCGCGTTGACTGCGCCTCTCGCGCAAAGAACTGGGCAAAAAAGTGGGCAATTTCGGGAGAACGAAAAGGGTGGTGAGCAACAGCGGTATTCGAACGGACGGTCGCAACGTGCACATCGCTGATGTTGCCACCTGTCCACTCGTTGATTTTGTTTAGGTCTTTGATGAGGTCAGCTTGCCATTCGCCCCAGCTATGTCCTGCCACGAATCCGTCGGCTAAATGCTGCCCCGCCCACGCAACCTCGTTTTCATTTGCGCCACTGTGGCCCCTGCTGCAACTTCTTGATCTGCTCGTCGCCGTCGCTTCCGCCCTGTGCTTGAAGACCGATGCACAGAGCCAGACAGCCACACAGGGTGATTCCGACGATCAGACGCTTTGTCAGGTTTATGCTCCCTCCCGAGAGCGGCAAGGATTGTCAGCCTGCCTGAGGTAGAAGTGTAATCACAGGCCCTCCGGGAAATAGGGCTGGGGGAGTAATGAGCCGACCAGTGGCCGACTATCTCGCGCTGCCTGAACTTGTGTATGAGGGTTGGGTCACCCCTTCTGCTACACAAACTCATCCTTTGTTCACGAATTTCCGGGAGAGAACACTGAGTATGGGGTGGGTATGGAAAGAGTTTTCCACTTGTTGTAAATATCCTCTCTCACAAGTAAATCCTGAATTACCGTCGTAACATTAAAGGTAACCATCCTCGTAACTCTGCGACAGAACCAAACTCCTCAAGGACGCCCTTTTCTTCGACGCGCTGGCGAGCTAAGTTCCTCGCCGGCAACACTTCTGATGCACGCGGGCGACTGCACGGAAGTAACCTGCCATTCTCAAACGTAAGTGCACCTTTCTGGTACGCCGATTGCCATATGAGTCACAACTCCCCCGCATAAATGATGGCACGAAATATCCATGCGGTCCTAATGTGCAGTTTGTTCTTGGCCTGCTGCTTCGCGCAGACGCCAGCTTCGCTCACACTTGCCGACACGAGGCCTGCGCCTTTGCATACGGCGTGGACGGCTCCGACCGAAGCTATCCCGGTCTGTCATAGCTGTTTCTTCCGCAATACCGGCATTCAGCCAGAAGGTGAACTTACCACTTTCTTCAAACAGCAATTCAAGACCACGGATCCATTGGTAGCCGGAGATGCGAGATTCATCCTCTGGCGGGCGACCGACCAGAAAGACTGTGGGGCTCTGGACGTGTACCGAGACGTGACGGGAGACCGGGATCGGAGCCTGATTGCCAGTGCCGACGTGGGGTTCTCCGCATGGGAATGCGACCAAGATGGATCGGTGGCATTGGACCAAGCCTCCAAGTTGGCAGCGAGCATCAAGCGCCGTTCAGAATCGAGGGCGCTGCATCAGCTTTCTACCAGAAGCTTTGATCCGAAGTTCAACGATACGGTGATTGAGACGTCGCTCGTTGTTCCGCTGACTGCAAAGTCGATGGTGCTGGGCGAATCGACAATCAAGCTGACACCCAAACTGCGAATCGGGACGCAGGTAGAACGGGTGTACCGCGACTGGCTGAGCTATGAACTCCCCTGGGACATGACGAGGAACTCCGCGAGCCCGCCCCTCGTACGGGACGAGCACAACCGCGCGTACCACGAGGGCGCAGTGATCGCCAACATACAACGAATCGCGGAGGTGCGGGTTACGCCCCTGGCCGGCACCCTGATCGCTAGAAAGACCGACGGTAAGTGGTACGGACCGGACGAGAAGGGTGTGTTCCGCTTCGAGATTTTGGACGACAAGGTCGAGTACCCGACCACGCACACGTTCGGCAACTTCGGCTGGATTGTTGATACCCATGGCGTATCTGCCATCGTGAGCCAAGCCATCGAATTCAAGTCGCAATTGGTTGTGGCCTGCGGCGACAGCCAGGGCAAGGCCAAGGCCGCGTACTATCTCGCCCAAAAGGGTGTGGATGTCTTCATGCCGGCCGATCGTTACGAGTACCTACTGATCGGCTACAAAGGCAAGGGCACCCTGATGGGAACCGCGCCGATCAAACGGGTGAATGGGATTGCGGTGATCGGACACCAGCCAATCAGGTTTTCGTTGAAAGAATTGATCGTCGCCGAAGACACAGTACAGCCTTACCCATGGCAATACTACGATGCCGCAGCCCGCTATTTTCGGCAGTTGAGCACTTTTGTGCCGTTGCATGTCAAGTACGTCATGGTCGATGGCGAAAACCAAATCAATCGCGTCTTAGCGCAGGCAGACTCCGTGGTCGCCGTGCGGGTACGGACGGAAATAGAAGACATCGAAATTAGGCGCTGGCTGCGAAAATCGTCGACACACCGCGCCATTCTCTTCCATTCGGGACTGTACGCGCCAGCGCAAGCGCTGTTCGCGGACTTTCCGAATCAAGTCACGTTCGGCGACTTGCGCCCGAGGTTCCAATGAATTTCTGTGTGCTAATCCCGGCGAAAGACGAGCGATTAGGTATCGGAAAAACCATCCAAAGCGTGCTGGATGCCGGAGCAGCCGCCACCGACACTTACGTGATTGACGACGGCTCCAGCGACGGAACCGCCGAGATTGCAAAATCGTTTGGTGTAAATGTGTTACGAAACGAGAAAAATATCAGCAAGGCCATGAGCATCCGCAGACTCACTATCCACTTCGACTTGACCAATCGCTATGACGTGATCTGCCTGATGGACGCCGATACTGAGGTAAGCAAGAACTATTTCGAGGTCGTGCTAAACGGCATGGCAGCGCAGAATATCGCAGCAGTATGCGGACGAGCAAAGTCAGTTCCACACAACTGGCTCACCGCCTATCGGACATTCCAGTACTGGATTTCCCATGCGATATACAAGGGTGGTCAGAACAATATGAACGTGATCACCGTCGCCCCAGGATGCGCCTCGAGTTACCGCGCGGCGGCTTTCGCGCAGTTGGACTGGAATCGCGACACCATCGTTGAGGATATGGACTGCACTATTCAGGTGCACCGGAAGAAGCTTGGGGAACTGCGTTACGTCCCCGAGGCTGAGGTTTATACGCAGGACCCCGCTACCATCCGCGATTACTGCAAACAGATGTACCGCTGGCAAACGGGTGCATGGCAGATCGGTATGAAATACAAAATGATGATGGGGCTGTCACGAGTGGATTGGGAATACAAACTGTTGATGGTCGAAGGCGTTGTGTTTGCTCTTTTCTTCATGTTCTTACCACTCTGGTTCCTGCTTTATCCCAAGGCAATAGCAGCAGCATTGCTGTGTGACTTCGGGCTTCTCGTGATCTTGGCCGTCATTTGCTCGGTATGCGACAGGCGCCTGGATATTCTGCTGCATATCCCGCGCTACTTCCCAATGCGGTTTATAGATTGCGCAGTTTTCCTGTACACGTTTTGGAAGACGTTCTTGCAAAGGCAGCACGTTGATGGCTGGTTCGCCGTCAACCGCTATTAGGGCGCGCAATTGAGAAGGCATATGAGAACAGGTTTGAAACTGATTTTTGCAGTTGTGGTGCTTACGGTTTTTGCCGTGGGCCAGGAACCTGTTCCGCATGCGCAGAAGGGGAGCATCCTGGACGCGGTATCGCTTCCGGGGCAGATGTGGTCGGCGAACGGCACGCCAAGTCCATTTGAAAAGAACAATGTTCTCTCGCAGACCTACTTCGAACAGGATGCGACTGTGTTCTCGACATGGAACAACTCACTGTCGCTGACGGCTTACACTTCGTTCAGCACGACCGTCGATACTAACGGCTACTCGTGGAATAACAAAGTGCAGCCCAGCAGCGGAATCAAGCTGAATAAGTATTTTCGTTCCGGCATTGTTAGCGTCGCCACTGGTTATTCTTATGAAGATCGTTTCATCCAGGACAAGTCGTCTAAAGCCGGCGCTCGCGTCGATTTTGTTCAGTACTGGTTTGGGTGGAACCCCGTTTCGAATCCCAAGAGCCGTTTACCTGGCAGTTCGTGGGGAATTGTCGGGCACTTCTCGCCCATGGAGCGCGGCGACCTGATTGAGCAGGCGTATCTCACGCAGGGCGTTGTTGCTAGACGGTTCGGCCACGTGGCACTTATTCCTTACTCGGAGATTACGCTCGGACACGACGCTCATGGCGTCGATTGGGAGAACAAAGCAATTTACGGCAGCGGCGCAAAAGCTGCGATTTCAAGCGGGGAGTTCTATACGGACTTCGGTGTAGGAATACTCCATGAGAACCGTTTTAAGTCTGGACAGTCAGCAAACGGCATCAAGCTTTTTACCGACTTTTGTTATGCGTGGAGTCTGTTCGGAAGGAAGGGGCACTAAGGTGTACTCGCCATTAGGGAGCATCTCTGGCGGCATTCACGTGTTTGCTAGGCGTCCAATGATCTGTACGGCAATAGTGGTTTTAGCAGTTGTCCTGGGACTCGGAATGAGGTTCTCCGAACCTCCTCCGCCTCCCCCGGTCCCGACGCCTTCGATACCGTTGATTGCGCCGCCCATGGGCACAATGCCTGTTTAGGAGAATTGGGCAGGAGTCATTGGAAAGCTGAAGCTGGGAGACGAGTGAACTCTATGGAGCAGAAAATTTTATTCGCGCCATTGGCCGCACAGCAGTCGTGCTGGAAGGCGCTCGTGGTCGGATGGGGCATTCAGGTCAGTCTGGTTTTGACGGTAGTCGCGATCAACGTCATGTTCCCGCAGCAGGTGCAGCAGATAAAGAAGTACGTTGTCACGACTCTGATTGTTCCGGTCCGCCCGGTAGTTACGGAAGCGCGGCCCGTCAATCCGCGCTTGCACGTCCGTATAAAGTCCTCTCCCGCCCTCCCTACGCTCGAGACACCCAGCGTCGCCAAGTTCGTGCTGCCGTCTCCCCAGCGCAGGATCAAAGAGCCAGAGCCCGTAATGAGGGCGCCTGAAATCAAGGTTGAAGCCATAATTCCGGTCTTGCCTAAAGTGTCGAACGCGCCACTTGCGAACGTAGTGGCGACGAACACATTCGCCAACCCCGCTAATGCGATGCCCACAACATCTAAGCCAGCTTCACAGGTCCAGACTGGAGGCTTCGGCGACCCGAACGGAATTCCGGCGACAGCTGATGGCAAACACTCGGTCAATATGGCCGCGAAAGGCAACGCCGGCCTGCCCTCAGGGTTGGGTTTTGGCAATGGAATCGGCGGTCCGAAGGGAACGGCTGGCGTGGGTATTGCCGGCAACGGCTTAGTCCAAGCATCCGGTTTCGACAAGCATGCTGCCGGCCCTATGCGCAAGATCGAGATTGCAGTCTCTGCGTCATCGAGCGTGCCCGAGATCATCTCAAAGCCCAAGCCGAACTATACGGAAGAAGGCCGAAAAGCGAAAGTCGAAGGGGAAGTCCGGTTGGAGGTTTTATTCGCCACCACCGGACAGGCGCATGTAGTCAGGGTGCTGCAGGGACTAGGGTACGGACTGGACGAGCAAGCTGTGCACGCAGCCGAGCAGATTAAGTTCAAGCCTGCGCAGCACGAAGGCCAGGCAGTTGATTCGACGTTTGTAGTTCACATCATCTTTGAGCTGGCGTCGTAAAGGGGGAGAGATGACAACAATTTTGAGCTATCTTTTCGCGACGATTCTGCTGGCAAGCACCGCGCTTGCCCAAGATATGGGGCACGGTCACAGCGGGTCAATCCGCACCGAACCCGAGACAGAAAAGCGGGAACTGACTTCTGTCAGACTTAGTACAGCATCGGTGGTTGGCGGTAACTCAGTCCAAGGTCGAGTGAGTTTGAATCTCCAAGCGCCATTCGACACCGAAGTTTCATTGGCTGTTGACCCGCCGAACGGCGTCACCATTCCTTCCAGCGTCACCATCCCGCAGGGAGAGACCAGCGCAACGTTCACCATCGTTACGCCACTGAGCAAGACAGTGGTAGGTGGCGCGGATAACATGGTCTCGATCTACGCCAACTATAACGTGACCCAGCACGCCACGCTGACGATCCTAGCACCAGTGTCGTTTGACAAGATGTTAGACCGAGTTATTCAGCGGGAGCATCTTTTCATGGAAACGATGAAGAGGATGCACCCTCTCGCTGAGACGTACATCCAGAATATCCACGAGGACAAAGAGCACAACGTTACTCCTACCAGCGACACGTATTTCCTCGGGCGGCTCGATGTGAACGAGAGCACGCGGGACACGCAGTTTGAGAAAGACAAGAAGGGATTTGCCCAGAAAATGGCCGGGAGACTCAACCTCTTCTCCCGCCATTTTGTGGCGGACGGCTTCGCGCAGATGGCGATCCTCGACCGCGAGATGCAGAAGAGCAATTATTACTTCAACTTCGTGCGCCAGGAATTCCTCGGTGAAATTCGTTGCATAGTAGTGGATGTCCAGCCTCGCGAGAAAACGCCTAAGGGCCTTTTCGCCGGCCGGATTTGGGTGGAAGATCAGAACTTCAACATCATCCGATTCAGTGGCACCTACTCGAACGGCTCGAATTACAATTCGTATCTGTACTTTGACAGTTGGCGCACGAATCTCCAGCCTGGTATCTGGCTGCCCACCCACATCTACAGTGAGGAGACAGACCCCAAGCGCAGCCATCCGCCGTTCCACGCCACCCTCTTCAAATCGCAGACCCGTCTCTGGGGCTACGATGTCGAGCACTTGAAGCACAATTCAGAGATGACCGCCGTACAGGTCGACGCCGTGAGCGACAACGACAACGCACCAAAAAGTTCCGGACCGATAGAGTCGTCACGCATGTGGGAGCGCATGGCGGAGGACAATGCTATCGACCATCTGCAGAAGATCGGCTTGCTCGCACCTTGGGGCGATGTGGACAGGATTCTCCAGACGGTGGTGAACAACCTTATCATCACGAACAAGCTCAATATCATCCCCGAGGTTCGCGTCCGAGTTCTGGTGACCACGCCCATGGAATCGTTCACCATTGGGCACACTATCGTCGTCAGTCGCGGTTTGCTCGACGCAGTACCCGATGAGCCAACGCTTGCGATGATGCTTTCGCACGAGCTTGCCCATGTCGCGCTCGGGCATAAGATCAATACCAAATTTGCATTCACTCCTCGCTTCTTTTTCCCAGACGAGGTCACCTTCCAGCGCATGAACTTCGAGCGCAGCACGCTGGATGAAGAGGCCGCCGACCAGAAGGCGATGGAGTTGCTTGCCAACTCCCCCTATAAAGGCAACCTGGCAAGTGCCGGTCTGTTTCTTAAGGCATTGCAGGAACATGCTCCGCAGCTGACTAGCCTGATCCGGCCGCATCTTGGCAATCCGCTGGGAAGTAAGACCGCCACTCGCCTGCCCGAGATCAACGCCACTGCTCCAAAGCTGGACGACAACAGCATCGACCAGATCGCGGCGTTGCCGCTGGGTGGACGCATTGAAGTTAATTCATGGAACGACCAACTGTCCATGCGCCACGACAAGCCAGTAACCCTGCTCTCCCCGCACGAGAAGATGCCGTTCGAAGTCACACCATTCTTCCTATACCTTACGCGTATTCCGAATAACGATATGGTCGCTCACGGTTCATTTTCTGAGACTACGGCTGAGATCGCTGCTAAGTAGAAGCGGGGACAGTAAGGGCTCTTCCGTCGTTGTTCCGCCGTAACTTCACCCTCTACGAGGAAGGCCCCTTTGCTCTGGTGCCTAGGGCGAATTCGCCGGGCCCTACGATGGGATATTCGGACCGCGCTCGATGTACCCGTTGCGCCGGCTTCGCTGAGGCACCAACCTGATCTTAGATAAATCTGAAATCAGGGTGTTGCTGCTATCGACGCCGGGACAGGCCGCCTGCTTTTCATTAAGGACCTAAATCAAGATACTTAATCTGATACTCTTCGCTGAGCCAACAAGCGAAAATGAGTGTACGGTTTCGTCGATCTTGGTGCTGCGCCTAGCGACCGCTGTGACTTCCTCCAGGGATTCACCCCATAATCTCACCTCTTATTTTACTCGGAAGTACATCCTCGATTGCCGAATTGACTATGTGGCAGATAACATGGGCGGGCTTCAGTTCTCTACCTGGCCCTGAGCTTCGGTACCAAGTGCATAGTGCCGTGCTGTCCAGATAAGCAGCGCCTTAAGTGGAATACTATCGCGAGCTGTCGTTGATGCGTTCCCCTTAGAGAAGTGAAGCCGACGAAGTCGGTACCTATGTGACTATACCCAGCCGTACAAAAGTTACATATAGTCGTTAAGGACGAGCCCAGCGGTCTCACAGTTTAGGAAAAAGAGGCAATTGCCGACATCGAGAGGCAAGATTAAGTGGCAAAGTTCAAAAGGCAAGTTCTCCCCCTGCCGCTGTTGATCGTTTTTAGCCTTTTTCTGATTTCCGGAACCACCGCCATCGCTTTCGCGAGCAATAGCGATGTTGTTCTCTACGCATCGAGAGCTAAGCTTAAGGCAGGCAAGTGGACTGTCGTCGTTGATTCAACCGCTGCCAACGGATATGCAATGGCGAGTCCGGATCTGGGGGCGCCCACCGTTACGGCTCCTCTGGCCCAACCTGTTAATTACTTTCAGTTGAGCTTTCCCGCTTATTCCGGCACGGCATACCACCTGTGGATCCGGGGAAAATCGGCGAACAGTTCAATCAACAATGATTCAGTGTTCGTTCAGTTTTCGGATAGCGTGACTCGCAGTGGTTCCGCAACCTATCGCATCGGGACTACTTCTGGGATGGCGGTAATTCTCCAGAGCTGCACAACCTCCAAAGTGCACGGATGGGGTTGGACAGACAATGGGTGGTGCGGGCTCGGAGCGAATGTCTTTTTCCAGAGCAGCGGCACACATACCATTCGAATCCAAGTACGGCAGGACGGGCTTTCGATCGATCAGATCGTACTGTCTCCGCAAACTTACGTCTCGACATCGCCAGGCAAGACGGTAAATGATACGACCATTCTTGTCGCGAATTTACCCGTGCTTACGGCAACGATTCAAGTCACTACGAGTGCGAGCCCGTCCTCCGGGGCCGCACCCCTGGATGTCAGCTTCACTCCCAATGTGAAGGTGACAAGCGGTTATGTCACGGGTTATCACTGGAATTTCGGCGATGGGCAGACGTCAATTGTGGCTCTCCCCACTCACGTTTATGAAACAGCTGGCAACTACACTGCGAAGGTGACGGTCACGGACAGCAACGGAACTCAGGCGAGTGCGTCGGCTCTGGTGAGCGTAAGCGGGAGCGGCTCTTTCAGCGACACTTTCAGTACAGGAAGTTTAGATCCATCCAAGTGGATGGCCTCTAGTGGCTTTGCACCAGGTAGCATTTCGGGACTGAACTATGGCTCATTTGAGCCCAGTAACGTCGACCTGTCAAAAGGCATGCTTTGTTTGAAGCTTCAGCAGCAGCAAGGCAGTTCGGGTGTTCTCTCGATCGGGGGAGAGATCCAATCAATTACTACATACGGATATGGCACCTACGAGTGGGTGATGCGAGCGAGTTCTACTTCACAGACGCCTACGGGTGTGGGCACGGTTGTTTCCGGTCAAATCTCGGCTGGATTCAGCTTTGTCAACAACTCCGAAACGGAAATCGATTTTGAGATCGAAGGACAAAACCCGGATACGATTTGGATGACAAATTGGATCAGCACCACACAGAAACAATACAGCAGCATTTTTCTAGCCTCTCCAGACGCAAAGTTTCATAATTACAAATTCGTCTGGCAGCCAGGTCAGATCGCCTTCTACCTGGACGGCGCGCTCGTTTCTACTCACACCGTGAACGTGCCGAGCACCCCAGCATACGTCATGATTAACCACTGGGGAACTAACAGCACTGGATGGGGAGGACTGGGCACAACCGGCGTCGAGCGCTACTTATACGTTTCCAGTTTTACTTACACACCTTTGTAGCGAACGAGCGTTACGCATCTCCTCCCATTTCGCTCACTAGTGACCACCGAATGGACCTTGGGCTATTTACGGAATTTCCGATGCCCATCCCGCCGCCACGGGATTGCCTTCAATTGGCGAGGGCCGAAAAGTCCAATTTGCGAGTTCCTCGAGGTCCGGTCTTCTCTTGAAGGAAGGGTTCTTCGAGTTTGGTCGGTCCGGAGCCATTCACGCCGCTTTACACCCGTAAGATCCTTCCTCGCGCCACCGCGTTCAATTGCCTATTCCGCACACTCCCGCCAGGGAAGCGCTCATCGTTCGTTATCCTCGATCGCTTTCGCAGCGCGGATGAATCGGGTCTGGAGTTCACGCCAAATCGGGCAACATGAATGTTTTGCGACGATTGTCACCCACGTGCCGGAGAGTGTCCAGCAGGGTGTAGATTCGGAGAAAGGATTCGTTCGGTTCACTACACGTCGAGGCTCTGCCCAACGACCACACCCCCTCGTTGTTGAGCATGAGAGTAGATGGGGCAACAGATCCACATAGATTAGCGACAAATCGCTATCACTCATCGACAGGAATGAGCGCCTTGGCCTGGCTTCGTAAACTATCCAGACTCATCTTCCAGTTTGGCTTTTCCGTTGTTGATTATTTCCGGCCAGGTTATCCAAGCCGCCCCTGAGAGTGAAATCTGCACTACAGGTCAGGAGAGAACCTTCAGGCGTTGGTGACAAGCACCGCGCATTACCAGTGGAAC
>Ga0068856_100004949_pt1 | contig 13190 bp, 7 predicted proteins | sample KBSCornC62_FD_66595 | JGI IMG/M metagenome (GOLD analysis project Ga0068856, IMG submission 66595) | Corn rhizosphere microbial communities from Kellogg Biological Station, Michigan, USA - KBS Corn C6-2 | ecosystem: Host-associated > Plants > Roots > Rhizosphere > Soil ...
GCGATCTCAACAGCCTTGTGGTGGTCGAGTACGATGTTCGTGACGTTTCGGACGGCGCTGTGCGCCGAGATAGCGACGACGGGAACGGGTACGGAGATCTGTTCCGCCGGAGTGTTGAGCAGCAGAAATCCGTCAACTGCGCGCTCTACCAGCATGCGCGGGTATTGCTCGATCAGTTCCTGATTCCAATCATGGCACGCAGTGAAGTAGAAGTAGTGGGCGCTCGTCAGTTCCTGAACAACGCCACTCATCACGCGTGTGAAATAGCCTTCGCTTAGATCGGGTGCCAGAACGCCTACTGACATGGAACGGCTCTGCCGCAGCGAACGCGCGAAGTAGTTCGGCCTGTAGTTTAGACGCGTCGCTGCTTCCAGAACACGGTTGCGCGTCTCCTGCGGGATTGACTTTGCCGACGGGGAGTTGTTGAGAACCAGGGAGACGGTGGTTTGCGAAAGCTCCAGGTGTTCAGCAAGCGTTCTTAGATTGACGTGTCCAGCTGGCTCTGCATTCTTACTTCTTGCCATGTTGGATGTTGTAGCACGTTTGGATCGAGACGCGGAACCTCCGAATTAGGGGTGATACATCGATTTTGTTAGGCTGTAACCACGCGGGGCAAGAGCCTCACCTGACCTCGATGTGGTTCGATCCGGGTTTCAGCTCCCAGTCCTTCCCGCCGTATCGAAACGTGCCCGTGAGAATGCCGGGGAGCGTGACCGTGGCATCCAGAGCAGAACCCGATCGTTCGTACTTCACCTTGATGTCGCCCTGCGGATGAGGGAAAGTGGCGCTCAGGTGATCGAGCTGGCCAAGGTGCGGTGCAACTCGTACGCTTGCAAAACCTTCGCTGGCCGGCTCGATTCCGGCGACCAGAGTAAGCAGGTCGTAGATCGGGTGTGCCGACCACGCATGGGAGTCGGACCGCGTTTCGCCCGGCTGCTCCGGCCACGTGCTGAAGTGTAGCGGCAGCAGTTCCCGCCACGGGTCCAGGGATTTGAGGTACTCGTCTCCCATCCCCGCGTGGTCGAGGGCTCGGGACAGATAGAAACGGAAATAGTACGAAGCCGACATCACGCCACCGGGAGTTGTACCGGGCTTGATGTCCATGAGCCGCCGAAGCACGTCCTGCTGCCGGTCTTTAGGGATGACGTCGTAGAGAACGCCCAGGATGTTAGCTTGCTGGCTGAAGACCTTCTGATCGGGGTTCTCAGCGAGCAGCCCGCGAGAAGGTACCCAGCACATGCTGGCGATGCCAGAACGGACGTGGTTGAGGCGAGCGTCGTATCGCTTGGCTAGCACCGGGTCGCCCAGGTTCTTTTCCAGATCGGCAGCGTCGATGAGAGCACCAAGATACTCGAGGGAGGTAATGCAAGATTCGTGATTCGAATCGTAGGAAGGTATCTCCCCCTTCACCACCCAGTCGATGAAGCTCCACCATGGCAATTCGCCGAGCAGTCCGTCCGTGTGCTCGTACCTTGCGAACCACGTCAGAACAGCCCGCGTGCCGGGCAGGGAATCGCGGACGATCTGCGGATCAGGCCGGTACATCCAGTAGTCATGAAGCATGCCCACCCAGATCAGCGAAAACGTCGGAATGTTCTGCGGAAGTGAACTCGGATACCGGCTCCGCGTGATACCCTCCGGAATGCGCGACTGATCGAACGCCGTGATGGCTTGGCGAGCCAGGCGGTCGTCGGCACCGACAGCGTAGGAAATGAGCGCTTGGATGCGGGTATCACCTACGTATTGAAGCTGCTCGTAGTAGGGCGTGTCCATGTACGTCTCGTGCGCGTCCAGCCGCGCCGTCCGCCAACTGATCTCCCATATCTTGTCGAGATCGGGCTGGCCCGAGTCGAATTTGGCGCGTTCGTGGAATGGATACGCGGTGAAGTAAGCCTTCAGCGACTCAAGTGTCAGCGGCTCAGAGTCGGTGGTGATATCGAGTTCCAAGTAGCGCCAGGTTCGCCACCACAGGGGCATGAAGACGCGGTGCTGTCCACCGTCGGGAAGAAAGCTGTCCGTGAGACCAAGGGCTTTGCGTGGATGCTTCAAACCATTTGAGTCGGTGTAGTAGGCTGCGTCGCGGTCGCCTTTCTGCTTCTTATCGTCATAGAGTGCTTCTGAATAGGTGAGGACGATGTGAGCGCCTTTGCCGCGTGAGACGATGAGCGCGGGATAGGCAGTTGTGAGAGCCTTGCGGTCGATAGTGAGGATGACATGAGTATTTGGAGGAATTTGAGCGGGCTGAGCTGGGAAGTGAGAGAGACTCGGCTGTTCAGCTCCGAGCTCGTCAATGTTAACGAGCGATCCGGTTTCGGTCTGCATGTACTCCATATGCGGTAACTCATCCGGCATCAGCCCCCACGGATTGTCCCCGGTCGCATCGGCTGAGTGAGCCTGGTTCGTGGGAAAGATGCTGTCCCGCATAGGCGTTCCCACCGGGACCCAGTTCTTGCTCTCGCTGCCGGAATTCCAATCCCAGTCGTATTTCGAAGAGTCAAGCTCTTCTCCTGGTCCCGACGCGAAGTAAGTCAGCAGCGTCACTTTGTCGCGTCCCAGTGGCCGGACCCCAGCCTCCTCTTCCACCTGCCACTCTTTCGGCGTGCTGATTCCAGTCGGGCCAGTCGCCTCGCTGTCGAGCAAAAACGCGGTTCGGTCGCTCATCTGGGCGAGCGGAGCGTAAATCCCAAAATTCCAAACCGTCGCCGTGATCAGGTTGTGGCCGGCCTTGAGATAGGGAGCCAGATCGAACCGCTCGTAGCGCCAGTGGGTTAGGTCTCCCCGGGCAGGCCCGTCTCCAACCCTGCTGCCATTCACAAAGAGAACGAACCGATTATCGGCAGAGACCCGGACCACGTAGCTGGCCGGAACCGATGCCAACTGAAGCACCCGCCGGAAGTGAAGAACCAGGGGTTCGCGCAGCGGTGCCGTAGGATGAGTGACCCAGGCGGCGTTCCAGTCCCGATGCTGCGGGTCGGGTTGCGATGAAGCCTGGTCGACCGCCGATGAAGCGCCAGCAATCGCAAAGAGAGGCGCAAAGATCACAGCAATAAGCAGTGCAGTTGAGCGCATTGGTTGGCCTTAATGATTTCCAGCACACAAGCTTAACGGATTTCCATCACTTTGCAGAACATGACGCATCGATTCCAAGCTAAAGGCCAAGGCAGGGCTCCCTAACGTTTCTAAGAACCCATATCTGCAGGCTCTGAACCGCAAGTATCGGGCCGGTCCGGCGGAGTGGAGAAGTGCCTTATCTGCGCTGTATTTAGCACGGCTGTAACCTCCTGTTCATCTTTGCCCGGTAGCCTTGAAAGCGGTGACAGCCCAAGTGCCAGAGATACGCGACTCTCAACCACACATTCAAAGTCTGCCCAAGGTTTCCGTATCGGAACGACTTGCAGAGCCGCCAAAGACTGAAGTCTCCGCAGTCAGGAAGTTCCTTAATACGCGCGGGAACTCGGCTTTTACGGATCGCGCATTTCGCCTCGTCATGGTGCTCTGCGCCCTGAGCATCTTCGGCATCGTGGTGCTGATTCTTTCGGAATTGATGCTGCGATCGGCAGATGCCTGGCACCAGTTTGGCTTCAAATTCTTCTTTCAGACCCCCGGGCATGATCGCTACAGTGGCCAGCCTACGTTTTGGGACCCGGTCAACGGATCCTTCAGTGCGCTTCCCTTCATTTACGGCACGCTGGTTTCGTCCCTTTTGTCCCTTCTGATCTCGGTGCCACTTGCCGTTGGACTCGCCATATTTCTTACGGAGATGTGCCCTCGGTTCCTGCGGGGTCCCTTGGCATTCATCACAGAACTGCTTGCCGCAATTCCCAGCATCATCTACGGACTCTGGGCGGTTTTTGTCCTGGTACCGCTGCTCCGGGAATATGTGAATCCGCTGCTCACCAGATACCTCGGCTGGACGGGATTGTTCGCGGACACGAATCCCACCGGCCTCGGATACGTCGCCGCGGCGGTGATCCTTGCAGTGATGATCCTGCCGGTGATTTCTTCGCTGACACGCGAGGTGATATCGGCTGTGCCGCATTCGCAACGTGAAGCGGTACTGGCGCTGGGCGCCACGCGCTGGGAAATGATCCGCATGGGCGTCCTTCGCAACGCGCGAATCGGCATTGTCGGCGCCGTGATTCTCGGGCTCGGACGCGCGCTCGGCGAAACCATGGCCGTCACGATGGTCATCGGCAACACAGCCGAGATCAGCAAATCGCTGCTTTCAAACGGCAGTTCAATGGCGTCCGTAATTGCCAATGAGTTTGCCGAAGCCGTCAGCGATCTTCATCGCAGCGCGTTGATTGAGATTGGCCTGGCACTGTTCGTCGTCACCATCATTGTGAACGCACTGGCGCGTTTCCTTGTATGGATGGTCACGCGCGGTGCGCCGGCCAGGGCGCATTGATACTGCACTAACAAATAGGAACATGATGTCGACGAACGCAACCAGCTTTCGATCCAAGTACAGAGCGGCTACCGATCATGTAGTGACGGGGTTGGCCGTATTGGCCACAGTGATCGTGGTCCTACCCCTGGTGGCTATATTCGTTTACCTGCTGCTGAAAGGCGCCAGTTCGCTCAATCTGGATTTCTTCGTGAAGAATCCCGTCCCGGAAGGCGAGTCTGGCGGCGGAATGGCGAACGCCATCGTCGGGTCCGGCGTGTTGCTCGCGGTCGCCAGCATCATTGGTGTTCCCATCGGTATTGGAGCCGGTATCTACCTCGCCGAGATTGGTCGCGGCACGAAGCTCGCCACTGCGATTCGCTTTACTGCCGACGTGCTGAACGGTGTACCGTCTATCGTCATGGGACTGGCCGCATACTCGCTCATTGTGATTCCTCAGAAACACTTCTCGGCATTCTCCGGCGGAGTGGCACTCGGTATCATGATGATCCCCACTGTGGCTCGAACATCCGAAGAGATGCTGTTGATGGTGCCAAACATGATTCGCGAAGCAGCGCTGGGCCTGGGCCTCTCCAATTGGCGGACTGTTCTCTCAATTACGTTAAAAACGGCATCTCCGGGCATCATCACCGGCTGCATGCTGGCGTTTGCGCGCGTTGCCGGTGAGACGGCTCCGTTGATTTTTACGGCTCTTGGCAATGCGTTCTTCAGCACAAATCCGAATCAGCCGATCGAGGCCCTGCCGCTCCAGATTTGGGTGTATGCTACCGGCCCCTATGAGGATCAGCATCGTCTCGCTTGGGCCGGCGCACTGGTATTAATTCTTCTGATTGTGCTGGCAGTTTCGCTGGTGCGCTACGTAACCAGCCGCGGAGTTCTGAAAGGGGCAAGCTAGGTGGGCGTCGGCATTGAAGTGACCAACCTGAATGCGTGGTACGGTTCAAACCACACGCTGCAGGATATTACTCTCAACATTCCCGCGAATCACGCTACGGCGCTGATCGGACCGTCAGGGTGCGGCAAAAGCACCTTTGTTCGCTGCCTGAATCGGATGCATGAGACGAATCCGATCGCGCGGGTTACCGGCACCGTGCGCATTGGCGCCATGGATATCTACAACGACGCCCAGCCTGTCGAGATCCGCCGTCGGGTGGGAATGGTGTTCCAGCGCCCAAATCCTTTCCCGACCATGTCAATCTATGACAACGTAGCGTCGGGACTGAAGCTCAATGGGTACAGGAACAGGCGTTCTCTGGATGAAATCGTGGAGAAATCGTTGAAGAACTCAGCATTGTGGGACGAAGTTAAAGACGATCTCAAATCGAAGTCAGGTGCGAGCCTTTCCGGTGGACAGCAGCAGCGGCTCTGCATCGCCAGAGCTCTTGCCGTCGATCCCGAAGTCCTGCTGATGGACGAGCCTGCCTCGGCACTTGACCCGGTATCTACTTCGAAAATAGAAGACCTCATTTTTCAGCTCAAATCGCAGTACACTATCGTGATTGTGACCCACAACATGCAGCAGGCCGCCCGCGTCGCCGAGAAGACGGGCTTCTTCCTCAATGGGCGCATGGTGGAGTTCGATTCGACTCACAAGATATTCACGAACCCCAGCGACAAACGCACCGAGGACTACATCACGGGCAGGTTCGGATGACACGCATTCGTTTCCAACAAAGTCTCGACCAGCTGAAGGAAAATCTGCTGGTGATGGCGGGTCTGGCCGAACAGGCAATCCACCGGGCCATCGAAGCCTATCGCGTCCGCGACCTTTCGATTTGCGATCTGGTGAGCCGCAGCGAGTTGGCCATCAACCGTCTGGAGCGCGATATCGATCAGGAAGCCCTCGATCTGCTCGCAATGGAGCAGCCAATGGCCATCGACCTGCGCTTCATTCTGAGCGTCATCAAAATCAACGCAGACCTGGAGCGCGTCGGCGATGCCGCCAAGAGCATCAGCGAACGAGTTCGCAATATGGAGCAAATGCCCGCTGTTCCAGAACTCCCGGTCGACATCCCACGGATGGCAACGCTTTCAGCGGAGATGGTGCGCAAAAGTTTGCAGTCCTTTATTGATGCCGATCCTGAACTGGCTCGCGCGGTGCTCACAATGGACGATGCAGTCGATACTATGAATCGCGCGGCGTACAAGTCGCTCACCAAGCTTATGGAACAGCAGAGCCACATCGCACCCCAGGCCCTGAATGCGCTTATGATTTGCCGCGCCTTGGAGCGCGTCGCCGATCACGCAACCAACATCGCGGAGGATGTGATCTTCTGGATCGAAGGCTCTGACGTCCGCCACCACAAGAGCGTGATGGCACAAAAGCAGGCTGCTGAAGCCGCAGGTTGATCTGCTCCTGTCCTGGGCAACTTCGCTGCGTTAGTCTTGGAGAGAAGCAGCGGTGCCGATGAATGAGTGCGGACGAATCAACGCGTGGGCCTGCGGTTCCTGCAGACCACTATGCTCAACAGCTCAATCAGCTGAAGCGTTTCCAGACGCTTGAGCAAACGGTCGAAAGACGACTCGGCTACGCGAAGCTCGTCGTTGCGTTCGCCGCGGTTTGCTCTGCGCTGGTCCTTCTCTACTACATCAAATTCTTGTGGCTCCTTTTGCTGCCCGCTGGGCTGTTTGTCTATCTCGCGATAGCTCACGAAGGGCGTTTGCAGCGGCTTCGCGATCGGCGTCGCTCCATCGAGTTCTACGAGCGCGGCATTGCTCGAATCAACGATAAGTGGGCAGGCACAGGTGAAACAGGCGATCGCTTTCTTGACCCTGCGCATCCGTATGCGCGCGATCTCGACCTGTTTGGAGCGGCGTCATTGTTTCAACTGCTATGCACTGCGCGCACAAGGGTGGGCGAAGAGACACTGGCGCGCTGGCTTCTCAATGCCGCGCCAGCAGATGAGATCATCGCGCGTCACGGAGCGGTTGCCGATCTGGGCCCACGCCTAGAGTTGCGGGAGCGACTGTTTTGTCTCGGTGAAACGGTGCGGGCTGGTGTCCGTCCCGATGTGCTGGCATGTTGGGGGGAGCGCAAACCGATTTTCAACAGCCGCGCCATTCGCATCACAACGACCGTACTTAGCCTCTTATGGGTTGCGAGCGTGGTGGCGTGGGGCGTCTGGGGTCTGCCGGCAGTGGCTCTGGCGGTTTCGACGTTGAACCTGGCATGGGCGCATCGAATTCACGGCCGCTGGGATGAAGCTGCCGACAAGATCGAGGAGGCGACGCACAATCTGGATGTGCTTGCTGGGGTTTTGCGGCTCATTGATCACGGACAGCTTTCAGCGGCAAAGCTGAAACGCATTCAGGCAGATCTGAAGCACTCAGACTTCGTTCCTTCAGATGCGATTCGCAGGCTTGATCGCATCGTGGGCTATCTCGAGTCCCGCCGCAATCCCGCGATGCGCCTTCTCGACGTGCTCATGTTCTGGAGCGCGCAGTTCGTATTCCGCGCAGAGAAGTGGCAAGAGGAGTTTGGACCGCACATTCGCGGCTGGCTGAGCGCGGTGGGCGAGTTCGAGGCATTGACAGCTTTGGCTGGGTACGCCTTCGACCATCCCGCAGATGTGATGCCCCAGGTTTCCGAACACGGCCCGCTCTTCGACGCGGTGGAGATGACCCACCCGCTGCTTCCTGCGGATAGGGCCGTCCGCAACGACGTAAAGCTGGGTGATGGTATTCAGCTGATAGTGCTGAGTGGCCCGAATATGGCCGGCAAGAGTACCTTCATCCGCAGCGTAGGCGTGAACGCAGTGCTAGCTCAGTGCGGAGCTCCGGTGCGTGCCAAGTCTTTGAGAATGTCTCCACTTGCGGTGGCGGCCTCGATTTGCATTCTCGATTCGTTATCGGGTGGGACATCGCGGTTCTATGCGGAGATCCGGCGCCTGAAAGTGGCCGAAGATCTCGCGGCAGGTCAGGTTCCGGTGCTCTTCCTAATGGATGAATTGCTTTCGGGCACGAACTCGCACGACCGCCTCGAGGGAACCCGGCTGATCGTACGCAGTCTCATGGAGCGCGGAGCGATCGGAATCGTGAGCACGCATGACCTGGCCCTCGCCGAAATCCCAGACAAGATGCCTGGCCAAGCCGTGAACTGCCACTTCGAAGATCGCCTCGAAGAGGGAAAGCTGATCTTCGACTACAAGCTCAAGCCCGGCGTGGTCAAGACCAGCAACGCGCTTGAACTCATGCGCTCGATTGGATTGGGCGGTGTCCGCGAAAGTCCCTAAATTTCCCACCAGTCAAAAACCGACATTCGTGGATAGTACAAGCCTGCGCGAATGGGCACGTCCGCACCATGCACGTTACGCAGGATCGTCGCATAGGTCTCAAGCTGAGGTGCAAAAGAGTTGCGGAGAGCTGCAATCGCTGACTGCCCGCCGACGTCATTGACCTGTGCTGTTTTGTAGTCGATGATCCAGAGCGCGGCGTCTCCAGCTTCGCCGGGACCGAGCCCCGCGCGAAAGAGTCGATCGATCCTTATCTGATGCAAATTGCCCGCGATTACACCGGCCCAGCCCGCCTCGGTATCGGCATCGGCATGCGGTGAAAGGATCCATTGACCGGCGGGGTCATGCGACGCCTCAATTGCAATTTCATATGCTTCCCTCGTGATGGTTTCAACAGATGATCCTGCGATTCCTGATGCGCGGATCCGAGCTGAAGTTCGCGGTCGAAGTTCATGCAATGCCGCTCGGGCCAGATCCCAGTCGAGAGTCTGCCGTAGCCGGCTCAGCTGTTCCAGAAGTCTATGCACTGCGTTGCCGAGCGCACGGGAGAGAAGGCCGCCTTCGTGCCGGGTGTAGCTCTCCGGTTCGCCTATACCCACAATGCCTGGTTTCGCCGCCGGGCCCATGGCATTCTCGGTTGCTCTACTGAAACCCACCGGAAGCCTGCGAATGATTGTCGCCACTGCCGGCAACGGCATCATCAGAACATTGTCTCGCTCCGCAGCAATCGACGGCACGATGAGTTCAACGGGTCCAGTTTGATCTTGCGCTTCCATTGCCTCGCGCCATTCCTCAAATCGGCTCCGAATTTCATCGCCAAGTGCGGGCCACGCGGTCGCGAGCAGGGAGTTAGAGGGCTCGATTAACTCCTTCGTTTCGTCCGCCTCCAGCCGGTAGGATGGCTGAGCAAACAGATGCAATTCTTCGCGGGCGCGGGTCGCTGCCACATATAAAAGGCGCCGCATCTCCTGCGTCTCGCGATCGCGGCGAGCGCGTTCAACCCAGTCCTTCGCTGCACCGGCATCGGCGCCTTTGTACTGCACTGGAGCAATCAGGAATTCAGTCAGATCGCCCTCCGGCCCCGGCTCTCTCAAACCACGCTCCAACCACGAAAGCAGTTCTACCGATCCGGTCCCACTTTGCGCCTGGAGTTCGGGAACGATGACAACTTCAAACTCCAATCCCTTCGACTTATGAATTGTCATCAGCTGGACACCGTAGTCTCCGCTGCTTCCGGGATCGGGCATCGCGCAGAGATCGGCCAGCGCTGCGTCGAGGGCGGATCCTATCAGGTCCGGCTCTCCTGCAGGGAGGTTGTCCAGGAGCTTCCACAGGAGCTCCAGGTTTGCGCGACCGCCCTCATCTACGCAGCCATCCCCACCGAGAGCACGCCAGATCTGCTGCATCAGTGTTCCTGCTGATCCCGTTGGTAAGATTTCGCGCAAGCGAGCCATCGATTCGTACGCCCCGATCACGCGAACCACAGCTTCCCGCGAGTCCGGGCCCAGCAGGTCTACTCTCTCGCTCAATAGTCGCGGTATCGGCACATTGGATCGTGAGGCGTCGTCTGTAGAAGCAACGGCGTGCAGTTCCTCGAGACAGAGACCGCACCACGGTGCACGCAAAACACCCAGCCATGCGACCCTGTCTTCGGGATTGAAAACCGCTCGGGTAAGCGCGACGGCATCCAGGATCTCAGGGCGATCGCCCAGGTTTTCCAGTTCCACCGCCCGAAACGGAATTCCTGCATCCCGCAGAGCCGCTGCGATAGGCGCAAGCGCCTTACGTGCGCGTCCAAGTACGGCGATTCGGAATTTTTGCTGCTGCGCCCGCGCGACTTCAATCAGATCAAGTTGCTTCGCGATCAACGCGACAATCTCGTTAATTTGAGACGCACGAGCCGACTCGCGGTGTTCCGCTGTTTCCCGCTTCCGTCGGACTGTGGTCGGGTTCGTGGAACCGCCACCCTTCATCTGCGGAATAAAGGAAAGATGCAGGCCAAAACGCCTCTCTACATTTGCGGACGAACTCCGCGCCGGCTGAGCCCGTGCAAACTCGATGCCACTGCCGTCGGGAACTGCAAAGATCCGCGCGAATGTCCTGTTCAACTCTTCGACAAGCGCAGGTTCAGTACGGAAATTCGCAGATAGCGCGCTCGGACGAAGCTGGAACACCTGGCCATCACTGAGTTCGAACCCAAAATGCTTAACCCGGCTGAAGAGCTCGGCCTCGGCATCACGGAAGAAGTAGATCGACTGCATGGGATCGCCGACAACAAAAACGGTACGGCCGGCAGCATCGGGCCACGCTTCGATCAGGGCGGTGATGAATTGGTGTTGGCGCCGGCTGGTGTCCTGAAATTCGTCGATAAGCAGGTGGTGAATGTCATCCGCAACAGCCTGCGCAGCGTCGCTCGGCAGGTTGTCTTCGTCGCGCAGCACCTGTCTTGCGATCTGCGCAACTTCGACGAAGTCAACCGTGCCCGCTTCGGCGAACACAGCTTTGAGCTCTGCCGCAGCACGCCGCAGCAGGACAAAGCTGGCGCGAACCACCTGCCAGTCCTCTTCGGTGTATCGAGCCGGCGGCAAGGTGCGTACGTTTGCAAGTGCCTGTTCAAGTCCGTCAACTCCGGCGAGCCGCCCCAGCAGGTCTTCCATGCGAAGCTTTTCATCGAGATGTACTTTGGGAAACCCGAGCCGCACATCAATCCTCTGCCGGATCTCGTTGTCGCCATTCAGCAGCAGATTTGCGAGGCAGAGGTATGCAGATCGCGCCCCTTCCAGACCCTCATTGTCGCCATGTGGGCCAGCAGGGAATTCGGCAAGCTCGGCGAGACCATGGTATTTGTCGCCTGCCCCGTGTGCACACGCGAACTGCGCCAGTTCATGAGCCTCGGCGCGATCCGCCTCCGTAATGAGGCGTTCAAGTATCGCAAGTGCATCTGCAACAGCGTTGGCCATCGGCCGTTCAAGGCGTTCGCGAAGCACATCCCAGTCCGGTTGCTGGCTCAGCACAAAATCCAGCATCCATCGATCTCGTTGCCCGAGCATTCTGACGAGAAGATTCTCCAGCTCGCTCCAACTGTTATCGCGCCAGAGCAGAAGATCCCTGATGGCTCCGCTGAGTTCGGGATAGCGATCGTCACCAAGCTTCTCGAGCGTGGCGTGCGCAGCAGCGCGATATAACTCCGCCGGCCTTTCGCTGATCTGCAGGCTATTTCCAACTCCCGAGTGGATCGGCTGCTGGATCGCCAGATCGCGACAGAATGAATCGATTGTAGAAATCCGCAGTTGCGACGAAAGTTCGATCAAGCGCCAATCGAGCTTGCGCGACTGCTCCAGAGCGCGCGCGGCGAGCGCCTCCATCGAACCCTGATCCTGTGATTTATTTGTCCGCGTTTCAAGATCCTTGCGAGCAGCTGCCTTCTCGAGTTCATCCAAAATGCGGTGCCGCATCTCGGCCGCAGCAGCCTTGGTGAATGTAATGGCAACGATCTTCTTCGGATCATCCACTTCCGCAAGCAGCCGCAAAAAGCGACGTGTTAGCAGGTCGGTCTTGCCTGATCCGGCAGGCGCCTGCACCAGAACTGACTTCAGCGGATCGAGCGCAATGTCGCGCTGGTTCTGGTCGGGGGGAGCCACGGCAACCGAGCTATTCGTCGCTGCCATTGTTCTGCTCCAAATATTGCTGTTCAAATCGAGCGCGGTTCTCCGGTTCCTGAATGCGACACACCGGCTGCAGTCCACATCGCGCGCAAGTCGTCGGATAATCACGAGGGTTCACCTCGGCGCGGCCATGGATGAAGTCTTCCGCCAGTTTCTCGATATGTTCCTTCCAGTCGGATTCCTCTGCGGCCGTAAGCCTCCGCTTCACAAGCGAGCTATTTCCGTTCAGATCAGGATTAATCGTGGCCCTCGCATCGGCCACTCGGCCTGCGAAGCATGTCTCGCCTGTCCGCACGCGCGCAAACACCAGGCCGCCGCTGACAGGCCCCCCGAAGTTGTCGAAGAGCGATTGCTGGAGAGGTGCAAGCCCAAACAGCTTGTAAAGCGGCAATTGCACATCATCGGGTCGCGGAAGGTCCCATGCCTTAGGATCGACCGTGCCGGTCTTGTAATCAATTACGAGTTGCGAACCGTCATGCAGCCGGTCCACGCGATCCAGCCGCAGATGCATCCTCAGTCCCGCGATCGTGATGCTGCTCTGAGCTTCGGTGGCTTCCACCGCGAAGGGAACGCGCGTCTTCTCGAACTCCAACCATGACGTCACCAGTCGGACAAGGCGACTCTGCTCAAGTTGCAGATACATCGGGGGCATCTGATCGCGAACTTGCGCCGGCACGCCTGATTCCATCGCGTGCTTCACGTGATCGCTCACAAAACGCGCCAGATCCTTGATGGCGAGAAGATCGCGATCGTTCTTGATTCCGTGCGGACGTCCCGACCAGATCGAATGCAGCACATCATGCAGGAGCTCGCCCCGCTGTTTAGCACTCAAGCCATTCTCTGCCGCATCCCAGCCTCGTGCTCCAAGCCGTGCTGTTGCGAATG
>Ga0068856_100004952_pt1 | contig 13185 bp, 9 predicted proteins | sample KBSCornC62_FD_66595 | JGI IMG/M metagenome (GOLD analysis project Ga0068856, IMG submission 66595) | Corn rhizosphere microbial communities from Kellogg Biological Station, Michigan, USA - KBS Corn C6-2 | ecosystem: Host-associated > Plants > Roots > Rhizosphere > Soil ...
CGGGACCCGTCGTCCTCAACTTCGAGGGCGCCGATCTGCGCGAGGTCGTCCGCAACATCCTGGGCGACATTCTGAACGAGTCGTACACGATCGATCCGAACGTCGGCGGCCAGGTGACGATCCGCACGACGGCCGGCATTCCGCGCGAGGCGTTGCCGGCGACGCTCGAGACGTTGCTGCGGATGAACGGCGCGACGATGGTCTACGAGAACAACCTGTGGAAGATCGTCCCGCAGAGCGCCGCGGTGCGCGGCAACGTGACGCCGCAACTCGGCAACTCGTCGCGCGCATTGCCGGCCGGCTTCTCGGTCCAGATCGTGCCGCTGCGCTACGTGGGTGCCGCGGAGATGGCGAAGATCCTCGAGCCGTTCGCAAGGGACGCGCAGGCGGTGCGGCCGGATCTCACGCGCAACCTGCTGATCCTGTCCGGCACCGAAGAGGAGCTTCGGCATCTGCGCGAGACGATCGACATGTTCGACATCGACTGGATGGCCGGCATGTCGGCCGGCGTGTTCACGCTGCAGAACGCCGACGTGAAGAGCGTCTCGCAGGAGCTCGACAAGGTCATCGGCGACAAGGCGAACAGCCCGCTGACCGGCATCCTGCGCATCATTCCGATCGAGCGGATGAACGCGCTGCTCGTCATCTCGCCGAATCAGGAGTACATCGACCAGGCGAAGAAGTGGATCGAGCGCCTCGACGCCGGCAGTGGCGAAGGCGTGCGCTTCTACGTCTACAACCTGCAGAACCAGCGCGCCGAGCACATCGGGCCGCTGCTGCAGCAGGCGTTCACGGGCCAGGTCACGCAGCCGCAGGCGGCGCCGCCGCCGACCGTCGCGCCGGGGACGCCGGCGGGCTCGATCATCTCGCCGCCGACGTTCCAGCCGCAGTCGGCGTTCTCGTCGAGCACCACGACGCAGAGCACGACGACGTCGTCGCCGACGACAGGTGCAGGTGGTGGGGTCGCCGCATCAGGCGCCGCGCGCCGCGCGATCACCGGCGCCGAAGGCGGCGAAGGCGTCGTGCGCAACATCCAGGTCGTCGCCGACAAGGATCAGAACACGATCCTGATCGTCGCGACGCCCTCCGAGTATTCGATCATCGAGCAGGCGCTGCGCAAGCTCGACGTGCCGTCGCGGCAGGTGATGATCGACGTCACGATCGCCGAGGTGAAGCTCACCGATTCACTGACGTTCGGCATCGACTGGGTCTTCAAGGGCGGCGCACCGTCGGGACGCGGCAGCGGCGGCAACTTCAACAACGGCAACAAGCCATTCAATCCCGCAGTGCAGCTGCCGACGTCGGCCGCGGGCGCCGCCGCGTCGGGGCTCGCGGCTGTCTCGCAGGGCTTCAGCTACCTCATCAACAATGCGAACTTCCCCGGCGGAGTGCAGGCCGTTCTGAACCTGCTGGACACGTACGGCAACACGAAGGTCGTCGCGAACCCGCACCTCGCGGCGCTCGACAACCAGAAGGCGACGATCAAGGCGGGCAACCGGATTCCGGTGAACCAGCAGACGCTCGTCGGCAGCACGGTCAATGCGGTGACGACGACGTCGCAGTACATCGACACCGGCGTGCTGCTGCAGGTGACCCCGCACATCAACGCGGGCGGCCTCGTGACGCTCGACGTGCAGGCGGAGGTGAGCAGCCCGGGGACGCCCGCGAATCCCGGCGACGCGCCGCCGATCGATACGCGCTCGGTCCAGACGCTGCTCGCCGTGCCGTCGGGACAGACGATGGTGATGGGCGGGCTGATCCAGGAAACGAAGGGCAACACGAGCAACGGGCTGCCGATCCTGAACCGGATCCCGGTCATCGGCGGACTCTTCGGCAGCCAAACGCTCGACAACAACCGCAGCGAGCTCGTGCTGTTCATCACGCCGCACACGGTCACCGACAGCACCGACATCCAGAACACGATCGACGACTTGCGCAGGAAGATGGAGACGCTCGACCGCGTCTTCCCGGGAACGCCGACCTGGCCGGCGTCGCCGCCGTCGATGTCCGAACGCTTCAACCAGAGCATCAATCCGTACCGGTGGGAACTGCCGCAGCCCGCGGTTCGGAAGCCGCTCGCGCCGCCGGCGGGACAGCCGCAACAGGCGCCGGCCGGGGACTAGCGGACCCGTCGCGGCAACGCCAAAACGGTCGCGGGCGCGGCGCGCGCTCGCAAACCGTCGAAATCAGGCTGAAAGTGAATAAAGTGTCGGGAAACCCCGACAAACCGCCTTTTTCGCGTGTTGCACCCCTGCAACACGCTTGTCGCCCACGCTTGCTTAACTGACGCGAGATTGACGATGAAATTCGAAATGGCTAGGCTTCATTCAGGTTTCCTCGCGCGCCGCGCGCGACTTCGCTGGCTGTTTGGCGGCGGACGCGCAGAGCGGGAGGGGCGAATTAAAGCGATGTTTTGCGACGTTTTCGGGCACTTTCACCGCGGCGCCGTCGCCAAACGACGACACTCGGTGGGGGTCCCGGTGGCGCTCGTGGCGGTTCTTGTCGGCGCGTGCGCGAGCGTTGGCGGCCTGTCGGCCGACGCGCCGGCGGATGTCAAGCGCGACGCGGTGGCTTTGCGCGCCAAGGCTCGCTGGGAGCGCCTGATCGACCGCGACGTCGCCGGGGCGTACGAGTACCTGAGCCCTGCGTCGCGCGCGACGATGCCTCTCGACCTCTACAAGGCGAAGCATAAGGTGGGAATGTATCGTTCGGTGAAGGTCGACGACGTGAATTGCGAAGCCGACAGGTGCACGGTGAAGCTGTCGCTCACCTACGATCATCGGGTGAAAGGCGCCAGGGATCCGATGACGCTGACGACGCCGGTCACCGAGCAATGGATCATTTCGCAAGGTCAGGCATGGTTCGTGGATAGGAGCTAGGCTGTCGCGTTGCAAAAAGCCTACAGGACAGGATGGAAGGCGCGCCGATTTGTTTGTAATGAAACACCAACTGTAATAAGATTCGCTCGCTGTTGTTCTAAAGTGATCACTTTAAACGGCAACTCAACGGAGTCATCACCAACCATGAATATTTTCAAGAAGAAGTCGCTGTGCGCCGCGCTCGCCGGGATCGGCGCGCTGGGTGCTGCTGGTGCCGCGCAAGCGGTCAACCTGAATCCGGACGGGCTCGGCCAGGCCCTGATCTATCCGTACTACACAACGCGGACCGATCCGGCCGGCAACGCGTACAACTCGCTGCTGTCCGTCGTCAACACGACGGCGTCGGTGAAGGCGGTGAAGGTCCGCTTCCTCGAAGGCAAGAACAGCCGCGAAGTGCTCGACTTCAACTTGTTCCTGTCGCCGAAGGATGTTTGGACCGGCGGCATCGTGCCGATGGGCACCGGCGCGGGTCTCGTGACCAACGACGTGTCGTGCACGATCCCGGCGATTCCCGCCGGCGGCAAGGCCTTCGTGAACTTCTCGTACACGGCTGACGGCGCGGATTCGTCGCTCGACCGTACGCAGGAAGGCTACGCCGAAATCATCGAGATGGGCACGTACCTCGATGATTCCGATACGGCCGCGAACGTCACGCACGTGAACGGCGTTCCGCCGGGTTGCGCGAAGGAAACCGACGCGCTTGCCGCGAGCGAAGTGCAGCCGCCCACCGGCGGCCTGTTCGGCGGCATGACGCTCATCAACGTGCAGTCGGGCTCCGACTACACGGAAGACGCTGTCGCACTCGACAATTTCTCCGACGTCGCCAACTACAACAACTCGGGCACGATCAAGCCGGACCTGACCAACGCCAGCCCCGCGCAAAGCGTCGTGTTCGCGAACGGCTTCGTCTACACGTCGTTCTGGAACGCGGGTACGGCCGATCCGGTCAGCGCCGTGCTGATGCACGACCACATCATGAACGAATACGTTCTGGATGCGGCGACGGCGTCGGGCACCGACTGGGTCGTGACGATGCCGACGAAGCGCTACTACGTGCTGAACGGCACCGGCACGCCGCCGTCGCTGTTCCAGCGCAACTTCAACAAGACGGACGGCGCGTGCGACGACGTCGATCTCGCGATCTACGACCGCGAAGAGAACACGTCCTCGACGCCGCTCGACTTCTCGCCGCCGCCGCCGACAGTCACGAACGCGATCTGCTGGGAAGCGAACGTCATCACGTTCAACAACTCGAACGTGCTCGGCTCGAAGAACAGCGCGAACATCCCGGTGCCGAGCGGTTTCGAGCACGGATGGCTCGACGTCGGGTTCTCCCAGATCACGGGGACGGCGATTCACACGCTGCCGAGCACCGACACGTTCATCACCGACATCTTCGCGTTCTTCACCGAAGGCCCGGCGACGTACGTCGGTCTGCCGGTGGTCGGCTTCGCGGTCCAGTCGTTCACGAACGGTGTGCTGATCGTCAACGGCCAGGCGACGTTGTCCGACTACGGCGGCAACTTCGCGCAGAAGGGTACGCGGTTGATCGAAGCCGTGACGCCGGTCGAAGGCGGCGCTACGAAGAAGTCGATGCGCACCAAGTAACACTGCGTTCCGGGCATCAGGCAGTGACGCAGTTGAGCAGTAGATGACCAGAGGCGGGACCCTGAACGAGTCCCGCCTCTTTTTTCGTCCGCCTCGTGCGGCAACGCGGCGCTTTGCGGGCCGCGCAACAACGCGAACGGAACCGTTTGTCCGCGGCAATCGCCCGTGTGACGGATGCCGCCCGAAGGGGATGTCAGCGTCATAAACGGCAGTCGATAATTGGCGCAAGGGTTGCTGAAGAGACTCGGCGCAATGGCGGCAACCGCCGCCGCTTTTCGAGGTAAACATGGATATCCAACGCAACATCAGCCGCGTGCTCGCCGCCGCGGTCGCTTCCGGCGGATTCATCGTCGGCCCGATGCCCGTGCACGCGGCGACGCTCACGTGCACGAGCACGTCGTTCACCGCATCGGCGGACGGCTCGGGTAACATCACCGTCAACTGCACGTCGCCGAGCACCGGCGGCAGCACGTGTTCGATCAGCGTCAGCCCGACGTCACTGCCCGCCTCCGGCGGCACGGTCAACGTCTCGGCGAACTGCGGCGCGACGCCCTCCGTAACCGGCGGAAAGTCGGTGACGGCTACGTCGACGAGCACCTGGACCGATGCGATCCCGGCGAACGCGGGGTCGACGTCGCTGACGTTCACGTACACGGTCAACGGCGCGAATGGAACCGATTCGAAGAGCGTCGTGCAGGCTGGAACGAGCACGGGCGGCACGGGCGGCTCACCGCCTCCGGGCACCCCGATCTCCTGCCCGGGCTACTCGAAGACGATTGTCCTCGATCTCAACTGGGGTGCGCCGGGCAGCGCGGCACCGCGGCTGACGACGAGCGCCTTCGGCAACGACGCGATCGTCGTCGCGCGCTTCACGACGCCTGCGAACACGGCGCCCGGCGTCTTCGCGTCGATTTCGTCCGGCGAATGGGGCGACCAGCCGACCGCGCGTGACGCAGCGCTGTCGACGACGGCGTGCGACTTCCCGTCGCCGAATCCGCTCGGCAGATACGCGACGCTGAACGCCGGCCAGCAGACGCCGTCGGTCGTCTACGCCGTCGGAGGAACGTCGCGCGTCTACGCGATCCTGCAGCCGTCGACGACGTACTACTTCAACGTGAAGAACGTCAACGCGCTCGGCGCCCCGTCCTGCACGGGCTCCACGTGCAACATCTTCGTGGAGCTGCAGAAGCCGAACGGCCTGTAGGCGAATCAATGCCGCCGCACCCGGCGGCGCAAGGCGGGTGACGATGGCTCCTTCGGGAGCCATCGTCGTTTGTGGCGGTCGCTTGTCGTTCGCGCGAGCGTCAAGCATCGAAGTCGCTGCCGACCGCGCGCAATGCATAATGTGCGGTTTTCGCGAAAGCCCGATTGCATGCGTTGCCGTTCCGTCGCCCTTGTTCTCGTCGCCGTTGCGCTCGCCGCTCCGGCATTCGCGGCCGACCTGCCGTCCGACGTGCTCGCGAAGAGCCGCTGGATGCAGCTCACGAAAGCGGATTTCGACGCCGCGCTCACGCAAGTTCCCGAGAAGGTGCGCTTCGAATTCGCGACGAGCCCGAAGCGCGTTCAGGGCGTGCTCAACAACCTCATGATCACGAAGACGCTCGCGGCGCAGGCGCGTCTGCACGGCACGCCTCCCGTCAACGTCGGTCCGAAGGGCTTCGGAACGCAGGAGGAGCGCTCGCTCGCGGCCGGCGAGCTCGCGCGCATCGACTCGCAGGCGTCGCGTGACTTCGACGGAAAGAAGGCAGCGTTCGAGGCGAAGGCGCGCGAGATCTACGATCTCGACCACGACAAGTACAAGGCGCCGGAGGAAGTGCGCCTCTCGGACATCGCGATCGAGATCAAGGATCGCGGCGACGAAGCGGCACTCGCGCGTGCGAAGGAAGCGCGCCGGCGCATCGTCGCCGGCGAGGACTTCGCGAAGGTCGCACGCGAGTATTCAGACGATCCGACGACGCGCGACAAGGGCGGGGCGCTTCCATTCGTCCCGCGCGAGCGTCTCGCGAAGGCATACGCGGACGGCGTGTTCGCGCTGACGCACGTCGGCGAGATCTCGCAGCCGATCAAGGCGCCCTCCGCGTACCATGTCGTGCGGCTCGACGAGCGGCGGCCGCCGCGCCAGCTCACGTTCGACGAGGTGCGCGACGGAATCCTGCAGAAGTTGCGGCAACGCTACGTCGAGGACGAGCGCGAGGCGCGCATCAAGGAGATCAACACCGATGCGTCGCTCGAGGTCAATCAGCCGGCGATCGACGCACTGGTGACGCACGTCGATCCGCAGCTCCTGAAGGCGCCGCTTCCGCGCAAGCCGAAGGCCGCCGTTTCCTCGAAGTAATGCCCGGCGTGCCGAGCGCTTGACCGAAACATCTACGCCGGCCTCGGTGCCACCCGCGCTTCCGGCGCGGGCCCGCAGTCTCGCCAGCGCCCGCAACCGCACGCTCCTCGTCAATTTCTTCCGGCGCGAGCTGACGACGCGCTATCTCGGGAGCGTGAGCGGGCTCGCGTGGGCGCTGCTTTCGCCGCTCGCGCTGCTCGCCGTCTACGATTTCGTCTTCACGAACATCTTCAGGGCGACGTCGTTCGCGGGCGCGAGCTTTCTCGCGTTCGTGGCGGTTGCGCTGTGGCCGTGGCTCGCGGCGCAGGAAGCGCTGCAGCGCGCGACGGTCTCGCTCGCGAGCTACGCCGGCATGATCCGCAAGGTGGCGTTCCCGCACGAGATCGTCGTGCTCGCCTCCGTGTGCGCAACGTTCGCGCTGCAGTTCGCCGGCTACGTCGCCGTGCTGGTCGTGCTCACGATTGCCGGCGAGCCGATCCACCTCGCGGGCCTCGCCGTCGCGATTCCCGTATGGCTGATCCTCGTCATCGGCGTCGTCGGAATTGCGTTCGCGCTCGCTGCGCTGCAGGTTTTCGTCCGTGACGTCGAACACGTGCTGATGCCGATCCTGATGATCCTCATGTACCTGACGCCGATCCTCTACCCGCTGTCGCTCGTGCCCGCCAACCTGCGCGGCGTCGTCGCGGCGAATCCGTTCGGCTGGATCGTCGCGCGCCTGCGCGAGGCGTTGCTCGAGGGGCAGCTCGCGGTGCACGCGTCCGATGCGATCGCGCTCGTCGTCGCGCTGCTCCTCTTCGCAGGCGGCCGCTGGGTCTTTCGCCGCCTGTCGCCGCATTTCGAGGATTTCGTTTGAACGCACCGGCGTGATCGCGAGCTGATTCGCAGCGAGGAGCGCGAGCGCGCATGCTCTTCAACAGCTACGACTATCTCGTCTACTTTCTTCCGATCGCGGCGCTCGGCTACTTCGCGCTCGGACGAAATCCGCGGTGGTCCGTCGGCTGGCTCGTCGCGGCATCGCTCGTGTTCTACGGGTGGTGGAATCCGCGTTACGTCCCGCTGATCCTCGGGAGCATCGCCTTCAACTTCGTGGTTGCGCTGCTGATCCAGCGCATGCGCCATGCACACGCCTGGATGATCGCCGGCGTCGCGGGCAACCTGATGCTGCTCGGCGTCTACAAGTACGCCGACTTCGTGCTGCGCACGCTGGCGCAGACGGGCAGCGTGCCGCTCGTCCAGCTCCATCTCGCGCTGCCGCTCGGCATCAGCTTCTTCACGTTCACGCAGATCGCGTTCCTCGTCGACGTCGCGCGCGGCAAGGCGCGGGAGCCCGCGATTGCCAATTACGCGCTCTTCGTCACGTTCTTCCCGCACCTGCTCGCGGGCCCGATCATCCATCACGCGGAAATGATGCCGCAGTTCGCGTCGGCGTCGAACAAGCGCGTCGCGTGGGACAACGTCGCGCGCGGCCTGTTCCTGCTCGCGATGGGCCTTGCGAAGAAGACGTTTCTCGCGGATTCGCTGGCGCCGCTCGTTGCGGCGGGGTTCGATCATCCGGCGTCGATCGGGGCCATCGACGCGTGGCTCTCGGCGCTCGCGTACACGCTGCAGATCTATTTCGACTTCAGCGGCTACACCGACATGGCGCTCGGCGCGGCGCTCATCTTCAACATCAGGCTGCCGATCAACTTCGATTCGCCCTATCACGCGCTCGACCTGCGCGACTTCTGGCATCGCTGGCACATGACGCTGTCGCGGTTCCTGCGCGAGTACCTGTACATCCCGCTCGGCGGCAACCGCAGCAGCGAGCCACGCGTCCTCGCGAACCTGCTCGTCACATTTCTCCTCGGCGGGCTCTGGCACGGCGCCGCGTGGACGTTCGTCGTCTGGGGCGCGCTGCACGGCGCGGGCCTGTGCTGGCTGCGCGTGCGGCGGCGCGAAGGCCGCCGGCCGCTGCCGCCGCCGGTCGCGTGGTCGATCACGTTCGTGTTCGTCGTGACGACGTGGGTGTTCTTCCGCGCGGCATCGCTGCCCGATGCGTTCGCGATGCTGCGTGCGATGGCCGGATTCGGCCATGCCGCGGCTGCGGCAAACGCGCTCGCCGTCGCGGCGCAGGGAACGATTCCGGCGGCATTCGCGCTCGTCGCGGGCCTCGTCGTCGTCGCCATGCCGCGCAACTCCAATTCGATGACGCGCGAGCTCTCGGCGTCGTGGCTCGCCGGCGCCGCGACGAGCGCGGTACTCGTCGCGGCGATACTACAATTCGGCCATGTGGCGCCGTTCCTCTACTTCAATTTCTGACGACGTCGCAGGCGCGCTGTCGAAGCGCTGGCGCGCGTGGTGTTGGTCGGTCCTCGCGGCGACGATCGTGGCGCTGGCGGCCGTGCTTGCCGTCAACGCGCTCGTCGACCCGTTCCAGCAATATCGGCTTGCATCGACGCATCCGCCGCGCTTCTACAGACTGCATCATCGCTTCATCGATCCGGGCCTCGCGAAGAACGCTTCATACGAAACGGCGTTGATCGGGTCGTCGATCATGGAAAGCACGCGCAACGACACGATCGCTGCCGCCTGCGGCGGGCCGGCGGTCAACCTGTCGATGCCGGCGATCAGCGCGAGCGAGATCCGCACGCTGCTCGGCGCCGTCTATCTCGCGCACGACCCGCGTCGCGTCGTTATCGTGCTCGACTTCAACGCGCTCGCGGGCGCGCCGGACGCGCGCCAGGACGATGCGGGTCCGCTGCCGACGTACCTCTACGATGCGAACGTCTTCAACGACCTTCCCTACCTGCTGTCGGGCGTCGTTCTGAGGAAGTCGCTCTCGGTGCTGTTGAACCGCAACGACGAAGCGTTCACGACGGACGCCAACGCGCCGTGGTTCTGGGCGAACCAGGTGACGTTCGGGCGTGCCGAGGTGCTGCGCGGTCTCGACCTGCGCGACCTGAACGCGCGCTTCCGCCAGCCGGCGCGCACGCTCGACGGCATGCGCGCGAGCTTCGAGCGGAACCTGTTGCCGGTGCTTTCCGCGCATCCCGACACCCGTTTCGATCTCGTGTGGCCACCGTACTCGATGCTGGTCTGGCTCGACTTCCTGCAGCGTGACCAGCTCGACGTGACGTTCGCCTTCAAGCGCTACATGACGCAGGCGATCGCGCGGCTTTCGAACGTGACGATCGTCGATCTGCAGGCGCACGACGAGATCACCGGCAATCTCGACCTGTACCGCGATCTCTACCACTTCGCGCCGCAGGTCAACGAATGGATCGTCGCGCGAGCCTGCGCGCACATCGATGCCGAGGACGCGTCGAACGTCGAACGCTATGAGCGCGACCTGCGCGCCAGGCTCGCCGCGTGGCAGCCACCCGTCGTTGGAAGCGCTTCGTGGAACCGCTGATGCGCCTCTCGCATGTCGGCAAGGACTATGCGAAGGTCGACACGCGAAGCGGCCGCCTGCGCCTCGTCTACGATCTGCTGCGCGGCCGCGGCGCGGCGCATGTCTTTCGCGCGCTCGACGACGTCTCGCTCACGCTGTCCCGCGGCGAATCGCTCGGCGTCATCGGCGAAAACGGCGCGGGCAAGTCGACGCTTCTGAAGATCGTTGCCGGCGTGATCGAGCCGACGCGCGGCGAGGTCGCCGTCAATGGCCGCGTCGGCGCGCTGCTCGAGCTCGGCGCCGGCTTTCATCCCGATTACAGCGGTCTCGCGAACATCGAGCTCGCCGCGGCGCTGCTCGGACTTGGCGCCCGGGAGATCGCCGTGAAACGCGACGAGATCATCGCGTTCGCCGACATCGGCGACCACATCCGCGATCCGATCAAGCAGTATTCGTCGGGCATGGTCGTTCGTCTGGGCTTCGCCGTCGCCACTGCACTCGCGCCGGAGATCCTGATCACCGACGAGGTGCTCGCGGTCGGCGACGAATCGTTCCAGAAGCGCTGCATCGCGTGGATGGAACGCTTTCTCCAGGGCGGCGGCACGCTGCTTCTGTGCTCGCACAGCATGTACCACATCCAGAAGCTGTGCCGGCAAGCGGTGTGGCTCAAGGACGGGCGCGTGCAGCAATACGGCACGGCGGACGACGTGACGCGCGCGTACCTGACGTATCACGAAGAGAAGGCAGCGGCCGCGAAGGCGGGGATGCCGATCGCGGACGCCATGGCGAGCGGCGCGTACGCGATCCAGACGTTCACGACGAGCGCGGCCGACATAACGCAGGGCGAAGACCTGTCCCTTTCGGGCGATCTCTATTCGCCTGACGGACGCGAGCCGGTCGTCGTTGTCGGGATCGTCCGCGCCGACGGCACGCCGGTGTTCGGCATCGCGTCCGACATGGACGACGTCGCGATCGCGCGTCGCGACGATCATCGCTTCGAATTCGCGCTGACGTTTTCCGCGCTGCCGCTGCAGCCGGGCAAGTACTGGGTCAGGGCGCATGCCGCCGATCCCGAAGGGCTGCGCGTATTCGACAACGTCGAGCGGCCGCTCGTCGTGCGCGGCCGCACGCGCGAGCTCGGGCTCGTCCATCTCGCGCATCGCTGGCACGATGGGATCGATCGCTGAGCCGGTCGCGCCGAGCGAATCGCCGAACCGCGAAATGGCGGTGTCGCCAAGCCGCCGTGTGCCGGCGGCTTCGGGGAAGCGCGTCACGGCGTCCGCGTGGACCGCGCTCGCGGCGGCGGGCATCGGCGTCGGCATCTATCTGCGCGCGACGCAATTGCCCATCCAGATCCTGATCGACGACGAGTGGCACGCGATCCACAAGCTGCTGCAATCGGATGCGAAGGGAATCCTGACGAGCTTCGGCGTCGCCGACTACAGCATCCCGCTGACGTTGTACTACCGCTTCGTCGCGCTGCATGGCGGCTTGAGCGAATGGGCGATGCACGTGCCGCTGCTCGTTGCCGGCATCGCGCTGCTCGTCGTTGCGCCGCTGATGCTTCGCCGCGAAGCGGAGCCGCCGGTGCGTGCCGTCTGGGTGGCGCTGCTCGCGATCTCGCCGCTTCTCGTCTATCTCAGCCGAACCGCGCGGCCCTACGCGCTCACGTGCCTGCTCGCCTTCGTCGCGGTCATCGCGTTTCGTCGCTGGTGGCTGGGGACGTCGCGTGCGACGACGTGGGCCTGTGTCTACGTCGTCGCCACGTTTCTCGCCGGATGGCTGCACCTGATCGCACTGCCGTTCACGCTGCTGCCGTTCGGCTATGCGGCGATTGCGACGCTTGCCGCCCCGGCCGCTCACGATCGGATGCGCGCGATGCTCCGGCTGCTGCGGCTCGGCGCGATCACGGCCCTGCCGCTGCTTGCGGCGCTGTTGCCGCCGCTCTTCGCCAGCGCAGGTCAGCTCGCCGAAAAGGCCGGCAACGATCGCGCGACGATCGAAAGCCTCTATCGGAGCGCGCTGATGCTGTTCGGCACGGGCTCCCCGTGGGTGCTCGCGGCCGCCTGTCTGCTTCTGGTCGTCGGCGTGCGGCGCGCCATGCGGCGCGACCGCGGCTTCGTTGCATATATCGTGTTCATTTCGATCGGACTGGCGCTCGCCGTCGCCGCCGCGCGTCCGGCGTGGGTCCAGCATCCGCTCGTCTTCGCGCGCTACATGCTGCCGGCGCTGCCGTTCGCGCTGCTGTTCGTCGCCGAAGGTGCCGTGACCTGCGCGGCGGCATTCGCGCGCCCGAGCATGCAGGCAGCCGCGATCGCAATCGCGATGCTCGCACTGTTTTGCACGGGACCGATACCACGCTATCTCTACTATCCGAACCAGTTCGTCGACCACGCGCGGTTCCAGTTCGACTACGACGATGCGCACAATCCGTATGTCCGGAAGATTCCGCAGGGGCCGATCCCCGCGTTCTATCGAACGCTCGCGCAGCGTCAGCCCGCGTCGTTGACGCTGATCGAGGCGCCGTGGCGGCTGGAATCCAACTTCATCCCGTTTCCGTGGTACCAGGCCGTGCATCGGCAGTTCGTCATGATCGGCCTCGTGACGCCCGTCTGCGGCGAGCGCGACTTCGGCGAGTACCGGGCGACGGAAACACGGTTGCGTTTCCGGTATTTCGCGCATCTTTCGGAGATCCTGCGCGGGCGCACCTACGGCGCCGATTACCTCGTGATGCACGTCAAGCCATGGACGATTCCGCCCGATGCGCCGGTCGCGTGGCCAAACGTCGCGTCGTGTCTTCCCGCGGTGGAGGCGAAGCTCGGAGCGCCGGTCTTTCGCGACGACGCGATCGTCGTGTTCGACCTCAAAGGGAGGCGATGAGACATCCTGTGTCAACCCCCCGCGGATTTAGCGAGCAGTTGCGCGGCGCCATGTCGGGTCGGGTCATAAGGTTTGCGATCCGTCCAAGCTCGCCAGATCACGCGCACCCAGGC
>Ga0068856_100004953_pt1 | contig 13183 bp, 10 predicted proteins | sample KBSCornC62_FD_66595 | JGI IMG/M metagenome (GOLD analysis project Ga0068856, IMG submission 66595) | Corn rhizosphere microbial communities from Kellogg Biological Station, Michigan, USA - KBS Corn C6-2 | ecosystem: Host-associated > Plants > Roots > Rhizosphere > Soil ...
AGGCGATATTTCTTGGAGATTCCGGAAACGTTGATGATGGGACTAGGCATACTGCTAAAGATTGGCGAAATAAGCGGACGCACGGTACGAGGCGGCGGGCGGGAGTTCCAACACTTTCTTCGAGATCTCTGCGCAAGCCGCTGAGATCTCTTGTGAAGAATGAAGAATGCAGAGTGATGAATGATGAGCTGGGGCGCTGGGCCGCGCCGATATCCGGATGCCGCTTGTATCGGAAGCGGAGCATGCCAAGCGGCCGATTGTATTGCCGGTCAGTGGGATTAGAAAGGTTAGCGTTCCGCTCCAGTCTTTTTGCCGTTCATTCTGCATTCTGCAATCATCACTCTGCATTAGACTTCTCAGAGCGGAGCCAATGCGTAGTTTACACTTGCGGGCCACTCGCCGCGCTGAGAAGGTCGACGTTTGCGGCAGATCTTTCTAAGTGATTCGCGCGCCGCATGCTCCCGCGAATCCTTCACTGTCAGTATAACCTTCAACCACAGTCCCGCCTTTGCGGGATGAATGCGAACGGCGCGCGCCTCCGGAGCAAAGCGTTAGCCTTTCGTTTGCTATACAATGAGTTCGATTATGCAAGAACTGCTCGCGCAGTCCTCCTTCGATAAACTGAAGGAAGGCTCCATCGTAGCAGGTACCATCACTGAAATCCGCCAGAACGAAGTCGTCGTCGACATCGGCGGTAAATCCGAGGGCGTCGTGCCCGCGAACGAGTTTATCGACTTGGGCGACCTCCAAATTGGTTCCCAGATCGAAGTTTATCTCGAAAAGTTGGAAGATAAGAGCGGCGCACCCGTTCTGTCCTTCGACAAAGCCGAGCAGAAGAAAAACTGGGATAACATCCTCACCAAATTTCCGGAAGGCTCCGTCGTCGCTGGCCGCGTCAAGGCGAAGGTTAAGGGCGGCCTGATCGTTTCGATCGGCGTCGATTCCTTCCTGCCCGCCTCGCACATCGACGTGCAGCCTCCGAAGAATCTCGATCAGTACGTGGGCCAAACCTACGACTTCAAGGTTCTCAAAATCAATCTCGACCGAAAGAACATCGTTCTTTCCCGCCGCGAGTTGATCGAACAACAGCGCACCGACAAGCGTCGTGCTTTGTTGGATACAATTCAGCCGGGCCAAGTCCGCAAGGGCGTGGTCAAGAACATCACCGATTTCGGTGCGTTCATCGATCTCGACGGTATGGATGGCTTGCTGCACATCACCGACATGAGCTGGGGCCGGATTTCGCATCCCTCCGAAATGCTCAAGCAGGGTGAAGAAGTGCAGGTTATGATCATCGAAGTGAACCGCGAAAAAGAACGCGTTTCCCTCGGTCTCAAACAAACCACCAAGAATCCTTGGGACGATATCGAGCACAAGTTCCCGGTCGGAGCCAAAGTTCGCGGAAAGGTCGTCAATCTCGTTCCGTACGGCGCATTCGTGGAAATCGAACCCGGCGTCGAAGGCCTCGTGCACATCACCGAGATGTCTTGGACGAAACGCATCTCGAAGCCTTCCGAACTGCTCAAAGTCGGTCAGGAACTCGATGCGGTGGTCCTCGGGATCCAGAAGGAAGAACAGAAGATCTCCCTCGGCCTCCGTCAGTTGGAGCCGAACCCGTGGGATATGGTTCGCCACAACTATCCGATCGGTGCCCGCGTCCGCGGCAAGGTTCGCAACATGACCACCTACGGCGCCTTCATCGAACTCGAAGAAGGTATCGACGGTATGGTTCACGTCTCGGACATGAGCTGGACCCGCAAGGTCAACCACCCAAGCGAAGTGCTCAAGAAGGGCGACGAAGTCGACGCGATCGTGCTCGACGTCGATCCGACTCAGCAGCGCATCAGCCTCGGCATGAAGCAGCTCGCCACCGATCCGTGGAGCGATATCGACGCGCACTTCAAGATCGGCGACGTCGTACAGGGGACCGTTACCAAGATCACTTCCTTCGGCGCCTTTGTGGAGCTCAAGGACGGGATCGACGGCCTCGTGCATATCTCGCAGATCAGCGAAGACCGCATCGACAAGGTCAAAGATGTGCTCAAGCCCGGCCAAGCGGTCACGGCTCGCGTCATCAAGATCGATCGCGACGAACGCCGTCTTGGTCTCTCGATCAAGGCTGCGAACTACTCCGAACAGCAGCTTGCTGCGGAGACTGCGACGTACGAAGCGCTCAATCGCAATACGAGCAACGACATGATGAACCTCGGCGACATTCTCGACGAGGCGTCCCGCAAGGATTAATTCACTCTCGCTGTAGTTTTTTACTCTCGGGCGCCCGATGCTGTCGGGCGCCTTTTTTTGGCCTGATTTGACGATTTTTTTGTGGGGTTGGACGGTCTGTTAGTTGACGGGACCGTTACAGGTCACAATTTCTAGGGATACCCGCGGCGCAACGTGCCCCTATCGCCCGCCGCTTTTCCCCATGAAACTTCGCCTGTGGCCTTCCTTGTGGCTCATCATACCCGTTAGTTTGTTCGCGCAAACGGCTCCCACCGTCACGGCGCCGCCGACGCCGACTACGATCACAGTCGACGCAACGCAGGTTGTGCAAACGCTCGATCCGCGCTTTTACGGGATCAATCTCGTCATTTGGGATGACCTCATGACCAAGGCACCCACGCCGGCATTGGTGGACGCATTGCACCAAAATATCTTCCGCTACCCAGGCGGCAGCTTGTCCGACGAATATAACTGGGCGACCCATTCTCAGACGGTCGGCACGATGTGGAATGGCTGGCCTAATACTATTCCGATGTTCGCCCAGTTTATCGAGCAACGAGGTGCGCAGGGGATTGTAACTGTCAATTACGGCACCGGAACGCCACAAATGGCCGAGGCCTTGGTGGCATATCTCAATGCTTCGTCCACGGCGGGCGACGCCATCGGCGTTGATTCGCAGGGAACCGATTGGAAGACGGTTGGCTTTTGGGCCAGCCTTCGCGGGTCTTCTGCGACCGTGACCCCCGACGACGGCTACAATTTCTTGCGCATCGGTCATCCCTTACCGTTCGGCGTTAAGTACTGGGAAGTCGGAAACGAAATTTACGGATCTTCTTGGGAAACAGATCAGCACGGCAAAGCAGGAAGTGGGCTGTCAGGTGTGGCTCACGATCCTTATACGTACGCTCAAGCGTTCGCCTCCTTTCAGAAAGCAATGTACGCTGCCGACGCGACGATCCATATCGGCGCGGTGACCACGCAATTAGAAAATGATTACGGTCTCGGCACGCACGCGGTAACGAATCCGAACACGAATAAGTCTTACACGGGTTGGACGCCGGTGATGCTTGCGACGATGAAGGCAGCTTATGTTGCACCGGATTTTCTCATCTATCACTATTATCCGCAGAACGCGAAACTAGAGAACGACAACGTTCTGATGCAGGCCGGCCCGGTTATGAAAACCGTCGCGACAGATATTCGCCAGCGGTTGAACGACTATCTTGGTGTTGCGAGGGCCAACAATGTCGAACTGATGGTCACTGAAATTAATTCGGTGAGTGCAAATCCCGGAAAGCAGACAGCAAATTTGGTCAATGGACTGTTCTATGCAGATGCTTTGGGTTCGATCGCCCAGACCGAATTCAAAACGGCGATATGGTGGGATCTCCACAACAGTGTGAACAACGACCCTGCGAACGATAACGAAAGTCCGTCTCTCTACGGATGGCGGCTTTTCGGGTGCTACGACATCATTGCGGGCACGAACTTCTCTCCGTCGGTAGGAAACAATGAACCATTGCCAGTCTACTACGGCGTGAAGTTGCTGTCACACTGGGCTCGCCCGGGTGATCGCATCGTCGCAACGCAAAGTAACTATAATTGGCTCTCCGCTTACAGCGCCAAACTGAACGATGGGACCCTGGCCATTCTGGTCATCAATAAAAATCCAACGACCGATGTGCAGGCCCAAATTTCCCTAACCGGTTATAATACGCCATCGGGAACCGCGACCGTTTATAGCTATGGGAAAACGAACGACGCCCAGTACTCGCCCACACCCGATTTGACGATTTCCACGATCACGCCGGTTTCGACCAATTTTAGTTATACGTTCCCTTCTTACTCGATGACGGTGATTCGTCTGAGTCAGCCGCCGACAGCGCCTTCGATTACCGCTCAACCGGCAGCAACGGCTGTCCCCTTGGGTAATACAGCCACTTTTTCTGTCGGCGTCGATGGAACGGGTCCATTTTCGTATCAATGGTCCAAGGACGATGTCGCGATTAGTGGTGCGACGGCTGCGACGCTTAGCATCGCGAACGTTCAGCCGAGCGATTTCGGCTCTTACACCGTGTCGGTCACGAATAGTGTGAGTTCCCTCTCGAGTCAGCCTGCGATCCTGGAACAGAGCACCGCTCATCTGAGTAACGTTTCCATGCGCGTACAGGCGGCTCAGGCAACTGGTGGAGACACCACTCCGATTGTCGGCGTTATTTTGTCCGGCTCGGGTACGGCTCCCGTCCTTGTCCGTGCGCTCGGGCCAGCTCTAATCAAGCAAGGTCTGACGTCGTCTCAGGTGTTGGCAGATCCTGTGTTTGCGCTTTATTCGGGCCAGACCCAGATCGCTCAAAACGACAATTGGGACGCGTCTGCAGCCACACAGATGGCGGCCTTTCCCGCGATCCCTCTCGATACAAACAGCCTCGACGCGGCTATTATCCAGCCTGTCACTCCCGGCGGCTACACGGCTCTTCTGCAGACGAAGAACAACGCGCAAGGCATCGGTTTGCTTGAAGTGTACTCGATCGAGGGCCAAACGGCGAAGCTCAGCAACATCTCTGGACGCGCTCTGGTTGGCACCGGCGCGAACGTGCTGATTGCGGGATTCATCGTTTCTGGTAACGGCTCTGTCAATGTGCTGGTTCGAGGACTGGGGCCAAGTTTAGTTTCTCAGGGAGTAGGCACGGCTTCCGCATTAGTTAATCCGACGATCGACGTCTACGCCGGGGCCACCTGGATCGGCGGCAACGACGACTGGGCCTATGCCAAAGACGTCGCCTCGATCACGACAGCGATGTCGAAAACGGGGGCCCTTCCGTTGATGGATAAAGAGTCTGCGCTAACCTTAACTCTCACCGCTGGCATTCCCTATACGGTGATTGTTTCTGGAGCAGGTGGAACGACTGGAGTTGGACTAGCGGAAGTTTTCCAAGTCCCTTGATTTGCCTCGATATCGAAAATCTGAATACGTCGCTAGAGCCCATGTGGCTTTGGCGATTTTTTTTGCGCGGAGGGGAGCGGCCCTCCTTAGTTTTCGCATGAATATTTCCCGCATCCATCACGTCGCTGTGATCTGTTCCGACTATGCGGCGTCGAAGCGCTTCTACACCGAAATACTCGGTTTGCCGATCATTGCGGAAACATATCGCGAGAAGAGGCAGTCGTATAAACTGGATCTGCAGTTGCCGAGTGGCGCCCAGATCGAGTTGTTTTCATTTCCCGATTCACCGGCGCGTTTATCCTATCCGGAAGCGCGAGGACTCCGGCATCTCGCCTTTGCCGTCCCGGACATCCACGCGGCGATTCGCCATCTCCACGCGCATCAAGTCGCGGTTGAACCCGTCCGCATCGATGAGACCACGGGACAGGCGTTTTCCTTTTTTGCCGATCCCGATGGCCTCCCGTTAGAGCTCTACGAAAGCGCCTAACGCGCCGCTAACGTAGTTACGCGGGGGGGATAATCCGCGAGAGTTCCATTTTCGTGGACTCGAATACTTTTTCTATTTCCACGACCAAGAGCTCGACGTTCCCGAGTCCCTTGGTTCGCGATTCCATCTCCAGCTTTTCCGCAACCGCGCGGAGTGGAGTGGCTCCGAGATTGCTCGAACTACCCTTGATGCTGTGCGCAGCGCGGGTGAAACGCACGGCGTCGCCTGAGGCGAGCGATTCTCTCAACTCGAGTAAACGGTTCGGTGTATCCTCTAAAAAGATACCGACGATATCGCGAAGGAAGCCGTCGCCGTCGTCTGGATTTAACGCACGGAGGTTGTCGATGGCTTCAGGATCGATGAGTTGGTCAGTGGCCATGTGAAGAAGGTGTTGTCAAACGTCCCATTCGAACGAGGTGTTGCGCTCGACTTCCTCGATCGTGGTCAGTCCGAGGAGAACTTTTTTCAGTCCGTCGTGCCGCATCGGACGATAGCCCGCTTTGCTTGCGGCACGGGCGATTTCGCCGGCGCTACGCTCTTCACCGATCAGCGTACGGACTTCGTCGGTGATGGGGAGCAATTCGTGCACCGCGATTTGTCCACGGTAACCTGTGCCGCGGCATTCCGGGCAACCAAGGCCGCGATAAAATTGAGGGCTGGCCATTTCGTAGTCCTGAAAATGGCGGCCGAGAATCTGCGCCGACGGGGTATAGGCTTCTTTGCAGTGATTGCAGATCTGCGCGACCAGCCTTTGCGCAAAAATTCCCGTCAGGGCCGGCGCCATCGCTGAGGCATCACCAATCAGCGCCTGAAGGCGTTGCACGGCCTGCACGGCGTTTTGGGCCGGCAAAGTGGTGACCACGCGGTGGCCGGTCGCGGCCGCGTCGATCGCGACCTTGGCCGTTTCGCCCTCGCGGAGTTCGCTGATCGCAATGACATCAGGATCCTGTCGCAGCGCGCTGCGGAGCAAATTCGCCGGCTTCAAGTCGATGGGACGGTTAACTTCTAGTTGCGTCACGCCCTCCATCGCCAGCTCGATCGGCTCTTCGATCGTGATGATGCTGAGATCCGCTTTGTTCAATTCGTGCAAGGTCGCGTACCACGTAGTGCTTTTCCCACTACCAACCGGTCCTGTAAAACAGAAAAGTCCGTTGGGCGCTTGCAGCAAAGCTTTCAGCGAGCCGATCGTCGTTTGCGAAATGCCCATCTTGTCGATCGTCAGCATCGGCCGGTGCTGTCCGCCAGCAATCACGGTCGCGACGAGTTTCTCGCCGTGCGAGGTCAACAGTGTGGCAAGATTGAAATACGCCGACGCATTGCCTACGCCGATGGAGAATTGGCCTTCTTGCGGGAAACGCGGTTCGGCGATGTTCAGATTCGCGAGAATCTTCAAACGGGAAGCGATCGTCTTGTGCAGACTGCGACCGTAGGTCAGAACCTCTCGCAGCTTGCCGTCGACGCGAAAACGCACCCGCGAAAGGGTTTCCTGCGGCTCGACGTGAATATCCGTGGCTCGTTCACGGAGCGCAAAGTGCAGGATTTCGTCGACCACGCCCGCCAATGCTTCCGATCCGGCCAACTGAGCGATTTTTTCATGGGCCAGTTGCGGGTCGGCAAAGAGGCTCGATTTTTCCAAATCGCGCAGTGAACGCTCCAACTTGTGATCGGACGCGTACTGAATCACGATCGCGTCTTCGATGTCCTTCGGCAACGCGAAGACCGGGCTGATCGGCATCCGCGCAATCTCGCCGAGCCGCGTGAGCAAATCGGCGTCCTCGGGTGTCGACATCGCCACGGTCAAGACGCCATCGATCACGTAAAGTCCGATGGCGTTGGCTCGTTTGGCGATTTCGACGGGGAAGCGTGCGATCGCTTCGTCCGTGATGACAGAGGCAAAAGGATCGACGTACGCGCGCTCGAGTGAGTCGGCCCAAAGTCGGCAAACCGTTTCTTTCGCCAAGAACCGGCGATCGGCGATCGCTTGTACCAGCGCCACGGATACGCCGTGTTGGTCCACCAGCGACTGCACCTCTTGAATATTTTCGAAGTGGGGCAGCTCGGAAAGACGGTCGAGAAAAAGATTAGCGGCGGGATGAGCCACGGCGGCGTTTGGGTTGAGCTTGGAACAGCTTGGTGATGTCCGCTTGGGCGACTTTCTGAAGGCCGACTGATCCGGACGCTCTCTCCAGCTCCACTTCCTCGAGCAATTCGGGGAGCGAGTATTTCACCGTCACCGGCGCGAGGGCGCGGGCATTGGGACGATGAGCGGAATCGTGAGAAGGCGCGATCATGGTCAGTCCGTGGCAAAACACTGGGCGATCGTTTCGCGGAAGGCTGCGAGCAGTTCGTCCTTCGGCGTGTCTTTGCGAAGATAGTTGGCCGCGCCCGATTGGAGCGCTTCGTCCACCGTCTCGCGATTGGCAAGGGAGGTGAGCATCACGACGATCGCTTCCGGGTCGGCGGAGGTGATTTGCTTCAGCGCTTCAAGGCCGTTTTGCACGGGCATGTTGACGTCGAGCAGGACCAAGTCCGGTCGTTCGCGTTGATAAATTTCCATGGCTTCACGGCCGTCCTTTGCCTCGAGGATTTGCGGACTGCCGAGCTGCTTGGCGATTAGGCCAATGAATTTGCGCACGTGGGCTTCGTCGTCCGCGATGAGAATTTTTCCGTCAAATCGCATGGCTCAAATCGGAAGTAAAATGGAGAACTCGCAGCCGCCACCGGGCAGATTTAACGCCATAATTGCGCCACGATGCGCCTCGACGATCTTGCGGCAAATGGCCAAGCCCAAACCGGTGCTTTTTTCACCACCGGTCGGGCGAACGGAGAGGATGCCGAAATCCTTGAAGAGACGATGACGCTCATCGTCAGGAATCCCGGGGCCTTGGTCTTGCACGGAAATTTTGCAGGCGGGTCTGTCGCCCGAGAGCGCCACGCGAATCTTTGACCCGGGTGGCGAGTATTTCACTGCGTTGCTAAGCAAGTTGTCCATGACCTGGCGGATTTTCTGAGCGTCTACAGCGCCATTGATCGGGGTGGCGGGCGGGTCAAAAGTGATTTGGGTCTGCTTCCTCGCTGCGTTGATATTATTCAAGTATACCGATTTTGCCACGAGCTCGCCGAGATCTTGCGCCTCTTTGTGGACCTTCAGTTCGCCCGCTTCGATCGTCGCGACGTCGAGCAGTTCGTTCACCTGACTCAGCATCGACTGACTCGTATCATGGATCGTGTTGACCAAATCGATTTGGTCCGGCGTCAGTTGACCGACCGTGCCGTCGCGCAAAAATTCCGCCAATCCGCGAATCGAGGCGAGGGGATTGCGCAAGTCGTGCGCGGCCATCCCTAAAAATTTGTTTTTGGCGTCATTCGCTTTTTTCAACTCCGCCACGAGCTGCTTCTGCTGAGCGATCAGCTCACGGTTCTGCAACTGGGTGCGAATGCGCGCTAGGGCTTCTTTGCGATGGAAAGGCTTGGTCAGGTAGTCGGCACCGCCGGCGGCGAGGCCTTCAACCACGTCTTCCGATTCATTTTTCGCCGTGATGAAAATCACGGGAGCCACGCTTTCCCCATAGCGTTCGTGCAGTTCACGACACGTCGCAAAGCCGTCGATTCCCGGCATAATGACGTCGAGCAGCACGAGGTCCGGCTGAAACGAGTCGTAAAGCTCCAGGGCTTTTTCGCCACTCGTCGCCTGTTGGATCACGTAACCCTCGGTCTGAAGGATATTGGTGATGACCACAATGTTCAGGCGGTCGTCGTCAGCCAGCAAGATCCTCCGCCCTCGCAAGTTGAGGGGCACACCGCTCCGGTGAACCAAACGCGTGCCGCCTGCAATGGGTGGCCTAACGGGTGGGTCAGAGGGAGGTGTGGGAGCTGTTTCCAAGACTGGCATTAGCGCTATGCAGTATGGCTGCCTTTCTGAATCGGCACGCTGGGGTAAAAGCTTTAGAAAAGTAACGTATCAATGAATTCGGATATGTTGATATTAAGCTTGAACGGCCTTGGGCCGATGGTTGTCTGGAGACAATCTTCCTATGGCTAACTCCTTTGTTTTCTCGTCCGAGTCAGTCGGCGAGGGTCACCCCGATAAGGTCGCTGATCTGATTTCAGATAGCGTTTTGGATGCATGCTTGGCGCAGGATAAGGCCTCGCGCGTGGCGTGTGAGACACTGGTCAAATCGAACCAGGTTGTCATTGCCGGAGAAATCACCACCTCCGCCAACATCAACTATGAGCAAGTCGTCCGATCGGCGATTCGCGAGATTGGTTATGTGAATGATGACGACGTGTTTCACAGCGATAAGGTCTTCATTCATAACTTGCTCACGAAGCAGTCTGCCGACATCGCCCAGGGCGTTGACGCCAAAGCGGCGGATGGCAAGGAGACGGCAGAGCAAGGAGCTGGCGATCAGGGTCTCATGTTTGGCTATGCCTGCAATGAAACCCCCGAAATGATGCCGACCGCGATCATGTTCGCTCATCGCCTTGGCCGCGAGCTGACCAAGTTGCGCAAGACCGGAGTGGTCGGGTGGCTGCGTCCAGACGCAAAATCACAGGTCTCGATTCGGTACGAAAACGATCGGCCCGTGAAAGTTGAGAATGTGGTTATTTCCACGCAGCATGCGGCACACGCAAAGCACGCAGATATCCGCGATTTCCTGGTCGAGCACGTCATTCGCCGCGTCATTCCGGCAAACATGATCGACAGCAGCACGAAATTTTTCATCAACCCAACGGGGCGCTTCGTCATCGGTGGACCCGAAGGCGACTCGGGTCTGACTGGCCGTAAGATCATCGTGGATACGTACGGCGGCTGGGGCCGACATGGTGGCGGCGCCTTCTCGGGCAAGGATCCTTCAAAGGTCGATCGTTCAGCCGCGTATATGTGCCGCTGGGTCGCGAAAAATATCGTCGCATCCGGGCTCGCCGACATTTGCGAACTCCAGGTTGCTTATGCAATCGGGCATCCTGAGCCGGTCAGCGTTTGGGTTGACGCGATGGGCACGGCCAAAATCCCCGAGGAGAAAATTTCCGAAGCGGTCCGCAAAGTTTTTAGCTTCAAACCCGCCGCGATCGTCAAGCAGCTCGATCTGCTGCGACCGATCTACCGTTCGACGACCAACTACGGACACTTCGGCAAAGCCGATCTGCCCTGGGAACAAATCAACCGCGTGGAAGAACTCCGCGCCGCCGCGAAATAATTATCACCGCCATCGCCATGTCGACTGCTACCACATCTTCTTCCCCCGACTTTCAAGTCAAAGACATCACTCTCGCGGATTGGGGCCGCAAAGAAATCTCGGTGGCCGAGCACGAAATGCCCGGCCTCGTCTCAGTCCGCAAAAAGTTCGGTCCGGCCAAGCCGCTCGCTGGCGTGCGGATCACGGGATCGCTCCACATGACGATCCAAACTGCGGTGTTGATTGAGACCTTAAAAGAACTCGGCGCCGACGTGCGTTGGGCTTCCTGTAACATTTTTTCGACGCAAGATCACGCCGCTGCCGCGATTGCGAAATCGGGCACACCTGTCTTCGCCTGGAAAGGCGAGACACTCGAAGAATATTGGGATCTCACGCTCAAGGCCATCACCTTCCCGGGTGGCAAAGGCCCCCAGCTCGTCGTCGACGATGGTGGCGACGTGACGCTGCTCATCCACAAAGGCTGCGAACTCGAGGAAGGTAGTGACTGGGTCAATACAGCATCGGGCTCGCACGAGGAGCAAGTGATCAAAGATTTGCTCAAGCGCGTGCACAAAGAAGATCCGTTGCGCTGGACGACGATCGCGAAGGAGTGGCGCGGTGTTTCTGAGGAAACGACCACGGGCGTTCATCGCCTTTATCAGATGCTCGAAAAGGGCAAGCTGCGCGTACCCGCGGTGAACGTGAACGACTCCGTTACGAAATCGAAATTCGACAATCTCTACGGATGTCGTGAATCGCTCGCAGACGGTCTCAAGCGTGCCACCGATGTGATGATCGCCGGTAAGGTCGCCTTGGTTTGCGGCTATGGTGACGTCGGCAAAGGTTGCGCGCACTCGCTCCGCGGTTTCGGCGCTCGCGTCATTGTGACCGAGATCGATCCGATCAACGCGCTGCAGGCGGCGATGGAAGGCTTTGAGGTTAACACGATCGAAAGCTCCTTGGGCACTGCGGACATTTATGTGACCACGACGGGTAACTGCGACATCATCACGCTCGAGCACATGGAGAAGATGAAGGATCAGGCAATCGTCTGTAACATCGGCCATTTCGACAACGAGATCCAAGTCGATCGCCTTTATAAAGCGCCTGGCGTGAAACGCGTGACGATCAAGCCGCAGTACGACCTCTTCACCTTCCCGAAAGGCAACAGCATCTATCTCTTGGCCGAAGGTCGTCTGGTGAACCTTGGTTGCGCGACGGGCCATCCGTCGTTTGTCATGTCGAACAGCTTTACCAATCAAACCTTGGCCCAGCTCGATCTTTGGAAGAATCGCGATACTTACAAAGTCGGCGTGTATCGACTTCCCAAATACCTGGACGAGGAAGTCGCTCGGCTGCATTTGGAGAAAATCGGTGCAAAATTGACGACGCTTTCAGCGAAACAAGCTGCGTATCTCGGCGTGCCTGTTGAAGGCCCGTATAAGCCGGAGCACTACCGGTACTGAGTAGCCGGTCAGGACTCCTTGGGCCGTCTTCGGCCGAGGTTTAAGCATAAAACCTGTTGGGAGCGCGGTGACTTGTCACCGCCTCCAGCGTGAAATTCATTTCGCGTTCTGAAGATTCCGTCTAACCGGAGTCAAAGGACTCTGCGTAACCGCGTTCGTGATAACGCGGGCGTTACGGCGTATTAAGCGCAGGGCCCGCGTTCTCAGGAACGCGGCTTGCCGGAACCTGCCCGGGCTCAGTACTTCGCCATCCCCGGTTCGATCTCGTTCGCCCAGGCGTCGATTCCGCCGGCGATGTTGGTGACGTTTTCAAAACCCTGTGCGCGCAGAAATTGCGTGACGCGCATGCTGCGGCCGCCGTGGTGGCAGAGAATGAGCAAGTGCTGATCGCGCGGCAAGGTCGGCATATTTTCCGGAATCTGCCTCATCGGAATCGCCTCCGCGCTCGCAATGGAGCAGATGTCCCGCTCGAACGGTTCTCGCACGTCGATGATCTTTACCGCGCCGGATTTTTTGGCCAAGCGATGAGCCTCTTGAACGGAGATTTCCAGCGGATACGTTGACGACATAGGCTCGAGCAAAGACGTACCGCGCCGAACCTGCGAACGAAAATCGATCATCACGCCACGTGCAATTGCCATTGCCCAGCAACGCCTCCGGCGGCAACTTGCTGGGTTTATTTATGCCGCAGAATTTCATTGTGATCATCGCTGGTGGTAAAGGTGAGCGGTTCTGGCCGCAGAGTCGCGCCCACCGCCCCAAACACTTGCTGCCGATCGTCGGCACCAAACCGATGCTGACGCAGACGCTGGATCGCGTCCGTAAGATCGCGTCCCCCAAGAACATCTTCGTCATCACGAGCGAAGTCCAAGTCGAAGCCGTG
>Ga0068856_100004954_pt1 | contig 13183 bp, 7 predicted proteins | sample KBSCornC62_FD_66595 | JGI IMG/M metagenome (GOLD analysis project Ga0068856, IMG submission 66595) | Corn rhizosphere microbial communities from Kellogg Biological Station, Michigan, USA - KBS Corn C6-2 | ecosystem: Host-associated > Plants > Roots > Rhizosphere > Soil ...
CCGCCGCCGGCGCCGCTCGCCAGCTTGCGCTCGAGCTCGCTGACCTGTTTTTCGAGCGCGCGCTCGTGGAGCAATAGCTTCTCGACCTTGTCCGCCAAATTGCTGGGCGAGGCCTTGGCGAGGCTCGCCACCTTGGCCAGCGACGCCTCGACCTCGCGCAAATAAGCAAGCGCTCCGTCACCGGTAACGGCGATGATCCGGCGCACACCGGCCGAAACGCCCTGTTCGCTCACGATCTTGAACAGACCGATGTCGCCCGTCGCGCGCGCGTGCGTGCCGCCGCAGAGTTCGGTCGACTCGGCCATGCTCAACATGCGCACGACGTCGCCGTACTTTTCTTCGAAGATCATCATCGCGCCGCGCGCTCGCGCTTCGTCCATGTTCAGGACTTCGGTGCGCACGGTGTGATTTTCGAGCGTGCGTTGGTTCACCAAATCTTCGACCTTGGCGATTTCTTCCGGAGTCAAACCGCGTGGGCTCGTGAAGTCGAAGCGCAAGCGTTCTGGGCCGACGAGCGAGCCCTTCTGCTGGGCGTGCGCGCCGAGCACGTTACGCAATGCCCAATGCAAGAGGTGCGTGGCAGAGTGATTGCGACGCGTGCGATCGCGGCGCGCGCTGTCGACCGCGAGCTCCACCTTGTCACCGACGCGCAGACTCCCGGATTCGACGCGACCGCGGTGCGCGACCAGGCCGGCGATCGGTTTGTGCGTGTCCTCGATCACGACCTTACCGCTAGCGGTAGAGATGACGCCGGTGTCGCCGACCTGACCGCCGGACTCGCCGTAAAACGGGGTCAGGTCGCAGATCAGCTCGACCGCGTCGCCCGGCTCGGCCTCCGGCACGAGCGCGCCGTTTTTGACGATCGCGAGCAACGTGGCTTGGTCGCGATCCTTTTCGTAGCCCGTGAAGCGCACCGCGCCGCCCGGCACGAGCGCGAGCACCTCGCGGTAGACGGTTTCGACCGCGTGATCGCTGCTCTTGAAATCAGAGCGCTCTTTCGCCTCGTTGAGCGCCGCCTTGTAGCCGGCCTCGTCGACGGTAAAGCCGCGCTCGCTGCAGATCACGTTCGTCAGATCGAGCGGAAAGCCGTAGGTGTCGTACAGCTTGAAGGCGTCCGCGCCGGCCAAGGTCTTCGTGCCCTCGCTTTGCATGATGTCGAAGCGCTCTTCCAAGAGCGAGAGACCGCGTTCGATCGTCTGACGAAAGCGCACCTCTTCGCCCTCGGCGACCGACGCGATGTGATCGCGCCGCTCGCGGAGCTCCGGATACTGGCTGCCCATCTCGTCGACCACGCGCAGCGCGACCTCGTGCAGAAACGGCTTCTCGATGCCCAAGCGGTGCCCGTGGCGAATCGCGCGGCGCATCACGCGCCGGAGCACGTACTCGCGGCCCGTGCGATCGGGCATGACCCCTTCCGCGATCAGAAATGCCGTGGTGCGCGCGTGATCGGCGATCACGCGCATCGACACGTCATCCGGGCTCATGGTGGCGCCGTAACGCTTGCCGGACAGCTCGCTCGCGCGGTCGACCAGCGTGCGCAGCACGTCGGTATCGTAGTTGCTGGTTTTTCCCTGGGTGACGCAGGCCAGCCGCTCGAGCCCGGCGCCGGTGTCGATGCTCGGCGCGGGCAGCGCGTCGAGCTTGTACTCACCACCGACGAGGCTGCGCTCGAATTGCATGAAGACCAAATTCCAGATCTCCATCCAACCGAAGCCCTCGACGGTTTGCTCTTGACCGAAGCTTGCCAGATCGACGTTCGGGCCGTTGCAGAAGAAGATCTCGCTCGACGGGCCGCACGGCCCCGTCTCGCCCATTTGCCAAAAATTGTCGTCACCGAGGCCCTGCACTCGCTCCGGGCCGAAACCGGTCAACTTCATCCACAGATCGCGGGCGAAGGTGTCTTCCGGCACCCCATTCTGACCTTTGAAATAGGTGAAGATCATGCGCTCCGGCGGCAGCGCGAGATCCTTGGTCAAAAAGTCCCAAGCGAAGACGATGGCTTCTTCTTTGAAGTAATCACCGAAGCTGAAATTGCCCAGCATCTCGAAGAAGGTGTGGTGGCGCGGCGAGGGCCCGACCGCCTCGAGATCGTTGTGCTTGCCGCTGATGCGGATACATTTCTGCGCGGTGGTCGCCCGCTTGTAGCTGCGCTTCTCGCGACCGAGGAACAGATCCTTGAATTGCACCATGCCCGCATTGGCGAACATCAGCGACGGATCATTGGGCGGCACGATCGGGCCACTTTCGCAAACCTCGTGGCCGTTGCGCGCGAAAAAGCTCAAAAACGCAGATCTCAATTCAGAAGAAGTATTCGTGCTGGAAGGCATGGCTCGGCCCGCAGGTGTAGCATGGGAAAAGACCCCGCGAAGCTCGAAACCTACCGACCCATGACCGATCCCACCCTGGAATTTGCCGAGGAACAAGGCCTTGGCAAGGCGCTCGACCGCGTGCGCCTGGACGGCGGCTTGCTCTTGCCCGACGGCGGCCGCGTGCGCCCGAGCTTGCTCTTGACCAAGAGCGGCCTGTGGCTCGTGGCCGCGCGTGACCGCTTCAGCGGACGCCGGGTGGATTTGCTGACGCACGGCGATTTGCGCTTCGAACCGGGGCGCGTGCGGGACCGGCTCTGCTTCGAGCGCGAAGCGCTGCTCATCCCGACTGGCCGCCGAAACGCGGTCGAACGGTTGATCGCGCTCGCTCGGCTGTCGTCGAAGGGGCCCGAGCGCGCGCGTGATCCCAAGCCCTCGCGCTTCGTGCACGTGCCGGATGAGCTCGAGCGCGCCTGGCTCGACGACGCGCTCGCGCCGGACGAGGTGCTCGTGTGTTGGCTGCGGAGCTCGAACACCGTGCCCGTGCTCTCGCGCTTGGTGGGCGAGGTCAAGGCTCACGCGCACCTCTTCCTCAGCGAACGGCGCGCGGCCCTGGTCGCTTGGTCCAGCGTCGGCGACGTGACGTACACGACGCTCGAAGCGGGCGCGGTGAATTTGCAAGCTCAGGCCGAGAAAGTGGAGCTCCGCGCGGGCGAGTCCGTGTTCGTCAGCCGGCGCGTCGACGCCGAGGTCACACGCGATGCGTTCGAGCTGCTCGCGCTCAGCGAGCCCAAGTCGCGCTTGCTCGAAGCCGCGCGCCGGACCTGGCTCGAGCGCGAGCGCGAAGATGGCGCAAGCGCCCTCAATCTGCTGCACGCGGCGATCGAGCATCAAAGTCAACGCGCGCGCTTCGCGCGCTTGTTCGCGCTCACGGACCAGAGCGACCGCGGCACGACCGTCGACCGCGCCGAGCTCGCGCGCGCGCTCGACCCGGGGCGACTCAGGCCCGCGGATCTTGCCGAACTCTGGGCACGCTGGCGATTTTCGAATCGCGCGGGCAGCGCGCTCGTGCGTGGTCTGCTCGATCTCGGTGACGGCGCGCTCCCGTTCGCGCTGGCGCTGCAGCGCCGGATGCATCCCGGCTCGGTCGCCGACGAAGACATCGCGCGCGACGAGCTCAGACTCGCGTCTTTTGCCGTCGAATCACGGCTGGTTCAGGCAACCGAGATCGACGTTCGCGATCTCGCTCTGCAGCAGGTCCTCGGGCCCCGCGGACTTGCGCCCGGCGAGCTGAACCCGATGCCCGAGCCGCCGCAGGGCGCGCTCTCTCCGGAGCTGATCGCGGGCACGCTCAACCACCCGCTGGCCCGCGGTCAAGGCTCGCTCGTCGTCAGCGTGCAGAAGCTGATCGCGCTCGCCCCAGAGCCGGACCAGCTGGCGCTCAGCGACTATTGCGAGGCGCTCAGCCAAAGTGAGCAACCCGCGGCCAGCCGGGCGCTCGCCGCGGCGCGGCTGGCCTTCGCCCTGCCGACACTGCACGCCTACGTTTCACGCGGTAAAAAGTCGATCGGCCTGCGCGGCTACGAGGGCGACACGCCGTACATCCTGCTCGGCAAAGCACATCTCGATCCCGCCTCGCCATACCGAATGAGCGAAGGCGAGCTCTTTTTCGCGTTTGGCGCGGAGGCGCTCCAGCTCAAGCTCGGTCAAACGCGCGTCACGTCGAACGACGTCTGGGCCGGCGCGTTCGCGCATACCAAAGGCGGAGTCGAGCTGCTACTGGGCCTATTGCCGCTGGTCAAGGGCATGCAGCTCGGCGCGGGCGTGAGCAAGGTGCTGGAACGCATTCCGGAGCCCGCGCTGCGACGCGCGCTCGACGCGCTCATGCACTTCGAGCGCGGGCGGCGGCCCGCTTCGAGCCCGAGCGGCTCGGAAAGCGCGCTATCTCTGGTCAACGAGAATCTGTTGACCGCGCATCGGCTCATGCAAATGAGCGCCGACCGCGCCGGCCTCGTCTTGTGCGGCGATCTCAAGGCCAGCTTACGTGGCCTGTTCTTGCTCAGGCCCGACTATCGAGCCCTGCTCGAAGCGATGGAACAGCGCGATTTGGTGCAAGTGCTGCTGCTCGGCGACGGCCAAGAGGCGATGCGCGCGGATCTGCTGGTGCGCGTCGCGGCGCTGCTCGAATTTCATGCCGGCGAGGATTACCTCGCGTTGCGGCGAGCTTTGGGCTGCGCCAGCGTGAGCGGTGCGCGCTGAATCCGCGCACCTCCGTGCGCCCGCATCTAGCTCCGCTTTTTTAGATCAGCGAGCTCGAGGTACAAATCTTCGTACGCGCGCGCCACGTCCGCCGCGCGATGCCGCGCCGTGAGCGCCTGCTGTTGCGCGCAGACAATCGCCGCGCGGCGTTCGTCGTCCGAGAGCAGATTCGTGACCGCGGCGTGCCAGGCGGAGGCGTCGCGGCTCGGCACTTGCAGCACGCCGCCGAGGTCGCTGAGCGGCCCTTGGTCGAGCGCGAGCACCGGCACCCCGAGCGCCATCGCCTCCAAGAGCACGATCGGCAAATCGACTTTTCCCCACAAATCATCGACCGGAAACAGCACCGCCCGCGCGCCGCCGAGCAAGCCCAGAATGTCCGACACGTTCTCCGCAAAGCGCACTTTGCGACCCGTGAGGCGCGAGGCCAGGCGCGCCGCGACCTCCACCGCGCGCGGCGATTTTCGCCGGTACGCGAGCACGGTCCACAGCTCGGGGTGTGTCGCGGCCAAGCGTTCGACGAGGCTCGCCGTCACCTCCGCGCCCGAGCTCGTTTCGAGGTCACCCGGATAAATCAGATACGGGGTCTCCGGCGCGAGCCCGATGGCGACGCGCGCCGCCACGACCCTGGCCTGGCTCGGCTGCGCGATCTCGGGCACCGGCGGCGGAATCACGACCACGCGCGGCACCGGCAGACCCGAGCCCGCGCAACTGGTTTCGATCGCGCGCTGCGTCCATGAGCTCTGCGCCACCAGTATCTCACCGAAGAACAAGCGCTCGGGCTGCTCGAAGCTCCGCGGCGGAGAAGCCACCGTCTGCACCACCGGCACGCGCCGAACTCGCGCGAGCACGCGTCCGACGCGGCTCGTGCTCGGGTTCGGCGCAAACACGAAATGCCAAACCGTGGCGCGCGAGCCCACGAGCAACCAAGCCGCCGCGCGCGCGTTCGCCGACAGCGCGGGCGTGAACGCGCCGGGCGCGCCATAGGCCGGGACGAGGCGCACCGGGCGAGCCCCCGGTGCGGCCGCCAGCGCGGGCGCACCGGGCGTCGACAGCACGATCGGGTCGATGCGCGTGAGCTGCCGAGCCACGTCGCGCACCAGGCATTTACTGCCATCGCGAAAGGGCGGCGCGATGGGCTTGGAAACGAAAAGGACGCTCGGGCGCATGCCGCGCGCGAGTTATCCCGAACGCGCGCGAGCGAGCAACCCAAACCTCAGCCCCGCTCCAAAAAGCCACGCCCCTGCGCTTCCAGGCGGGTCCGCGGAACGCACGATTCGGCGCCGGGCGAACGCACGATTCCGCACTGGGGCATCCGGACACCCAACGCGAGTACGCAGGCGAGCGGCAACGGCCGCCGAATTCGCTTCTTTTTTTATTTGGCCGCCGCAGAGCCCACCGCGGGCTCCCCCAAGCCAGCGCTCAGAGCCGAGCTGCGGCCATCAAAGCGGGCGGGGCGCGGCGGAGGGCACTGGCAATCGCCGCCTCGAGCACGGAGCGGCGAAGCTCGGCGCTGCGCGCCTTGTCGCTCGCCTCTTGTTCGCTCGCGGTGGCGCTGGCTCGCCCCGACACTTTCGCGGCAATCGACTGCTCCGGCATGGTGTGGAGCACGTACTCGACGCTCGCCGAATACACGACCGAGCTCCCCTCGCGCGAGGCGCTGAGCTCGGAGACCTTGCCCGTCACCATCACGGTCGGCGGATCGCTCGCCTTCTGCACGCTGTCTTCGGTGAGCACGTGCACGCCGGGGAGCTCGTTCAATTTGCGTCGCGATGAATCGGCGAGCTCGCTCTCGATGCGCGGAGATTTCACGCTCGTGCCGTTCTTCATGATGCCGATCTTGACCAGCACCTTGATCTTCGGCCCGGTCGTGGCTTCTTCTTCGAGTGATTTGATCGCGCTCGCGACCGCGGCGCGCACGGACTCGGATTTGTCGTTGTGCGCGCGCAGCACGGGCAACGCGGAGGTGTCACCCAGGTTCTTCAGCGCCGCGGCCGCGGCCGCACGAACCGAGGCATTGGGGTCGTCGAGCGCGGCTTCGAGCGGCTGCGAGGCGGCCGGGTTCAGCGATTTTCCGAGCTGCAGCGCCGCCGAAACGCGGACCCGAAAATCAGGCCCGCGCTTGAGCTGGCCGACGAGCTCGTCGAGCGCAGGCTGCGCCCATGCAGACGAGACCGTGGACGAGACCAAGGTGGAGAGAGCGACGGAGAGGAGCGAACGGCGCGACCAGTGCATCAGGGTGCTTTCGATCAGTACTAAGCATCTGCCTCGTTCCTTCCGCCGAGCAAGGCGAATTCCGAATCACCCTCGAGTTAAGTGCGCGAGTCGCTGCGGCTATCACACATCGACTCGCGACGAACTTGCTGAATCGCGGCCTGAACCCCCCGCTTCTTCGCCGTGAGTGGGAAGGCGCCTGTAGGCGGAAAGCCCCGTGTTTCACACAGCGCACGCAAACGAAACACGCCCGAGGCAGAGCAACGACGACAACGCGTTCGTGCGCGCTACTTCGAGAGCGAATCGATCTCGGACTCGATTTCCTGCTCTTCGCCGGCGTGAAAGCCCGAATGCACGAAGCGAACGATGCCCGTCTTGTCCACGACGAAGCTGGTCGGCATCGTCGGCGGTTGATAACTCTTGGAGGTGACCTGACCGTCATCCCAAGCGAGCGAAAACTTCGCGCCGGTCTCTTTGGCGAACTTCGCAATGCCCGCCGGATCTTCGTCCACGCTAATCCCGATCACGGCCACCTTTTGACCGTACTTGTCGGCAATGCGTTGATACGCGGGGAACGAGTCGTGGCAAGGCGCGCACCAGGTCGCCCAGAAGTCGACGACCACGACCTTGCCCTGATAACTCTGAAGGTTGATTTTCCGTTTCCCGTCCGGAGACGGCAAATCGAACGGCGGCGCAGCCGCGCCGAGCAACGGGTGCTGCTCGGCGGAAGCGTTGCTCGGGCCCGCCCCGAGCGAGCCGCAGCCCGAGAGGCCGGCAAGAGTCAGCCCCAACCCGAGCAGCAGGCCCGAACACCGCGCGATCGATCGCTCACCCGACTGAATCATCTGTTCTTACCCGTAGCTCGGAAGTTCGCGGCCCAGAACCGATGCCGGAGCTCACGCGCTCGAGCGAGCGGCGCACCGGGCGCCGCTCGCCAAACGCCTCACTTCTTCTTCTTGGGGGCGGCGGCTTTGCCGGCCTTCGGATCGTCGGGGCAGCCGTCTTCGTCCTCGAAGCCGTTCTTGGTCTCCGGCTCGTCGATGCACTCGTCTTGTGCGTCCGGGATGCCGTCGTTGTCGTTGTCCAAATCCGGGCAACCGTCGGTGTCTTGGAAGCCGTCGGTGTCCTCGGGCTGATCCGGGCACTTGTCGCGCGAGTCGGGCACGCCGTCGTTGTCCTTGTCGGCTTCGTCCGGGCAGCCGTCTTCGTCCTTGTAGCCGTTCTTGGTCTCGGCCTGATTCGGACACTGATCGGAGACGTCGGGGATGCCGTCCTTGTCGTTGTCGGGATCCGGGCAGCCGTCACGGTCTTCGAAGCCGTCTTGATCTTCCGGCTGGTCCGGACACTTGTCTTGAGCGTCCGGCACCGTATCGAGATCGTTGTCGGGATCCGGACAGCCGTCGGCATCTTCGTAACCGTCGATGTCTTCTTTGTCGGTCGGGCATTGATCGACGGAGTCGTCGATGCCGTCACCATCGCGGTCGCGCTTCTCGAGCGCGTAGGTCACGCCGGCAAACGCGCGCACCCTCGGCACGCCCACGCCCTCGACCACGGCCGTACCGGCGCCGAGTGAAATCATCACCGGCGATCCGAGCGGATTGATCTGGACGCCGCCGTCGATCTCCAGCGTATTTTCGCCGCGCTTGGTCGAAAAGCGCGTCGTGCCGAAGCCGTCGAGCAAGAGCCGCATCACCGGGCTGACGCGGAAGCCGCCGGCGACGCTGTACAGCGCTTGCGAGCCAATCGTCGTGTCGCCGATCGTGCCCTTGTCGCGGAACACGGCCGCCAAATTCGCGCCGAACGAGACGGGCCCCTTCTCGCCGTCGAAAATGCCGCGAATGCCCGCGCTCGGCAACGTGTCGCCGATGTATTCGCCCTTCGCGAACGTGTGTCCGATCGGCGCCGACACGAATGCCGCCGCGCCGACCACGAACGGATCGTGCACGTCGCCGTGCAGACGGAACTTGCCCTCGACCTCGGGGTCACCCGCGCCGACCGCATTGATCCCGTGATGCGAATTGGAACCGGTCTCGGGGTTGATGCCCTGCCCCTTGACCCAAGACACGGGCACTTTGAGCGCGAGCTGCAGGCGCGGCATCACGGTGAGCGTCCCCAGCAGATCGCCGGTGACCTCGTTCTCGATCACCTTCGTGTCTCGAACCTGACGCACGCCCGAGTCACTGCAGCCCGTCGAGGTACTGCCCGAGGGAGCGACGCAGCTTCGCACCACGAACGGCAGGTAGCTGTAGTTCGCCATGAACCCGGCGCTCCACACCATCTTCCCGTCCATGCGGACGCCGCGGGTCGTAAAGTAGTTGTGGGTGCCGGCGGCCGGATCGAAGCGCTGAACGGCGAAGTCACCGGTGACCGCTTGAGCGTGCGCTTCGTGCGCAGTCCCGAGGACGGTCAGTGCGAGGGCGCCCAACGTGAACAGCGTTCGGTGTGTGGGGAACGGGCTGAGTGTGCGAACCAACTGTGCTCTCCTCCTGACGTCCGCTGAACACGAGAAAAACCATGCTCGGCAGAATTGCGGCCAAGACTCCCACAGTCCTCACGCCCTCCGCAACGCTCATCGGCGGTTCCACGCAGGTCTCGCCGAGCATCGCGGCGCGCGGTTCCGCCGCCGATCCAGCCCGGACCGAGAGTGCGGCCCGCGTACCTTTCCGCAGATGCAGGCGCGAAGCGACCTGCGCGTGACGGCATGGTCAGCGCCGCGTGAGCCGGCGCAAACGCGCACCCTGCGCGAGCTCGCGCACGCTCGCCACAATTATCCGATATGCTTCGGCCCCGTGTCAGTCTGTGCTGGCTGCAGGAGCATCGTCGTCGATGAGGCGCGTTTTTGCCCTCATTGCGGGCTTCCGATCAGCAAAGCCAAAGTGCTGATTGGGCCGGGCGCCGAGCTCGACCTGGAGGATTGGGGCCGCGCGGTGTTGGGGCACACCATCGGCGAAGGCGGGATGGGCGTCGTATATCGAGGCTGGCTTTACTACAATCCCGCCGGCCGGTTCGCGAATACGCCGCCACATCCGATCGCGCTCAAGGTGCTCCACCCGCTCCTTCAGGGCAAAGCCCGCGCGCGAAAGCTATTTTTGCGCGAGGCGACTGCCCTGGCCCGCCTGTCGCACCCGAACGTGGTCCATTTCTTCGGCCTGTCGGATTTCGATGGCCAGCTCGCGCTGGTCATGGAGCTCGTGCACGGCGAGCCGCTGAGCGATCTGATCCAGCGCGTGCGCACCGAGTCGCGCCGCGGGCCGCTGCCGGCGTTGCCGCTCGCGCAAGCCTGGCACTATTTTTCGCAGCTACTCGGCGCGCTCGCGGCGTTGCACGCGCTCGGCATTTTGCATCGCGACATCAAGTCGTCCAACGTGCTCGTGCGCGGTGACGGCGTGGTCAAGCTGACTGATTTCGGCATCGCGCAAATCCCCGCGGAAGAGGTGAAGAATACGGGCGGCATGGCACCCGGCACGGGCGCGTATATGTCGCCCGAGCAAGTCTTGAATCGCCCGCTCGATCCCCGCTCGGATCTGTATTCGGCGGCGATCGTCCTATACGAAATGCTGACGGGCGTTACGCCGTTCGACAAGCCCGAGCGCGACGAGTTGATGGTGCGCGCCGCCCAAGTGGACGAGGCGCCCGCACCGCTCAGCTCGTTTCTCAAACAAGCGCCACCGATTTTGGATCTGCTCTTCGCGCGCGCGCTGGCCAAAGATCCGGCGCTCCGCTACGGCTCCGCGGTCGAGCTCGGCGAGACCTTTCGAACCGCGCTCGGGCTGCCGGAGAGCGCAGGCTGGTCGCTGCAACAGCGCCTCGCCGACGTGGCCAAAACGATGTCCGAGCTCGAGCTGCCCGCACCGGTGCGCGAGGAACTCGGTCAGCGGGCCGCCCAGGTGGGCACCGATTTGGAAGCCGCGATTCGCAAGTAGCGCGACGGTAACCCCAGTGTACCGAGTGTGTTTTCGCCGGGCAACGCCCCGCATTGCTCGAGGTTTCACGCACCGGCCGGCGAAAGCGCCGCGCGCGCCGTGCCCGCTCATTGTGTACGTGCGGGTCCCGTGGTTGACAGTCTTCGGCCGCGCGTGCGAAACGTCCCGTCTGCCGCCGGTACCAGCGAAGATCCGCATGAAACAAGCCTCCTTTGCCTCTCTCGTCGCGCTCGGTTTTTTGGCCATCCCGGCGCTTGCGGAGGCCCAGCAAAAACCTGCGCCGGCCGCACCCGACGCCGCACCGAAAACCAACGCCGAGGCGCCCAAACCAGCCGAGCCGAAGCCGAGCGACAGCGCGAAACCTGACGCCACCGCCCCCGGCACCGACAACGACGTGGACACGGCGGGCGAAGCCTTACCGGAAGCCGCTCCGGCCGCGGCCCCGCCCGGCACGCCCAGCGGCACGTTCAATCCGCTCCCGGCCTGGCCCGAGCCCGGCAGCGACGCGGCCGAGCTCAAACGCCAGAGCAGCGAACGCCCGCGCGAAGAAGGCGGCAAATCGGGTGAGCACGACGTGTTCGCCGAAGACTGGTGGACGCACGCACGGCCGATCCTCGAGCTACACGGCAATTTCCGGGTCCGCGCCGAGCTCTTCTATCAATTCTCGCTCGGCCGTCGCGACACGCCGAGCAGCGCGATCTGGCCGCAGCCGGCGGACAACTATTTCCAGTCCAACAGCGGTCCCTCGTACGGCCCGAGCACGTGCACGGCGGACGAGGTCAACGCGGGCAGCGACACCAACCCGCTGAAGGCGAATCACGGTTGCAAGAGCGGCACGCAGGCGGGCGCGAACCTGCGCTTCCGGCTCAACCCCGAGCTGCACATCTCCGATAATTTGCGGGTCATCTCGCAGATCGATCTGCTCGACAACGTCGTGCTCGGCTCGACCCCGGGCGAATATCAGGTCGCGCCAGCAAACGGTGGCGGCTATGCGGTATCGCCGCGCAGCGGCTACACCCCGATCGGCTTTTATTCGAGCACCACGAGCCCGCCGCGCTCGGGCGTCAACGGCTTGCGCGACAGCATCGCCGTCAAGCGAGTTTGGGGCGAGTTCGCGACGCCGGTCGGCGAGCTGCGCTTCGGTCGCATGCCGAACCACTGGGGCCTCGGCATCCTGAACAACGCTGGCGACGGCTACGACGACAACTACCAGTCGACAATCGACCGCATTCAGTTCACGACCGGCATCAAGCCGCTCGATTTGTACGTCACCGGCGCCTGGGATTTCGTCAACGAAGGGGCCACCAGTGACAGCCTGGGCATCCCCACCGGTCAACCTTACGACGTGGCGCAAGCCGACGACGTGACCGAGTACATGCTGCAGATCGCCCACCGGAAGAGCCGCGAGCTCACGCGACTCTCGCTCGCCAAAGGCGAGGTGGTGATCAACGGCGGCATCCAGGTCACCTATCGCAAGCAACAGCTGGCGGACGACAGCACCACGCCCACCGGCGGAACCTGCGCTACGCGAGCAGCAGGGGCATCGTTGGGCTGCACCGCGGGCGATCTGTCGTTCGTGCGCCGCGGTGCATCCGCGTGGACGCCCGATCTCTGGCTGCAGCTGCTGTACAAGCGGTTCCGCTTCGAAACGGAAGCCGTGACCATTCAGGGCAACCTCGACAACATCACCGACTCCGCATCTGCGGCGGCCAACGTCGGCTACAAGATCCGGCAATACGGCATCGCCACCGAGATCGAGCAAAAGCTGGCGGAGGACAAGCTGCACCTCGGCTTCAACTTCGGTTGGGCCTCCGGCGACTCCGACGTGCAAGGGCTGACACCGCCGATCAGCGGCGCCGAGAACCAGCACGGCAACCGCACCGATTCGACGTTCCGCTTCAACCCCGCGTACTCGATCGACCTCATCCTCTATCGCAACATCCTGTCGCGCGTCCAAGGCACGTATTACTTCCGGCCCAGCGTCAGCTACGATTTCTTGCGCGACACCTCGGGCCAAAAGCTCGGCGGCGGGATCGCGGCGATCTGGTCGCGCGCCTCCGAGTTCGTGCAAGCTCCGGGGCACGCGCGCGATCTCGGGGTCGAGCTGAACGGCAGCGTCTACTTCCAGTCCAAGGACGGCGCGCTCAACGACGATCCCAACAAGATCGGCGGGTTCTTCACCAAGCTCGAATACGGCGTGCTCTTCCCGATGCAAGGCCTCGGCTACGCCTCGACCGACGCACCGTTGCTCCAGGGCGGCAGCTCGGGCACCAGCGCCGCGCAGACCCTGCGCTGGTACATGGGCGTGTTCTTCTGAGCTGAGGTGCACAAAGGGTCGTCCGCGCCGAGCCACGACCCGCCTTCAGATTTTTGGATGGTCACGCGCCACCCCGCGCGGCGGCAAAGCCTTCGGCGTCGCGCTGCGGATGCTGAGATTTTTCAGCCGGAAGCCTCGCCAAAACGCCGAACTTGCCGGGCCGGTGG
>Ga0068856_100004956_pt1 | contig 13180 bp, 15 predicted proteins | sample KBSCornC62_FD_66595 | JGI IMG/M metagenome (GOLD analysis project Ga0068856, IMG submission 66595) | Corn rhizosphere microbial communities from Kellogg Biological Station, Michigan, USA - KBS Corn C6-2 | ecosystem: Host-associated > Plants > Roots > Rhizosphere > Soil ...
CTCGAAAACACAGCAGTCAGTCGCCGTATGTCCGACACGTTGCACGTGATCATGCTGGAGTTAGAAACCGGTTTAGTGTGACGGGCCAGAAGAAGTACTTCATGTCCTTCACCACTCAATCGATTTGCAAGGTGACTACCGACGAATCCAGTTCCGCCAGTTATCGCGATTCTCATGATTCACCATCCTTAGATCATTTGAAGGACTCTTCGTAACGATTTGCTTAAGCGGTTCGACCTGAAACTCACCGACAGATCCACACTCATTGTGAGTCCGCTCCAGCCGCCTGTTCTGCGCGCGACCCAGAAGAAATCGGTTTGAGATTCCAGACTAGTCTTAGTAACGTAAAGATCGGTAGTACGACTATTAGTGCCAACTCCGCAATCTGTAGCGCTGTCAATACCAGGTTTCCAACGACCATTTGCTGAAAGGTGTTGACGATGGCTGGTCCAAGGTAAAAGGTGGTAAGGATCAAGCCAATGCAACCCAGAAAGGATCCAATTTTCAAATTCTTCAGTACCAATAGTCCCGAGACAACCAATATTGGACAGCCCCAGAAACCTACGTACTCAAACCAACGGTTTTGCTTTCCCCAAATAGCCCACATCAGATTTTCAAATGCTAACCAGCCAATTCCAACACCGCAAAAAATGAGCAGAATTGTTGTAAGAAGCTTTACTTTCATGGGCGTTGTCAATCCTCCATATCAGCGGCTGCGTCTCTCAACTCGTCCACCAGCTTGAGCGCCTGTTTTCTCAACGGCCGCATCAAAGGGTTACTCGCCAATGTGATCAACTTCGAGACAAGCTCTACGGTGTGATCGACCAGCCGGTAAGTGCGTCGATGCCTGGGCGATCGATCGTGAATCCAGAAAAGAGTGATTCCCATGTGATAGACCCAAAGTAAGTAAGGCAGCTCAGCGCGCAGATCTTTCGGCACGCTCGTGTTTGAACCGTCCACCACTTGTGCGAACAGTTCGATACTTTCTTTTCTGACTGGATCTGATTCGTCTGAAAATGGGTTGAGTGGGCTCGTGGGATTTGCGGCAGTCTTGAAAAGAGCTGCGGCGAATTCGTGATAAGGCTCGATCGTTTCGATCTTCAACCGCATGACAGTCAGCAGCCGGTTCTTGAGTGTGCGTTCCTTTTCAAGTGCGGGAAGAGAAGCGGCAAGATGTTCTTCATGAGTGCGATGGTAGAAAGCCTGGATGAGGTGTTCCTTCGAGTGAAAGTAGTAATAAGCATTGCCGAGCGAGAGATTCGCCTTCCTGGCAATCGCGCGCATCGTCGTTTGCTCATAACCACGTTCGTGGAAAATCTCCAGGGCTGTCTCAAGGATCAGCGCTTTGGTTCGGTCTCCTTTCTGAGTATTTGCTGATCTCTTTTTTCGCGTCGCACTCATGAATCTGTTACCTCGTCATCCTGGGACCGCAGGCGTCCCCGCCTGCCCTTGTTACCTACCAAAGCTTGAGTTGGTACTGGGGGCAGGCGGGGACGCCTGCGGTCCCAGGACCGCGGGGCTGCTTACGATCCGATCACTCTCGAAATCTGATATCGATTCTGAGAGATGGCTGAGACCACCTTTTTAGTCGTTGGCAAGAGCTCGGGACTCGCGAGGCGATACGACCAGTCGCGATAGCGCGCTAGTGACCACAGAACCATCAGCCATGCTTTAGGTCCGAAGTAAACGGCCCCGTCGTAGCGGACGACTGTCAGATCCTCTTTGGTCAGATCGTGGTTCAACATCGGAAACCTTTTGCGTGCTTCGTCAGATGCGCAGGGAACAAACACCAGGTCAATCAGCTTGGGTTGTTCAGCCAACCAGTCATGTGCCCGCCGGCACAACCCGCATTCGGGATCGTACAGAACGGTGAGCGTAAGCATGATCACGCCTCCTGTTTCACTGCCGTAAACGTGTCGGGTCGAATTGGTGGACGGTTATCGTGATGTGATTTGCGGCGACGCATGCGGCTAAAGATGAAGAGGTTGAAGAAGTGCATGCCGCCGAGAACGATTAGCACCATCCCAACTTTCACTGACAGCGCCTCGATGCCTTCTTGCGCGTTGTTGACGAGATAGCCGAGTTTGAGCGCCAGGCTGACATAGCCGAAGTTGATGAGGTAGAAACCGACGACAAGCAGGTGATTCACGGAATCGGCGAGAGCCTCGTTGCCATGGAACACGTCGACGAGGAAGACCCGGCCGTTTTTGTGAAGCGTGCGGGCCACCCAGATCGTCAGGGCAACACTGATGGCCAGGTAAATCAGGTATGTGTAAGTAGTTGTCATGATCAGCCTCCTTTTTAGCTGAATTTGAACACGTTCAACTATACGCACTCTAGGCTTGGATTGTTCGACTGTCAAGGGAAAGTTTTGAACGGGTTCAAAAGGGCTATAACTTTCCTGGGCCACCTTAAAAATCAGCCAGAATCGAACAAGTAACCAGAATCGAACAAGTAAGGAAGGGCGGTTTACCCCCGCTTGTCGCCCAACCAGCGTCCTCAATGTTCTGAGTGGGCGACAAGCGGGGGTAAACCGCCCTTCCTTACTTGTTCGATTCTGGCTACTTGTTCGATTCTGGTTACTTGTTCGATTCTGGTTGTTTTCATGGTGTTCGTGCTCGAAAGAATTAGAAACGAACAGTTTTCGATCACCTCAAGCCTGACGCGCAGCATTCTGATGCAGTCTGCGACTCTTTGACTCTTCGAAGTTGTTGATTTCTTGTCCGCAGTAATTGGTACTACTGTTGCAGATGGCCCATTCGATCCAGCGATCTTCGAAACGGAGGCCAACAACATGTTTCCAATTGGCGATGATGATTCCACACGAAGGACTGTTCCGGTGGTAACCTGGGGACTGATTGTCTTGAACGTGCTGTTCTTTCTGGTCGAGCTGAACGGTGGAGAGGCGTTCATTCAACAATGGTCAGTCGTTCCTCGAAGGCTACTCGCAAATCCCGCCGGCGATTTCCCGACGATCTTCACGTCGATGTTCATGCATGGTGGCTGGTTACACCTACTCGGCAACATGCTTTACCTTTGGATCTTCGGAGATAACGTCGAGGACAACTTTGGTCATGCGAAATTCTTAACCTTCTATTTGTTATGCGGCGTCGCCGCGACCTTCGCCCAGGTGCTGGTGAGTTCGAATTCAAGTGTTCCCAATCTCGGCGCATCGGGCGCGATTGCCGGCGTGCTTGCTGCTTACATAGTGATGTTCCCACAAGGTCAGGTGAAGGTAATGATGGGCCGCGGTGTTATTCCAATGCCGGCTCTGGTAGTGATCGGCTTCTGGATAGTACTGCAGTTCATCAGCGGGATCGGTTCGATCTCTCAAACCGCTGACACCGGAGGTGTAGCTTACCTCGCACACATCGGTGGTTTTATTGCTGGATTGGTGCTGACGTTTCTGTTTAGAGGAACCAGGACGACTCAAACGACAATATGAATAGATGAAAGATATATAGGTCCTATTCTCACTGGATCGCGGCGAAGTCGATGAAGCCCCGCTCAGGATCGGTGGAGAGCAGTTTCACTCGAATTTGTTGGCCGACTTTCAGTCCGTGTTCGCGTTTCACAATCATGCCATCGACAGGGGGTTTGATAATGCGAGCGAACGTTCCCTTCGGAGTGACGCCAGTCACGATCGCTTTGAATTCGTCTCCAACTCGATCGGCCATAAAAACGGCGGCCGCCACTTTCCGCATCTTCCGCTCAACTTTGCGCGCGGCGCTCTCACGATCGTTGCAATGGTTCGCGATCGCTGCGAGCTCACCAACGCTATACGGCGAAGGGTTTGAACTCTTCAGCAAACGTTGAATAATCAGATCCGCATAACGACGATTCGGAGCGGTCGAGTGTGTATAACGATGCACCGCCAGACCGAAGTGACCATCACTTTCCTGACCGGGTATGCGCACAACGTAATCACCAGGGCCTAATAGTTTCACAATCGCGAGTGACAGATCGGGAAAACGGTCAGGATCGGCAACTCTCCTTCGCTCTAGAAACTGTGAAAGCGCTAACGCGTCAGGAGCAGACGGCAGCTTGTCATTCAGTTCACTTGCGATCTCCTGAATGCGAGGCCAGTTTTCGGGGGTCTTTACCACGCGACGCAATGATGCCACGCCAAGGCGATCGAGGAATTCAGCCATCGCACCATTTGCTGCGACCATGAAGTTTTCGATCAGATCTCTGGCGCTGTTCCGTTCGTCAAGAGAAAGATCAACGATTCGATTAGACTCATCAACCAAGGGAGTCGCCTGGTTAGTTTCAAGTTGTAACGATCCGTGTTTCTTCCGTGCTTCACCCAGATGTTGAGCGGCGTCGAGTTGCAACCGCAATTGCGATTCGAGATTCGGCAGGCGCGAAACTTCATCCGGAACAGCGCCATCATTATCAAACCACTTTCCAATTGATTCGTAAGAGAGCTTGGCCTGGTTCCTCACCAGGGCTCTGAACACATCACCAGTCGTTACAGAGCCGTCCGGTGTCACCTTCAGTTCAATTACAATCGCCAGCCGATCGTCGCCTTCTACCAAAGAAGATTTCTCGGTGGACAATTCAAGCGGCAGCATCGGAAACGTCCTAACACCTGTGTAAACCGAAGTTGTGTTTTGAGCTGCGTAGTCGTCGAGTGCCGAACCCTTCGCTACGAAAGCGTCGACATCCGCAATACCGATTAAGACTCTAAAGTCTTCGCCTTCCTTCTCTACAAATTCAATCTGATCCAGGTCTCGGGACGTTGCGTTGTCGATCGACGACCAGAGGATGTTGCGAAGGTCGCGAACCGTCGACTTGCTGATAATTGCGGTTTCGTCGATTTCCTGAGCTTGTTGTTGGACGTCTGCGGGTATGTCCGGGTAAAAACCCTCTTTAAGCATTGTTTCGCGAGCTATGCGTGCAAGGTCTACGTGTTGGTGATTAGACATTAAATTTATTCCTGGTGGCTGGTGCTTTGTTTATCTTATGTCGCCAGAGTTCGTTGGACGAGAGGCACAAAGTACAAAGAACAGAGTTCATTCCGTGTTTCAGGGGTGTCTATGCTACAGTGCATTCCGGTCTTGAACATTTCCTAACTATTCTAAGGAGCAAACTACTTGGCAGCAGAAGATCTGATTCCAGCAGAAGGTGTAATAATCGACAAACAGCCGAATGCTTTTTTTAAAGTCCGACTTGATAACAGTGAACATGTCGTGTTGGCGGCTATTTCCGGCAAGATGCGCAAAAACAGGATTCGTATTCTTGTGGGGGATCGCGTCAGCGTGGAAATGTCACCCTACGATTTGACCAGGGGACGGATTACCTACAGATTCAAATAGGTCGAGTCATTGCCGATTTCCTATTGCCAATTGCTGAAACAGGCGATCGAATTCTTTCAAATCGGCAATTGGCAATCGGAAATCGGCAATCACCTAAATTCCACCGACTTCAAAAATTCGGTCACCGAACCATCCCACTTCAGCATAGTCTTATCGGGCCCGACAACTTTCAGGTAATAAGAGCCTTTCGGTGTCTCGATCACTGCAGCACGTAAACGATAGTTGGGATTGTTGTGAAAGGTGCCGCTTCCTGGTGCCATTTCAGCTGTATAGGTTCCACGTACGTCCACTGTCGTAACCTTCAAGCCGTTTATTGTCAGGTTCTCTTCCTTGGCTTTGTCTTTCGAAGCGCTGCCATCCGTTTGTTGCATCTGGTTAACCCAGCGCTCGATGTTCGCTGCGGCCCCGCCACCTTGACCTTGTCCAAAGAAGTAGAGAATCGCGGACGCGTCTTCACCATCGTCCCCGACCTTGGCCAATTTGTACTGTGCCACGCGCATGGAGGAACCGGGCTTTTCTTCAACCCAACCTGCCGGTGCTGAAAACTTGAGGGTGCCGGAGGCATTGACTGCGGCTTGTTGCGCCGAGCCTCCCTGCTGAGCCTGGCATCCAGCACAAAATATCAAGAGAGCAATTATTAGCTTTTTCAACATGGCGCTCATTTAATCCGAACCCGAAATTTCGAGCAAGCTTTGGAGTACTCCAAAAAGATGACGTGCGCTTATCAGCGTGTTAGTATGCCACTGTTATGCATGCGGATGTCGTTCTTATTCGACTTATATTTACGGGAGTCTTAGTAGCAGCGGGTTACATACTCAAACCGGTCGCTGGCGACTCATGGATCTCCGCCGGTGTTGGGGCGCTCGTTGCTATTTGTATCATCCTGTTTGAATTAAGGATCCGCCGCGCGACGCTGAAGACTCTGATTGGGGCGGCTGTAGGATCGATCCTCGGCATTATCGGCGCATATCTCATCGGCTCTCTGATTAGTAGACAGGAATCGATGGCCGTCGCTCCGGAGGTGAAGACGTTTCTGACGCTCGCTCTGACGTTCTTCATGGCTTACGTCGGCTTGATGGTAGGAGCCGCAAAAGGCGATTACCTGGAGCTATCTGCGCTAGGTGGAATCTTCAGTGACAAGGTAACTCGGAGAGACTTAAAGATTCTGGATACCTCCGTCATCATCGATGGTCGAATTGCAGATGTTGCGGAAACCGGCTTCCTGACAGGATCCTTAATTATCCCTCAGTTCATACTGCGAGAACTCCAACAGGTTGCGGATTCTCCAGACTCTTCCAAACGACAGCGTGGCCGTCGTGGTTTGGACATGTTGAATCGACTTCAGAACAACAGCTCACTTGATATTCAAATCGTCGAGACTGACTTTCCATCAGTGCGCGAGGTAGATCTGAAGCTGATTGAGCTTGGCAAGCATTTGGAAGCAGTGATTGTTACTAACGACTTCAACCTTAACAAGGTCTCTCAATTGCGTGGCGTCAGCGTACTGAATATCAACGAACTGGCAAATGCTCTCAAACCGGTGGTGCTTCCTGGTGAAGCCATGCGTGTGTTTATCCTGAAAGAAGGGAAAGAGTACAACCAGGGAGTGGCTTATCTTGACGATGGCACGATGGTCGTTGTCGACAATGCACGCAGGTTAATCGGGAAGAACGCAGACATTGCGGTAACCAGCGTGTTGCAGACCACTGCGGGCAAGATGATTTTCGGACGTCTTTGGGAAGAAGCCGAGAACAGCGGCAGCCATAACGAAATCCATCGCACAAACGGCACCTCGCGTCGTCAAATGCGTGAATCGCGTACCGCTCCTGGTCCGGTAAGGATCACCGACAGCGAGGCGATCACTGAGGCGTGAAGCTGGGAGTGCGGCGTCCTGCGCAGGATTTAAGATTTAAGCTTTCAGATTTAAGATTGGGCTTCTGAACCAGTAAGATTGGATTATCCTTGGCTTACTAATCTTAAATCTGAAAGCTTAAATCTTAAATTTTCCGCAGGACCCTGCACCACAAGCACACAGCTTCCCATTTCTCTTCATGAACACCGCCATTATTGCCGCCGCCGGAAGAGGCAACCGGATGGCGAGCGATCGGCCAAAACAGTTTCTGCTGTTGGCAGGAACACCAATCGTCGTTCACACTCTAAGGCAGTTTGAAGAGTGTGAGAGCATCCATGAGATTATCGTAGTTCTACCCGCAGAGGAGTCTGCGGGTTTCCTGTCAATGGTGGGAAAATTTGGTTTGCGAAAGCTCGTAAAGGTTGTTCCCGGCGGTTCAACTCGAGCTGACTCTGTGAAGCGCGGATTGATGTCGATTCGTGCCGCAACCGCTGATATCGTCGCGGTTCACGATGCCGTGAGACCATTCGTTTCGGTTGAAGAAATTGATCGAACGGTTGCGTCAGCGCGAGAGACTGGGGCCGCGATTCTGGTGGGGCCGGCGGTTGACACGATCAAAGAGGTCAATGGTGATTCAGTTGTACGGACACTTAATCGAAAGCAACTTCGTCGCGCGCTGACTCCGCAATGCTTTCGTTACGACTTGTTGACGAGGGCCTTTGAGAATATTGATGTGAATGATCCATCGATAACTGACGAGAGTTTTCTTGTCGAAAAACTTGGCGAGCAAGTGGCTATCGTGGAAGGCAGCGCGGCTAACATAAAGATCACGACGAAGCAGGATTTGTTGATGGCGGAAGCGTATCTTTCGAGTTGAGCTAATAGGTCCGATAGGTCCTATAGGTCTTATATTGCTTGTCTACTTGACGCTTATGATCCGCATCGGTACCGGTACTGACACGCACCGTCTCGTTCAGGGGCGTCCGCTCATGCTTGGAGGTGTGAACATTGCATCTGACTTAGGCGGAGACGGGCATTCCGATGCAGATGCTCTCGTTCACGCAATTGCTGATGCGATCCTCGGAGCTCTTTGTGAGGGAGACATTGGTGTTCATTTCCCCGACAAGGACCCGCAATGGAGTGGTGCTAATAGTTTGGAATTGTTGTCGCGCGTTATGTGGCTGGCGCGTGAACGTAACCTTCATGTAGTAAACGTTGACTCGACCGTAATCCTGGAATCACCGAAGTTGAGACCTTACGTCGATGCTATGCGGTCTAACATCGCTGACATTCTGGGTGTTGAGCCAGCTTGTGTGAGTATCAAAGCAAAGACCGGTGAAGGAGTTGATGCAGTGGGTCAAGGGCTCGCAGTTACTGCTCAGGCCGCTGTGCTGATGGAGAGCAACTAAGGAAGCAGCTTGAGACCTCAAGACGTTATTAGAAAAAAGAGAGACGGGAAGAGCCTATCTCAGGAAGAGATTCGGTTCTTTGTCGACGGCGTTACCAAAGGCACAATCGCTGACTATCAGATCAGCGCCTTGTTGATGGCCATTTATCTGAATGGCATGGATGAAGACGAACAACAGGCGTTGACTGAAGCGATGTTGAATTCCGGAAGCATCCTCGATTTCTCCGACATCCCCAAACCCAAAGCTGATAAACATTCGACTGGCGGCGTCGGTGACAAGACTTCACTGATCATCGCACCCATAGTTGCCGCATGTGGCGTGTGCGTGCCGATGATCTCTGGTCGCGGCCTTGGTCATACCGGAGGCACACTCGATAAGCTCGAGTCGATTCCAGGTTATCGGGTGAATCTCAGCGCCTCGGAGTTTCGCCAAACGCTCGAAGAAGTCGGTTATGCAATGGCGGGCCAAACTGCGGAGATCGCGCCGGCTGACAAGAAGATGTATGCGCTGCGTGATGCTACCTCGACAGTAGAAGCCATTCCTTTAATCGTCGCTTCAATCATTTCGAAAAAAGGCGCTGCTGGTTTGGGCGCAATGGTGATTGACGTCAAAGTCGGCAATGGCGCCTTTATGCGCGATGAGGCTCGCGCAAAGGCTTTGGCCCACGCTCTTGTGAGTACAGGAAATTCCTGTGGTATCAAGACGCGCGCGTTATTGACCGATATGAATCAACCTCTTGGACGAGCAGTCGGCAACTCTCTCGAGGTCCTGGAGTGCATTAATCTCTTGCGCGGCGAAATCGAACCTGCCGCAAAGCCGGCATTGGACTTGTCTGTGGAGCTTTCGGCGCAAATGTTGGTGCTGGCCGAGACCGAGCAAACTCTCGACGCTGCACGCGTTCGATTACAGCGAGTGGTTGATTCGGGCGCGGCGTTGGACTGCCTGCAAAAGAACATCGTTGCGCAGGGTGGCGATGCCCGCGTGTGCGATGCGCCTTCGGAATTCCTTCCTTTGGTAAAGGATTCCATTAGGGTAGAATCCCCGCGCTCTGGATACATCAAAACTGTTGACACCGCAGAAATTGGACACACCATCGCGGCTATCGGTGGCGGGCGTGTACGCATCGAAGACGTGATAGATCCTACAGTTGGATTCATCGCTGAAAGAAAGATTGGAGATCAGGTAAAGACGGGCGACGTTATTGGTGTTGTGTATTGCGCGGACTCCGCAAATGCTGAGGAGGCTGTTCGTCGCATTGGCGAGGCTTACGAGATTGGAGATGAACCACCCGCTAACGACGCGTTAGTAAAGGAAGTAATAAACGAATGAAATACAAACTGCTGGCGTTGATTTCGATCTTGTGTTTGTCAGCTTTGGCTTTGACCAGTTGTAACCGTGGTTACGCCGCAGATGATCGGTCGAAGATCCATGTGGGGATTGTTTTCGATATTGGCGGAAAGGACGATCGTTCATTCAATGCAGCTGCGTGGCAAGGTGTACAACGAGCGGCCAAAGATCTTCCGATCGTTTTACGCGACATCGAGCCTGGAACGCCGAACGCAATTGAACCGGCGATGCGCGCATTTGCCGAGCGCAACTTCGATTTAATCATCGGAGTTGGCTTTGCGCAGGCGCCGATCATGGAACAAGTCGCGAAGGATTATCCGAACATTCACTTTGCGATCATCGATGGAGTTAGTGAGCTGCCCAACGTCGCCTCCCTGGTTTTTAAAGAGCACGAAGGTTCTTATCTGGTTGGAATACTCGCAGCCAAGGCTTCGAAGACCGGCACGATCGGATTTCTTGGCGGGATGGATATTGGTCTCATCCATCGGTTCGAGAAGGGATACGAAGAGGGAGCGAAATCAGTTAACCCAAACATCCGCGTTATTCAGAACTATGTCGGAGTGACTGACGGCGCCTGGAACAACCCCGGTAAAGGAAAGGAGCTCTCACTCGCACAGATTGGAAAAGGCGCTGATGTGATCTTCACCGCTGCAGGAAATTCGGGTCTCGGTGCGTTCGATGCGGTTGAACAGGCAGGTACACAGAACGGCCGAGCGACCCACTTCGTGATTGGAGTCGATTCAAACCAAAACATGGTAAAGCCCGGGTTTGTGCTCACGAGTATGGTGAAGCGAGTTGACAATGCTGTCTACAACATCGTGCAGGAAGTGTACAACCATCGTTTCTCACCTGGTCTCCACGTCTTTGGGTTAGACAAAGACGGTGTAGGCTACGCGATGGATCAATACAACAAAGACCTCGTTTCATCGGAGGCAATTCAAGAAGCTGAAGAGGCTAAGAAGAAGATTATTGCGGGGGAGATTAAAGTGACAGATGCGATGTTTCAGTAATGGTCTTTGGCCTTTGGTTTTTGGTCTTTGATTTTATTTGGTCTTATCAATCTTTCCTCAGGAGAAACCGAGATGGAAAAGACTAACTTTGTAAATCTTCACATCTATAAATTGTCGGAGCAGTTGGCGGACGAGATTTGGAACGTTGTCCTTCGGTGGAATTTTTTCGCAAAGGACACGGTTGGAATTCAAATAGTGAAGGCGGCAGATAGCATCGGCGCCAACATTGCGGAAGGAAGTGGTCGCGGAACTAATGCTGAACTTCGACGCTTCTTTCGCATATCGCGTGGCTCGCTCTACGAGACAATTCATTGGTTGCGCCGCGCCTACAAAAGAGGACTCTTGAACCAAGAGCAGGTGAATCGGCTCGTGCCATTAGTCAACGAGCTGACCCCCAAGCTTAACGCCTACTTGGGAAGAATTGGTTCACTAAGATACCGTAAGACGTAATCTGGCCGTGAACCGACCAAGACCAAAGACCAAAGGCCAAAGGCAAAAGACCGTCGGTCTATGCTGGAATTAAGAAACATAACCAAGAGATTCGGCTCGGTCCTGGCCAACGACAATGTCAACATTGTCGTGAAGCCGGGGACGATACATGCCATCGTTGGTGAGAATGGGGCGGGGAAGTCTACTGCGATGCGAATCGCATATGGCTTCTATACTCCGGACAGTGGCGAGATCCTGGTAGATGGTCAAATCCACGATATTCGATCTCCTCACGATGCGATCGCTCTGGGCATCGGCATGGTTCACCAGCACTTCATGTTGGTTGAACCGATGACGGTTGCTGAGAACATCGTTCTTGGATCAGAACCTGGGACTGCGCTCGCACTCGACCTGAAGACTGCCGCAAACGAGATTCGGAAGCTTTCTGAAGAATTCAAACTTGCTGTTAACCCGAATGCCATCATCGAACATCTTTCTGTTGGACAGCAGCAACGCGTCGAACTTTTAAAAGCACTCTTCAGACATGCAAAGCTCTTAATCCTCGATGAACCAACCGCAGTTTTGACGCCGCTTGAGGTAGAAGAATTCTTCACCATTCTTCGGCGCATGCGTGAACAGGGTAAGACGGTGATCATCATCACTCACAAGCTTTCCGAAGTGCTGGCGATCTCGGACGAAGTTACAGTGATGCGTGATGGCAAAGTGGTTGGCCGTGTTCAAACAAAAGAGACAAACGCGGCTGAGCTTGCGCGAATGATGGTTGGGCGCGAAGTTCTTTTGCGTGTTGAGAAGCCGGAGCCGAAGGTCGGCGAGGCCGAACTCGTCGTGAGCAATCTGACGTTTACCAAACGCGATGGAAGTAAGCCAATCAACGACGTCTCGTTTCAGGTTCGGAAGGGTGAAATCGTTGGAATTGCCGGTGTCGAAGGAAATGGTCAGACGGAGTTGATCGAAGCATTAGCCGGTTTGATTGAACCTGGCAATCTCAGTGGTGAGATCAACTTTGAAGGAAAGAACATTACACGCGCTGGTGCTCGGTCGCGCCGTGAGCTGGGAATAGCACACATCCCGGAAGATCGTCACCGGCGTGGCTTGCTCCTCGATTTCACGCTTGCAGAAAATTCGATACTAGGTGTGCATTATCGGCCACCAATCGCGGCTGGGGTCGGGGGAGTGTTTCTCGATGAGAGTGCGATTCATCAACGAGTGACCGGGATCATCAAGAACTTCGATGTCAGGCCGCCAAATGAAATGTTGCCGGCAAAGTCACTGTCAGGTGGAAATCAACAGAAGTTGATTATTGGTCGTGAGTTTCATGTCGATCCGAAACTGTTACTGGTCTCGCAGCCTACGCGAGGCGTTGATATCGGGGCGATCGAATTCATTCATCGTAAGCTCGTTGGCCTTCGTGATTCTGGATGTGCAGTGTTGCTTGTGTCGGCTGAGTTAGAAGAAGTGACGAGTCTTTCTGATCGGCTTCTGGTAATTCATCAGGGGAAGATCGTTGGCGAAGTTGATCCAAAGGTTGCGACGCTTGAAGAAATTGGGTTGTTGATGACTCGGGGACATTAGACCTTTGAACCTTACCGCGAAGCGGTTGCGCCCCATAGCCCAGGGTTGCTTCAACCCTGGGTATAGCGCGTTTAGCAACCCAACCCCGATGTATCGGGGTTGCGTCGATGGTGGCAACCCGTTCCGGGTTGTCAAAAAGAACCGGCTTGTTCCCAGGGTTGAAGCAACCCTGGGCTATGGGACGCAACCGCTTCGCGGTAATGAGTTCTTCTAATATCCCGC
>Ga0068856_100004957_pt1 | contig 13178 bp, 10 predicted proteins | sample KBSCornC62_FD_66595 | JGI IMG/M metagenome (GOLD analysis project Ga0068856, IMG submission 66595) | Corn rhizosphere microbial communities from Kellogg Biological Station, Michigan, USA - KBS Corn C6-2 | ecosystem: Host-associated > Plants > Roots > Rhizosphere > Soil ...
CTCGACCAGCCCTACGGTCGCTACGCCGGCGACCATTCGTGGCCGCAACTGGTCGCGGACTTCATCGACAAGAACGGTTTCGTACGCTACTGGGACAGCGTCGCCCGCGTGCCTTACCTGTGGAACGCCGACAAGCGCGAGTTCATCAGTTACGACGATCCGCAGTCGCTCGCGCTGAAAGCGCAATACGTCAAGGCGCACGGGCTCGGCGGCATCATGTATTGGGAACAGAGCCAGGACCCGCGCGGCGAACTGAGCGCCGTGCTCGAACGCGCGCTGCACTGATCGCGCACCGCTGCCGCAATCATTCGAGCGTCGCGGCAAGATCCGTTGAACAGATCGCAATCGCCTGTGCTGGCGTTACGGTCGGCAGCGTCGACGCCGCGGCGGGCGCGAGGCCCGCACGTTCGGCATGTCACATCGCCGGGCCAAGTTCGCGATGCGATGCCGTGAGGCGCCTGGTCCCACCACGCGAACCTGCGCCGTCTACGGCTCGAAGCCGTTCGCGAAAATCTCGCCCAGGTCGACGGCGCGCACCACGCTGTTGAATGATTCGACGACATACAGCGTGCCCCGATCATAGGCCAATCCCTGCGGGCCGCCGAGAGAGGCACTCGTCGCCAGTCCGCCATCGCCGGCATAACCTTGCACGCTGACCGAACCGGCGATGCGATGGATCACGCCGTCGGTTCCGACGCGACGCACGATCGAATTGCCCAGATCCGAAATGTAGACATTGCCGGCGGGATCTACGGCGACGCCGTCCGGACCGGAGAGCTGCGCCGACAGCGCTGGAATCTCGTCGCCGTTGTAGCCCTGCGTGCCGGTACCCGCGATCGTCACGATGTTGCCGTTGAGGCCGACCTTGCGTACGCGCTGGTTGTTAATTTCAGCGATGTACACATTGCCGGCGGCGTCGACGGTGACGCCGGACGGGGAACCGATGGCTGATTGCGTTGCCGGAACGTTGTCGGGGCCGGCGCCGGTCAGGCCGGTTCCAGCGAACGCGGTCGCGTTGCCTGCGCTGTCGAAGGCGTAGATCAGATCGCAGGCCACGTCGGCGACGTACAAGGTGCCCCGCGCGCGGTCGAATGCCATCGCGGCGGGACTCAGGATGCGGCCGTGCGCGCCGCAGTAGGCACCGCTGCCGGACTGGGAGAAGGCCGCGATGTGTTGCGTCGCCGCGTCGACCTTGCGGACGTGCTGATACTCGGCGATGTAGACATTGCCGGCAGCATCCACGGCGACTCCCGACGGCTGGAACAACCCGGCCGCCTTGGCCAATCCGCCGTCGCCGGCATCGGGGTTGCCGCTGCCGTCGCCAGCGAAAGTATCGACGCTACCGTCGCGATTCAGCCGCCGCACGCGGCTGTTGTCGGTGTCCGCAACATACAGGTTGCCGGTCGCGTCGACTGCCGCATTGTTCGCGAAGCGCAGGGACGAAGCCGCCGCCGGCGTGCCGTCGGGGTAGCCGGCGTCGCCGGCGAACGTGGTCAGCGTGGCGTTCGTTTCCACGCGCAGCACGCGCGCGCCGCCCATGATCATCAGGCGGCCGCTGTTGTCGAACGCGATGTTCTGCAGCTCTCCGATCGCGGCGCCGAGCGCGGGTGTGCCGTCGGCGGAATAACCCGCCGTGGCGGAGCCGCCGCCCACCGTCCGGATTTTCCCCTGGGCATCCACGCGCAGCACGAGCGTGCTGGCGGTATCGGCGATGTACAACTCGCCGTCAGCGGCCACCGCGACGCTGTGCGGGTTTTCGAACGGGGACGCGGTCGCCGCCGTGCCGTCGGCGGCAGGCGGGCCGTACGTGCCGTTTCCCGCGACCGTGCTGATCTTGCCGAGCGTGTCGACCTTGCGCACCACGTAGTCGTTCGGCTCGGCGATGTAGACGTTGCCGCTCGGATCGACCGCGACGCCGGTCGGGTAGGGCACGCCGGCGCTGGTCGCGTCGCCGCCGTCGCCGCCGTACGTCGTCGCGGCGGAGCCGGCGATGGTGGTGATCTTGCCGCTGGTGTCGACCTTGCGCACGCGATTGGCGTTGCTGTCGGCAATGTACCAGTTGCCGCTCGCATCGACCGCGATCGCCGACGGACTGCTCAAGCCGGCGCCGACGGCCGGACCATTGTCGCCGGAAAATCCGTACACGCCGCCGGCGACGGTCGTCAGCGTACCGTCGGAATTCAGGCGCCGCACGCACGAGTCGAACGTGTCGAGGATCAGCGGATTACCGTTGTGGTCGAGCGCGACGCTTTCCGGAAACCCGATCGGCAGATTGATCGCCACACCGTCGGCACAAGAGCCCAAGCTGTAGAGATGGCTGGTGCCGGCGACAGTGGAAATGGTGCCGTCGGCGGCGATCTTGCGCACGTTGTCAGCAAATGAGTCCACCACGTACGCGTTGCCGGCCGCGTCGAACACGGCGCCGTACACGGAGTCAAACTGCGCGTGTCGCGCCTGCGCGCCGTCGCCGTTGCCCGCTCCGAGCACGGTCGAGATGGTCGGCGCCTGCGGGTGCGCGGCGGTCGCGAGAAAAATCGCGCCGGCGCACGCGGCAGCGCGCCAGCCCTGCGGAAGGATGTTCATGCAAGCCCCTACGGCACTGTGAGCTCACATTGTGGCACACGCGCCGGCGACGTCGTCTTGCTTCAAGCGGCCTCAGCCCCAGCGCAACGTCCCTTCGACCACCGTGTTCGTGCGCCCGCCGACCCAGACAGCGCCGTCGGCATCCATGCGCAGCGTGAGTGCGGCGTCGTGGCCCATCTCGCGGCCTTGGCTCACGCGGTAGCCGCGGGCGAGCGTGCCGTGCGGCTCGACGGCGGCGATGTAGGCGCCGATCAGGCCGTTCGCGGCGCCCGAGGCCGGGTCCTCGACGATGCCGACGCCGGCGGGGAAGGCGCGCACGACGAGCTCGAACTCTGGATTGTCGCAGCGTGCGAACACGCACAGGCCCATGCAGGCATCGCTGCGCGCGAGCGCCTTGATCGCCGCATGGTTCGGCTGCAGGCCGCGCACGCTTGCTTCGTCGGCCAGTTCCGCCACCCACCAGCGCCGCCCGCCGTCGACCAACGCCGGCGCGAGGCGGCCGAACTCCAAGAAACCCAGCGCCGCGCGCAACGCGCCTTCGCCGCTGCCGCCGGGCACGACGCGCGCCGGCGGCGCCTGCACGAACAATGCGCGCGAAGCGCCGTCGCCTTCGATACGGATCGGGAGCAGACCTGCGCCGCATTGCTGCACCAGGCGCCCGTCGCGGGCGTGGGCGAAGCCGCAGTCGAGCGCGGCATGCGCGCTGCCGATGGTCGGGTGGCCAGCGAACGGGATTTCGGCGCGCGGCGTGAAGATGCGCAGCCTGTAATCGGCGTCGGCATGTTCCGGCGGCAGCAGGAACGTGGTTTCGACCAGGTTCGTCCAGGCCGCGATGCGCTGCATCGTGGCGTCGTCCAGGTCGCGCGCGCCGACGATTACGCCGAGCGGATTGCCGCCGCCAAGACTGGCCGGAAAGACGTCCAATTGCAGGTAGCGGAAAGTGGCCATCGCTGCCGTCGTGGCGGAAGGCTCGGCATCATACTGGAAATCCGCGCGTGCGCGCCGCGTTCAGGACGCCGGGCGGCGCAGCGTGGTGCGGATCGAGACCGGCTGCGACAGCGTGCGGTGCACCGGGCATTTGTCCGCGATCTCGAGCAGCTTCGCGACCTGCGCGTCGTCGAGCGCGCCGTCGATCGCGATCTCGCGCTCGATGCGGTCGAGCAGCACCGGCTTGCTGTCGCATTCGGCACAATCGCGCGCGTACTCGCGCGCATGCCGCAGCGTCACGCGCACGTCGTCGAGCGGCCATTGCTTGTGCCGCGCGTACAGGCGCAGCGTCATCGCGGTGCAGGCGCCGAGTGCCATCAGCAGCAATTCGTACGGATCGGGGCCGAGGTCGTCGCCACCGGCGGCGAGCGGCTCGTCGGCGAGCAGTGTGTGACGCCCGTCTTCGAGCGTGGTGGCGAACGCGCCGCGACCGGCGCCACGCACCTGCACGGCCGGAACATTTGCCGCAGCATTCTCTGCAGCAGGATTCGGATCGGACATCGGCATTCTCCGCCGGCGCCTTTCGCGCGCCGTGCAATCAGGGTAACGTAACGCGGCGCCGGCGCAAGCAGGAATTCTCCATGACACGGATCGGAAAATGCGGGCCATCGTGATCGCATGCCGCAACACGGGAGGCTGAGCGTGGGCTTGCCGCTGTGGCGCCGGTTGTTGGCGCGGCGCGCGCCGCTGCGCATCGTGCTGCGGCAGAGTCCGGATTGGCGCGCGACGCCGCATGACGAATTGCTGGACGGCAGCCGCGCGTTCTGCCGCATGGTCGGCGCGGCGACCGGCCTGACGGAAAATTTCATCAGCGACATCGTCGCGGTGTGGGATGCGACGTTCGCGCTGCCGTATTTCGGGGTGCGCGCGCGCATGAAGGACATCGCGCAGGACAACCTCGCCGCCGTCGCCGGCGCGACCCGGGTCGCGTGCGATCCGGCCCTGCCGTTGCGCGGCGAGGGACTCGACATCTTCATCGACGACGACGACTGGCTGCATCCGGAAACCGCCGCGCTGCTCGCACGTCACGCGCGCGGCGCAGACGGATACGTGTTCGGCAACGTGCTATGCGAGAGCCGCATCCACCTGCGCCCCATCGAAGAGGGCTGCTACACGAACAACTATGCCGTCAGCCGCGCGCAGCTGCGCGCACGCGGCGTCGCGAGCCTGACGCAGCATTGGGACGCGCACGGCGTATTCCACTCGGTCGGTTTCCGTCGCGGCCAGGTGCCGCTTTACTTGAGCGCGACGAACAAACACCCGGCCTCGGCGATGAAATTGAAGGACGGCCTCGGCCTCGAGCCGCCGGATGCCGCGCGCCTGCGCCGCCTGGTCGAGGCCTACGTCGAGCAGAGCGCCACTGCCGAAGTGCCGCCGCCGGCGCAGTGGGTCGCGCCGTATTTCGAGCGCGTGCGCGCGGTGTTCGCGCAGGCGCTGGGCCGCGCCCCGATTGCAGCGAACCCACGCACGCCCGCGTCAGGCGTGCCGCTGTATCGCGCAAGCGCCGCGGAAGAAGTGGTGCGCGGCGCCGAAGCGTATGGTGCGACGCTGCGCCGCCTGCACGAGCGGCTGCGGCCGCAGGTGTATCTCGAAATCGGCGTGCGCCACGGCGCCAGCCTGGCGCTGTCGCACGCGCCGCTGACGCTCGGCGTCGATCCCGCGCCGGAAGTGACGCACCCGCTCGCGCCGCACGCGCAGGTGGTGGTCGCGACCAGCGACGCGTTTTTCGCCGACACGGCGTCGACGCTGCTGCGCGCGCCGATCGAACTCGCCTTCATCGACGGCATGCACCGGTTCGAGTTCGCGCTGCGCGATTTCATCAACGTCGAACGCCGCGCGGCGCGCCACGGCGTGGTCGTGTTCGACGACGTGCTGCCGAACCACCCGACGCAGGCGCTGCGCGAGCGCCGCTCCGGCGTGTGGTGCGGCGATGTCTGGAAAATCCTGCCGTGCCTGCGCAAGTACCGGCCGGACCTGGCCCTGACCCTGCTCGACACGCATCCGTCCGGGCTGTTGCTGGTCGCCGGGCTCGACCCGGACAAGCGCACGCTCAGCGACAACTACGAAGCGATCCTGGCGGAATTCCTCAACCCGGACGCCCCGCCGCTGGACGAGGCCACGCTCGCGCGCGACGGCGCCATCGCGCCGACGTCGCCGGATTGGCTGGACGCGCTCGACGCGCAGCGCGCGCGCGTTACGGCGCGCGCTTGAGCGCGAGCACCGCGTTCAGGCCGCCGAACGCGAAGGAATTCGACAACGCGGCCTGCACGGCGCGCTCGCGCGCGACGTTTGGTACGTAGTCCAGGTCGCATTCCGGATCGGCGTCGATGAAATTCGCGGTCGGCGGCAGCACTCCCTCGCGCAGTGCGCCGATCGCGGCGACCAGCTCGATCGCACCGGCGGCGCCGAGCGCGTGACCGTGCACGGATTTGGTCGACGAAACCGCGAGCGCGTCGGCGTGCGCGCCGAACACGTGCCGGATCGCTTTCGATTCGGTCGGATCGTTCGCCGGCGTGCCGGTGCCGTGCGCGTTGATGTAGCCGATGTCCGTCGGCGCGAGCTGCGCATCCGCGAGTGCGGCTGCGAGCGCCTTGGCCGCGCCCTGCATCGACGGCAGCACGATGTCGCCGGCGTCGGCGGACATGCCGGAGCCGGCGAATTCGGCCAGGATGGTCGCGCCGCGTGCGCGTGCGTGTTCCATTTCTTCGAGCACGAAAATGCCCGCGCCTTCGCCCAGCACCATGCCGCGGCGCTGTTTGCAGAACGGCCGGCAGGTGTCGTCGGCGGTGACGCGCACCGCTTCCCAGGCCTTGACCGTCGGTACCGTGATGCAGGCTTCGCTGCCGCCGGTGACGGCGAAATCGACCTTGCCGCTGCGCACCATGTCGAACGCCTGCGCCATGGCGTGGTTTGCCGACGCGCACGCGCTGACCACCGCGAACGACGGCCCGGTCAGGCCGTACTCCATCGTGATCTGGCATGCCGGCGCGTTCGCCATCAGGCGCACGATCGTGAGCGGGTGCACGCGCGGGTTCTTGTCGCCGTAGAACCGGCGCGACTGTTCGTCGTGGGTGTTCTCGCCGCCGATGCCGGTGCCCACGATGCACGCGGTGCGCTCGCCGCGTCCGGACTCGCGGAATTCCAGGCCCGACTGCGCGATCGCTTCGCGCGCGGCGATCAGCGCGAACTGCGATACGCGGTCCAGGAACATCAGGCGCTTGCTGTCGAAATGCGCCAGCGGATCGAAGCCGCGCACTTCGGCCGCGATCTTGACGTTCGTCAGCTCGGTCGGGATGTTCTGGATCGGGCCGATCGCGCTGCGGCCTTCCCGCATGCCGGCCCAGGTGGCGGCGGCGTCAGGCCCGAGCGCGCAGATCGCGCCCATGCCCGTGATCGCGACACGGCGCATCGGCGTCGCTCAGCCTTGCGCCGCGGGCGCGCCGGCAGCGGCCTTTTCCGCGACCAGTTTCTCGACCGCGTCGACCAGGCCACGCACCGATTCGGTGTCGAAATTCGGATCGCGATCGGGCAGCGTGATCTTGAAATGGTCCTCGAGCTCGAAAATGATCTGCACCGCGTCGAGCGACTGGATCTCGAGTTCCTTCAGGGTCGAGTCGAGGGTGATCTTGTTGATGTCGATGCCGGCTTCCTTCGAAATGATTCCGAAGATCGTTTCCTGCACGCTGCTCATGGTGGGGTGACTCCGAGACGAGGGAATTCGGGCGCGAAACGGATCGCGAGGGTGAAATGTAGCAGATTCCGGGGTTTTTCCGGCTAAAAAGGGCGGGTTTTGCGCCTTGCCGTCGTCCGCGCCGAGCAGCAGGATGCCGCCGACGATGATCGCCGAACCGAGCAATTGCAGCGCGCCGATGTGTTCGCCGAACACGAGCCAGGACGACAGCATCACCGCGACGAACACCAGCGCGCTGGTGGTGAACGCGGCCGACAGCGTGCTCTGGCGCAGGATCGTCATCCAGGCCAGGAACGCGCCGACGTAGCAGGCGATCGCCAGGTACAGCCACGGCACGCCCAGCGCGCGCACGAACGCGTCGGGCGAGAAATCGAACGCACCGGTGACGCGGCCGGCGAGCTTGAGCGAGATCTGGCACACCGTCTCGAAGACGAGCAGCAGGCTCCAGGCGGCGATGCGGCCTGCGCGGGGCATTTTCATGCGGCGTCCTTTTCGGCCACGTTCGAACGGCTCAGGGCGGCCAGTTCCGGATCGAGCCGGTCCAGGCGCGCGATTTTTTCCACGCCGGCGAAGACCGCGTCGAGCACGCGGTTGCGGTGCCGGTACCAGAGCCAGTTTGCGCCCAGCCGGCTGCCAAGTCGCATTTTTTCGCGGTGCAGGCCCTGGCCGCTCTGGTACAGCGGCACGCCGTGTTCGATGCACCAGCGCACGTTCTCGAACCAGCTGACGAAATAAAGGTTGTATTCGCGCGCCACGGCGTAGTCCATGCCCCAGAACTTGTCCAGCAGCCGCGCGCTGTCATGCAGGACGAGATTGAATGCGACCAGGCGCCCGCCCAGCCGGTACGTCACGCAGCTGGCGCGCGCGCCGGTGGCGCGCAGCACGCCTTCGAAATACGCCAGTGTCAGTTGCTCGAAATCGAACTCGGCGCGATCGTAGGTCTCTTGGTACAGCCGCATCACGTCGTTGCGGATGTCGGCGATGTCGCGGCGCCATTCGATCTGCAGCGCCGCGGCTTTTTTCAGCTTGCGCCGCATGTCCTTGCGCGTGCCGGCGCTGAGCGAGGCGAGATACGCGTCGATATCCGCAAACCGTACGTCGAGCCAGGCCGTCGGCAGTCCGGGCTGGCGCCGCAAGCCGCGTGCGTGCGCAGCGTCGGACCAGAGCGCGTCCTGCGCCGCGCTCGCGTCCTTGATCGCGATCATCTGCACGCGCTCGGCCGCGGCATGGCGCTCGACGGCGTCGAGGATCGCAGAGAGCAGTGCGCGCTTTTCCTGCGGCGTGGCGTCGGGCGCGAAGCCGAGATGGCAGATTTCGGACACCGGCGAGCCGAGCGACAGCATGCGCTGCGAAAGCAAGCGCGGGAACACGCGCTTGATTGCCTCGGCCACGCGTTTCAGCGCGCCGCTCAGCGTGGTATCGAGGCGGTAGTCGACCGCGAAGCCCGGCACCGCGGCGCGCAGCCTGCCGTCGACGCGCACGCCGAAGTACACGAAGGTGAAACCGGCCAGCTGCGCGTGCTCGGTGGCACGGTAGTAGTCCCAGTCCTCGAGTTCGGCGGGGAACAGCGCATTCCATTCGTCGCGGCCGAACGCGTCGATCGAATTCGCGACGTCGGCGTGCATCAGTCCGTGGCGACAGCGACCTGCTGCGACTCGACGGGCGCCGGCATGTGCACGAAGCGGGTGGCGGCGATGTGGTTGAAAAAGCGCGTGCTGCGCTCGATGACCTTGTCGCGTTCCTGGTCGACCGTGATCATGTGGTAGCTGTTTTCGAGCAGCACCGTCTCGACCGGGCCGCGTACGCCGCGCACGATCATGCGCACGTTTTTCAGGCTGGCGACGTCGTCGTCCACCGCGTGCACGACCAGCGCCGGCGTGTGGATGCTGCGCAGCTGCTGGCGCACGCGGAACGAAAGCCGGTAGAACTCGGCCAGCGACGGCCACGGGTTGCCCAGCAGGCCGGCGGAGGCGCTGTCGCCGGACAGCATGCTGTTCGCGATGCGCTGGCGGATGCGCTCGTCCTTGATGCCGTACGGGAAACACTCGTGGAAACGGCGGCTGTGGCCGAGACCGAGGCCGACGACCAGCGGCAGCATGAACGACAGTTTGCCGATCAGCGGGATGGTCCAGCCGTCGTACACGAACGTGGTGCCGTACAGGCCCAGGCCGTCGACTTCGTCCGGACGGTCCGCGGCGAGTTTCAGCGCGAGCAGGGAGCCCATCGACAGGCCGGCGACGAACATGTGGTCGACGTCCTTGCGCAGGCGGTCGGCGGCTTCCCACACGCTGCGGTACCAGTCGCGCCAGCCGGTTTTGAGCAGGTCCGCTTCATCGCCGCAATGTCCGGCGAGCTGCATGCCGTAGACCGTGAATCCGTTGCGATTCAAGCCCTTGCCGACGAGGCGCATTTCCGTCGGGGTGCCGGTCAGGCCGTGGATCAGCAAAACGCCGGAACGGCCTCCGGGCAGGTAGAAGTCGGTGGGCTTGATCATCGGGCAGCCTTGATGCGTATGACAAAACGGGTATGTTGTATTTTGCGCGATCGTTCTTTACGGTTTTCTAAAAAAACGGCCTTACACGGACTCGGCCGGCTCACGGCCAGCACACCAAGGCCACGCCGCCGGCGACCGCGGCCGTCGCGATCCAGCGCCGCGGCGACACGCGCTCGTGCAGCACGGCCCGGCTGGCCACCACGACGCCGCAATACGACAGCGCCATGAACGGGAACGCCACGCTCAGCGGCGCGAGTGTCAGCGCGGCGAACCAGACCACGAACTCGATCACGTACACGCCGACGCCCGCTGCGATGCAGCGCGAGGCGATCAGATCCGCGATCAGGCCGCGCACGCCGCCGCGGTGCGCGGCGCCGCTGTCGTCGTGCCCGACGCCGAGCTTGAAACACACCTGCCCGACCACGTCGCACAGCACCGTGGCGAACAGCAGCAGGTACATCAGCATGGCGGGCTGGGCATCGGGTTGTCGCCGACCGCCGCGGCGATCGCGCCGAGCAACGTCCGGTTCGTGACCTCGTTCACGGCGAGCAGCGCGGGATCGTTCCCGACCGTGCGCTGCGGCTGATCCATTCGCGCTTCCCAGCGCTTGAACCAGTTGCGATGCTGCGGCGGCGAATACTCGCCGCAGATATCCGCCCCCAGCACGCGTTTGTGCGCGCCGAGTGAGCGGATCAGCGCGACAGCCGCTGCGAGCGGCATCTGCCCCTGGTCCCAGTTCGTCACGGCGTCGGATTCGTCCAGCACGTCTTTGTCGATGCTGAACCAGATTGCCGGCGTCGGGATGGCCGGAATTATAGCATCGAGCGCCGCCTCGATACCCGTATCAGCCAGGTTGCGCCACTGCAGCGCCCCGCCGGCGTAGCGGTGGCCCAGGCCGTCCGGCAGCGCCCGCCAGACCTTCGACGGCGCATGCCGCCAGGGCATCAGCACCAGTTTTCCGCTCGCCAGCGCCGGCAGGTTGCCGCCTTTGCGGTCCGGCCGTACCAGATCGTCGCTGCACGGCCCGAGCGTGAATATGCGCGCCAGCTGCGGCAGTTCCAGCGCGCGGTTGACCCACGAACCGCAATGCCAGCGCGGCGCCAGGCGCACCCAGTCCGGGTGGTTGTCGAGGTGGATCAGGGTGAACGGCTCGCGGATGCGCTCGTGCAGCAGCGTGGCCAGGTGATGGAAATCGCCGGAGCCGATCAGGGTGACGCTCGGACCCTCGATCGCCGCCGCGGCCAACCGGGCGCGCGCCTGGCGGATGGTTGCGTCGCGGCTCCACAGGCGCAGGCGCGGCGCCAGGTCGGTCAGCGGCACGTGCCGCACCGACTCCCACGGCGCGACGTCGCGCAGCGAGGATTGGGCGCTCAGCGAACCATCCAGTTCGAGGATCTGGAGATGCATCGGGGATCGGCGGAAAGAATTTGAGGAGCGGCATGATAACGCGGCTCCCCGGTTCCCCCTCCTCCAACGGCTCTTCGTTGGGAGAAAGCGTTGGGGTGAGGGATGCGAGCATCAAGCTCGCCGCTTCTCCCGCTTGCGCTGCGATGGGGAGAGGGAGATTGATCCTCGCGCGTTCCTCGACCGCTTTACTCGATCGACGCGGATCAACTGCAACCCTTTTTCGCCCGGCAGCGTCTGACCATCATCCGTGCCTCAGCCCCCGGTCCGCATGAACGCGAGTTTGCAGGTTCTCAACCTTCGTTCACTCGCATCGTCCGGCCTGACGGCGAATCTCCGGTTGCGCGTGGGCGAGCACGTGGTCGACCTCGGTGCGCTGCGCGTGGTGACCAACCCCGCCGCACCGCGACTGACCAGCCGCGCGGCGGCCGTGCTGGTCGAACTGGCGGCGCACGCCGGCGATACCGTTTCGCGCGAGGCGCTGCTCGACCGCGTCTGGAAAGACCGCGTCACGACGCCCGACGTGCTGACGCAGGCGATCAAGGAATTGCGCCGCGCGTTCGTCGACGACGCCAAACCGTCGCGCTACATCGAGACCGTGCCGAAAGTCGGCTATCGGCTGCTCGTTGCGGTGAGCGAGATCGAACCGTCGCTGCCGCCGCTGCCGGACGGCGTGCTACGGCCGGCCAACGACGAGCCGTTGCCCGGATCCGCGCCGCGTGTCGCGACCCTGGCCGCAGTGCCGGACGCGGAAATCGCGGCGACGCCGGTGTTGCGCGTCGCCGCGCCGCCGCCGGCTGCAGCGCCGGAGGTTGTCGCGCCGCTTCGCGTCCCGGAGACGGCGCCGGCCTTGCCAGATCGCGCCGCGCGGCGCGTGCTTTGGCTTGCAGCGGCGGCGGCGCTGATCGCGCTCGCGGCCGCGGCGCTGCTGCTGTGGCGCGCGGTCGCGCCGGCGCCGGCCGCGCCGTGGCGCGCACTCGAGCCGCGTGCGCTCACCTCCGATCCCGGGCCCGAGCGTCGCCCGCGCGTCTCGCCGGACGGCACGCGCGTGGTGTACTCGCAGTTCGACGCCGACTCCGGCTTCGAGCGCCTGGTGGTGCGCGGCGTGGCGCCGAGCCAGACGATTCACCTCACGCAGCGCGCGATCGGTCACGAGGAAATGCCGGTCTGGTCGCCCGACGGCACACGCATCGCGTTCGAACGCCTGGACAAGAACGAGCAATGCACGCTGTATGTCGTGCCGAGTCTGGGCGGTGCGGAAGACGAAGTCGGACCGTGCGGGGATTTCCGCGTCAACTATTTCGACTGGTCGATCGACGGCCGCAGCCTGATCGTCTCGGACCAGCTCGCCGCGGAAAACGCGGGCGGGCTGCCGCTCGCGCTGCTCGACCTCGCGAGCGGCAAGCGCGAGCGGCTCGCGTACGAGCGCCAGCCGGCGGATGAAGACCTCGAGCCGCATTTCTCGCCCGACGGGCACTGGATCGCGTTCCGCCGCGGGCTGTCGCCGCACAGCGACCTGTTCCTGATGCCGGCGTCGGGCGGTCACGTGCGCCAGCTCACGCACCTCGATGCGCGCATCGCCGGTCATGCCTGGACCGCCGACGGCACGGCCCTGGTGTTTTCCGGCAACCAGGATGGCGCGTTCGCGTTGTACGTGCTCGATCTGGCCAGCGGCAGCGTGACGCCGCTCGGCGTCACGCCGGCGACGTTCCCGAGCGCGGCCTCGAACGGCCGCGTGGTGTACGAGATCCAGCGCACCAAGACAGCACTCGCGAGCGCGCCGCTGTCCGCGCCGGACGAAGTGGCCAGCGCGCCCGCGCCGCTGCACGCGCTGGCGCGTTCGACCGGCAGCGACATCGCGCCGGCGCTGTCGCCGGACGGACGCAGCGTGGCGTTCGTGTCGGATCGCAACGGCTCGCAGCAGCTCTGGCTGTACGCGCTCGACGAAGCGGCCGAGCCCGTGCTGCTGAGCGATTACCGCAACGCGGTGATCGCGCGAACGGAGTGGTCCGCGGACGG
>Ga0068856_100004958_pt1 | contig 13178 bp, 16 predicted proteins | sample KBSCornC62_FD_66595 | JGI IMG/M metagenome (GOLD analysis project Ga0068856, IMG submission 66595) | Corn rhizosphere microbial communities from Kellogg Biological Station, Michigan, USA - KBS Corn C6-2 | ecosystem: Host-associated > Plants > Roots > Rhizosphere > Soil ...
AGGTCAGCGTTGCGAGAAGCGTCGGAAAGGCTTCTGGCGTCTGGGGGCGGAGTTCTTCGAACAACTGAACTCTTCATCTCTACGCCAAAACACCCAACTTCAACAATTACCTACACACCTACACACCTGCCCAAGAGAGCAAGTTTCGGATTTTCCCGCGCATTTCGGGAAGCTACTTTTGTAGTGTAAATTTAAAAGACATGAACGAACAGGAGCATATTAACTATAACCGCATCGCGGAGGCTATCGAGTATCTACAGAATAATTTTAAGGAACAACCGTCGCTGGAAGACATCGCCGAAAAAGTTCATTTGAGTCCGTTTCACTTTCAGCGCATTTTTACGGAGTGGGCAGGAACAACACCCAAAAAGTTTCTCCAGTACATCAGCGTCGAATACGCCAAGCAGTTACTACAAAATCCAAACACTACGCTCTTTGATGCGACACATCAAACAGGGTTGTCTGGCACGAGCCGCCTGCACGACCTGTTTATTAATATCGAGGGCATGACCCCGGCGGAATACAAGAATGGCGGACGGAATCTTTCTATTAACTACAGCTTCGCGGAGAGCCCATTCGGTAATTTGATTGTAGCATCGACATCGAAAGGAATTTGTTACATGGGCTTTCACGATGATGAGGCAACGGCATATTCCGAAATGACGGTACGTTTTCCGAACGCCACGTTTGCGCGCAAGCTGGATATGTTGCAACAGAATGCGTTGTTCATTTTTCAGCACGATTGGAGTAAACTTCACACCATCAAACTTCATTTAAAGGGAACCGATTTTCAGTTGAAAGTATGGGAAGCGTTGTTGAGGATTCCGATGGGTAAATTGTCGACCTATGGTGCGATTGCAAAAGCTGTCGGAAACTCCGCTGCATCCCGCGCGGTTGGTACAGCCATCGGAAGTAACCCGGTTGCGTTCCTCATACCCTGTCACCGCGTAATCCAGTCGACTGGGTTATTCGGCGGGTACATGTGGGGGCCAGTGCGCAAAACAGCTATCATCGGGTGGGAAGCCGCGAAGACAAATCCGGGATTGTAATGGCTCACTCCATCGAATCGCAAATAGAGGCTATCGACTGGAACAGCGTCTCGCAAGGTCTCCACGAAAAAGGTTACGCTATCATCAAGCGGTTGCTTACGTCCGAGCAGTGTGACGCGTTGATCCAACAATACGATCAACCGGAATTATATCGGAAGACGATCACAATGGAGCGCTACCGCTTTGGCGTGGGTGAGTATAAATACTTTTGCTATCCGTTGCCGTCGATCCTTCAAGCGATCCGTGTGCATATTTATTCTGGGCTTGTGCCTGTGGCCAACGCGTGGATGAAGGCCCTTCAAATCGATCAACAATACCCGACAACACACGAAGAGCTGCTGGCAATATGTCGTACATGCGGCCAGCATCAGCCAACCGTTTTGATATTGAAATATGGCGCAGGCGGGCATAATACCCTTCACCAGGATTTGTACGGCGATGTATACTTTCCGTTGCAAGCCGTCCTTTTCCTTAACGAACCGGGCGAAGATTATGATGGCGGAGAATTTGTGATGACACAACAAACGCCGCGGGCACAATCGAAGGCCATCGTATTACAGCCGAAGCGTGGTGATGTGCTTGTCTTTACGACAAACTTCCGGCCGGTAAAAGGATCAATAGGATACTACCGTGCGAATATGAAGCACGGCGTCAGCAATGTACACACAGGCGAACGGCATACGCTGGGGATTATTTTTCACGATGCCGCGAGTTGATCGCAGACACGTCAATGAACTTCTGAAAAAGTATCACCCTGACGAATGTCGCCCGTTTCAAATCCTTTTTTGAACCAATACATGCGTTGTTGCGAGGTACCATGTGTGAAGGCATCCGGTACGACATAGCCTTGTGATTCTTTTTGAAGACGATCGTCACCAATGGCGTTCGCGGCATGAAGTGCTTCTTCAATGTCGCCTTCTTCGAGGATGGCTTCTCCTGACTTTGTGGTACGTGTTTTCATGTGATTGGCCCATACACCGGCTAGAAAATCCGCCTGCAATTCCAGCTTAACGGACAGGCGATTCATTTCGTTTTCGTTCAGGCTGCCGCGTTGTGCGTCGACTTTGTCGGTGATACCCAATAAATGCTGCACGTGGTGTCCGACTTCGTGAGCGATTACATACGCCATCGCAAAATCACCGTCGACGCCGAAACGATCGCGAAGCTCGTCGTAGAAACTCAAATCGATATATACCTTCGAATCTTGTGGACAATAAAACGGTCCGCTGGCGGCGCTGGCAAAACCACAACCCGAACTGATGCTTTGCCGGAACACATCGAGCTTTGGTTCGACATATGTTTTACCATCCTCCTCAAAAATATCAGTCCATACATCTTCCGTGTCCCCCAGCACGACACTGACGAATTGCATCTCCTTCTCTTCCTCCGGTGATGAGCTTACCTGCTCGGACGTTGCCTGGTTCTGGACATCGGACGTATTAATATAGTCTAACGGATTTTTTCCGAGGAGAAGGCTGATCACCAATATGACAATTCCGCCGACACCGCCAATAGCGATTTTCCCGCCACCGCTCATGCCGCGGCGGTCTTCAACATTTCCACTTTCACGTTCGCCTGACCAGCGCATAAATTGATTGGGTTAGAACTGCTGGTAAAGATCAGACTTTTTTCGATGTAAACGTAACAACAACGCCTGCCACCAGGATGATGCCCCCTACAATTGGCGACCAGTTTACGGGATGTTTTTCATCTTTATTTATTTCAACAGGGCCAATATCCACGACTTTCTTTTTGGTGATGATATTGAAACCGGTGAAGATCATCATGAGCGCACCGATTACGATTAATATGATTCCTATGTTTTTCATAAAATTGGAATTTAGTTACTATATAATGTTGTGAATTTTTTTCTACAGTGCCTTCTGTTAAATCATTATGATGATCGCTTCAACAACACTTTTCCCGCAAGCCATGCGACAAACCCTTGTTTTGATCACAGCCCCGGAAGTTGCAAATGCAATGCCCGTACCAGCATTTGATTTTTAAATTCAAACTTTACTGTCCGGAAACATTAAAGACTTTAATGACACAGGCTGCCTGCATTTGTATTTCAATCTTCACTTATCTGAGTTTCGCGCGAAAGAAAAAGCGATTTTCAATACCGCATTGTACGCGCGATCGTGGCCATTGAAGCAGTTGGAAATGTTCTGCTGGAACATTTCCAACTGCTTCAATAGTGAAATTGCATGAAATGCCAACGGCGTTTTATGTTTACCAATGCTACTGGAGAATGAATAGCTCGGCTCGCCGGTTATACGCGCGATGCTGTTCGGTGTCTTCTGGAAAGACCCGATCCGCTGCTCCGAGGCCCTCGGTTTGAATTCTGTGATTGGCAATTCCCCGGTTTACCAGCAGCGTTTCAACCAGGCGTGCACGTTCACGCGATAACTTCATATTTTTTCGCGCGCTTCCCTCCGAACTGGTGTGGCCTTTTATAATAATGCTCAGGTTCGGGTTTGCGATCAAAATCTTCGTGACTCGATCGATCGTCGTTGCAGCGCTGTCGATCATCTTTGAGGTGGCGTGATGGAAGTAAATAACGGCGAACGATTTTTCTGCGTGAATTCGTTTGAGGGGAATTTGATATAAACCGGCATCGGATTCTGAGGGCGTTATGATTTCAGTCTTTGCAAAAAAGCCATCTGCTGAAGCCTTTACTTCGAGAGGCGGAAGAGATTCGTTTGCTTTCTTCAGGTAATACACTCCATGTGCAAACAGGATTTTCTTTTTCGTTTGCGCATCGCGCACAGAGATGCTTCCCGTGATACGATGGTGTGAGGCGTCATCGACAATCTCAAATTTGACAATCTTCGTGTGCTGAAATTTTTTCTTATCCGGCAGGCTGCTCAGAAAAATGATCGAAAGGCCGGCGCTGATGGAAGTCACATTTCCTTTTAACGAGCCACCATAGTCATAGGCAAAATCATTTTTAAGAAAGCCGATATCGGGTTGAGTCAGTGTAGCGTGGTACCGAAGATTCAATCCAAAACCCACCCGCCGATCGGTGTCTTCTGCCGGTGGATATAGATTGTATTGTAAAAATCCTGAGAACGAGGGTGTAAAGTAGCTTCGCTTGTCAGTCTTACCAGCCTCCTTGTACACAAACGATTCAGTCTCGGCATGGAGACTGAGCTGATACGCAAGCTTAGGGAAATGGTGATCTTTGCCGAATGTCTTATTAAACAAAAAACCCATATAGCCAATCCCCAAACCGATCGTTGAGAAGTTGATGCTTTGCACTACGCTCGTCCGTTCGGATGAAATGGATGACTGCCCGAAAAAGATGGGAATGGTCCACAGGTTTTGCCGCCCATTGTAACTGAAGCCTGCCAACAGCGTGCCGGTGATGCCGGGCGTAGCAATTAATTTGCGATCTGCGCTGGTATTCGGAAGGGCAGCATTGTAGCTATCGGTAAAACGGACGACAGCGTTGTTGCCAGGCATCGAAAATACATTTCCGTTCACATGGAAGTATTTCAGTTTCACGTTCTGACCATACAACACGAAACTCAGCATTAGGAGTAACGATGCAAGAAAGCAAGGCAAACGGAAGTTTTTCAACACGTCAGTCTGAAAGTAAGAGATGCGAATATACTTTTATCCGTTCAAACGCGTGTATTTTTTGGGAGTTGCTTTGACCTATTAAGGAGTGATTAAAATTATCAGAACGATGGCTTAATATCAATCAGGGGAGTCTGATCGAGTGCCTCAAGATTAGAAACTTTAATTTTGTTTTTTGAGATGCGAACAATGGTTGTCTTGTGCAGCCCGATTGGATTTGGCCGGTCCGGCGACCTCGTGGAAAAAACACCAACAGGGTTCATAGCATCATTCCGCCGGGTAACGCATTTGATCACGGAGCGATCGGCTTCATGAAGCCAGGTCAATAAAACGATCTCAGACCCTGCCTTCAAATCTTTAATGCCATCAATGTAATCGTCAAAAATTTCAATATCAGCTTCGGGGGCATCTTCCGCTTCTTGCAGCGGACAGTCTTCGAGTGTTTTTAAAGAAGAACGTATTAACCCGATAAAGCGAATTGTGTCTTTCATTCTGCCTGATGTTTGTTATGGCTTTTTTTACTCTTCTCAAGATTCATTTTTATTCTAAACTTTACAATTTTCTTTACAAGATCCAACGGAAGTGGTTCATCGATGGGAAATTGAATTGCCCCCTTTGAATGTTTATAGTTCGAAATTTCATCTTTAAAAGCCGCGATCCCCGCGCCGGTGGGATAAAATCCGATGTGACTTCTGTGCGCCGCATAATAGACCAACACGCCATTTAACGAAAACGCGGGCATGTTGTAGCTGATCGCCTCTTCTGCATCCGGCGCCGTTTCTTTAATGGCTTTGTGAAGCTTCCTTAGAATTTTTTGTGTAGTCTCCGGAAAACTTTCTATGTATTGGCGTATGGTTTTAAATTTAATGCTATCGGCTTTCATAATTTTTTTGATTAGCGAATCAAACATACACCGATCGGAGAAAATATTGCGCGTGTAAACGCGACAAAGAGGTGGGTGATTTGCGACTTGGTGATCTGGGCTCTTCATCCATTTGCATGGGATATATGTAGCTCCCTTTTCACTAAGAGGCATACGACCCGTATGAGTAGATTACGCTGTCAAAACAAGGATCATATCTGTGGACAGTTACAATTCCTTTTTTTCCATCTTCTTTACAGCATAATCGCACGCACGCGCCGTCAGGGCCATGTAGGTAAGGGAAGGATTTTGACAGGCGGTCGAAGCCATACAGGAGCCATCCGTTACAAATAAATTATCGATGTCATGTGCCTGATTCCACTTATTCAGTACAGAAGTTTTTGGATCGTTCCCCATGCGCGCAGTTCCCATTTCGTGGATGACACTTCCGGGAGGAGCGTCGTAGTCAAAAGACGTAACCCAGTCGAGCTTTGCTGCTTCTAGCATTTCGATTGCCGACTGCTTCATGTCTTCCCGCATCTTTCGCTCATTCTCGCCGTAGGCCATTGAGATGTTCAGCAATGGCAGTCCCCATTTATCTTTTTTTACAGGGTCGAGTGAAACTTTGTTGTCGTAAACAGGCAACGTCTCGCCATAGGCTTCAAAGTATACGAACCAGTCGCCGGGTTTTGTGAGCTCTTCTTTCCATTCGGCACCAACGCCTGCCTGATTTAAGCCGCGTGTCCAATCGCCTCTGCTGGTATAGTTTTCAAAGCCGAAGCCGCGCAGGTAATTTTTATCATTCTTGTGAAGATTCACAAATCGCGGGATGTAGACACTCGCAGGCCGCTCGCCGATGTAGTACGAGTTCTTGAAACCGGAATAGCCAGCCATGGCGCCGATACCTGCATGGTGGTCCATAAGATAGTGCCCCAGTGCGCCACTTGAGTTGGCAAGCCCTTCAGGAAAGTCTTCAGTTTTTGATTGCAGTAATATCTGGGTGCTTCCGAGTGTCGAAGCATTCAGGAAAACGATACGGGCAAAATATTGTGTCGTTTCTTTTGTCTCCGAGTCGATAATGTTAACGCCTGCTATCTTTCGTTTGTCGCGATCATAGATGAGTGATGCCACGATAGAGAAAGGGCGAAGTGTAAGATTACCGGTCTTAGCGGCGTCTGGTATCGCGCCGGAATTACTGGAATAAGGCGCCCCAAAAATACATCCACGGTGACAAAGATTTCTTCCGTGGCAGCGTTGCCGGCCGTTATGATCTTCCGTTAGAATGGCCATCCGGCCGATGATCAGGTCACGCTCTGGAAATTGTTCCTTGATACGTTTCTGCAAATGCTTGTCCATGATATTCATGTCGAACGGCGGCAGGTACTCGCCATCCGGAACTTGCGGAAGGCCATCACGGTTTCCGCTTATGCCTACGTATTTTTCGATATGACTATACCATGGCGCAATGTCGTTATATCGAATCGGCCAATCGGTGCCGATACCTTCGAGTTTGTTGGATTCAAAATCCCGCTCATGCCAGCGATAGCAATGTTTTGACCATAACAGGGAACGTCCTCCGACCTGGTAGCCTCTGAACCACTGAAATGGTTTTTCCTGCACGTAGGGATGGTCAGAATCTTTCACCAGAAAATCTTTGCTGTCTTGAGCAAATAGGTAAAGTTTTTTTTGAACGTCATAATCGTGAAGCTGTTCAGGCGGTACGATGTTTCGATAGGGCAGGTCCCACGGGTCGGTTGTAGCGTATTTGTAGTCTTTCAAGTGTTCTACCATGCGGCCGCGTTCGAGCAACAAAACTTTGAGTCCTTTTTCGGTAAGTTCTTTTGCTGCGATTCCGCCGGTGATGCCGGAGCCAATAACAATTGCATCGAACGTATTTTGTTCTTTTCCTTTTCCGGTGATGTTAATGTCTGTCATATCAGAGAGAGATTCGTAGTGCTGTGACGCTATGGGCGAGTGTGTTTTCAGTTGCCGGTACTTCACCGATAAACTTGTCAGGGATTTTCTGGTAATCGCCGGCGCGGGTGGTGCCTTCCTGGCTCGTAAAGAATCCAATTAGCGTACACTGCTTTACAATTTTAAACCACGCGAATTCTTCTTTGCCATCGTACGCCTCGCGATCGATCATTGTCACGAATTTGATTTTATCGTCTTGATCCTTCCACTGAAACGTGAAAACTTTTAGGCCGTCGCGGATAAGCTTTCGTTGATCATCATTCAGGCATGCCGTGAACACGTCATCCAGAAAGTTGTGAACGCCAACAGCGGATGCCGATGCGGATTTTGTTGCAGGAAGAATAATATCAACGGTCGCTTTTATCACGTCCTGTTCATCATCATGGAAGAAGGTGAGTTTTTTTTCGTTTGCTGTTCCGTTTTTGCAGCTAGCGAGAAATCCCGATAATACTGCCGGGAACATGGCATGCAAAGACACCATGCCGAGTGTTTTGATAATGTCGCGCCGGGTCATTATAGTTTAAGGTTTAAAGTTCAAGGTTTAAAGTTACGTTTGCGTCTCAATTCTCAGACCATTCTGCTTTTCGCTTTCTTCTTTCGGCCTTTTGCTTTCTTCTTCATCTCCCGTAATTGTCGTATTCTTCTTCGTAGTAATTTTCGTAGCGATAGATCAAGTCAATATTTTGCACTTCGGTATCGGTAAGTTTTTCGCGAATGTCAACGCCAAGAGGCATGTACCATTGCACCGTATCAAAATAGCGACGCATATTAAGGTCCTTGAACGAATAGCCGTGGCGGGCATAAATTTCATTTCGCATTATCTCTAATTCTTCCTTTGTCAAATTGGAAACATCTTGTTCTTCGAGTAGACGCGTAGACGATTCGGGATAGATACCGGCCTCCGGATCGTACTGATAGGAAACTTTTTTCAAATCAAATTCTTTTGACGGAACAACACCTTTCTTAAAAGGACTCCAGACTCCTGTCATTTTCTCTTGCGTTGTCTCGATCTTAAATTGAAAATGCCCATCATATTTGTCCGTACCCGGTTCATTCATGTCGAACGTATAAATAGAATCGCCGATATGCGCTACCGTGCCCGCGATTGGCCGATAGTTGCCGGCACAAACGGTGAAGCCAAGTGCTTTTTTGTTTTGAACTTCTGCGATGGCAATGTTTATTTATTTTTGCCGAACATGCCTACCCAGTATCCAACAACCGGGTTGTCTTTAGTTGCAATGAGTTTTGCGACGGCTTCTTCAAGTTGAGCTTGTTCGGTTGATTTAGGCGGGCCGATTTTGCGGGCATCTACGTTTACCATTTTGAACTCCGGCTTGGCGTTGATGCTGTCGGCTGCTATAGTTTCTGCTTCCTTGTTTCTTTTTTCTGCGCAGGAAAACAATAGAACTGAAAGCGCAATACAAACGTGTACTTTCATTGAATTGATTATTTTAGTGGCTGGTTTTCGATATGATTACGAAAAGACGACTGTGGACATTTGTTCGATTTAGTACGTTGCTCTTCTTTACGTACCTCATGTTAAATATAACTGTTCCGTACATATCCTTAAAGTCAACGCAATCCTTTTTACAAATAAAGCAATGGATTATCGACAACGATATCTGGCGGATCGCTTTTTTTATACACGTATTCTCCAGTATATTTTTATTGTTCGCCGGTTTTACACAATTCAGAATGCCGGCGAATCCAGTTCGCATTCAACTTCATCGGTCTGTCGGAAAATCATACGTCTTTATAATTTTATTCCTCTCCGGGCCAACGGGGTTCATCATGGCGATTTATGCGAATGGGGGAATTCCATCACAGATCGCATTTGGAACATTAGACTTGTTGTGGCTGTATACTACTGCAAAGGCCTGGACGAGCATACGCGGTCATGATCTGAGGGCGCACAAAAATTATATGCTTCGCAGCTACGCGCTAACGCTCTCCGCCGTCACCCTACGTGCCTGGAAATTTATGATTGTGATTGTTCTGCATCCACATCCGATGGATGCGTATCGGGTCGTAGCATGGCTTGGCTGGGTGCCGAACATTTTACTAGCAGAGTTTCTCATTTATAAAGGGCTCTATCCCGACGAAAGACGACCAGTCATAAACAAGTCAGGTGCCTATACCATAAAAATATCCGACGACGATTAACCACTCACGACTCGCGACTCAAATCTCACGACTAATTAAAGATTGATTCTAAATTAGTATCATACTAAAAAATTCACGCGGCTTCGTTTTGAAGTGCGATCATAACGTTTTTACATTTGTGACATGCAAATAGGAATAGCATCTTATCGATTCAATTATAAACCGGCGCAAGGTAGCCTGTTTATGCCGCGGTTTTTCAGATGATCAATTCATGATCATATTCTGAAAACCCGGCCCGTCCGGGTTTTTTTGTTTTAGGACTCGATGATAAAAACAAAAAACGGTCGAAGATCGTATGGCATTGCCATGCTTTCCCGAACGATAAAAAAATGAAGTGTGAACGTAATGCCTTCTTAGGAAGGAAAGTATATGAAACGAAAAATGTTAAGCGGAAAAGATCTCATTAAACTTGGGTATCCTGAAGGTCGTGCCGTTGGCGCAGCGATCAATACCGTCTTAAAACACTTTCGCAGAAGTGGAAAAGAAGAGATCTATGCCATGCTGCAAGCTGTGCTGGCGGCGCCGCAAGATTTTATAAATGACTCCGTCTGGAATACTGTGGCCCTTGAGTTGGCGCCGAAGGAACGCAAAACATTGGTGCAGGATCTGAATAGAAATCGCATTGATTACAGCGTGTACGGTGGAGAAGCGATTGAAGCCGGGGCCCGCCACCAGATGGAGATCGCGATGAAACTTCCAATCACGGTTGGTGGTGCGCTGATGCCTGATGCGCATCAGGGTTACGGACTTCCGATCGGTGGCGTGTTGGCGGCGCGAAACGCGGTAATTCCCTACGGGGTTGGTGTCGATATCGGATGTCGTATGTGTTTGACGGCGTATCCGCTCGACGAGAAATTTCTCGAGCGTCACCGCGAAAATCTGAAAAAGATTTTAGTCGACAACACGTGTTTTGGACGCGAAACATTTAAGCGTCCGAAGGAACACGACGTTTTGGATAGCAAGCTCTTTCGGGAAATCACCATACTTAAACCGTTGCAAGGGAGAGCGGCTGCTCAAATCGGATCGTCGGGAAGCGGGAACCATTTTGTTGAATTTGGTTTGATGGACGTGGGCGAAACAAATGAGTGGAAACTAGCAGCGGGCAAGTACCTCGCGGTATTGTCACACTCGGGTTCACGCGGCCTGGGCGCTCAGATTGCGCGGCATTATACGAAAGTAGCAAAGCAGCTTTGCCTGCTGCCCGGTGAGGCGTCGAACCTGGCATGGCTTGATCTGGACACAGAAGCGGGACAAGAATATTGGCTTGCTATGAATCTTGCTGGTGACTATGCCTCGGCGAATCATCACCAAATTCATGATCGAATTGCCGATGCATTGGGTGAACGCGCACTGATGCGCATCGAGAACCATCACAACTTTGCATGGAAGGAAAAACTTTTCGACGGAACGGAGGTCATTGTTCACCGAAAAGGTGCTACACCTGCCGGAGAAGGAATGCTCGGAATCATACCAGGATCAATGACTGCGCCAGGGTTTATCGTGAAAGGAAAAGGCAGCGTGGCTTCATTAAATTCCGCCTCACATGGCGCGGGCCGGTTGATGTCGCGGAGTGCTGCAAAGCAAAGTATCACGAATAAAATGATACAGCAGGAACTGCAGAAAAACGGTGTGGAGTTAATCGGCGGTGGATTGGATGAAGCGCCGATGGCCTACAAGGATATTCGTGCGGTGATGAATTACCAGGATGAACTTGTGGAAGTGCTCGGAACATTTTTTCCGAAGATCGTGCGGATGTGTGGCGATGAAACACCCGCTGAGGATTAGTCTGGATCACGTTCAACCTTCAGGTTTGGACATGGTCCGGATCTGAAATAGTAAACTTGATGAAAATGACAAAACTTATCTGGATGGAAAAATATCTGAACGACGCGGAACAATTGTTCTACGACAATCAGGTGGAGGCGGGCTTGGCAATGTTGAATAGCCTGTTATATGAAGAGCCCGGCTACGGCGGACTGCATAATCACCTCGGGTGGGCGTACCTGTATTACACACAGGACACGGTCAAAGCTGAATTGCACTTGAAAATGGCAATTCATTTCAATGCTTCTTTTGCCGCACCGTATCAACACCTTGGAACGTTGTATACGCGGTCAGGACAATACGACGATGCCATCGCGTACCTTGAAAAAGGACTGCAGGCAACTAAGCCAAACAAAGTGGCAATATTGCAGAACATCGCGCATGTCTACGAACTTCAGGGTGAATGGAGTGCTGCGATCAAGACTTACAAGAAAGCCATGATGGCTTCTGTTGCCGATCAGGAAGTTAATAACCTGAAAGCAGGGATTAAGCGTTGCCGTAGAAAATGGGTGACATTGTTCTTTTCGAAGACTTGAAACAATCACGCTATTGGACAGAACGCTCGATGTTTCCGATTTTCACGAACGGGCAGGAATGGAGAACAATGTTATCCGGTTCTTGCTCGTTTTTTTTTGACGAATGTTGGTGTTATCGTCATGGAAATTTACTCCGAAGAATCACTTTTTTTGAGCGGCCTTCAGCTGCTCTTTTAATTGTCTATACTCTTCATCACTGATAATGGCATTATTTCGAAGCCACCAATAGTTCTCAATCTGTCGCTCAAAAGAAAGATCAGGATCCACAGTGCCGTATTTCCAGCACAGGTATTTCTTCGATGCATCCTTTAATGCTGCCAGAAATTCTTCAGCTTGTTCTTTATTTCGGCGCGAGATACTCACAGCAATGTATCCACGTGTCGTATTGATCTGGGTGTAGTTTGTATAATTCGCCATGCGCCCAAGGATGATCGGTGTTACTGAAATGAAAATAATGATCACTGTTGTGGTTACAGATAGTAACGACATCAACGCGCTGCAAGTCACGATGGCGACAACCGAAAGAAGACAGCCATTTGAGAATACGCCGATGTCCCGGGTATTATGTTGCAAACTCACCTCATCCAATCGCACCGACCATTCACGTTTACCCGTAATTAGATTTTGTGTTGTAATTATAAGTTCCTTCTCTGTTAGCGTAAGAGTATTCCGTTCAAATAGCCGATGTTGTTCCAGTTTCATAAATCCATGTTACATCGAATTACGGAATAAAATCCACGTTTAAAAAATGTAAATAAAAAAGGGATGGCCTGAAGGTAACTGCTTTAGCGCAGGTACCTTCAGGCCATCCCTTTTTGTTTTTTTAGCGTGACGCGCTTCTTTCTTATAGATGTTTATACTTTCCCCCGCCGATCGAAATACCGGCGCGTATGCTCAAATAATTGTTATTGATGCTGCCATAACCGGATACAGTAGACTTTGGTATGAAATTGTAGTCGACTGTCAGGTTGAAGTGACCTGCATCAAGACCAACACGGGGATAAAATCCAAACAACGTTTCGCCGGCGATATTGCCGTTGAAATCGTTCCCTCCGGAATTTGCGCTTGAAGCAGTGTTAAACTTGCTCGCTGCGAGACTATAGGCTCCGGCACCTGCGCCAATAAAGGGGCGAACATTTTCCTTGCTAAAATAAAACTGTGCATTCAGCGTATATGAAAGGTTTGCTG
>Ga0068856_100004962_pt1 | contig 13174 bp, 5 predicted proteins | sample KBSCornC62_FD_66595 | JGI IMG/M metagenome (GOLD analysis project Ga0068856, IMG submission 66595) | Corn rhizosphere microbial communities from Kellogg Biological Station, Michigan, USA - KBS Corn C6-2 | ecosystem: Host-associated > Plants > Roots > Rhizosphere > Soil ...
GCGTTTGCTACTTTCGCCCTCACTCTTGACAACCTCATCTCGATCGATTTAGGCGCGTAGCTCAGGGGTAGAGCACTACCTTGACACGGTAGGGGTCTGGGGTTCAAATCCCCACGCGCCTACCAATCCTTTCAATAACTTACCACGACTCACCGCATTTTCCGTTACGCCAAATTACGCCATTTAAGAGTAGTGGATCGGTTCTCATCTTCAGCTTCAATCGCTCCCAACCAATAGCTGATTTGGCTGTCTATTCAGCAGTCTAATACCAGAAACTAGGCCTTCCTCCGAAAGCATCATCTCAGCGATTCGCAGTTGGGCGTGAGCGTCCGCGTCGAACGAAATATGCTGTGGCTGAACGCGTTTTTTGAGGCAGTCGAAGGTTTCAGATCCTTACTCTGCGTTCGTATTCTGCTGAGTTTGGCGAGAGGACACTCAGCCTCCAACGCCTCATCCAAAGTTAAACTATCCAAAAGAAAATATAAAACAGCAAAGGACCTTGCTTGCTGTCTGTGTCGAGAATATAGTCCGTCGCCGTCACCTTCATGCACGTAAGACTCACGCCGCGTAAGGCTCGCGTGACTGATTTTACAACCCGACATCTGAAGATCCTTTAGCTCAGTGATCTAGAGGTCCGTACGACTCTGTCGTGGCCCATTGAATAGCTCACGGTCGAGGAAGCATGGCGCTTCCTTAGGACATCGATGCACTTACCCGAGCATTCCGAAGCTCTCTTTCTGCGAGTTGCGCAGAAAGAACCATTTGGTTCCTGAAAGCTGTCAGTTTCGCAGGCTCTCTAAGTCTCAATGGGAGAATGACGAACAACTTGCACCACCGTTGCAGCGCTTGAGCCGCATCTCTTACTGGCTGCCGACGCCAGTAGCCTTTATAAGAGGATTGCACAATGGATAGCCCCCAAAGCGATCTAAACCACGGAGGTTGGAATCGTCTTTTTAGGGCCGTGATCCTCGGTAGTATTTTGCTGTTTCTCAGCGCACAGGTTGCATACTCACAAAACTGCCCGTCTGCTTCCAGTACTAATTTCTTTTTTGAGCCACAGTTTTATGGTGACACCATGACGGTGACGGTCGATCTTGCGCCTTGCGAGACGATGGAACTTCACGAAAACCATGACATGTTAGGGGATGGGGATCGAGGTACCCTAGTGAGTGTTACATATTTGAATAGCTCTGATGTGCCCATTTATTCTCAAAGTATCTTCGGGTTTTATAGCGCTACAAACAACATAGTTCCGGATGCTTCCTCTGAGCCTTTTCCCTGGGGCGGCACAAGATCGTCTCTGGTTCGACCCGCAAAGATCAAGCTTGCGAGTTGGTGCTGTTATGGACAGGGCAATCCTCCGATGGTTCCACGTTATAACTTCACTATCGTTCGTGCTCCGCGCGCCGGTTATAACGTGGGCGGCGACACCTTTTCCAACGCGCCACTGATTACTTCCTTTCCAACTACATATAGGGGAAGTGTTCGTGATGGCGGAGGTAATCCAGCCGATCCTGGTCAGTATTTTAAGGTTCACTTGAACGGTAATCAGACCATATACGCGACCGGCACAGTTACACAGAACACCCCTTATGGCACAAACTTCGTGTTAGATGTTTATGATTCGAATCAGCAGCTTGTGGTGAGCCATTGGCTATTTACCGGAACCTACGGCGTCGAGAACTACACTACGAACAACTTTACAAATCCTAATCCAACTCCAGCCGACTTCTACATTAGAGCGTGGAGCGCTAACTGGCCCACTCGGGATTTCTCATTGACGATCAATTCTCCGGCTCAGACCTGTGCATGCCCGGATATTCCTATAGTTCCGTAAAAAGGCTTTCGGATTCGTACCGATTGATTGAATTTAGGCCCTCCATGGGATTCAAAAAACAATATCGTGCAATTTCTTTATTGTTCCTCGCGTTATTCCTGCTCAATGCTTTCGTTGTCTCAAATCAATTGGCAAGCTCAGTCGGCAAAGAATCCACTTCGAGCAAAATCAGAAAAGAAAACAATAAACCGTCACGACGTCCCCACCAATCCGCCGAACCAGTCTCTACTCCCACGCCTGTCGTAACTCCAGGACCGGCGTCCACGCCCACGCCATCGCCGTTAAAACTAAAGACGGTGGGAAATGTTCAGGCGGATGCAGCTAAGCGTGGCAGGAATGTGAACACGCCAGATAGTGTCGGCGGCACATTGACTGGTCGTATGTTGGCCTCTCCACCGCCCGGCAATGTGAATTTGACGACTGAGGGAACTCTGGACTGGGCTCACTGGGGAAACGGCGGCACTCAAGTTTTCGATCATAGGAACGGCGTAACCCAGCAGATTAGCAATTACACAGTGCTTGGCACGAATCCAGTTCAGTCGTTGTCAGATAACCCTACGAGTTTTAGCTGGACCGATGGAACACCTAATCCAAGTGCTACTAATGTGACGACGGGTGTACATGTGAATGACCTTGGTAATGGATTTCAGTTCACCTTGCCGGCTGATACTAATGTCAAGACGTTGAGGATATACGTCGGAGTCTGGCGGGCGAGGGGAAGATTTGAAGCGAGCTTGAGTGACGGGAGTGCGTCGACTTTCATTGACACGTCGCTGACCAATGATTCAGCAACGAGCAACGGCGTTTATACAATTGGGTTCAGTGCAGCCTCTGCCGGGCAGACATTAACTATCAAATACACGGTCCAAGCTAATTATTATGCTCCTTCTGGAAATGTCACCCTCGAGTCGGCAACACTCACGAGCGGTCCGGACCCGGATCAATTCCCGTTCGTTGATATCTCCACTCCTTCAGATGAAGCGACGTTCAACGCAGGTGATACGGTGATTATCAGCGCCAACGCCTTCGATGCTGATGGAACTATCAATGCCCTCGAATTCTATTCTGAGGGGTTTTTGCTCGGGACCGGCACGCTGACTGGCAGCAATCAGTACAGCTTCACATGGCCCAGTGTGTTTGCCGGCGACTACGCTTTGACTGCTATAGCGACTGACAATCAGGGAGCAAAAACAACATCTGGCGTGGTGAATGTCACAGCTCTTCCAGCTTCTGGCGGGACGCTCACAGGCAGAATGTATTCACCGTCTCCGCCGAGTCCAGTAAATCTTTCAACTGAAGGTCAAGTAGATTGGGCCCATTGGGGTAATGGCGGATCCCAAGTCTATGACCATAAAGCGGGAGTGACTCCGCAGATTAGCAATGTCACTATTATCGGCACCTCGGCGGTTAACTGGCTGGCAGACAATCCGACGTCTTTCAGCTGGTCGGATGGCACTCCAAATACGACAGCTACGAACAACCAAACGGGAATAGTAGTTAGTAGCGCTGGCAGCGGTTTTGAGATCACTGTGCCTGCCGATACGAATGTGAAGACGGTCAAGCTATATACCGGATTCTGGTATTCGCGGGCCAGGCTCGAAGCCACATTGAGCGACGGTAGTGGCGCTACATTCGTCGATACCAACCTCGGTGGAAGCGGCGGTCCAACGAATGGAATATATTCCCTTAGCTATCGCGCAGCCTCGAGCGGACAACTGCTGAGGCTTAGATACACGATTCAAACTGATTACAACCCACCGAATGGAACCATCTCGTTAGAAGCGGTAACTCTGGCAAATGGATCAGACAGCAATCTTCCACCAACTATAAGCCTGACGAGCCCTGCAAACGGCACAGTGTTCAATGCGCTGGATAACATCAACATCACCGCATCAGCATCCGATCCCGACGGCAGTATCAGCAAGGTAGAGTTCTTTCAGGGAACAACTAAACTGGGTGAAAGGACTACAAATCCTTACAGCATCACATGGAGTAATGTAGCTGGTGGTACTTATTCGCTTTCTGCCGTAGCAACTGACAATCAGAATCTGACCTCCACCTCAACGTCCGTAACTATCCAGGTTAATGCTGCGCCTCTGGTTAATGCTGGCTACAACCAGTCAATTACGTTGCCGGCTTCAGCGTCACTATTTGGAACGGTCGTGGATGACGGATTGCCGAGTCCGCCCGGAGCGCTCACTTTGACCTGGAGCAAGACGAGCGGCCCCGGAGCTGTCTCGTTCGGCAACGCAAATTCAGCGATCACGACAGCCAGCTTCTCCTCTGAAGGAGCTTACGTCCTGCGCCTGACTGCCAGCGATGGCCAAAGATCATCATTTAGCGAGATTAGCATCGATGTTCACACTGCCGTGACTGTGAAATTAAATCCCACGGCTGACGCTTATGTACGTGACGGAAGCAGCGCAAACACAAACTTTGGCAGTGCGACCGCGATTCAAGTTCAGACTAGCAGCACCAGCAGTCAAAATCGCGACGCATATTTCAAGTTTGACCTCACTAATGTCGGAGACATTAACAACGCGAAACTTCGAGTGTACGCAGCGCTCTCCGCAGCAGACTCTGTTTCCACATCTGTCTACCCAGTTCCCAATACCTCGTGGTCTGAGAGCACCATTAACTGGAACAATCGGCCTGCGCTCGGCACTCCCATACTGAATAGCGTAAACGTAAACGGCACTTCATTCGCGTGGTATGAGCTCGATGTAACGAATTACATCTCCGGAGAAAAGAAAGCTGGCAGAAACGTTGTCACGTTGGCGCTTCACAATCAAGCAAACTCAACTTCAAACATAAATATTAACTCGAAAGAAGCGGCCTCAAACAAGCCTGAGCTGGCGATCGTCACACCGGAAACAGCTTTTGTCACCGGCAAGACCCTGGGCACTTTGCGAAACAATTTGAGCGCCTTTGTAGGAACGAAGATTACACTGGGGACCACGCCACTGACGGTTACATCTTTAGGACGCATTTATGTGGCCGGCAATACAGGCACACATACGGTGAAGCTAGTAAACGCCGGCACGGGCAATGATGTACCCGGTGGATCGGTTTCCATCAACATGGCTGCAGGCACAGCCTCCAATGGGTTCAAATACATTGCACTTGCGGCGCCTGTCACACTCGCAGCTAACACGGCTTATTACGTCGTGAGCCAGGAAACCAGTGGGGGAGATCAATGGTACGATTTCAACACCGTCCTAACCACCACAAATGTTGCGGTAGTTAATAATGCCATCCAACGTCCAAGCAATAGCTGGGTTGCGGCTGGCGGCGCTAACAATTCCTACGTCCCTGTTGACTTCAAGTATGCTTCGGCTCCACCCCAAGTTTCCGCCATCTATCACCTTCACAAGGAATCTTCAATAACGCCTGGTCTTTTCAAACTGATTCCTGATGGCCCTGATGCGGGTAGCTTTGCGATGCAAACATCCGATTTGAAAGGGCAAGCAACGGGAGAAAAGTTAATAAACGCCTTCGATACACAGACCCCGGCTCTCGCTCAGCCTGGTTATGTACCAGTGGGAGCTATAGCAACCTTTACCGTGTGGATGAAGAATACTGGAACGGTAGGCACAATGTTTCCTCGCGTGAAGCTCAATCTCAATGGACCCACTGGAACGAACCTGTGCACAGCAACTGGAGCATCGGCCCTTACGTCTACGCTATCGAAGTACACGGTTTCCTGTTCGACGACTACTGACATCATCACCAATGCTACAGACCGATATTATTTGTGGGTGGGTGTGAACCTGACGTCAGGCTCGAGTAGTAAGAGTTTTGCTGCCGAACTCGATATTGAAGGGACACTTAACGGCAACTATGACTCGCAAATCATCGCTCCGCTGCCAATCGTGCCGATCCTCTATGTTTTGATCCCAAGCCTGGGACCCTCTGGGTCAAGTGTGACTATTACCGGAACCAACCTTGGTTCAATGCAAGGCGCGAGTTCCGTTTCATTCAATGGAGTGACCGCCACCGTCTCGAGTTGGAGCGCGATGACTGTGGTCGCGATTGTGCCAACCTCCGCGACTTCCGGTCCCCTTGTAGCCAATGTAAATGGTGTCTCTAGTAACGGGCTAACTTTCACCGTGGGACCAGCTGATTCCGATAGTGACGGACTGCCGGATGTTTGGGAACTTCAGTATTTTGGCAATCTCACTCAAGGACCTAATGGTGACCCTGACGGCGACGGTGTTTCGAATCTTTTAGAGTATTTGCAGGGTCGCGATCCGACCAAGGGTACAATTCCAGATCCCAACGGTTCAGTGAATCTCAAACTTCATACTCCAGTTGATCCTTAAGAGGTTCGTCCACTGCTTGTTTAGGCTCAGGCGGCCAGATAGTAGCAGCAAGAGTAAGAACAGAATGACTCCTCAAACTCCAGGCGGTCCGTCAAATTCGGGAACGATGCCAACACAGGTTGGCCGGCGAGAATCTCTGCCAAGCCGCGCTGTGCGAAGCATATTCTTGCTCATAATTCTTTTAAGCGCGGCAGCAGTGACGCGAGCACAGGGAGATTCTTGTCCAGCCAACCCCAATGGCAAAGTGTGGCTTGGGCTAAGTGGAGGTATCTGTTCGTTTGGAAATTACCAAATATATTTTAACGGGACGCTGGTAGCCTCTGGGCCGGGAAACTGTACGCCTGATCATTACCATCAGATCGGGGAAATAATCCTGGAGCCGACTATTGAATACGGCAACACACTTGAGGTCACAGGTGCTTGTTCAACTCACTTGAACTTCTTTCACGTTCCCGAGGGCTATGCGCTGGAGATTAACGGTAAAGAAATCGCGACGATTGATAAGGGCGGCAACAATCTGGGTGATGGCGACGGCACCTGGAGTATTACGCTGCGCAAGGGATGGGGCAGTGATAATTCGGGGGAATCAGCAGGTCCGAAGCAAGGGAGCGTCTCCTGGGATGTAGGGCTCGGTAATCTCGGGGACGGTCGTTGGGCCGGGAGCATTGGTCTTAGGTCGGACAGCCTGAACGCGCTAATCTACACACCCAGTGAGCTTCTCTACTCACCGCCAGGATACACTTCCGAAGTCGACGTGGTGCGAAATCAGGACAGTAGTCTACGGCAAGTAAAAGCCCCGCAGGCGTTGGCTGACATCATCGTAGTAAATGCCAATCAGTACGAGTTACGTTTTTATAGAAATGCGGATGTTGGGCCAAAAGACCAGAATGGTTTGTACATTGTTTCTAACCAACCCTTTGTAACCTGGACCATAAGTAATCCTCATGTGGGCTATACCGATCAACTTCAAATATCAAAAACACAAAATGGAGTGACATCCTCGGGTCTGTATAGCTGGAACAGCGTCAACGACAGTTGGACTCTAACCACAGGTACAGGAGCAACTGCTCGTACTGAGACGAAAACAAGAGTTGTAGATCCGATCACCGGAGATCGCACTGACACCGTTACGGTAACTGACTCACTCGCTCAAGTTGTCTCCAAAATTGCCCGCACCTACCATCAGTTCTCCTGGCATGAGGAATTGATCAGAGAGGTGGTTGATCCCGACAGCGCGTCACTTACCACGACCTTCACCTATTATGAGAGTTCCAGTGAGGTAGGTAGATTCCGCCGGTTAAAATCTGTAGCTAACCCAGATGGGTCGTGGGAACAATATGATTACGATAGCATCGGCAACCGCGTACTAGTATTGCGCCCGTGGAAGGACCAAACACTAGCATCAGCCTCTGAAGCCACAAGTTACGCGGTTAGAACAACGTACTCGAACTATGACGGCATTATCGTTTCTCTTCATCAAAGACTGACGTCAAGCGTTATCGACAAGATCGCAGGTGTCACCGCACGTAAGACAACTTACTCACGCGTGGGTACAACCGTCAACGGCGAGCCTGCCGTGATAGAGACCCAAAGCTCTTATGCCTCAGCATCAGTAAGTCAGTCGACAATCACAACTCGATACCATTCCTCTGCGTCAGACTTCTTAGTCAATCGTGTTTCTTCCGTGCAGTATCCGGATGGTAGAAAAGATACTTACAGTTATGAAAAAGGTGATTACACCACGAATGTAGATCCTTCATTGAATCAGTTTACGCCGAATCCTGGCGGCTTAACTCAACGTGAAACGTTAATCCATGGCACCACTAGCTTGCCTGATGGAGTCGCCTTCAAATCCACGAAAGAGACAACAGTTCGCGATCAATTTGGTCATGTTGTACTCCAAGAAATATATGTCTATACGGGCACGGGCTACTCGCGCATCGGTTGGTCCGTGATGGATTACGATGACCGCGGTCACTTGACGCAAACCCGTCGTATCAATGGAACAGTGGTCACTGCTACCTGGAATGGCGACCAAAAGACAGCGGATGTTGATGAGACTGGAATCGAAACTGATTACACTTACGATTCTCTGAACCGCGTCGAGACACAAACCAAAAAAGGGATTGCTGCCGGAGGTGGCTTTCCAGCTCAGGTCGATATCGTCACAACTTACAACCACGATGTGGAGGGACGCACAAAGAGCGAGACCGTGTCTGCGGGCGGGCTCAGCCTGACAAACAGTATCACGTACGATGTTGTTGGACGCGTCAAAACGGACACGAATCCAGCGGGTCTGGTAACCACTCACACCTATACAAATGGGGGGCGCACCGAAACGATCATCCTGCCGGGAGGATCATCGCGCGTCATTGATAAATACCTAGATGGTCAAACCAAGAACATTCTCGGCACCGCTGAGGTCAATCAGTTTTTCGACTATGGAGTGAATGCGGATAGCACGCCGTACATGCAGGGATTTATTGGCAGCGCGGGCATCGGCTCACCTCGTTGGACCAAGACAACATCAGATTGGCTCGGACGAACCATTAAAGTAGAAAAACCAAGCTTCATTACCGGCACCAACTTAATCCAACTCTCGAGCTACAACCCTGCTGGACAACTACAAACCGAGTCGACCTTGGCGGGAAGTAGCAAAATTTTGGCAGACCGGCTCTATGAGTATGATGTTCTTGGAAATCAGTTTCGTGTGGGATCTGACCTCGACGGCAGTGGCACGTTATCGACTGCATCGGCTGATCGCATTGCAGAATCGGATTTTGTGTACCAGCAGAGCGGTACCGATTGGTTTAAAATGACGAGCAACAAGACTTATCTGATCAATGGGAATGCAACACTCACCACTCTCAGAACAGAGACCGAGCGACTGAGTAACTTTTCTGTTAACGGCAACGACAAGACCATTTCAGATCTGATGGTAACAGATGTGGCGGGCAATCAAACCAGAACCACCATATCGGTTGACCGTGCTGTCAAGAAAGAAACAATTCGCATCGATAGACCAGACTCCGACACCGATGCCGTAGAAATAAGCGTCAATGGACTTCCGCAATCATCGGCGGCCGCAATGCCGATGCTAGCAATAACGTTTTCCTATGATTCATTGGCAAGGCTTACGGGGGTTATTAATCCGGCGACGGGTACGAGCAGCAAAGCCTACAGTATGACAACTGGGCAAGTGATCTCTGAAAGCGAAGGCCTCCAAACGACAACCTATGAGTATTATCCCATTTCAGATGTAAGGGCCGGGAAGCTAAAAACGCAGACGAATCCGGCCGGTAAGAAGGTTTATTTCAACTACAACAGTCGTGGGGAAATGGTCCAAACCTGGGGAGACACTACTTACCCAGTTGAATATGTCTTCGATGCGTATGGCCAAAGAACCGAAATGCATACATTCCGTGGAGGTTCTGGTTGGCAAGGAAGTTCATGGCCGACATCCACCAAAGGCACAATGGATGCAACTCGTTGGATCTATCAGCCATCCACGGGTTTGCTTACGGACAAGGAAGAAACTTCGGGCAAGGCCGTTTCTTACACTTACGACGCGTTAGGCCGAGTTTTGACGCGGTCGTGGGCTCGCCTGGATGCCGGAAACAATCGCATTGCCACGACTTATTCTTACGATCCGAATACCGGCGAGCTCCTCGGTATGACTTATTCAGATGTCACTCCCGCAGTTACTTTCACATATGACCGTGGCGGACGCCAAGATACCATTAGTGACTCCGCTGGCTCTCACACGCTCACGCATAATGCCGATGGCCAATTGCTATCAGACCAGATTACAGGAGGCCTGCTCGATGGAGTGAACCTCACAATTGGTTACGATGGATTTCTGCGGCGCAACTCTTTACAGAGTTCACAAAACGCGACCACCCTCAGCAATCAGACTTACGGCTACGACACCGCTTCGCGTCTTCAGTCTGTGACCAGTGGAAGCCAATCGGCAACTTACGCTTACTACCCAACTTCTGGTTTCCTGAACACAACGACTTTCACCATTGGAACGCAGATTTCGCGGGGTTACGACTCATTGGGCCGTTTACAATCAATAGCCACAACTACTCCTGTTAGCGGAACTGTTGCAAGCTATAGCTACATATACAACAGTCTGGATCAGCGTACACGCGTGACGCGCGAAGATAACTCGTACTGGACCTATGGCTACAATGATCGAGGAGAACTCACGAGCGGCAAGAAATACTGGTCAGATGACACTCCGGTTAGAGGCCAGCAGACCGAGTATGCCTTCGACAACATCGGTAATCGCAGTTCTGCGAAAGCGGGGGGTGATGAGCAAGGACTCAATCTGAGGTTATCGACTTATACTGCAAACTCACTGAACGAATATGAGCAGCGGACCGTTCCCGGAGCTATTGACGTCATCGGCTCGGCCAACTCTGCGGCGACAACGACAGTGAATAATTTAGCTACTTATAGGAGAGGAGAATACTTCTACAAGGAGTTAGCTGTCGATAATAGTCTGACACCTGTGTATCAGCAGGTGAATGCAGTGGGGGTAAGGAACGGTATTGGAGAGGGAGGCGAGGATGCAGTTGTCGAGATATTTGGACACGTTTACCTGCCCAAGAACTCGGAGGTTTACAGCTATGACTCGGATGGCAACCTATTAAGTGATGGTCGTTGGAACTATTCCTGGGATGCCGAAAATCGTCTGAGCAGCATGGAGGCAATAAGTATTGTCCCGAATGCCGCAAAGCAAAAACTGGAATTTGCGTATGATTGGATGAACCGCAGAATTCAGAAAAAGGTCTATAGCTGGAATAGCGGTACCGGCACGTATCAACTTCAATCTACAACGAAGTTTGTCCATGATAATTGGGATCTCATGGCAGAGTTGACTGGAAGCAATGCTCTTATCAGGAATTATGTATGGGGTTCAGGCGAACTTCTATTTGTGATCGATCCGGTGAATCTGTATATCGCAGGTTTTGACGGCAACGATAATATTACATCGTTGGTAGGCGTAAGCAACGGCATGGTCGCAGCTATTTATGACTACGACTCCTTTGGGCAGAATTTACAGGCTACTGGAAACTATGCCGCTACAAATCAATTTAAATTCAGCAGCAAATATCAAGATAGCGAATCAGGTCTGAGTTATTATGGCCGTCGTTATTACAACCCACAAATCGGGAGATGGATTAATCGGGATCCCTCGGAGGAATATGGGGGTGTTAATCTCTATGATTTCGTCAATAACGATGGAATTAACCAGACGGATCTCTTGGGCCTATGTGCTGCGAAGCCAGGTAAGAATATCGAGTTTAGTGTGGATGATGCCCCAGGCGTCTCGAATCAAGAAATGAGGACCTTTCTAAGTCAAAATAACATCAAGATAACTTTCTTCGTCGAGGGTTCATTTGCGGAGGGTCGACAAGCAGACGTACGCGCGATCGTAGCGGATGGTCACTCTTTAGGTAATCATACATGGGATCATCCCCTATTGACGACCCTCAAAAACGAGCAGATTAAATCACAGCTCACTAGGACGGATGCAGTAATTCGTCAGATTACGGGGAAAAGTATGGCGCCCAATTGGCGTCCTCCATATGGAGGCATTAATCAGCGCGTCAGAGCCGTAGCGACGTCGGTTGGTTACACTAGGGCATGGCTGTGGGATGTGGATTCTCTTGATTGGAAATACCGAGGAGCTACTCAGAAGATCGTCGACCAGGTTAAGAGCGATCTAGCGAAATGTAATAAGCAGACTTGCCATATTCTGTTCCATGATTATTCTACTACTGTAAAGGCCTTGAAGGTCATCATCCCGATGTTAAAGGCTGAAGGACACACAATTGTTAATTTCACACCTTAATGTGGTCCATACTCTTTTCGACGTTTCCGGTTTGCAGTCGAACTAAGTTTTCGGTACACCTCACCTGCGATAAGGTTACTCCTGTGGAGATAGGTTTATAATGCAATTACGATTTCAGAAAGTACTTTCGCTTGCTACACGCCTTTTGTTTTTGTTGTTAGTGGCGAGTATTGTTTCGGCGCAAGAAAAAAAAACCGTCAAGAAACGATTGAGAAGCCCGGCAGTAGTAAAGGGTTTTATTGGCGGCGAATCGCATGATAGCTACGTCATTTATGCGCGCAGTGGCCGCAATATGATTGTGCAAATCTCATGGCGTCATGAGGGTGACAATCGAGCTGCGTTCACTGTCAGTCAATCACCCAGCTTCGAGAGTGAACCAGTCAAGTTTGGCAGACAATATGCTCGGGGCACACGCTGGAGTGGAAAGGTTCCGAAGACAGGTAATTACTATATATACGTAGTCGGTCATCCAACAGCACACTACGCGTTGAGGGTAACAATCAAATAGTTCGACATCCTGAGGTATCGCCCCCCTTCAGGCAATATATCCAAGGTAATCCCTCCATGGCCGACCCACCTGCGATTCCCAAGTTAGCTGATTCTCATAGTATCAGGTGGTTTACTACATGCCTAAATTCCGGAGGAGATCAAGTTGCGCAAGAATGCAAATCCAAACAGTGCTGCGTCAAATGGAAATTAGACATTTCAGTCGATATTAATTCGAAGGCAACACCGATTTTGACTAGGGTGGGCCAATGGTGCAATTAGCGAGATCGAGTTTGACTCTACCGCCCGCTACGCGAAGGGACAGGCGTCCCAATTTCTGCTGCTGCCTTATATTAGCGCAGATTCTCTTCGTATCTTGTAACCATACGCGCACGACTAACGTGAACAGCTCCGCACCCACTGTAAATGTCAGCCCCGAGCTGCGGAACCAAGCATCTTTGAAAGCCAAGGTTGAGGCGCTGGAAAACCAGCCGCTTGGTCCTAGCAGTTTAGGAACCGCCAGCGCGTTTGAATCACCGAACGTTACTGAAATTATTGCTGAGGGAGAAAACGCTGTTCCATTCCTTATCGAAGCGCTGAAACAAGAGAAGAAACCGGTCTTGGTCGGATATGCCGCATATTGCTTGCGACGGATTAAAACTGACA
>Ga0068856_100004963_pt1 | contig 13171 bp, 6 predicted proteins | sample KBSCornC62_FD_66595 | JGI IMG/M metagenome (GOLD analysis project Ga0068856, IMG submission 66595) | Corn rhizosphere microbial communities from Kellogg Biological Station, Michigan, USA - KBS Corn C6-2 | ecosystem: Host-associated > Plants > Roots > Rhizosphere > Soil ...
AGATGCGGGACAACACGGTGCCCAGGTCGTCATGAATGTCGCGAGCAATGCGGGCACGCTCCTGCTGGACGGCCTGTCGGCGCTCCAATAATTCCAAGCGACGCCGGTTACGCCCGCGAGCCATCAAGCGTTCGACCAGCAGCCCCATCGCCAGCAACGTCGTCACCACCGCCGCCTGAAACCAGGCATTGGTGTAGTAGGGAGGCGCCACCACCAGCGGCAAAACCGCCTCTTCACCGGTGGGCACGCCCAACGCATCCACCTCCTGCACGCGCAGTTGGTAGTGGCCGCTCGGCAGATTTGGATAACTCACCTGTCCGCCGCGACCGCAGCCGACCGAGAAAGCCTCCTCCCATTTCAAACTCAACTGCTGCTCCGGCTGGACGCGCAGCAGGTTTTGATCATTTAGCCGCCACGCGGAATAGTCACGGGGATTGCCGTCTTTGATCAGCAGGCAGTGGTTGGTTTCCGGCGCTGTCCGCAACCAGACTTGAGCACCGCCAAGATCGCCGCCGTCCCGCACCCAGCGCTGAAAATTTCCCTGCGGCTGGTTCAAATCCCGACCCGTTTCGAAATCCTCCTGCAGCAGCAGATGAGCGGGCGCGTTTTCCCGGCCCGTTTCCAGGATGCTTAAATTATCCAAAAGCCAGACGCCGGTGGTTTCGTCGTGGCCGCCGGAATCAATCCACACGCTCATCCAACAGCCCCGCGGCGGCACCGTCGCTTGCGCCAGTCGGATGGTCATCTTCGGCGTGTCCAAACTGCCCGTCCAGCCCACGGACTGGCCCGAGGTGCGGAATTCAGCACGCGAGATCGGACTCATCCGGTCATCCAAAAATTTCAGCACCAGATGCATGGAATACTGGTCCAGATCCCGCCAGTCGGCATCGTAACCCTCAAGCTTGTAGCGCAGGCGCACGGCCCAGCGCGTTGCGCCCGCGGGAAAATCGAACGACGCCGTAAGCGGCCAGCCCCGTTGCGGCAAACTGACCGGCTCGTAACGGTGAATGCGCACCGCATTCAAGGTGGGCATTGCGCCCGCGCCATCAATTATTTGCGGCGTGAGTTGAACGCTCTGGTGGCCATAGGCGAGCGAGCGAAATTCCACGAATGGCAGCTCTACCGGATTATTGGTAACGGTCGCCCCGACGATTGTCTGCGCCGCGAGCAGCAACAAGCCCGCCCCACCCAAAGCGACTGCTCTGCCGGTCCGCTTCCCCGCAGTCGGGCGAGGGTAACTGACCAAATCATGAGCGGCTGGGGGCATAACACTTCAAGCTAGTCCAGCAAACGGGAACCGCGCCAGCAGAATCACTCGACCTCAACTTTTTGCTTTGGCTTCTTTTGTTGAGCTTTCCCTTTTTTCTCAGGATCCGCTGGATTAAAAGCCACCTTGTCCGCGTAAGGCGGCACGACATAATCCACCGCCTTGGCCTGACGATCAAATTCGGCGTTCATCTCGGCCAGCACTTTCGCGTGCGCCGGATCATTCGCCAGATTGTTTGTTTCGTAGGGATCATTTTTCAGATCGAAAAGCTCCGTCCATTCCGCATGGCCCGGATATTTCGTCAACTTCGCGTCTGCAGTGCGCAAGGCCACAATGGTTGGCGTGTTGGGGTAGGTTTTTTCAATGAAATACTCCGCGAGAAAACCTTTGCGCCAGTCTGTCGGCTGGTCGGTCAGCAATGGCCGCCAACTGCGACCTTGCATGGACTTCGGCACGGGCAAGCCGGCGAGGTCAAGCAGCGTCGGTGCGACGTCAATGTTGAGGACCATATCATCCAAAACTTTGGCTTTGGGAATCAGCTTCGGATAGCGCACCAGCATCGGCACGCGCAAGGATTCGTCATACACCGAGCGCTTATCATGGAGGCAATGTTCGCCGATATACATCCCATTGTCGGAGCTGAACACCAGCACGGTATTGTCCGCCAATTTGAGTTCGTCCAGCGCCTGCAAAATCCGCCCCACGTCATCATCCACCGCGCGGATGCAGCGGAAATAATCCAAGTTCAGATGCACGCCGCGTCCTTCGCTAATGGCGCGTTCCGCCGCCCGCTTGTATCCCAAATCCGAATCGGCGGCGCGAAAGATGGGCAATGTGGTGAGATTAGGCACAATCCCCCCCAGATCGCCGGTGTAAAGCGTCTTGGTCCGCTCCGGCGGCACGGTCGGTTCGTGCGGCGTCTTGAATCCCACAAACATCGCAAACGGTTTGTCATGCGGCTGCTTCAGGAAATCCACCACGTAATCCGTCGTGACATCGTCCACCCAGCCATGGGTCGGCGTCATCTGGCCGTTGATTTCAAACGGGCAGTCAAGGTATTGGCCTTGGCCGATGAAGGTGTAATTGATGTCAAATCCCGGTCGCGGCCCCGGTTGCCGGTCATGGTGAAACTTTCCAAAATAAGCCGTTTGATAGCCGGCATCCCGCATCACCGCCGACCAGGTCACGTTGGTCATCGGAAACGGCACGTGGTTGCTGGCGACGCCGTTCAAGTGATTGTATTGGCCGGTGAGAATGGAAGCGCGGCTGGGTGAGCAAAGGGAAAGCGTCACGAACGCGTTGCGGAAGCGCACGCCCTCGGCCGCAATGCGGTCCATGCTCGGCGTCTGAAACCAGGGAAAGCGCCCCGCTTCACCCAGTTCGCGCTGCACACAGCCCATCGCCGCCCATTGCTGGTCGTCGGTGAGTAGAAAAATAAAATTGGGCCGGGCCTCAGCGGCTTGAGCTGCGTGGCTGGCGGCAAGCGTTGCGGCAAACATGCCGATCATGCCAAGGCGATTAAACGATTTCCAATATAGATGCATATTCATGGTGCTTAATGGTTCTTGCTTTTAGTAACGACTGTAGCCCTGCTGGCGATACTGCTCTAGCAGCATCGCCAGTTTTGCGGCAATGTCCGGATGTTCGGCAATGACGTCGCGCGTTTCCTGCGGGTCTTCGGCAAGGTTGTAAAGCTGGGGATGAAACCCGTTTTTCTCCGATTTGGGCTCTTTGACCGGTGCAAATTTTCCTTCCACCCATTTCCACGAGCCTTGCCGCACCGAAAAGACGCTCCAACCACTGTGTCCAATCAGCGCTGGCCGGATGGGCGAGGTATATTTTTCGCCAAGCATGGCCGGCAAAATATTGTAGCTGTCCTCCGCACCCTGATCTGGCGGCGGCAGTTTTGCGCCCACTACCGCCGCCACGGTCGCCAGCGTGTCCACCAGACAAATCGGTTCATCGGAAACCGTCGCGGCGGGAACTTTGCCGGGCCAGCGCACAATAAACGGCTCCCGCAAGCCGCCTTCGTAGATGCTGTGTTTGCCCGCACGCCAGTCGCCGTTCATTTTCAGCCCGGCGGCGACGGCCTTCTTGTTAGAGCCGCCTTCAAAACCATCCCACGCATGAAACCCGTAGCGGTTTTCACCCCCGTTGTCGCTGGTAAAGATGACCAGCGTGTGGTCGTTGAGATGCTGTTTGTCGAGTTCGTCGAGAATCTGGCCCACGGTCCGGTCCAGTTCATGAATCCAGTCACCATAGAGGCCGGCTTGGCTTGTGCCTTTGGTGGCGGCGGACGGCGTCACCGGCTCATGCACGGCCACCGGCGTGAAATAGAGGAAGAAAGGCTTGCCGGGTTTTTGCTGGTGAATCCAGGCGATCGCCTTGTCGGTCAAATGCGGCATCACATCCACATCCACCCTTTGCGGGGCGTCCAATCCATAGAAAGGTTTATTGCCATAGTAATTTGTGCCGAAGGGCGCAAGCTGGGTTGAACGCAGTCCCGCTACGCGAATCGCAGTTCCATCCGGTGCCTCCATCTCGGTATCGAGATAAATACCGGAAGGATCGCCATGATTTGAAGGCAGCCCGTAAAAATAATCAAAACCAACATCCAGTGGGCCCGGCCGCAAAGTAGCAGTAAAATTGGGCTGGGTGATGCCGAAACCCAGGTGCCATTTGCCGATGGCGGCAGTTGCGTAGCCCTGCGCCTTCAGCAGCGAGGCGATGGTTAGCCGGTTAGTTGCAATGTGCAAGGGAGCCGTGTCAGGGAGAACTGCAAACTTCAAGGACGTCCGCCAGCAGTAGCGACCGGTCAAAATTGAATAGCGGGATGGGGAGCAAATACTGGCCGCGCAGTTGGCGTCGGTGAATCGCCGGCCTTCGCGCGCCAGCCGGTCAATGTTCGGCGTCCGCACCAGATTAGTGTCAGCGCCGTAGCAACCGACGCTGCCCCAGCCAAGATCGTCGGCGAGAATATAGATGATGTTGGGCTTGCTGCCGGCCCCACGTGCGACGCCGCCGGTAACCAGCAGCACAGCGGCCACCAGCAGTGCCAGGAGTCTGGGGCAAAATGGATTCAAGTAACTGACGACAGGGTGCATGAATTAATTCTTGGGAAAGGATTCTACCTTTGCCGCAGCATGCGAAAGATCTTGGGTTTCGGCACGCCGCCAAAGTTCGTGGAAATAACTTCCGGCCACGCTCAACGAACCATCCGGTTTCACCAGCCAGAAACCGCGCAGCAGTTCGGGATCGGTCACTGGCAGGGGCGGTGGCACGGCGGGTTTGCCGACCAGTTCGTTGCAATAAAGCTCCCACATCGCGGCGTAGCGCACCTGCAGCAGCAACATTACGCCGAGCATCTGGTCGTAGCGCTCGCGAATGCGTTCGGGCGTCTGCTTCTCGGGCTTCGGCTTGCCGTGCTTGTCGTTCTCGGCAACACCATATTCGCCAACGGCCACTGCGCCCGGGCCGAAGAGCGGGCCGGTGCGGGCGTATTGCTGAATTTCCTTGAGACACTTCCAGAACAGGATCGGGTCGCCCGAATTGATGCCATCATAGGCGCTGTAGGAAATCAAATCCACTTCGACGCCGGGCAGCACGTTGCGCGTGACCGTGGGAATGCCTTTCCACGCATCGGCCACGCGGTTGACCTCGACACACAGGGCGACGACACATTTGAAATTTTTCGCAAATTCGGCGCGGGCCTGATTCACACCCGCCTGCCGCGCCGCGATCCAGCGCTTCATTTGCTCGCAACGCTCGCGCCAGTCGCTGTCAGGCGGATCCCACTGCTTGCCGATACCGCGCAGCATCCAGTCGCCTTCCCAGTTCTGGAGAATCACCGTGATGTCGCGGTCGTGAAATTGTTTGTAAAAAAACGCTGCCAATTCGAAGTAATCCTTGGTGATGCGCTCGTAGAAATCTTTCCCGAGATCCGGATGCCGCCAGCCTTTTTCGGATGGAGTTGTGGTCGTCAGCATGAGGGTCTGGAACGGCATCTTCCACACCGCTTGAAAATACTCCGTCTGCGCGAGTTCGACGAGGCTCTGGCAGTCCGGCCAGTGGCTGTTGAACGAGTAGAAGTGTTGGGTTGCGTCGAGGGAGAACCAGAATTTTCCGAGCCGTGCGCCGAGTTCCAGGATTTTCTCCGCGCCTTCAATCAGGAACGGTTTGCGGGTGAGAAAATATTTTCCATCGGAATGCGTCGCGCCGAAGCGGGCGTTGAAGTCAGCCGGCAACTTGGCGAGCCGGCTCGGACGGTTCGCGTTGATCAAATCGAGAATCTTCTGATCCTCCGGTGAAATCGCCGCGTCGGCAGGTCCGGCGCGCAGCGTATGAACGGCCACAGGCGCAGCGAGCGCGGCGAGCGAGAGCTGGCGCATAAATTCACGGCGACTGTTCTTCATACCAAAATTGCACCTTGTTGTTTTTTGTGATCGTTGCCCATGAATTGATTATGGCGCAAAGCTGAAAAATCACGACCCGTCAAAAATAACGGGACAGCCCGGGATGAGAACGCAAGGATTACGGCGCCCATATCCGGTAATAACGCATGGCGTTGGAGCCCGGCGTGAGGCTGATCTCCCACCGCGTGATGCCATTGGAAGTGGTCAACGCCGGTGCATTGGTCATTGCCGTCCATAACACGGGCGGGACCAAGTTGGTCGCGGTCTGCAAGGCGAAGCCAATGCCACTGGCCGGCCAGTTAAAAACCAGGTTTGCTCCTGGTCCAGTGGCGCTCGTCCGGATACTTAGTTGCGGCTGGCTGCGCACAACACTGGCATAAGTGGCCAGACTGGAATTCGTGGCGGACGTCATATAGCTGGCCCAGATCCAATCCGCCGAACGCGCCGTTTTCTCGATGCGAGCCTCATCCATCAGCCCCTTGAAATAATAACGGAAACTGGCATCCGGAGCATAAGATCCCAGATACATGGGAGTCTCCGTGAGGATTGCCGGAGCAATGTTGCTGCTGACGGTCTGGTTCACTCCATCCACGTAAAGGGTGGCCTTGCCCGAAACCACGTTCACCACCGCGCTGACATGATGCCATTGGCCATAGGTGACGAGATTCGTTCCGGTCGTTGCTTTAACCGGGCTGGTGCCGGAAGCAAACTCCAGCCTTTGATCGCTCGAGTTGAAGCCGTTCACATAAAATGCAAACCCGTTGCTGATGCTGGTTCCCTTGTTCGCCCAGATGGTTTGAATGCTGCTGGCCGTGTTCGTCACGTTCACCCAGGCAGAAATGGTGAAGGCGTTGCTCAAATTAATGCTTCCCGGACTGATACTGGCGGGCGAGCCGACGGGAAAATTGGCCCCGGTGCCGATCACCCCAGCCGCCGTGCCTGGCGCGGTGCCGTCAATGCCGGGATAAGTATGCGTGCTGTCGGCGTAGGGAAAGTTGGTGTCCTGCAAGTGCCAGACAAGTGCGTAATTATCCGACCACACCTCGCCATCAGTGCTGGAGACCGGCGCGTTGGTGGCAGCCGCATTACCCCACAAAGCCCAGATGGAATCGCCCGGGCCCGACAAGACGGGAACCCGCACCCAGACCAACGAAGTGCCATTGGTGTTCCATTCATCAATTTCAAAAGGCAACGAATTTGAACCCGAGGCGTCAGTAAACCGCAAATCTCCGCCGCTTGACGATGCGAATTGCGCATAAGAAAAACCGCCCACGCCGGGAGTCAACCGGATGAGCGCCGGAAAATTCGTCAGCGCGCTGGCGTGGCTATAGCCCGCAAAGGTAATTTGCATGCGGCTGCCATAATCCGCCGGATTCAGCGTTGTCTGAACATAGGCCGCCGGCGACCACGCGCCGGCATTCGCATTGACTGCGCGGTAGCGATAGTAATATTCACCCGGTAAATTCATCACCACTGGCGCGTAGATGACCACGCCGGCATTGGTGTTGACGCCGAGATTCAACGAGTTTGCCCACGCCGCTGAGTTGGTTCCGCCATCAGTTGGCCCCCAATACACGTTGACCGTCGCACCGGGGTCGCCATAGACGCCCTGCGTCAGGGTGCCATTCAGCGCGGCGGACGTTGGACTGATTTGGGTTGGCGGCCCGGCGGCCAGGGAAAGATTCACGGGCGGGCCAAGGGGCGAACTTAAAATTGCGCTGGTGATGACATTGAATTCCGCATCAGTCGGCAGTCGGCTGTGCTGCTGCTTGAACGCGAGCACCTGCAACCGGGCGGCGTTCCAATACCGCGCATAGAGTCGATAGTTCGCGGTCTGGGTTCCGGTCGAATCAATCAAATCGAAAGATTGAAAGGACCCATCTGCGTTGGTCTCGTTGCTGTAGAGCTGCCAGTAAAAACTAAACGGGCAGCCCCAGGAAAAAGCCGTCTGATCGAGCGCTTGAATCAACGGCGCCTGTTGGTATTCCGGATAAACGCCCCAGCCAAATTCGCCGAGGAACAGCCGTTTGCCGGGGATTTGGGCAGCCTTATTCGTCGGGATGAATGACTCGGCATAATCCAGCCACCAAGCCACATTGGTCTGGTCTTGGATCTCGTAGGCCGACCACGAAACGTAGTCCAGATTGGTGACATAAGGGACGACACAGTTGATGACGCGATTCGTGTATGGCGGCGCGTCATTCACGACATCCGCCACGCGGTTGACCTCGGTGTAGTTGAACACGTTGACGTTGGTGTGCGGCGTGTTTTTCATGGCATCGTCCACCGCCTTCTGACGGATGTTGAGCCAGTTAATCATGCCCTGGAGCGCAGCCGGCGAGGGATTGGTGGTCGTGGTGCCGCTGGTGGATAAACCGGTGCTCCAGTCACCCTCCCAGTGGCCGAGATAAAAACTTTTTCCGGAACTGTTGTAGTTGGTCAGAAAATATTGGGCCAGCGCGTAAATCTCATTGTATTCCTTCGTCTGCTTCGAGGAATTGGTGAATCCGGTGTTCCAGCTTCCGTTCGCCGGATTGGCGAAGGTGTAACACCAAAACACATAGTGTTTCAGCGTCGGCATGTCGAAAACGGTGCGATAAGGCACCACATCGCGCGCTTCGAGCATGAGATTCGTGATGTTTGACGGTAAGGTGACATAGCCGCCGCCGTCGGATGTAATCCGGAACTTGTAGGAATTGATGCCGAGATTCGTGAGCACCATGGCGCCCTCGACCAGCATATTGTTCGTGGTGAACTGATACCCGCCGCCTATCAAGGTGGTCGTCATCCGGCAGTTGTATTGATCCACCGCCGGGTCGGAAAGCGTCGCCGCCCGCGCGCCTGGCAACAGTGCCCAGATCGCAGCGCAAAAAAGCAATGCTTTTGACTTTGTCGTTTTCATTTATGACACCCGCAATGGCCGGCTCTAAAAGACTGACAGCGCCTCCAGCTGGAAGGCGCTGCCAACCCCAAACCTTAATTAACCAGCATACCTCAAGGCGTGCTGAACAGATAAAAACGCTGCGGTTTGTTGGTTGCACCCGCATCGTTAATGATGAACGGAGTTGTGGTGATGGTGCCGTTCGTCAGTAAAGTCCAAGTGCTGCTCACGGGCGTCAGCGCCAAATTGGTGGTGGCCCAGAGGCTGTAGGCCGTGCCCACCGCGCCGGTGGCGGTCAGCGAGATGCTGCCGTCCAACTGGCGACTGATGCCGCCCGGCGGGAAGCTCGGCGGCACTGCCACCCCGACCGTGGCCACCTGTATGCTGCCATCCGTTGCGAGATGATTCAGCCACGTGACACCCGCACCACCGCCGGAAACCGTCAGACTGCCGCCGCCGGCCAGGATGCTGCCGTTGAATGGATAGAATTTCTGGCCGACCACGAGAGCGTTCGCGCCTAGGTTGTTGACCGTCACCGTGCCTGTGCCGCTACTCGACAGAGCGCCACTCACCAGGACGATGCTGTTTGAGGGGGCGTGCGACGTGTCCACATTGACCACTAGGTTTCCAATCAGAGTTAGACTGCCATTGACGGTGAGCGTGCCCACCCCGCCATTGCCCGGGGCGATGGCCGCGCCGCTGTTGACGGTCACATTGCCGGCAATGGTTCCAACCCCGCCCAAAGCCCCAGCGGTGACCGCCGTGGAACCGGTATAGGTGTTGACGCCGTTCAAATAGAGCGTGCCATTGCCGTTCTTGGTCAATCCGCCGTCGGCGCCGACCAAAGCTGAATCATGTAACAGGGCTTGATTCATGGTAACGGCAAAACCACCGTCATCCACAATCAACCCGTTGGTGCTCACCAACGCCGAACTAAGATTGGTCACCCAGTTGTTGTTATTGGCTCCGGCTTTCAAAGTGCCGCCGCTGAAGATCGCAGCGGAGGTGCCGGCGCCCCCCAAGATGGTGCCAGCGGACAGGAGCGTGCCGCCGTAGAGATTGAGCACGCCGCTCGCCCCGGTATTCTCGCCAAGGATTAAACGGGGAATCGCGCTGTTGATTGAGCATTGGCCACCCGAAATCGTCAGCGTGCCGTTGCCGGTTGTCGCCAACTGAAGGTCGCCCCCCAGCTTGACATCATTGGTGCCGCCGAACGTCAACGTGCCGTTGCTCACGTTGGCAGAACCTGTTCCTTTGATGCCAATCCATGCCGGGTAGGCGGCATTGAAATACAGATTTCCGCCTTTGATGTTCAGCGCGGAAACGGCAGCCGCATTATCCGCAATCGCCACGCCGGTAAAATTCCCATTGCCGGAAACCCAGTCAATTTCAGTGGTTCCGCCAAATACGCTGGAGTCCAGCTTGCCACTGGCTGACACCGTGCCGCCGGCTCCCAAATCAAAGACCATCGTCCCCGCCTGTGGAAAAGTGTCCGCCCAAGAACTGCCGCTGTTGCTGAAGGTGACGCTGCTGCCGGCGACGATGTTAAATAGACCGCCCGCCGAGGCCTGAATCAAGTTGGTCACCACGTAACTGTCGGGGCGATTGAAGGTCAGCTTGCCGCCATAGTTGGTCACGGCGTTAACCCCGAGATCGCCGGAACCGGGAGTGGAACCATCGCCGACCTGGATCACTCCCAGCGGATTGATGACGTAGCCGCCCGACGGTGGCGTTGTCGCCCCGGAAATCAACTGGAGTTTGCCACCGGAAACAATCGTTGGCCCGGTATAGGTGTAACTGCCCAGCATATGGAGCGTGCCGGCCCCCACCTTGACGAGGCCGCGCGATCCAGTGAGGTCGCCGATAGTTGAGTTATCTACGCCTGTGCCGCCGTTGCCGGAAACGGAGATGGCCACATTCTTGCCAGCACCGTCAAAAATGGTGGTGGAACTGATGATCGAGTCGAAGTCGGACTGGACGATACTGGAATCCGAACCCAACCGCACGCCAAAGGCGGCGCCGTTGCTGACCGTCACGCTGCCAGTCAGATAACCGGGCACCGCCGTGGTGCTGGCCATGCAGATGGCTCCTGACTTGACCACCGTGGGGCCGGTATAGCTATTGTTGCCACCCAGCGTCAACCCGCCCACGCCGCTGACGGTCACGCCGCCGTCCGTGGCACTGTCCAACGTATTGGTTGAGTGCAGCATATCGTGCATGATGCCCAAATTGCCTGCCGTGGTGTCGAATATGGCGCCGCCGTCTCGAACATAAACACCGCTCAAGGCCTGAAAGGGTGAGTCGGCGCCGACCATGAGGTTCTCCTGATCTTTATTGGCCTTCAACAGCCCACCATTAAAGTTAAAAATGGAGGTATGCGTGCCGATGGTTCCGGTTGTGATCTGGCGCGCGGTGGCCAATGTGCCGCCGTCCAGATTCACAGTCGCCGAGTTATTGGTGCCATTCGCCAACATGAATACAACTCCCGAACCATTCCCAGTGTCAAACAAGCCCGTGCCGCTAATGTTGATGGTGCTGACAATATTGGTCACCGTGGCGCTGCCGCTCGAATCGCACGACATGTAAATCGCCCTTGAGGTGAATTGGCCGGGCGCAAAAACCAATGAGCCGCCGGTAATATTGAGCGAATTAGTAGTGTTCTTCCTACCCAAATACAATTGGCCAGCCGTCGAGTTCAGAGTCGTAACCCCACCGGTAACATTGATGACGTTGGTGGCGTTACCCCCATAACTGGCGCTGTCCCCCGTATAGATGGAGTTTAGAACCAAGTTCGTTCCAGACAAAACTAGCGCTCCACCGGATGCCAGCAGGTTGTTTGAAACCACCATGTTGCCAGCGAGTTCCAAAGTTGCCCCGGTCTGCGACCGCAAGAAGTAAACAGAACTGGGATTCGCTGCTGTGCCACCGCTCAACTTGAGGTATCCACCGCCGGCGGCCCTTACATTGGCCGTGCTGCTTCCGGTAGTGGTTATGATTGAGTTGATTTCCGCGCTGACGCCCGAACTCACATTGATGCTATCCACCGCTGAACCAGCAGTGAGCAACGTGATGGCGCCATTGGTGATTAAATAGGAATTCCCCGTGCCAGCGCTGTTGAACGTCATGTTCGTCACGGTGGGATTGACCGCCAGATTGACCGTGAATACGCCGCTGCTCGCCGCGCCGCTGCCGTTGCCAAAAACGGGCGTATTACCGTCGGTCCAAGCGACATTGGCGGTGCCATTTGTCCAGTTTTGCGTCGAGTAATCCCAAGAGCCGGAACCGTCCTGGGCACCCGCTGTGGATGGATTACTGTCCCACTGAAGGTTGCCAGCAGTGGCGCACAGGGTAGTCAGGGTCACCAGGGCTATGCTGGCTAGTTTTTTGCCGACGTTAGTTTTCATTTTTGTATGGCTTTGATTTAGGGTGCTTGGGGTTAATACTGTCAAAAGGACCATTCTGGTTTTTCGGCCAATCTGTAGAAGTAGCTCAGAGAGAATTTCTTCCCATATAATCATCTTTGTTGTTACCCAAATCCTGCCAGTTCCATTTTTCCACGTGGCCATCACAGAAACCGATGACACAGCGATTCTTGCCATCGTGTCGCACGGCTGGTTGTTTCAGGTCGTTGGCAATGCCCGGATACCAGTAAGCGGGAAAATCTCCGGTAGTATAATAGCCGCAAGTCGGCTGGGTGTTGTTCCAAACCGTTTTCAATTGCCCGATATCTCCATACATCCAAAGTTGGGAAGAGCGCCGAAGCATGGACAGCTTTTTCGAACCCCCATTATCGGGATAGCTGGCAATATTACCGTGACAAGGGCCATAGCCTTGCATCTCCACGCCCAGCGAAGCCGTCAAGGTTGACTTGATATCCGTATCCTGAATTGCTGGGCATCGCCAAACGGTATTGCCATTGGTTTGTGTAACCGGAGAGAGGTAGGGTGACAGCAAAACGAACCACCAATTCGATTTACCCGCAGTGGACCAAGCCTGCGCGTAGGGCATGGCATTGATGGGTGGCATGAAGTCCTGGTTATCCCCAGCATAGATCATAGACGCGAGGCCGATTTGTTTGACATTGTTAACGCAGCTGATGGATTTGGCCCTTTCTTTGGCTTTGGCTAGCGCCGGCAGCAGCATCGCCGCCAGAATGGCAATGATCGCAATGACCACTAGTAATTCAATCAGCGTGAAGCCGGGAACATAGTCTCGAAATAGATTTTTTCTCAGAGGAAAGGAGCGGGATTTCATATCCACTACAATACGGCGCAGACTGTAAAAAACCACCCGTCAAAATTAACGGAGTATTCTGTTGAGTTGGGATGATAGGTCAAAAGTTAAAATGCTTTGTAGAAACCATTTGAATTCTGCATTTGAATTCTGGTGCGCCTGAGGATGAATCAGCGAACAAACGGCGAAGAAAACGACTTTGGAATTGACCTTCTTGTATCTGAATTTCCGTCTAACCTTGTCTGGAAGCAAGGGCTTGGGAAGATGGGACTGTCCTGCCGCCTGCAGGCGGCAGGACAGTGGCGCGAACGAGTTCGTTACCTTCTGGCATTGGCCGTTGGCCAAGTGCGCGGGGAGCCTGAGCCGTCCGTGCCTGTG
>Ga0068856_100004967_pt1 | contig 13167 bp, 13 predicted proteins | sample KBSCornC62_FD_66595 | JGI IMG/M metagenome (GOLD analysis project Ga0068856, IMG submission 66595) | Corn rhizosphere microbial communities from Kellogg Biological Station, Michigan, USA - KBS Corn C6-2 | ecosystem: Host-associated > Plants > Roots > Rhizosphere > Soil ...
AAATACACCGTTGAGATCAAATCCCTGAACAGCAAATTTCTTGAACTTGGCTTGCGCATACCTAAGTCTTTCTCCGAAAAGGAGTTCCAATTGCGCAACGAATGCAATAAGCAAATAGAACGCGGTAAGGTAAGTCTTGCTATTAATGTAGAAAAGGCTGATGCCACTGTGAAAGCTGCCGGCATTGATAAGGATTTGCTTAAACACTATTATAACCAGCTTAAAACGGTTAGTGACGAATTGAACGAACCTGCAGGCAACCTGCTTCAACTGGCGCTTACGCTGCCAGAGGTGGTTAAATATGATGAAGACACCGTGTCTGAAGAGGAGTGGAAGATCGTTGAAAAAACCTTCCAGCAGGCATTGACCAATTTTCAGCGTTTCCGTTCGGATGAGGGCAACGTACTCGAACAGGATATCAAACAGCGCATTGTTATCATCCTCAAAAACCTGGAGCAGGTTGAGGTTGAAGAGCCAAGACGGGTGCCAATAATAAGAGAAAGGCTCAATCAGTTTCTTGTGGAAGCAGTTGGCCGCGAAGCGATAGACCAAAATCGTTTTGAGCAGGAGCTGATCTACTACATCGATAAGCTGGATATCACCGAGGAAAAGATTCGTCTGAAAAGCCACTGCGATTATTTCCTCGAAACACTGAAAAATGCAGACGCCAACGGTAAAAAGCTTGGCTTCATCTCACAGGAGATAGGCCGCGAAATCAATACGCTCGGTTCCAAAGCCAATGACGCCAATATCCAGAAGCTGGTAGTAGGCATGAAAGAGGAGCTGGAGAAGATTAAGGAACAACTATTGAACGTGCTGTAATTGTTGTAAGGTTGTAATGTTGTAAAGTTGGAATGTTGTAAGAACGCCGACGCATGCTAACCTTTCAACCTTTCAACTTTACAACTTTACAACAAAAATGAAAGAAGGAAAACTCATCATATTCTCGGCCCCATCGGGCGCAGGCAAGACCACCATTGTTCAGCACCTGCTGAAAAAAATGCCTGAACTTGAGTTTTCTATTTCGGCGACTACCCGCCAGGCAAGGGGTGATGAAAGGGATGGGAAAGATTATTATTTCATCAGTAAAGAAGAATTCCTGCACCTTATTGCCAAAAAGCATTTTGTGGAGTTTGAAGAGGTATACAGCGGTACGTTTTATGGCACACTGCGTACAGAGATCGAGCGTATTTGGGCTGATGGTAAAGTAGTGATCTTTGATATTGATGTGGAAGGTGGTTTGCACCTGAAACGGAAATACGATGGATCGGCTCTGGCCATCTTCGTACAGCCGCCCTCATTAGAGGTTTTAAAGCAAAGATTGGCAGGCAGAGGTACCGACAGTGAAGAAAAATTGAAAGAACGCTTCCAAAAAGCTGAAAAAGAATTGAATTACGCACCACAATTTGATATTATCCTAAAAAATCACGATCTTCAGACAGCGTGCTCAGAAGCAGAGGATTTAGTGCGAAATTTTCTTGATAGTTGATTAAGCCCATAGTTGGTGGTCCGCGCCCGCAGATCATGAAAGGGGTTCTGTAGGCTTGACAAATACTATGATCCGTTAACTATTAACCCTGGACTAAAATGAAGATAGGCCTTCTATTCGGGTCGTTCAATCCCGTTCATATTGGACACTTGATTATCGCCAACTACATGGCCAATCACACCGACCTTAAACAAGTTTGGCTGGTAGTCTCCCCCCAAAACCCGCTAAAAAAATATGGCGATCTGATCAACACCTACGACAGGCTCGAGATGGCCAAACTAGCTACTGATAACGCCAAAAACATCAAAGTGAGCGATGTTGAATTGCGTCTGCCACAGCCGTCGTATACCATTGACACGCTGGCTCATCTAAAAGAAAAATATCCGGAGCACGAATTTGCCATTATTATGGGGTCTGACAACCTGGGTACCCTGCATAAATGGAAAAACTATAAGCTGATCCTGCGCGATTACAGGATCTATGTTTATCCTCGTCCTGGTTATGAGAACGCCGAGTTCGCCAATCATCCTTCCGTTACAATTACCATGACTCCGCTGATGGAGCTATCTGCATCTTTTATCCGTAAATCGCTGGCCGAAAAGAAGAACGTGCAATATTTTGTGCCAGATACGGTGCTTGAGTTTATTGAAAGTAAAAATTTGTACGGAAAGGGTTGATTTAAAGTAACTATCATAACTTTCGTTCGTCAAATACGTATAATAATATCCTCAATAATTGATGAACCGTTATGCAACTCTCGAAAGAAAAATTACAGCATTTTGTAAACAATATGTCCGAAAAGATCGACGTGGTCGAGCTGATCGATAAAGTATTATTAATGGCCAAAATTGAGCAGGCCAATGAGCAGATGATTAACCAGTACATCCCGCAGGATGAGGTAGAAAAAGAGATTGATCTCTGGGGATAATTTGATTTACGATTTTAGAATTACGATTTACGAATCGAACGACCGTGACTTAAATCAAAACGCGACCTTTTGCCTTTAACCTTTCACCTTCTTTCGGACTTCCGACTAAAAACAGCTTTCTGCTTTTACCTTTCTGCTTTCAGCTCGCAAAAAAGTATTTTTGTCTTCGTGAGCGAAAGAACCATCCTGAAACTGCAATTGCCAACTGATCCGCTTTGGGTTAAGAACGTTGTTGAAAGTAATATCGAAGAGATATTGACTGACCACGCTTTTTGTGAGCAAAAGGCAGCCAGCAACGCTATTACGCTTATCGTTCAAAATCCTGGCTTGTCAGATCTCGTGCAGGAAATGGCTGCTTTGGTACAGGAAGAGATGGATCATTTTAAGCGTGTTCACGATATCATTCTGGAACGAGGCTATATCCTTGGTCGCGAACGCAAGGATGATTATGTAAACGAACTTCGGAAGTTTCTTGCGCCGGGTGGCACCCGCGAAGCTCAATTAATCGATCGCCTGTTACTTTCGGCGATGATTGAGGCCCGCAGTTGTGAACGCTTCAAAGTGATGTCGGAGAATATCGATGACGAACTGTTGTCTGAATTTTACCACGAGCTTATGATCAGCGAGGCTACGCATTACACTACTTTTATCCGCCTTGCAAAGAAATATGCAAACGGCATTGATGTGGAGAAACGCTGGAAGGAGTTCCTGGATTATGAGGCAAAAGTGATCCAAAACTATGGCAAAAGCGAAACCATACACGGTTAATTCGTCCACACAAAAGCCTCATTCGCCGATACATGAGCAAATAATACTTACGATTGCGTTGTTTTGTAGCTGTTTATGTTGTTGAGGTTCAGAACGTTTCTTGTTACGATACATGTCGCCGGCTGGCTGATCTTTATGGCCCTGCCGTTGCTGTTCATGAACGCCGGGCCCGAGGACGATAATCTTCACTTGCTTACGCTCTTTTACTACTGGCTGTTCTGTGCCACCTACATCATTCTTTTTTACTTCAACGGTTACTTTTTAATACCCCTTTTATTTTTTAAAAAGCGATATGTCGCCTATAGTTTGGTGATTCTCTCGCTGCTGATTGGCGTATATGCGCTGAAACCATTTGACCGGCTGGCACGCAGCAACGACAGATGGCTCGGGGTCAGTTTCCCACCCCGGTTTGCCCCAATGCGTGATGTGCTATCGGGGCAGCGCATAGATCCACCCCCGCCAAACCATGATGCACCCGAACGACCTTCGTTTCGCCGGAATCCACAGTTCTTTCAGCCAGGCAGACCAGCGCAATTTCCAGCGCAATTTGGTCCACGCAGGCATTTTGATATTATCAGTTTTTTCCTTTTTCTTATGATCATCGCATTGAGTTCCGCAATTCAGATCATGCAGCAATGGCAGCTTTCGGAAGAGAGGGCCAAACAGGCTGAATCGGATAAAACCAGCGCCGAACTTTCGTTCCTGAAGGCACAGATCAACCCCCATTTTTTATTTAATACCCTTAATAATATTTACACGCTTACCGTTATTCAGGATGAGCACGCTCCTGACAGCATCCTGAAGCTGTCGAATATTATGCGATATGTAACCGATGACACGAGGGGAGATTTTGTGCCGCTGATATATGAGATAGGCTGTATAAACGATTATATTGAATTGCAGAAGCTGAGACTGGGCGGCAAAACCCGCATTGATTTTAAGGTGACGGGAGACGTGGAAAGTAAAGATATTGCGCCGCTGATATTGATGACCTTTGTCGAAAATATCTTTAGATATGGCACCAGCAACCATGAGCAGTCGACAGTAAGTATCAATATTTTGGTGCACGAGAATGGGATATCCTTCTATTCACAAAACAGGATTTTCCACAGTAAAAATGTTGATGAGCGTGCCGGTGTAGGCATGGACAATGTAAAGCAACGCCTGGCTTATTTATACCCCGACAAACATGTGTTGAGTATCAATACCGAAAATCAGCTATACACCGTTAATCTGATAATAAGAGCTTGAGATGAAGCTAAGATGCATAGCGATAGACGATGAACCCCTTGCCCTCAGACTGATTGCCAGGTACGTAGAGCAGTTTCCCGACTTACAGCTTATACAAACATTTGAGGATGCTATATCCGGCGGCGAATACCTGAAGCATTCTCCCGTCGACTTGCTTTTTCTCGATATCAATATGCCTGATATATCCGGGATTCAACTGGCCCGCAACCTGGAGCAACGGCCAATGATCATCTTCACCACAGCCTATAAGAATTTTGCATATGAAGGTTTTGAGCTGGAGGCCATAGATTACCTGCTGAAGCCAATTGACACCAAACGTTTTGCTAAAGCAGTTGAAAAGGCGGTCGATTACTATAAGTACAAGAACACCGACACAAGCAAAAAATCTGACAGCAGTCTTTATGTGTATTCGGAGTACCGGATGATCAAGATCAACCTCGATGATATAGAGTATATCGAAAGCATGGAGGACTATATCAAGATACATCAGCATAACGCCAAAACCATACTCACCCTGATGCCTTTAAAAAAGGTGCTGGAAAAACTCCCTCCTGAAAAATTTCAGCGCGTTCATCGCAGTTATATTGTGGCTGTCGACAAGATCAAATCAATTCACAATCGTAAGATACAACTTGCCAATGCTGAGCTTCCTGTAAGCGAATCTTATATCGATTTTGTTCGTAATTGGATGAAATTCAGATGAAAAAAGGGCCTTTATCGGCACAAAACTCCGATTAACCGACACACCTTCTGCGCACCGCCATCCCTGCCGTAGCTTTAGTCAAGCAAATAAATAAAGCGCCATTAACGATGATAGGTATGTGTAGGAAAAGCCTCTATATAAAAAATAGTCCGGCAGCTAAAACGGGATCAGGGAATACTTGCAGAATAATATCAATCAACCAAAAAAGATCTGCAATCACCGGGACAGGGATCACCGGGCACAGCGAGGTCACTACATCTACCAATGGCAATTATAAGATAGGGTACGCAGCAGAAGAAGGATATGGGTTTTATTCCTGTGATGATTGGCGGATTGTCCGGCTGGTGGGAGCCTGCGTACCCCCGGTTGCCTGATTTGATATAAAGCTCTTTTTTTCATAATAATAATGTCTGATGAGGCGTCTGCGCAGTGATGCGCAGGCGCTTATTTTTTGAAAGATGATCATAGCCAGGAAACCTGTTACAATACTATTACTTCTTGTAACCTTTATCTTTTGTTCTGCCCGCCTGTATGCCCAAAGCCTCGGCGATCCCGTTGTAGACATCACTTTTGGTTCAGGAACGTCCACACATGCCGGGGCGCTTGCCGCCGATTCAGGGTATACCAGTTACACCTACACTTCAGCCAACTTTCCGAGTGATGGCTCTTATACTATTGAGAATATAACCAACAGCCCCAACGTTTGGTGGACCACCACCGACCACACTGGTAATAGCGGCGGATATATGATGGTGGTAAATGCCAGCGTATCCAAGACAGACTATTTTTATAAACGCGAGGTAAAGGGCCTTTGCGGGCAAACTACCTATCAATTTGGCGCATGGGTGGGTAACCTGTTGCGATATAATGATATAAGCCCGCCTAACATTACCTTTTCTATTTTAAAGACTGATGGAACCGTTATCCAGAGCTATACAACCGGCACCATTCCGCGTACTTCGGATAGTTTCAAATGGGTGCAATATGCTTTCAACTTTACGCTGCCAGCGGGGGTTACCGATGTCATTATCCAGATGACCAACAACAGCAATGGCGGTGCACCGGCTAATGACCTGGCTTTGGATGATATTACCTTCCGGCCGTATGGGCCCTCGGTAGTTGCCTCATTTGGCGCGGCCGGATCAGGTGTAACCGCTCTGAACGCTTGTGCCGGTACTAATCAATCTTATACCTTCAGCGTGCCGTCAGTGACAGGATATACATCGCCGGCCTATCAGTGGCAGGTAAACACCGGCAGCGGATGGACCGATATTGCCGGCGCGACATCATCATCCTATACAGTGAATTTTAAACCAGCCGTTGCAGGCACGTACCTGTACCGGGTGGCTACGGGCGAGTCTTCCAATATAGGCTCCTCCAGCTGCCGGGTTGTATCGAATGAATTGACCTTAACTATCAACGTAGCGTCAGTCCCATCGGCAACAGCCACTACGCCAACTTGTGTTGGCGGCACGCTCACATTATCGGCATCCAGCGGTGCATCATATAAATGGACGGGGCCGAATGGTTTTACATCCACCTCACAAAGCCCGGTGCTGACTAGTGTGACGGCGGCAGCTTCGGGCACGTATACTGTCAATATCACCTCTTCAGGTAATTGCGTCACCACCACATCGGTCACTGTGGCCGTAAATCCGCTACCGGTGGCTAAGGCAGTAGCAAGCAGCAATACGGTATGCCAGGGTGAAACGGTGACACTAACGGCTTCGGGTGGGTCAACCTATTTATGGACGCCATCCAAAGGGTTATCTGACGCCACCAGCGCCAGCCCTACATTTACAGCATCATCAACCGTAACTTACCTGGTAACTGTAACCAATAGTTCGGGATGTGCAGATACAGCCAGTGTAACCGTTACTGTCAATAAAAAACCTGTAGCCAATGCCGGGGCGGATAAAGCCATAGTGCAGGGACAATCTATTACACTCGACGGCAGTGCAAGAGGTGGCGACATTAGCTATTACTGGACACCCACCGACTACCTCAGCAGCAGCGAAGTGTTGCAACCAGTTGCCCGACCACCATCGGATATGACTTATGTGCTACACGTGCTGTCAAATATCGGCTGCGGCGAGGCGACGGATACCGTATTTGTGCGGGTATATAAAAACGTAACCATCCCCAATACTTTTACACCCAATGGCGACGGCGTTAATGATACCTGGAACATTGGCGCGCTGGACAGCTATCCAACATCCATCACTCAGGTTTTTGACAGATACGGCGCGCAGGTATTTAAAAGCGTAGGTTACCCGAAAGCCTGGGATGGCACCTATAATAACAAAGAATTACCCAACGGTACCTACTACTATGTAATCGATTTGATGAATGGTACGAAACTATCAGGGTGGGTATTAATTCTAAGATGATCCTTTGTGATCTCTGTGCATTTTTCTTTGTGATCTCTGTGGTTAAATTTTTAAACCACGAAGGGCGCAGAGGCTTTCACAGAGGGCACGGAGAGATTATTTTAGCCCAACTACATTCCTCAAATAATTGTCCATCAAATTAATGGCCACCAAATCATTCATGTACCCGATGTACATGTCCGGGCGAACAATAATGGCCTTTTCGCGACGCGGATCGGTTTCGAAAGTTTCAAATACTTTCAGGTTTTTGCCTGAAGGTGGCAGGTAAAAAAAGTTGAGCAAACCCTGGTATCTGTTAGTGATCCACTTGGCAATGTTGAAGAGGAACATTTCATCAAATCGTCCTAAGATGATAAGCGTAAAACCCGGTTTATTGCACCAGGCATGCAGGTCGGTATCTTCTTTTTTCTTTTCGTCGTAGATCTCGAGATAAGGCAGACGGTCGCCGGCTTTAACCTTTTCGCCCAGGCTCAGGTGCACGTTGATCTTGCTGTGCCGGTAAGATATGTCCGTTTGCGAGATTAGTTTGAAAGCCGTAGTCATAGCCTTTTCGTGCGAACTCACATAACGCAATATTCGCGGTAAGACAAACCGCCTGATCATCGTTTTGAACCAGTTGCGAGAGATAGCTATGTTAAATATCCTGTCGGTTGTGCGCAGCAGTTCTTTGGCCAGGGGCATGCGTTCGTCCGGAAATGTATTCAATATGGTTTCGGGGAGATTGCCGTTGATAACGCCGGCCAGCTTCCAGGCCAGGTTATAGCCATCCTGTAAACCGGTGTTCATGCCCTGCCCGCCGACAGGGGAGTGGATATGTGCTGCATCCCCGATGAGAAAACAGTTTTGTTTCCTGAAACTCTCGGCCATGCGATGGTGCAGTTTATAGGTTGTGAACCACTTAAGCTCTATCACATCAACAGTCTTCCCTGTCGCCTTAATAATATCCGGTAGTATCTGTTCGAAAGTGACGTTTTCGACACCTTCAAACTGTTGCTGAAGATTGCCAATTACACGGTATTCGTTCTCCTCGGGCATTGGGAAAAATCCGCAAAACTCATTTTTACCCAGGTAAAGCTGGATGTAGTTCCCTTCCAAAAATGAAGCATTGATCTTTACATCAGCGAGGTAAAAATAATGAGGATAGGTTTCGCCAGTGAATGGAATATTGAGATGCTTACGCACATTACTATGTGCCCCATCGGCTCCAACCACCCAATCGCAGCGGATATGGTATTCGTCTTCTCCACTCTTTAAAATAACGTCAGTAAATACTGCCTGCTGATCCAGGGCAATAAGCGAGGTGTTCCAATAAACCGGACAAGTGTTTTGGGTAAGATAGTCGAGCAGCAGGCGTTCGTTTTTATATTGCTGATAGAGTAACAGGTAAGGGAACGGCGTTTGTCCTTCTCCCGCATTCATTAACGGGACTGTGGCGGTCTCCTGGCCATTTTCGGCAAAGATCAACCCTTTGGCCTTTTTGCCGTTTGCCACGGCTTTATCCGAGAGCCCCAATTGCCGGTATATTTCCATCGACCGAGCCTGAACGCCGAGCGCATTTGAATAACTTGTTGGCCCCTGTTTGTTATCGATGATTAAAGGTTGTATCCCGTATCGCAGCATTTGAGCGGCCATCATCAGGCCCGACGGACCTGCGCCGACGATCAATACTTTGGTTTCTGTTTCAGTGATCTGCATCTAAATCAGGAACGAAATAAGAGGAAAATGGTTGGTCGTTTATGCAGATCGGGGACTTTCGCCTTCCACTCTGCAATGGTTTTGGTTTGAACGAATTCGTCTTCCGCTGTCAGGTTGCAAGCGATGCATAAACGCGTTTTTGCGGTGCAGCTTCGGAGTATTTCCTCCAGCATCTGATTGTTGCGGAAAGGAGTCTCGATAAATAGCTGCGTTTGATTGAATCGAGAGGTAAAGGATTCCAGCTCTTTGATCTTTCTTGCACGTTCGGCTTTATCAATGGGCAGATAGCCGTGGAACGTAAAGCTTTGCCCGTTAAATCCGGAGGCCATCAAAGCCAGCAGGATCGAACTCGGTCCTACCAGTGGAACCACCTTGATACCACGTCGGTGCGCTTCAGCAACGATTTCTGATCCAGGATCAGCCACTCCGGGGCAACCCGCTTCGCTCATTAAACCAACGTCGTGGCCGGCTGTCAAACCTGTAAAGAAGCTGTTGGGATTAACATCGCGGTTGTGTTTTCCGTAGTCATGGATAGTGAGTTCGCTTTGCGGGATTTTTAACCCGGCTTCTTTCAGAAAACGACGTGCAGTCTTTTCATTTTCTACAATATACTCTTTGATATGATTGATGGTATCAGCGAGGTAGGGCGTGAAGGATTTGGCAGATGCGTTTTCGGCAAGGGGTACTGGTACCAGGTAGAGCGTTCCGTAAACCATGTTGCAATTTGGCGTTTTTATTCGTAATTTAAGCTACCGCAAATTGACTTTGTAGATGAAATCATTAGGTGTCAATTGGTTTATAGAAGGTTCGATCGATTTTGAGCAAAAGAAGTATATCCTGCTCGACTACCTGCAGGAGATCAACCGCCATTTTGACCGCAGCCGGCTATATCCTAACCTCACCGATCTGATCTTCCATTACAACAACCTGCTCGATTTTAAGCACAATAAAAACGTCATTCAGCAGGCGTTTCCACAGCGATTAACCAAGGCTGATATCGAGGCACTGAAGCTAACTTACCAGAAGATAGTACAGGATGATAATACCATGCGAGAGATTGAAAGCATCATTTCCTATGCTATCTACAAAATGGATCCTGCCATCCAAACCGGTAAGGAGATATATGATTTTGTGGAGAGCCGTTTACACATCGACCCCATAGGTCTGGTGCCGCTGATGCCTTACAATGGCTACTTCTCGCTGCGTAATGGTAACGACCGCACCAATTGGATATACGAATATCAGCTTACCATTTTCGAGAGTAAAGAAGACAGGTTTCGCGGGATCAACATACAGTTTGTAGATACCTACGAGCACAGTATCGCCAACACCCCCGAGGCCATCAAGCTCGACCTCATCAACAAACATAAGCACCTGCCTAACCCGGCGCTGTATTACGTGGTGAGCGATATTACCTTCCCGCTGGAGCAAACGCTGCTGCCTGTAGCCAAAAGGACGCTGGTGAAGTATATTTCGAATGCGGCGTAGTTGGGTTGTACGTTTGACGTACTACGTTATACGTTTTTATTTTGACGCTAAAATCACGTACAACGTTATTTCCCCCCGGCTTTCGCGTACTCGTCATTCAACCCCGCAACCACCTCTTTGGTTATATCCAGGCTATCATCGCCATAAAGCATCGATGGGTTCGATTTTGAATAGGTTAAAACGATTTTGTAACCTTTGGTTTTGGTGTAGGTTTTAAGATAATCGGCTATTTTATTGTAGAGCGTGGTGTTTTCGCCGGCTTCAATTTCCTGTAATTGTTTGGCGGTATTTTGCTGAAGATCCTGCAAGGTTTGCTGCTCTTTGGCCAGTTTTTTCTCGGTAGCTGCTTTTTGTGCAGGCCTTAATGCATTGGCGCTCTTCTGATAATCGGCTACTTCTTTTTGAAAAGCCTGGCCTTTGGTTTGTATCTCGGACTGCGCCTTTTGCGAAAGCGCCTGCATTTTCGTCTGCACGGCTTTGAAATAGTTATAATTGGCTAGCAGCGTATCCTGATTTACAAAAACGATAGTTGGTACCGATGCCGGTGCAGATGTTGGAGCCGCCGCATTTTGCGCCTTAGCAGCAATAGAAGTCAATACTATAGCGAAAGCAATTGCTAATAATCTCATATCCCTCTGGGTTTAATTACTCAAAGGGGCGAAGTTAGGAAAATTTAGTTAAGTGGTTGACTTGTTAACTAGTCATTAGTTAATTGGTTAGCTCTTGCCTGTTTCACTTGTTTCATCATTTTAGGTCTGAAACGCGTGAAACATTGAAACAAAAGGGGGAAAAACCTTTCGCCTTTCCCCTTTATCCTTTCACCTTATTTACCCGGCGTAATCACAATATTCCGGTAATCTATCGGCCCGTGATCGCCTTGTATCAGGATGGGGCCGGGTTCGCCTTCTTTGCTGTTGATGGCGCCGCCGGTAATGCCGGGAATGATGGCATCACAGATTACCTTATGGCCGTTTGCCACTACCGTAACCGTCCGTCCTACTAGCGTAATATCGTACGACTGCCATTGCCCCGGATCTTTAGCCATCATTTTGTTAGGCTGAAGAAAACCATAGATGGCGCTGAACTGGTTGGCCAGTGGCTCCGGTTCGCCGCTTTTGGTGTCGATGATCTGCGTTTCGTAGCGGCCGCGCAGGTAAACCCCGCTGTTGCTGCCCTGCTGGTAGCGGAACTCGATATGCAGTTTAAAGTCGGTAAAGGTTTTGTCGGTGATGAGGTTGGCGCCTGAGTGTTTGCTGCGGAGGATGCCGTTCTCAACCACCCATTGGTTGGTGCCATCGGTATGCCAGCCTTTGGTGTTTTTGCCATTAAATAATTTTATCGGCTGACCCCACACCACTGGCTTATCGCGCTCAAGCGTTGGTGCGCGTACGCCGGTCCAGTTGTAGGTTTTGCCATCGGTATAAACCATGGTGCCGTGGATGTTATCGCCTGCGGCTTCAAATTCGAAATCCATGTTACGGTCGCCGGGTTCCCATTGCGGTGGGATGGAGAAGCTGTATTTACCATCCTTTACCATAACTTGCGAGATGGGCCTGGCGCTGCCAAAAGCATAAGTATAACGGCCGATAAGCGTATGTGTGCCCGATTTCTGCACCTCGAGCCACGAAGGCAGACTCTTGCCGTCCTTATCTATCGTAATATCCCACCGGCCTATCACGTCGGGATCCTTGGTTTGCTGCGCATTGGCAGGAACAATAAACATTAAGCTGAGAAGGAACAGCAAAGGCGCGATGCGGAATACGGACCTGTTGCTGCAAGCGTTTAGTTGAGTCATAGTATTTAGTGTTATCAGGTTAATGGCGGATGAGTCGCCGGATTTAAAGGTAGGTTTTTTGGGGGATAGTTAACTGGTAATTTGTTAACTAGTTGATAGGTGACCTGCCTAATCACTAATCACAAATTAACTAATCACTGATACCTACTCTTTGGCCATCAATCCGGCAATTTTGTGGACCAGGAAAAGGCATTCTTTTTTGAACTTCCGGCAACAGCAGATTATCTGCAAATCGTCGTCGTCATCCTTAATTATTTCAGGCTGTTGGTGATGGATAGGGCATTCAATGGTCCCTAAAACGTCTTTAAAGATGTCGAGGTATTTCATGGAGTTTGATTGCGTGAAGAATTATGGCGGTTATTCTATCGGCAATCAAACGGGAGTAGTTAGGGGGATTATCCTATAATTCTTGTTTCAAATATAATGATTTTCCCTTGTACCGAATAGTACATAGGTTTACCTGCGTTTTTTTGGGAAACGCTGACCGATAACTGACCCATCACGCCTCAACCGGCTTTAGTCTTCAAAAAGGTATCGCCTTTGCTGGAAATTAGCAGATTGCCTACGCCCAGATGAATGAAGTGCAGGGTGGCTAATTCTTCTAAGGCTTCGTCAAGTTGTTTTTTGCCGAGGTCGCATTTGATGGCGTCTTTATAGGTC
>Ga0068856_100004968_pt1 | contig 13166 bp, 13 predicted proteins | sample KBSCornC62_FD_66595 | JGI IMG/M metagenome (GOLD analysis project Ga0068856, IMG submission 66595) | Corn rhizosphere microbial communities from Kellogg Biological Station, Michigan, USA - KBS Corn C6-2 | ecosystem: Host-associated > Plants > Roots > Rhizosphere > Soil ...
ACGAACCGGTCGGCGCCCTTGAGCTGCCCACCACCACCGAACTCCTTGACCAGAGCGTCATTGCCCTTGGGCACGTAGTTGATGGCGAAGTGGTTGCCCTGTCGGACCGCTGCCAGCGCCGACGTCGTGAGGCCGATCGACACCATCATCATCGGCGGGCTGGCCGTGAGATGGGTGGCCGACAAGGCCAGGAAGCCCGCGGGCCCTTCCGTTCCCTGGGCGGTCACGATCGCCACGCCGATGGCGCGGCAGCCGATGGCCTTCCAGAAGGTCTTAGCGTCGATCTCGCTGTCCATGCGGGCAACTCCCTTGCTCGGGAGCGAGCCTATCAGGCTCAGTGCCAAACGCTCCAGACGGTCAGTGCGGCTGCGCCGGCGCAGAGAACGGCCCTGAAGAGGGTCTTGAGGCGAGCAATCAGTCGCTGACGCCGCTCGTATTGCCGCCGGGACATTCCGGCGGGCGTCTCGTCATAAAGTGAATGCCACACGCGCGCCCGCAGGAAGCGCCAGCCCAGCACCCCGGCAACACTTCCTCCCAGCGCCATCGGTATCAACGGAGGTCCCACCACGAGGCGAGACTGCGCACGTTCAGAGGCAAGAATGTGGCAGGCGCTCATTGTGTCGCAGCCTGCGCCGAGGTGATCAGGGCGTCACATTCTTCCCGATGAAGGCCACCATCCGGTCGAACATGTCGCCCGCCTTTGACAGATCAGGCGAGCCAGCCTGGCGAACCATGTCGATATATTCGAGCGCGATCGAGCCGCCGGCCTTTCGGTAGTCGGCGCAGAAGCGCTGAGGCTCATTGCCTTCGACTGGCGATTCCGGATCCCGATAATCGTGCACGGCGTCGCCGTGGCTCTGGTACCAAACGGCAGGCGGGGTCAGCACCTTCTCACCGCGCTCCAGCGCCATCGTCGGATTGCCTTCCGCCATGGCATCCTCGGTCCGCCAGTACGAATCGTGGCGTGCGATGATCGACTCCAGCTTCTCGCGCTTGGCCATGCGGTAGCGGCTGAACGGGTTGATCACCGGCCAGGACATGATCACGCAGCGCACGCTCGCATCCTGCGCCGGTGTTCCGGCCGGCAACGGGATCGCCGCGTAGCGCGAATCGTTCGGCCGCATCGCGACCAGCATCGCGAGATGCCCGCCGCTCGACTGGCCGCTGAGGCCGATCAGGTCGGGCCGGGTCTTGAGCGAGCGCGCATTCGCCTTGGCCCATCGCACCGCATAGTTGATGTCCTGCACCGATGCCGGATACGGGTCCTCGTTGCCCGAGCGGAAATCGAGCGCGATCGACACGACGCCGTGCGAGGCCATGTACTGATGGCGCAGCTTCTCGGTCATCCGATCGCTCTGGCACCACGCGCCGCCATGGCATTCGACCATCGCCGGGAATGGCCCCGCCCCGCGCGGCTTGTAGATCGTTGCCAGCAAGGGCTTGCCGCCATGGCGGAGATACTCGACGTCTTCGACGTCATAGTCGGCGGTCTTGGCTTCGAGGACTGCAGTGGACATGGCATGCCTCCCTGAGCGTCCGGTTTTTCGCTGCCATGCAATCTAGCGCAGATTCCGGCCTCGGGGCCCGCCCGAGGGGATACTTTTTCATGGCGAGCGGCGAGAGGCAGCCATCGAAATCTGACGGGCCTGGCTCGAATCCGGACGCTGCCTGTGTCGCCTCGTGCCCCAAAGCCGACGCCGCCGGCACACCATCATGCGCCGTACGAGGCACAGGAAGAGGACTTCAACCCAGGCAGCCGACGCCTCCTGCGCGGCGGGTTCGAGGCGCGGCCCTCGCGCCCACCCGTGCTAGTCTCGGTACCAGAATGCTCGACTTCTTCAGCCACTCTCTGATCGCATTCCTGGCCCATACGGTTCTTGCCCTTGCCGTCATCGGACGGATCCTGCTGAGGCCCCATCGCGACCCCGCCTCACGCATTGCCTGGATGGTGGTTGTGGCGGCTTTGCCGTTCATTGGCGTAGTCGCTTACCTCCTGCTGGGAGAGACCAACATCGGGCGCCGCCGCGTCGCGCGGCTGCAGGCCGCCCTGGCACGCCTGCCGCCGACCGACGGCCCCTGCTTCCGTGCCGCAGAAGGCCCCAACCCTGCCGTGCCCGAACGCTACCATCCCGTGTTCCGTCTCGGGCAATCGATCAGCGGCTTCGAACCGGTCGCGGAAAACAACGCCTCGCTGATGGCCGAATCCAATGCCGCAATCGACGCCATGGTGGCCGACATCGACGCCGCCACCGATCATGTCCACCTGCTTTTCTATATCTGGCTGCCCGACACCAACGGCTGCAAAGTAGTCGAAGCCCTGAAGCGAGCGGCCACCCGCGGTATCATCTGCCGCGCCATGGCCGACGATCTGGGCTCGCGGGCGATGATCCGCTCTCCCCATTGGCAGGCCATGCGGGTCGCCGGTGTGCGCGTTGCCTCAGGTCTGCCGATCGGCAATCCTCTGCTTCGGCCATTCGTGGGACGCGTCGACCTCCGCAATCATCGCAAGATCGTCGTCATCGACGATCGCATCACCTACTGCGGCAGCCAAAACTGCGCGGACCCCGAGTTTCTCGTTAAGGCGAAATTCGCGCCCTGGGTTGACGCCGTAATTCGGTTCGAGGGTCCGATCGCGCGCCAGAACCAGTACCTGTTTGCCAGCGATTGGATGACCTACGTGCCGGACGACCATATCGATTGTCTCGAACGGCCGCTGCAATGGCACCGCTCGGGGGGCGTGCCTGCTCAGGTGATCGGCACGGGCCCGACCGTGCGTGCGTCAGCCATGCCCGAGATGTTCGAGGCGCTGATGTTCGCTGCGCGACGCGAGCTCGTCGTTTCGACGCCCTACTTCGTACCCAACGATGCGTTGCTGAATGCACTGTGCACGACGGCTTGGCGCGGCGTCGATACGACCATCATCTTTCCCGCGCGAAACGATTCGTGGATCGTCGCCGCCGCAAGCCGCAGCTACTACGCCGATCTTCTTCGCGCCGGCGTCAAGGTCCATGAGTACGAGGGAGGCCTGCTGCACACCAAATCGCTGACGGTCGACGGTGAGCTCGGTCTCATCGGCTCGGCAAACATGGACCGCCGCAGCTTCGACCTCAACTACGAGAACAATATCCTGTTCTACGATCCCGACCTCACCGGAGAGGTCCGACGCAGGCAGCAGGACTATCTCGCCCGCTCGCATCGCGTCACTGCAGAAAAGGTGGAGGCCTGGTCGACCCCGCGACGCCTCTGGAACAACAGCATCGCCATGATGGGACCGCTGCTCTGACCGCCATCTCCGCAGGTCCGAGTTTTCCTATTCCCTCACCGCCGACCAGCGGCAACCAAGATTGCGATCGGTGACGGTCAGCGATTTCGGTGTCACGGCGAGGTCGGCCACGATACTGAGGTTCAATTGCCCAAGCACGAAGGACGTCTCGTAGACGTCTGGCCGCACCAGCTTCATTGGGGTGTTGATGCCGCCGGCGGAGGTCACGGTCGCCTCTCCGTTCTGGACCGTGATGGTGTGCTCGCGGGTGAACTGCGGGTCGGCCGCCAGGCAGCCCTGAATGTTGTTGGAACTTCCCTTCAGCCAGAACTTCGCCGATCCGTCCTGTGCCATCGCCAGAAGCGGCAACATCACTGACGCGCAGACTATTGCCGGACCGAGACCCTTCATGGCGTCCTCCTTCCGCCGGCCATCGATTGCCACGCCGCAGCACACAAGGGTGTGCCAGTGCCCATGGTCTCTGACTATGCAAATCCGGCAAGTGGATCCAAGGGCCGACCATTCGGAGGTACGGCGTGGTGCGAGTGGCAGCCCTTGCCAGGGCCAGCCGCGGCTCGCAGAATTTCGAGGTTAGGCGTCGCCTCCTTTGCCATCGACGAAGTCCTGTACGGACCGATCATCGCCGTGAGCTTCCGCTTCTGAAGGAGTGCCCCATGACCGCCGAGTCACTACGCGAGAAGGCCGTGGCCGAGCTCCGGCAGTTCATCGCACTCTCGATCTATCTTTGGATCTGTTTTGCCGCGATCTTGTTCTTCAAGTCGACTATCCTGCGCGCCGCGGGCATCGCTTTCTTGCCGCTGGGCTTTGCAGGCATAAAGGCCGTCGTCTCGGCCAAGTTCATCATGGTCGCCAACTTCCTGCCGATCGCGTCGAGACGCGCCGGCGAGCGCTTGTTCGTGTCCATGCTGCGAAAGTCGCTGATGCTGCTCGTCCTGCTCGCAGTCCTGACATTGATCGAGGAAGCCGTGGTCGCGACGATCCACGGGCACCCGCTCTCGGAGGCTCTCCTCGGTCTGGGTGGCGCCTCGCCCTATCAGATTGCCGCGTCGCTGATCCTCATGCTGCTGATCCTGATTCCATACGTCGGCTTCGCGGCGATCGCCGAGGCGCTGGGCGTCGAGAATCTGCTGGGCGTGATGATCCAAAGAGCCGAAGCCGAGGTCGTACGCTCGCACAAGAAATGATGCTGAACATCCAGCGCTCCGACATGGTCCGCATTCCGGCGGGACGTTCCTCATGGGCTCGGACCCAGTATTATCCCGAGGCGGCGCCGGCCGGGACCGGAGACAACGATACTTGGCAGGCGGCCAAGCCAGGCACATCATGAACTTTGTGCCCAGGATGCTCGGAAGACTTGCGGCAATCCTCGCCCTGACTCTCGTCGCGGCCATCGGGGGCGCGAGCGCCCAGACTCCGGCACCCCCAACGCCCCTCCCGCAGGATCAGTTCGACGCACTGGTCAAGGCGATCAGCCAGTCCCTCTTCGAAAAGCTGAAAGCCGAGGGCACGGCCGCACCGAAGACCGTCCAAGAGAAGCACAGTCGATTCGAAGTCGAGGCCAAGGACGGACCGGACGATGTCACGTTGTTCGTCGAACAGGCCGGCCATGTCATGAGCGTCGGCATTCCTGCGCTGACCACTGCGTTCGTCGGCTTCGGCGCCGCACTCGACAGAGGCGAGCGTGGCGGTTTGAGATCCTCCCGGTTCTTGCTGCTCATCCTCGCCACGGCGGTCGTCGCGGTGGCGCTCGAGGCTGCGCTGCGTTGGCTGACGTCGCCACTGCATTCTCGCCTGGCAGCGCGGTCCGCTCCCGCGTTGGGCGTTCGCTCGCTGGCCGCCCTGGGAGCCTTGGCACTGATCGATGGCGCCGGGGTGCTGCTCGTCTGGCTGGTCTATCGCGTCGCGGTCCATCTCTGGTTCAGCGGCACCACCATCCAGGATACCTTTGGCGCCGCCGTGTTGCTCGCCGTTGTCTACTGGCGCCTCTACGTGTTCGGCTGCCGGTGCGTCGTCCGGCCGGCCCTGCCGACGGCGCGGCTGTGCGATATGAGCGACGGCGAAGCGTGGCGCATGCTGCGCGTGGTTTCGTTCCTCGTTCTGATCGCGGCCATGGGGCGGGCACTCAACTTCGGGCTGGCAGCCGCGCAGGCGCCGCCCGACGCCATTGCCGCCTGGCGGGTCCTTACGGCCCCAGTCGTGCTCCTGATTCTGCTGGCGTCCGTAGTGCGCGCGCGCGACGGGGCGAAAGATTGGCTGGTCGGCCTGGCACGCGCAGCGCCGTGGAACGGATTCCTGGGGCGGCACTGGGTGCCCATCGCCAGCGTGGTGTTCGTGGCCCTGGTTGCGACTCAGATCTACGGCGCGATCACCGAGCACCTCAACGCGCCGAACGCCCTCTTGCTTACCCTGAACCTCATCATCGGCCTCCTGATGTTCGAGACGCTGTTGCAGGCAGTGGTGCGACGCCTCGACAGCCAGTTGGAAGGATTCACGCCGGCCGATGACCGGCAAAGGTTGCCCGACGTTCTCGCCCGCTGCGCGCGGGTCTTCGTCCTGATTCTCGCAGTTGTGGTCATTGCCGAGAGCTGGGTCGTCAATGTGCTCGGTCTGATCGACGCGCGGGCATGGGATCGCCTGACCAGCGTCGGCCGCTCCATAGGTCTCACCCTCTTCACCGCGTTCGTGCTGTGGGAACTCTTCAAGTACGCGACCGAAGCCTACATGTATCGGATCGCCCAGAAGAATCTCGTGGGCGGCAGCGGAAAAAGAGCCGTCGGCTCGATCGCCGAGCGCTTCGACACCCTGATGCCGATGATCAGGGTCACGGTCGCGACCATCATTGGGGTGATTGCGGCGCTGATCGCCCTCGACCAACTTGGCGTCAACACGGCGCCTCTGCTGGCAGGCGCCTCGGTGGTGGGGCTGGCGATCTCCTTCGGCAGCCAGGCGTTGGTCAAGGACATCGTCTCGGGCATCTTCTACCTGGCCGATGACGCGTTTCGGGTCGGCGAGTACATCCGCTGCGGGCAAGCGGAGGGATCGGTCGAGGGTTTCACCCTGCGCTCCATTCGGCTGCGGCACCCCAACGGCCAGATCCAGGTCATCCCGTTCGGCGAACTCGGCCAGATCTCCAACTACAGCCGCGACTGGGCGGCTGTGAAGTTCAACCTTCGGTTCGCGCGAGACACAGACCTCGAGAAGCTGCGCGAGGCCACCAGGAAGGTCGGCGAGGACCTGATGACGGAGCCGGACCTCAAGGCAGACATCCTCGAACCGATCAAGATCCACAGCGTTGCCGAAGTCGCCGACAACGCACTGGTCGTGCGCTTCAAGCTCAAGACTCGTCCAGGCAACATCTCGACCATTCAGGACCGCACGTTGCGGCAGATGCTCAAGGAAATGCCCAACCTCGGCATCGCCTTCGCCACGTAGGGCCCTCCCGCGTGACGGGCTCGTATAGCCTCAAGCCTCCCGGAGCTCCTCGTTCAATCGGTCGGTGATCAGCATGTGGCCGGCCTTGTGCGTTATGCAGAACGGCGGCCGGGCCGCCTCGATCACGGCCTGCGGGGTCACCCCGCAAGCCCAGAACAAGGGGACCTCGCCCGGCCGGATGTCGGGCTCGCCGCCATATTCGGGCCTGTCGATGTCGGCGATGCCGATCGCCGCGGGATCGCCGAAGTGGATCGGCGCGCCATGCACGCGCGGGAAGCGCGACGTGATCTCGATGGCGCGGATGGCGTTGGCTACGGTGAAGTTCCGCATCGAAACCACCATGCGGCCATGCAGGCGTCCAGCCGGTACGGTGTCGAGCGCCGTGCGATAGGTGCAGACCTTCTTGCCCTGCTCGATGTGCCGGATCGGCACGCCCGCCTCGAGCAGCGCCGATTCGAACGAATAAGAGCAGCCGAGTGCGAAGGCGACGAGGTCGTCGCGCCACAGCGCGCTGATGTCGGTCTCCTCCGACACCGCCTCGCCGTCACGGAACACGCGATAGCGCGGCAAGTCGCGGCGCACGTCGATGTCGGGGCCGAGCTCCGGCAAGCTCGGATCTCCCGGCGCGCTTTGCGCGATCAATGGACAGGGCTTCGGGTTCGCCGCACAGAACGCGGCGAACTCCTCCGCCCAGTCGGCCGGCAGGATCACCAGGTTGGCCTGCAGATGGCCCGGCGCCAGTCCCGTGGTCACGGTCGTGTGCTCGCCGGCGCGAATGCGGTCTCGCAAGAGTCTGGAGGCGCTCATCCCTTCCTCTCCGCCCTTCCCCTTCACTCGCCCAGTATATAGCCTTTGCAACCATGCGCAGTGGCGAGATCGTCTTTACGGGAATGGATCGCGTGGTGTTCGGCCGACCGGCCGCCGACGCCGTCGTGGAAGCAGCGGACCGGCTCGGCGCAAAGCGGGTGTTCATTCTCGCCAGCGCAACGCTCAACCGGAAGACCGATGTAGTCCGTCAGATCGCCGAGGCGCTGGGTTCGCGCTACGCCGGCGTGCATGACGATATGCCGGGCCACAGCCCGCGCGACGCCGTGGTCGCCTGCGCCAACACCGCGCGCGACGCCGGCTGTGACCTGCTGCTGAGCGTCGGCGGCGGCTCGACGACCGACGGCGGCAAGGTCGTCACCCTCTGCCTCGAGCACGACATCCGCGAGCCGGACGGGCTCGAGCCCTTTCGTACCGTGGTCGACGAGATCACCGGCAAACGCACCTTCCCGGAATATCGCGCGCCGCGCGTCCGGCAGATCTGTGTGCCGACCACCTTGAGCGGTGGCGAGTTCAACGCGCGCGCCGGCGTCACCGAGCCCCGGCTGCGGCTGAAGCAGGCCTACATCCACCCCGGCCTGATCCCCTTGCAGGTGATCTTCGATCCGGCGATCACCGTGCATACGCCTGAATGGTTGTGGCTCTCGACCGGCATCCGCGCGGTCGACCACTCCGTCGAGACCTATTGCTCGATCGACGGCAACGCCTACACCGACAGTACGTCATTGCAGGCGTTGCGCCTGCTCGGCCGCGGCCTGCCCGCGGTGAAGCGCGACCCGTCCGATCTCGCCGCCCGCCTCGACTGCCAGATCGGCGCCTGGATCTCGATGATCGGCATCGTCAGCGGCACGCGCATGGGGGCGAGCCACGCGATCGGCCATGTGCTGGGCGGCAGCGCCGGCGTGCCGCACGGCTACACCTCGTGCATCATGATGCCGGCGGTGCTGGCCTATAACGCCGAGGTCAACGGCGATCGCCAGGCCGAGATCAGCACTGCACTCGGCGCGACCGGGCAGTCGGCCAGCGAGGTGCTCGACCGCTTCATCTCGGGCCTCGGCCTGCCGCGCCGGCTGCGCGACGTCGGCGTCAAGCATGAGGATCTGCAGCGCATCGCCACCAACTGCATGCTCGACGACTGGACCTTCAGCAATCCGCGCCCGATCCACGCGGCGCAGGAGGTCATGCCGATCCTGGAATCGGTCTACTGAAGGACAGCACGATGCATCGGCGATTGTTGATCCGTTCCGCGGCGGCGGTGACCCTGCTGCCCAATCTGGCTCGAGGGCAGCAATTCCCGTCCAAACAGCTGCGCATCCTCGTCGGAACGCCACCGGGGGGCGGCCTCGACATCGTCGCACGCATCCTGGCGCAGGAGCTGACCAAGAGCGCCGGCCTGTCGGTCCTGGTCGAGAACAAGACCGGCGGGGCCGGTACCGTCGCGGTCCGCGAAATGCTCCACGCCACACCCGACGGCCATACGATCCTGCTCGGCACGATCGGCATGCTGGCCGTCAATCCCTATGCAATGAAGGATGCCGGCTACAATCCGCCGACCGACATGTCGCCGGTCTGCCTCGCGGTCGATTTCTCCAACGTGCTGGTGGTCCATCCCAGCGTGCCCGCCCACACCCTCGCCGAATATCTCGATCTGGGACGCCGACCCGAAGGCATCGACTACGGAACATCGGGCATCGGCAGTGCCGGCCATCTCGCCGGCGAGCTGCTGAGGTCACGCAGCGGCGCCAAGCTGAACCACGTGCCGTTCCGCGGCGGCGGACCGGCGATGAATGATCTGATCGGGGGCCATATCGCCTCCGCCATGGCGAGCGGCCCGACCGCGACCAATGCCGTCCGTGAGGGCCGTGTTCGCGCGATCGCCCTCACGGCGGCCCAGCGTACGCCGATCGATCCCGACGTGCCGACCATCGCCGACTCGGGCTTTCCCGGCTATGCCGCGAGCAACTGGTACGCGCTGGTCGTGTCGTCGAAGGTGCCGCACGAGAACGTCGTCATCCTGAACACGTTGATGACCAAGGCGCTCGCCGCACCCGAGGTGCGCACTGCCTACGCCCAACAGGGCATGGTGACGCTTGGCGGCACGATCGACGAGGCCACCGCCTACATCGCCAAGGAAACGGAGACCTGGAAGAAGGTCGTCGCCGATGCCGGTATCCGGTTCGAATGATCGAAACTGCCGGCAACGCCTTCACAGGCTCAAGAGTAGAGCCCTCTTGCAAGACTGACGGCGTTGGCGATGTAGGTTTTGATGTCGCGAAAGAACAATGCGATCTCAAGGGCAAGTAGCCAGGCGATGGCGTAGAAAGCCGAAGGGTGCCTTTGGCTGAACGCCAGCACTCTGTCGGGCAACGCTGTGCGACCGACAAGCCAGCACAGAGAAAGCATCAGCGCCACGCCGATCGCGGCGCCGCCTGCAATGTCGCTCGGCCAGTGATCTCCGCGATAGAGCAACGGCAGGCATATCGTCAAAGATATCCAAACAGCAGCCGCGGCGCCCAGCCAGCGTGAGCGCCACCATAGTGGGACGGTAAGCGCAAAGAAAAAAGCCGTGTGCCCGCTGGGAAACGCGCTGAGAGCGCTGGCGGAAGCTGGATCAATATCAAAGGGCACGCGCAGAGCGAGGTCGACGTCATCCAGGGGCCGATGGCGGAAAGGCAGAAGGACCTTCAGGAGCCATAGGGCGGCGACAACAATCATGACAGCCAGCGCGCCCGTCATGACGTTTCTTCGTTCGGGATGTGCACCGAATCGATCAGCCTCGAACCAAAGCCAACAAAAAGCGGCCAGGACCAGGCCACCGTTTGGGAGGGCGGTGTTGAGCATGTCGCGGACCATCATGTCGAAGACGATGCTGCGCCCGGCAAAATGATTGGCCGCTTGTGAGAGCGCACGATCGGTCTGCTCGAGTAGCGTCATGAAGCCTCTGACTCGCCTCACCTGGTCAGCCAGTGGGGAGAAAGAATGCTTACAGCGCCAACTGACAGGACCCTTACATTGTCGGCCGCGCACCTTCGGCCATATGGTCAGGACGAGGTACCTCGTCTGACTAAGGAAAGCTTCCTCGTCGCCGTGGCCGCTTGATCAGGCGCTCGGGGCCCTGCCTCCTCTAGTCCATCGCGATGGTGCGTTGGAGGAAGCGGCGCACGCGACCGATGGCATCCCTGGTGGCCTGCTCGTTGTATTCGAGGCGATAACCCTTGTAGGTGATGCCGCGGGACGGAATGACGGCCAGCTCGACCTCGTCGAAGCCGTGATGCACGCCGGGATAGACGACCAGCTCGATCAATGAGCGGTCACCCGGCGACCGTGGCGCACCCAGTTCGGTCCGCCCCGCCGCCATCGCCTCGCAGGAGGACGATGGCGTCCAGCCATCCGCGTCTCCAACCAGAACCAGCACCGGCGCGGTCATGATGCCCGAGGCGTACTGGCACACGGGATAGAACGCGACACCGGCGCGGAACTTCTCCGTGAAGCGCTGTTCGATGACGCCCTTGTCCAGGGCGGTCAGGACGGACCATCCGCCCATGGAGAAGCCCATGACGGCGACTTGGGAGGGGCGCACGAATGGCTTAGTCGTCAAGTAGTGCAGCGCCGCGTAGCCATCGTCCGCCTGGTCGTTGAATCCCCCACATTGGTCGTCGATCCCGCGCGGCCCGAAGCTGTCGACCGCGAGCGCGGCATACCCGAAGCGCGACAGCCGGTCGGCCCAGGCGATCATGGAGCTGTGGAAGCCGCCGCAGCCGTGCAGCAGCACGACGGCAGAGAACGGCCCCGCGCCCTGCGGCCGAGCCATGTAGCCGACGAGTCGCAGAGGCTGTTGGCGGGTCCCACCCGCGATCTCGACGAACTCGCCCGCCGATGCGTGCGCACCGGCAAGGGTCAGGGCGGCAAGCAGGCTGCCCACAAGGCCGCGAAGGGACATGCTACGGTCCTCCTCCCAGACAGTCGTCAATCGAACGATGCGCTACGATCGGTCCGAGGTCGGTTTCGACGCCGTGGGCGCGCAGCTCGTCGACCACATCGTCGCGCAGCTCGGCAAGGTGCAGCTTGACGCTGCGCGCAGCCAAGGCGCGGGCAAGCCCCCCGAGGCTGGCGCTGGCGGTGAGATCGACGGTCCGCACCATCGAGCAGTCTATCACGACGGTGTGGATCGGCGTCGTCGCCTGGCCGACGGCATCCAGGATCTGGCGGCGAATGTGCTCGCAGTTGAAATAGACCCAGGCGCCGCCGGTGCGCATCACGATGGTTCCCGAAAGCGCGTCGGCTCCCGTCAGCCGCTCGCGATTGACGAAGCGGCCCGCCGGGTCACGCGCCAGGATCGCGACCGGTGGCCGCGAGGCGCGGGCGATCAGGACGATCAGCGAGCCAGCCGCCGCCAGCAGCAGCCCGTTCAGCAGGCCGAGCGACAGCACGCCGACCATCGCCACCAGGGCGATGTAGAACTCGCCGCGCGATGCCGCGCGCATGTTCTTGAGCTCCTCGAACTTCACCAGGTGGCTGGCGGCGATCAGCACGATGGCGCCCAGCACCGGCTCGGGTAGATCGCGGAACAGGCCGGCGAAGAACAGCAGGGTGAGCGCGATGGCGACCGAGGTGACGACCAGCGACAGCGGCGAGGTCGCGCCGCCCATGTCGTTGACCGCGCTCTGCGACATGCCGCCCGAAACGGGAAAGCCGTGCGCGAGACCAGTGGCGACATTGGCAGCGCCGAGGGCGGTCAGCTCCTGGTCGGGATCGATCTCGTAGCCATGCTTTTGCGCGAAGGTGCGCGCCACCGAGATCGCCTCGCCATAGGCCAGCAGGAAGCAGGCGAACGCCGTCGGCACCAGCGCGCCCACCTCGGTGATGCGGATGTCGGGAATGCCAACCGCCGGCAGACCGCTCGGCAATTCGCCCACCATGTGCACGCCCAGGCGATCGAGCTTGAGGAAGTGAGCGGCGACCATGACGGCCGCGACCACGATCAGGGTCGTCGGCCGCCCCGGCAGGGCACGCTCGAGGATCACGAACAGCGCGATCGCCGACAGGCCGACCGCGAGCGACGGCATGTGCGTGTGCGGCAGCGAAAGCACCACGTGATAGAGCCGTTCGAAGAAGTTACCCGACACGCCTTCGATGCCGAACAGCTTCGGCAACTGTGTCGAGGCGATGTAGAACGCCGCTCCGGTCTTGAAGCCGGTCACGACCGTGTCCGACAGGAAATAGGCGATGTTGGCGAGGCCAATGAAGCGGCCGCCGATGCAGATGATGCCCAACAGGACCGCGATTGCGCTGGCATTGGCGACGGCGCGCGCGGGATCACCGCCGCTCACCACGGCGATGCTGGCGGCTACCGCGATTGCCAGCGACGAGGTCGGGCCGACTGCGAGTTGCCGGCTGGTGCCCAGCACCGCGTAGGCGATGCCGGCCACCAGGTAGCAGTAGAGGCCGGAGACCGGCGGCAGGTCGGCAAGCGAGGCGTAGGCGAGCGATTCGGGAATCACGAACGCAGCGAGCGACAGACCGGCGATCGTGTCGAGCCGGAGACGCCCGCCGCCGTAGCCGCGCAGCCATTCGGCGACCCCTTTCATCCCTAGCCTCCCAGAGCAATCGAGATGGCAACGAGCAC
>Ga0068856_100004969_pt1 | contig 13165 bp, 13 predicted proteins | sample KBSCornC62_FD_66595 | JGI IMG/M metagenome (GOLD analysis project Ga0068856, IMG submission 66595) | Corn rhizosphere microbial communities from Kellogg Biological Station, Michigan, USA - KBS Corn C6-2 | ecosystem: Host-associated > Plants > Roots > Rhizosphere > Soil ...
CGCTGTGCCGCGCAGCCATCACGGTCCGGCCGCGCCGGGAGCGCGCGCGAAATAGATGTCGCCATTGCCGCGGCGCGTGTCCTCCCAGACGACCAGCACGTCGGGATCTTGAACCACGATGCCTTTGTAGTCCCCCAAGAAGTCGAGCGCGGCCGGACCATGGGCGTCCGTGACCTGGAGATTCGGCTCGAAGCCCTTGGTCGGGTCCGCCGAGCGCGCATACCAGGTCTCGTTTTGCCCGCCGTCGCGCAGATCGGTCCAGGCCACGTGCACGCGACCGTAGCGATCGACGGCTACCCATGGCTGAAATTGTCGCGACGCGGTGCTGTTGTCGTTGACGCGGATCGGTTTGGTCCAGGTGTCGCCGCCATCCTTGGAGTACAGGAGCCACACGTCGTCGTCGCCCTGCCCGCCCGGCATCGTGCTCGACCAAGTGATGGCCACGGTTTTCCCGGTCGGATCGCTGGCAGCGCCGACGATCGGATGCTGGCGCGGAGTACAATCGAAGCAAAACGTGCCCATGTCCGCGATCAGATCCCGCGGTGGTTCGTAAGTTTGCCCGCCGTCCTTGCTCCGCAAATACCGGAGCTGGTTTCGGTCCGAATCGAGGTTGTACGGTACGTGGACGAGCCCGCTCGTGGACGTGACAATCGCCGTGCCGTGAATGATGTTGCCGAGGGACTGCGTGCTCCCCCACGTCAGGCCGTGATCGAGCGAGCGCTTGATGCCCGCGCTCGTGCCCAGCCAGGAAACGAACACCGTGCCGTCGCTGGCGCCGCCGCCGGCCCACGGCTTGTCGGGCGCGCTCTGGATCTGGCGAGCTTGCGTCCAAGTCGCGCCCGAGTCAGCCGAAGTCATCATCTTGATTTGGTTGATGCCGTAGTCCATGCACACGGCATAAAGCGTCCCGCCTGCGTCGATGCTCACGCTCGGATCGCCCACGAAGCCGCCGCTGGTCTTGGCGATTGAGACGTTCTTGCTCCAGGTCACGCCGCCATCGGTCGACACGGAAAAGGCGCACACGCGTTCGCTGCGCTCGTCCATCCAGCCCGAGATCACGAGTCCGCGTGGGCCGGCGGCGAGCGCGACTTCGTGCTGCACGCCAGAGCCGGTGTCGTCATTCAAACGAATATTCTTGGTGAACGTGACCGGCGGGTTCCCGACGCCTCCCGCGCCGCCGCCGCCGGCTCCAGCCCGGCCGAAGCCGCCCGCGCCGCCCTCGCCCGAGGCGCCGGCCATCGCCGGTGCTCCGCCCTGACCGGCCTGACTTCCCGGCGCGCCCGAGTTCCCGCCCGTTCCGGAGCTCATTCCCGCGTTCCCGTTGCCCGACGTTCCCGGCATGCCGCTCGAGCCAGCAAGGCCGCCGCTGCCGGCGCCGCCCGCGCTCGTCCCGCCGGTTCCGCCTGACCCGCCGCGTTCGACGCCGGATGAGCAGGCCCAGGCCGCGACTGACACGAGCAGTGCAGAAGCGATCGCGGAGCGGCCCGCGCCATGGAGTCCGTACATGATGAGAAAAGAGCGAGCGCGCGCCCAAACCGGCTCACGAAATCGGGAACCCCCAGAAACCGCCGCCGAGCGCGCCCATCGGCGCGAATTTCAGCGCTAACGAACCAGGGCAGCGTAAAATTTCACGGACCCGTCGTGGCGCTCCGCTTTTTCTTGAGCCGGTCGGCATAGCGTCGGACTCTGAAGCTTCGTATGGATCCTCGTCCAAGGCTGCGGCTCGTGCGCATCAGCCCGCCCGCGGCGGAAGGCGAGCGGTCGCGTACCGAGCTGCTGCGGCTCGAGCCGGCTGGCGGACGGCTCACGCTCGAGGAGGCATTTCGCCGGCACTCGGCGGCGGTGGCGAGCATTGGCTTTCGAATTCTGGGCTCGCGCGCGGAAGCCGAGGACCTGGTGCAGGACGTCTTTTTGCGCGCGCGCCGCTGGCTCGACCGCATCGATGAGCCAGCGGCCTTGCGCGGCTGGCTGATGGTCGTGGCCGTGCGCGAGGCGCGCCATCGCCTGCGCGTTCGCCGCCTGCGCGCGGTGTTCCGCGTCGATGACGCTCCGAGCTACTTGGACGTGGCCGATTCGAGCGCATCGCCGCTCGAGCGCGCCCTCTTGGCGGAGGTATACCGCCTGCTCGACCGGGTGACGATCGAAGGCCGCTTGGCTTGGACTCTGCGTCACGTGCAGGGCATGACCTTGCCTGAAGTCGCCGAACACTGCGCTTGCTCGCTCGCCACCGCGAAGCGCCGCATTGCCAGCGTCCAGCAAACCATCGAGGAGGCGCTCGGTCGATGACCACGAGCGAACGAGAGCTCGAACGCGCGCTCGAGCGCGTGAACCCAGAGTGGAGCGCTGTGCACACCGAACGCGAGCTCGTGCGCTTGCAACGCACGCTCGCGCGCCGCCGCGCGCTCGCGCTCGGCGCGTTCGCAGCGGCGCTCGTCGCCGCCTGTACGCTGTTTGCTTTTAGTCGGGTTCGCGCCCATGAAACGGCGCAAAAAACCGCGAGCGCGGAGGCGAATCAAGAACGCGTCGTGCGCTTTTCGGATGGTTCGACGGTGCACTTGTTGGACGCGGCCGCGGACGTTTCGATCTTGGAAGCGCGCGCCGAGCGCATCGTGGCCGCGCTCGATCATGGCCGCGCGACGTTCGAGGTGAGCCATATGCCGGGTCGCGTATTCCGCGTGCAGGCCGGCCAAGTGATCGTGGAAGCGCTCGGCACCGTGTTCACGGTCGAGCGCGGCACCGATCGCGTGCGAGTGAGCGTCGGCCGGGGGCGGGTGCGCGTGGATTACGGCACGGGCAGCCGTGAGCTCGCGGTTGGGCAGAGCGACACATTCCCGCCGCTCACCCCGAACCCAGCAGAGAGCGCCGTCAGCCCGAGCGCCAGCGCCGCACCCAGCGCGAGCGACGAGGCGATCCCGTCCGCGCCCTCTTCCGCCGCCGCGCCCAGCGCGAAGGCTCCGAGCTGGAAGGAGCTAGCGCGCGCGGGCAAATCGAGCAGCGCTTATCGCGCGCTGCAAAGCGCGCCCGCGTCCGAGTTGAATAGCGCCGAAGCGCTCTTGCTCGCGGCGGACACCGCTCGCCTCGCCGGGCACGCGCCGGAAGCAGTGCCGTATCTCGCCCGGGTTTTGCGGGATTTCAAGGCCGATCCGAGCGCGTCACTGGCGGCCTTCAGCTTGGGTCGTGTGCTCATGAGCTCGCTCGGTCGCCCCGCTGAAGCCGCGGGCTATTTCGAGCGCGCGCGTGCGCTCGCGCGCGAGCCGTCGCTCGCAGAAGACGCGCTCGCGCGTGAGGTGGAGGCGCTGGCGCGCGCGGGACAGGCCGAGCGCGCTCATCGCCGGGCCGAAGATTACCTGCGCCTGTATCCGAGCGGACAACGAACGAGCGCCGTGAAGACGTTCGGCGGCATCGAATGAGACGAAGCTTCGGACGCGCGCCGCTCGGCTCGTTCGTGTCTCTTGCGCTGCTGTGTGTCGCCGAGCGCGCGCACGCGCAGCCCACGCTCTCGGTGCGGATCGAGCTTGCCGCGTGCGTCGCCAGCGACGCGCGTGGGCTCGAACGCGTCGTTCAGGCCGAGCTCGGCCGCTCGATTGCGGTCACCACCGAGGTGACGGCGAGCGTGCTCGAGACCCCGAATGCCGAGCTCACCCGCGTGCGCGTGACGTGTTCGGACGAGGTGATCGAGCTTCAAGTCCAAGACCCCGTGACCGGCAAGAGACTCTCGCGGCGCCTGAAAATTCCCCCGGAATTGGCGGCGGCGCGCAGCCGCATGCTCGGGCTGTCGATCGCGGAGCTGGTGGCGGCGAGTTGGATCGAGCTGCGCGGGACGCGAACTTCCGAGGCCAAGTTCGTCGAAGCCACCGCTCCGCGCGAGAAGCGTGCGGCTGCGCTCGACGCGGCCGAGCAGGGGCTCGGAACTCGCCGGCCTCACTACGAGCTCTTCGCGCTAGCCAGCGCACGGCATTGGACGCGCGACGACTTCACGAGCTTCGGCGGAGCGATCGCCGTTTCCTGGCTGCTCCAATCCTGGCTCGCGCTCGTGCTCGATGCGGACGCGGCGACGGGCACGCACGCGGTCTCGCTCGGTCAGGTGAATGCTTTTCTCGGCTCGCTCGCGCTCGGTCCACGCGCCCGCTACCTTGCCGGACGTTGGTCGTTCGCGGCCGGCGCCGGCATGCGCGTGGGCCTGGTTCACTTCGCGGGCGCGGCCAATCGCGAGCTCGTGCCGCTGCCCGAGTCGCGCGCGCAGACTTTGCCTTGGGCCGGCCCACTCCTGGCGTTCAGCGCCGGAACGCGGCTCGCCGGGCCGGTTTCGCTCAGCGTCGCGCTCGAAGCCGGGCTCGTGAGCTATCGCGCCGAGGCACGCGTGGCGGGCCGGGGCGAATTCGAAATCGCCGGGCCGTGGCTCGGTCTGGGTTTGGGGTTGGGGTTTTCGGGGGGCGACTGAGCATGCAGAAAAGCCGCGCTTTGCTGCGATTTGCGTTGGCCCTCGGCGCGCTCGGCGCGCTCGGCTGCGGCAAGTCCTCGGCCGACGTGCTGAGCCAACCAGGGCAAGGCAGCGCCGGTTCGCCGCCGGACACCGCTTATCTGCAAACCAGGACCGAGGGCTTCGGCTTCATGCAGCTACAAGTCTCGGCCACGAATCAGATCATCGCGCTGCGCACGATTCTGACCGTGCCCGCGTTGCCCGCGGGTTCAGGCACGCTGTTCCTGTCGCCGGGGTTGCAACCAGGTGGCAGCAACTTCGAACCGATCGACAATGGCGTGCTCGAGCCGGTGCTCACTTGGGGCTCGAGTTGCGCGCCCGGCTCGCCGTCGCCGCCATCCGGCGCGTGGTGGATCTCCGGGCAGTACACCAACACCTACGGCAACTATCCCGGCTACACCGGCTGTCATGGCGGCGACGGCATGAACGTGGAGGTCGGCGATCCGCTCTCGATTCACTTTTCGCTGAGCGGCACGGTTTGGCAACAACGCATCGAAAACCTGCGCGACGGCTCGGCCGTGAGCTACGATCTGGACATGCTGGGCCAAGCTCAGAATTACGCGCATTTTTGGCTGGATCCGGTGACGGCGGAGGCCACCGCCGACGCCGTGTTCAGCTCGACCAGCGTCACCTTCGCGGAAGCCGAAGCGAGCGCGTGCCAGCCGATTCAGCGCGGCGAAAACGATTTTTTCAGCAACCCGCAGCCATCCGCAGACGGCACGGAGTGCTCGATCAGCCGCATCGTGCTGCGCGCGGAAGGCGTGGCCTCCAGCACGCAGAACTGAATTCGAGCCGAAATCGTAGCCGGCTCTGAACCGCTTTTGGTCCGAACGCCCTCTTCTTTTCAATGCTCGAACTCAAGTCTTCTCGCGTGCTCCGTGCCGTCACTCTCGCCGGTTCGCTGTTCGCCGCCGCCTGCAGCGGTTCTTCGGGCGGTGATGAACCGTCCGGAAGCGCGGGCGCGCTCGCTGGCGGAGGCAGCTCCGCGCTGGCCGGAACCGCGGGTCAGCTGGCGACTCAGGGCGGCATGGGCGGCGGCGGGCAGGGCGGGGCGGGCGCGCTCGGCGGCGGAGCGGGCGGATTCGTCAATAGCGGCGGCTCGCTCGCGGGCGCGGGCGCGGGCGCGGCTGGCAGTGGCGCGGGCGGCGGCACGAGCGGCAACGGCGGCGCCGGCGGCAATGGCGGTAACGGTGGGGCAAGCGCCAATGGCGGTTTCGCCGGGACGGGCGGCAGCGGCGGCTCCGAGCCGAACAACGACTACTTGAAGACGCACAGCAGCGGCTACGGCTATGTGCAACTCGCGGCCGCCAGCGACAACCAAATCCTTTCCCTGACGACGACCTTGAGCGTGCCCGCCAAGCCCAGCACGAAGACCGGCACCCTGTTTCTTTGGCCGGGCCTGCAACCGGGCGGCGCCAATTATCAGCCAATCGACAACGGCGTGCTCCAGCCGGTGCTCACGTGGGGCCCCACGTGCGCGCCGAATGCCCCGAATACTCCGTACGGCTCGTGGTGGGTCTCGGCCCAATACGTCAACACGTATGGCATGTACCCGGGCTACACCGATTGCCACGGCGGCGACGGCATGAACGTGAACGTCGGGGACGAGCTCTTGATGGTGATGAAGCTGAGCGGCACGATCTGGCACCAGGCGGTCACCGACGGCGCGACCCAAAAGACGGTGAGCTACGACCTCGACATGCTGGGCCAGGCTCAGAACTACGCCGAATTCGATATCGAGATCTACAGTGAAGATCCGGCATCGGACGTGATCTTCACGAACACCGAGATCGTGCTCGAGAAGTCGCAGCCCAAGTTCTGTCAGCCCACTACGCGCGGCATCAACGACTTCTTCACCAACCCGCGCATGTCCGCGGACGGTAAGACCTGCGCCATCGATCGCATCGTGCTCCGCGCGAAGGGTGTGCCGGCGACTTCGCCGAACTGAGCGCGCCTTCGAGGCTCGCGGGGAGCGCCGCTCAGAGTTGCAGGTGCAGGCGCATCTCGCTGAGGTGCGTCACGACCGTACGCCGCGAGACGCCGAGCGTCTCTGCGACCTCGCGCTGGAGCATGCCCTCCACGTAAGTGAGGTAGGCGACGGCACGCGCGCGTGGTGGCAAACGCGAGAGCAGCCGGCGCGCATCGTTGCGCGCGCTCATGCTCTCCTCGTGATCGATGGCTCTGCTTTGAGCAAGCTCGGGAAAATAGCGAGTCCGCACTTCCCGGTTGCGCAGTTCGTTCAGGCAATGATTGGTGGCCACGCGGAACAACCAGGGCCGAATTTGTGCCTGCTCGGGCAGTCGTTCCGCGTGCCGGCGCACGCGCAGAAAGACATCCTGCGTCGCGTCCTCCGCGAGCGACGAATCGCGCAGTAAACGTGTGCAGTGCGCCACGATCAGTGGTCGATAGTCTGCATAGAGACGCTCGAGCTGGCACGCTTTTCGACTCGCGCGCAGGACACCGTAGGCGTGCCGCGGACGGCGCGCGAATGAATGCTTTGAAAGCACTTCGTGTCTTCCTCCGACCCCGATTTGCTTGGGCTCGATCGGTAAGTAACGCCGCCCTCTAAAACTTTGGCACCCCGCCCCAAAGAAAAGTTTTTTCGAATGGCTCGTAGAGGAAGCGTGACAATCGGCTCACATCCGTTTATGTGGGGCTCGCTCCGGGAGTTTTCTATGAGCCGTGTTTTCGCTGCATCGCTTGGGCTATTTTCGGTGCTCGTGCTCCACGCCGTGGGCTGCGGCAATCAAGAGCTGCACACGCACGCGAGCAAGCCTACGCCGTCGCCGGATGGCAGCGTCGGCGGCGCGAGCGGCAGCCCAGCAATGGAGGAAGGCGGCGGTCGCGCGATCGAGGAAGGCGGCAGTCCCGCGATCGAGGAAGGCGGCAGCCCCGGCGCGAACCCGGAAACCGGCGCTGGTGGCTCGCCCGCATTCGAGCGGCCGACCGCGCTCGGCGCGCCTTGCACCACCACCAGCGATTGCAGTGCCACGCCCGGTCTCATCTGTGTCACGGCCGATCATGACGTGGCGCTCGGGTTCGGCGCGCCGCCGAGTGGCATCTGTACCGCGCCCTGCAAGAGCGACGCGGGTTGCCAGATATTCCGCGTGGGCTCGGTGTGTGGGTCACTCTCGGAGTTCCCCCTGTCGGGCGAGGTGGAGACGGATCCGCTCGCGCCGCGCGTTTGCTTGGAGCCGTGTGCGCTCGGCGCTCCCGGCGGCGCCTCGAAATGTCATGGGCGAAGCGCGATGGCGTGCCGCCCATTCGCTCCGCGGGACGCGGTTCGTTGCGCGAGCGCGGCCCCTTACTGCAGCGACGGGCAATATTGTTTTCGCGGTTATTGCCGTGAATTTGCGTGTGGACCGCGCTGCAACGCGGACGCCGATTGCTCGGATGGCCGGCATTGCGACGCGCGGACTGGCCTGTGCGTCGAGGAAGCGCTGCCCCCGGTGCCCGTTGGCGCGCCGTGCGATCCCGATGCCGCGAGCAACCCGTGCCAGAGCGGCTCCTGTTTGGTCATGCTCGACGGCCAAGGGGTAAAGACGGGCGCGTTTTGCACCGTGTCCTGCGAGATCGGCCAGCCTTGTGGGAACGGCCAGGGTGCGTGTTGGCTGCCGCGCTTCGCGGACTACGAAGTGGGCGACATCGGTTATTGCCAACCCACCTGCAGCTGCGATGGCGATTGTCAGGTGCCCGGCGACGGCTGCCTGCCATGGCGAACGGCGGATGCCGAGCAGCTCTATGCCAGCAAGGGCGTGTGCGAGAACGTCGTGGGCAGTGGCATCGCGACGCTGCGCTGCGCCGCAGGCGCGGCAGGCAGCGGCAATGAGGCAGGCAGCCCGGGTCAAGGCGGCGCGGCGGGGGCGCCCTAATCCTCGTCACCCTTCGTCGGCTTCGGCTTACGAGGCAGAACGGGTCAGCGGCTTCAATTGCCGCGCACCAACCAGCACGGTCGAACGCGATCGTGCGCGGTGGGAGCGGGGCAGCGCGAGTTGCATTTCACGCGCGTGCTGGCCGCACAATACAAGTTTGGGGTGCAGCACGGATGCCAGGAAAAGTAATAGGCATAGTCGACGGACACGTCGACGCAGACGTTGCACCCGCCGTCGGTGCAGCCGTTCCAACCGGTCGCGTCTTGCTCCGCGCACTGGCTCTTGCTCGGTAAAAACGTGCGGCATTCGAGCTGTGTGTCGTCCACCGGGTTGCCGTCGCAATCGGCGCTTCCGGCGATTGCCCCCGCGCCCGCCGCGCCCGCCGTGCCCGCTGCGCCTCCCGCTCCGCCGGAGGTTCGCGCTTCGCCTGCGGAACCGGCCGCGCCATCCGAGCCGGCCGTTGCCGTCGCGCCCGCGCCGCCCACGGCGGCGTCCGCTTCTGGATACACGTCGATTTCTGCCCGATAGCAGGCGCTGAAGCCGAGCGCGCCGAGCAGCGCTGCGCAAGGCATGACCCGTCGTGCCCTGGGCCCACTCACGGCTCGACGACTCGCGTGTCACCCACGGCGTCGGCGTGATCATTCAGCAGCGCTTCCGCTTCCTGCTTCGCGAAGCCGGTCGGGTAAAGGCTCAAGTAGCGGCGCGCCTCGGCGCGCGCTTCGGGGAGGCGCTCGGCGGCCGCCAAAATTCGGAGTCGGCGCACCATCGCCGATTGCGCGAGCGGGGAGCGCGGATACGCGCGGAGTAGCTGCTCGAAGCCGCGCAAGGCCGCTTCGGTATTGCCGGAATGCGAAGCGGTCACGGCCTCACTGAACAGCCGATTTTCGAGCGCGAGCGTGCTGTCGCCGCCCGGTGCCGCTGATTGCGCTGGCAACGACGGCGGCGCGGGCTTCTGCGACACAGTTTCGGCAACGGCCGGCTTTTCGGATGCGATCGGCGCAGTGCGGTCGTTGGGCGTCGGAGCGACGCGCGCCGCGGCGGGCTCGCGCGCAATCGCGAGTGAAGGCGGTTCTCGGTTGAACGCGCGAACCTCCCAGATGACGAGCGGAATGGCCGCCGCCGCGACGAGCAGCCAGGCGCGCGTGCGCGACATGCGGCGTCGCTCGAACGCGAGTTGTTCGAGATGGGCATCGATTCGCGCCGCGAAACGCGTGTCGCGTTCTGCTCGCTCGTGCGCCTCGAATTCCGGCGTCGGCTCTTGCCCGAGTTGGCGCAGCAGTCCCAGCACTTCGGAGGTCGAGACGGGCGTGGGCTCGGTCATCGATCGCCCTCCTGTCGTCGCAGTTCGCTGAGCCGTTCGGCGAGATCCTGACGCCCGCGTGCCAAGCGTGATTGGACGGCGGTCGGCGTCGATCCGGTGAGCTCCGCCACTTCGTTGAGGCTATAGCCCAAGGCATCGTGCAGCAGTACGGCCTCCGCGCGCCCGGGGCTGATCTGAGCGAGCAAGCCGCGAATGAGCCGCAGCTCGTCGCGTGCCTCGAGCGCACCGAGCGCGTCACGTTGCGCGCGCGCACCCGAGGCGGCCTCCGAGCTCTCCTGGCGATCGAAGATCGCGCGCTCGGTTTTGCGCGAGCGAATGGCGTTCAATCCAACATGGCACGCGACGCTCGCCGCCCACGAGGTCAAGCTGCAGCGCTGCTGAAACCGCCCCGCGCGGATCGAGCGGATGACCTCCTCGAACACGGCTTGCACCCAATCGTCGTGATCGGGTTGGTTCGGGCCGAGCACGCGCACGAGCGTGCGATCGATCACTCGCCCGAGCCGCGCGTACAACGCGGCCCCCAGTTTTCGATCTCCGCGTCGAATTCCGTCGACCAAAGCGCGATCCAGCTGTTCGGGACGCACCTCGCCGGGCGAGGAGGTACTCGGCCAGCCGGCTTGCGAAGGGGCGTCCAGAACTAGCAACGCTTCCACCGCAGAGGTAAGTAACGTGACCGGCTGCGAATCCAGCGCGTGTGGGTCTTTTTTTTCCGAGCCGCGGCCGGTGGTCACCAGCGCAGCTCCACGCCCGCCTGGAGCTCGGTCGTGAGCGATGCCTGGCGCGTCGCGACTCCGTCGCTCGATCGCGTGCTGCCGAAGGGCAGCCGCAATGCGCCCCCGACCAGCGCGGCGACGCGGGAGCGACTCGGCCAAGCCGCAATGCCTCGTACCCGGACTGGCAGCTCATTGTCGCTGGCGTGGGCGCCCGCGAGCTCGGCATCGACGTGGCGAAACATGGCTTCGAGCAGGCACGCCACGCGCAGGTCGACGGGCGCGATCGTGCTCGCCAAGCCCGCCCCCAGGGCGACGCTGCTCCATTTCGAGCGCAATTCCCCGAGCTGTGCGAAGCGTGGGCCGTCGCTCAGCGCGTAGCTCGCGAACCCCTCCGCCACGAACGGATTTCCGGTAAACCCAAGCAGGCCCCCAGCCCAAAGTCCCCGAGCCAAGCCGCCGTCTTGCCAAGCCGAGCCGAGTAGCCCTCCGAGCGAAACGTCGACTCGAAGTCGCGATTCGGACGCGCGGGGCGGGGCCTTGCGGCTCGGCTTCGAAGCAGGCCGAGCTGGCGGTTTGGGCGTCGGGGGCGGAGGCTCGTTGGATTGCGGTGGAGCGATTGGCGGAATCGCATCCGAAGGCGGCGGATCCGGCTCCAGTGCCACCGCTTGGCCCTCGCCAACCAGCGTGGCGACCGTGAGCCCGACCGTGGTCCAGCGATCGAGCGGTCGATCCCGGGTCGTGAAGGTCAAATTACGAGTGGTCCATTGACCGCCGTGTCGAGCAACTCGCACGCTGACTTGCAGAAATTGAGTCCCTTGCCAAAGGACGAGTGCCACGGCCTCGGGTGTTTCGCTCTCCGGAGTTGCCTTAGCGAGCGCGCAGCTGCCCGCTGGTAGCGCCTGACTGCACGCAGCGACCATGGCCGGCGCGTACTCCGCTGGCGCGTCGGCCGGCATGACATCGATCGTCACCACCGGAGAGAGCAAGACGGAGCGCCATAACACGCCTTTTGCAGGCCGTCATCGCCATCTACGGCCGATCGAGAGATCCGTGTTCTCCGTGAACGGAATTGGGATCTTCGGTTCGGATACGATCGATTCACGCGCGATGAAGGGTCGCGCGGGCGCGGCTTTGCGGTGCGCGCGGTCGCAGTGAGTCAAACGTGCTCACGTCGCGAGTGACGCGCCGGCGTGGCTGCAGTGTCGAGCGCGAGTCCCAGTCCGGGACCACACCCCGCACTTGCCGGCAAGCGCGCCCGTAGCAGCGGCTTGCGCAAAAAATACCAACGTTTGGAGGCGCAACGAGATCGCACGACTCGCCGAGCAGGGATTGGGATAAAGTCGTGCACGAGTAGCGGGTGCTTGCTGGTTGCGGCGGGCTTGCAAGAGAAGGTCGATTGGGGAACGGTGCGCCATGGGGTTCATTTTTGCGGGACGTGGTCAGTGGCTCATGCGGCTCGCGTTGGGGCTCTGCGTCCTTTGGCCTGGCCGCGTTGAAGCAAAAACGACGGGCGTGACGCTCGACCCGATCGTCACCCACAGCATCGCACGCTCGGCGTTTCGTACGTTCGAAAAGATCAATGAGGCTGACTGCGTAGACGACGACGTTCTCACTTTCCACATGACGGTGACTGCCAATCAGAACGCCAACCTCGAGATCTGGGCGGGTACCGACTGTGCACTCTTCGTAAATCGGACCACGACCGCGGAAACGCTGTGTTGGAAGTTGTTCTCCGCGCCCGTGGGCACCGATGGTTTGGTTGCCGACCTGCACGTGCGCGACATCTTGGCGGGGCGGACGCTGAACGTGCCGGGCAGCGACACGCCCGTAGCGCCGGTCGGAACGCTCGTGAATGGTGTCGGGCTCGAAGCGTGCGACCCGCGCAATCTCGAGTCTTCAGCACCGTTCGAAATTCAACTCTTTTTCATACCGGTCGACGGCACCGCGTCCGTCGTCGACAACTTCGCGACGTGGACCGCGCGCGCGAAAATCGTGGGCCCACCGCCGCCTCAGCAAATGAACGTGGAGAGCGGGGGCGAAAGCCTGCTCGCTCGGTTTCGATACGATAACTACCAGTCGAACGACGCGACCATCAATGGGTTCACATTCTACTGCGATCCTCCGCCGTCATCCGCCACGGCGGCTGCGGCGGTTGCGCCCGATGCTCAGCCGCTGTGCGACGACTCGAAGACGGAGTTGATGGCGGGAAGCACACCGGACCCCAAGTACCAATGCGCGACAGCGTCGATCTCTGCTAGCAAAGCCGAGATCTCGAACCTGCAGGCGTCGACGCCTTACCACGTGGCGATGGCCGCGTCGGACACCTTCCAGAACCTCGGCCCGCTCTCGACCGTGGCTTGTGGCGTGCCCAGGACGAAAGATGTCGAAGTGCGCGCCTGCAGTGTATCTCGGCGCGGCGCGCCGCACGGAGTCGGGCTTTGCTCGGTCGCGTTCGCGCTTTGGGGTTTGCACTTTGCTCGACGACGCGCGAGCACCAAGCGGCGCCGCATTCGCCGCGCGTGACTATGCTCCGGTCAAGCTCTGCACGACTTCGGTGAGCTGGCGATAGCTTTCGCGCATGCCGCCTTCCATTCCCGATGCGATCACTTGATCGCGAACCGCTTGCGATGGGTAAAGTGAGCGGCTCGTCAGGGTGGTGTGGCCGGCGCGCTCGCTCAGCCGCACCGTGACGATCGCGGCGGCGTCGGGAAAGGGGTCGAAAATTTCGGTCTGCACGAGCCGGATGGGCGCCTCGATTTCCATGAATTTACCGGAAAAG
>Ga0068856_100004971_pt1 | contig 13162 bp, 13 predicted proteins | sample KBSCornC62_FD_66595 | JGI IMG/M metagenome (GOLD analysis project Ga0068856, IMG submission 66595) | Corn rhizosphere microbial communities from Kellogg Biological Station, Michigan, USA - KBS Corn C6-2 | ecosystem: Host-associated > Plants > Roots > Rhizosphere > Soil ...
ATCGGCCAGCACCTTTGCCACCGCACCCAGCAGCATATCTGTATTGCGTGTTCGGAGATTCAATAGCAGCTTTGCAAGCCGCCAGTCCGGCCTTATGCTCGAGAAGATTTGTTTGTGCTTTACCTGACCCGCCATCACGGCGGCCTTCACATCTTCTTTGTGAAAGATCTCAATCAGGCGCGACAGCTCCCCCAGCGACAGCCAGTGCACCGTGATCTTCTCGTCCATCGCTGCGCGATGGTTGATCTCCGGATCCGTCTCCTCACGAATCGCAGCTACGGTGACCTCAAGCCCTTGCGCTCGCGCCGCATCGAGCAGCAGGAAGGGAAAGCGGCCATTGCCGGCAATCAGGCCCAGCTTCATAGCGAGCGCCTAGTTTTGAAGGGGCACAGCTTTAGCCGTCCCGAACCAGTCATGAGAGGTTCTTGGGCTTCAGGCCCTGACGGGATCTTGGCTGGGTTTCTGAGCATCGCTCCTACTTAATCACGCCCCGCTGGCTCTTCTCGATGAAATTCGCCAGCAGCTTCGCGTCTTCGCCTTCCACTTCGCGGATCTTATCCAGCGCCTGCGTTGTATTCATCTTGGCGGTCAGCAGATACCGGAATGCCTTCTGCAAGGCTTTCAGCCGCTCCTCAGAAAATCCGCGACGCGCCAGCCCAATCTTGTTGATCCCGAACGCGCGGTTCTCGCGCTTCGCGGACGTCAGCGAAAACGGCAACACGTCCTGCGTCACAATCGTCCCGCCGCCAATGAATGCATACTTCCCGACGGTGCAGAACTGATGCACCGGACTGAACGCTCCCACGGTCGCGAAATCCTCGATGATCACGTGACCCGCCAGGGTCGCCGCGTTCGCAAGGATGCATCCGCTGCCCACTCGGCAGTCATGCCCGATGTGCACATACGCCATCAGCAGGTTTTTCGAGCCGACCCGCGTGATGCCGCCGCCCTTCACCGTTCCGCGGCTGATGGTCACGCACTCGCGAATGGTATTGTCATCGCCAATTTCGCACTGCGTCGGTTCACCGCCATACTTCAAATCCTGCGGCGAAATTCCAACCGAGCAGAAGGGATAAAAGACATTGCGCACACCGATGTGCGTATGGCCGTCCAGGACAACGTGGGAAATAAGCCGGCAATCCTCGCCCAGCACAACGTCGGGCCCAATGGTAGAAAACGGCCCCACCTCGCAGGAGTCGGGAACGACGGCTCCCTCTGCGATCACCGCACTAGGATGGATCCTCACTCGGCTACCGTCGCGCTTACCGGCGCTGCCTCCGTCAATCCCTCTGCCGCAGCCGCACCTCCCGCAGGAGCAGCATGGCCTTCCGCCTTCCTATCGCGCTCCCGCGCCACCACTGCGCAAGTCAGCGTCGCTTCACAGGCCAGCTTCCCATCCACGGTGGCGCGACCATGAATCTTCCCCGCCCGCGACCGGAACGACAGCACATCCACTTCGATCCGCAACTGGTCACCGGGGGTGACGGGACGGCGAAACTTCGCACGCTCGATGCCCGTGAACACCACCAGCTTCGAATGCCGATCCTCCAACTCATGCGTCATGATGATGCCGCCCGCCTGGGCCATCGCCTCTACCACCAGCACGCCCGGCATGATGGGATACCCGGGGAAGTGTCCCTGAAAAAACGGCTCATTGATGGTCACATTCTTGATCGCGACGAGGCGCTTCTGCGGTTCAAACTCGGTGATCCTGTCGATCAGCAGAAACGGATAGCGGTGGGGAAGAAACTCCAGGATCTCCTGGATCTCGAACGTCATTCTCTGGCTCCAGAAAGCGCGCAGACACTGGCCCCGCGCTCCCTGAGGATTATAACGAAGCGTGCTACGGGCCACAGGCTACCGGCTACTTCTTTACCCTCTTCGCGATCCCCGTCACATCCCAATAATCCCCCGGCAGATCGACATTGTATTGCACTTTGTCGATATACATCTGCCGCACCGTCTCGTCGTTGTGCAAACGTGTTATCGAAAACGGCGTAGCCAGCCCGTTCACATCGCGGTAGGCCGCGTACTCCTCGACCTCAGTGTTCTTATCCTTATAGAGGGGATCGCGCCACTGAAAGCTCCGGCTCAGCGGCAGATGCGTCTGCACATCGGTCTGAATCGTGATCGATTCATTCTCTGCCGAAATCAGCGTCACCTGGTCGGCCATATGGCGCTCCGCCATCCGCTGGCCTTCATAGACCAGGATGGTCTTGGAATCCTTTAACCAAACCTTTACGGCCATCTCAATCGAGTGGTCGCGCCGGCGCAGAAAGTCATCCACCTGATCCTTCGGCAGCGGCTTGGCTCCGCGGAAGGTCACTTCAGTTCCCTTACGGCCCTCGTAGAACTGGTAGATGTCTTTGTGCTTGCCGTACTCAAAACGATCGCGGTCGGGCCACACGTGGCAGTCATAGAAGAGCAATGTGCCCGGATCAGGATCGCCGCGATGAAATGCTGCCAGATGCCCTTCGCGCACCGTGTTCTTCACATTCAGCCATGCATCTCCGCCGAGCGCCTTCACCATCGCATCAAGCACGGTGCGCGCCTTGGCGGCATTCTTGTCCGCAGCCGGATCCACCGCCTGCTGCGCAGCCGACGGCTTACTGTCGCTCTCCTGCGCCCGTAATCCAAGCGGCGCCGCCAGCACAACCGCAACCAACGCCACCGCCCAAGCCTTCCGCATCTGTCGCTCCTCAACTTCTTCAACTCTGATGCCGACAGAGATGCCTGTTCAACATCAGAAAAGCTAATAGCTAAGAGCTAGCTTCTATCCCACCAGCACCGCTCCGCCGTTCACATTCAGCACCTCGCCCGAGATGAATCCAGCCATGGGCGTACATAGAAACAGCACGGGCCCGGCAATCTCGGTGGTGGTGGCGACACGGCCGACGGGAATCCCGGCCCGGATCTTCGCACCCAGCTTTGGATTGCCGAGCGTCCCTGCGGACATGTCCGTCGCAACCCATCCCGGAGCCACACAATTCACAAGGATTCCGCGCGGCGCCAGCTCACTTGACAGGCTCTTTGTCAGACTGATCAGAGCGCCTTTGGTCACGGCATAGTCGGCATGCAAAGCTTCCCCGCGCTGCCCCGCTGTTGAGCTGATCAGCACAATGTGTCCCTTCGGCCCATCCTCTGCGGTTGGCGGCGGCCCCTGCAGCTGCATCTGCACAACTGCGGCCTGCACCAGCCCGAAGACCGAATCCAGATTCACCGCAATGGTGCCGCGCCACTGCTCCTCAGTCATGAGTTCGATCGGGGCATCTTCAGAGGGCCACACGCCATGATTCACCACTAGCGCATCCAGCCGCCCGAAGGCTTTCACGGCCGCTCCGACCAGCGCACGACCGTCCGCCGGCGAGCTCAAGTCCTGCTCGATCGGCACGCACCGGGTTGGCCCGCCGCACTCGTCCATCAGCGTGAGAGCCAGTTCTTTTGCCTGGCGATAGCTGAAAACCACCCGCGCGCCCGCCGCGGAAAACAGCCGCACCGTCTCAGCGCCGATTCCCCGGGACCCGCCCGTGACCAGCGCCACCTTCCCATCCATTACCAGAGAAACCCCAGCCATAAGCTCAACCTAAAACCTGGGCGGCCACCCTGTCTATGTACCCTCCCAAGTCACTCTGCCACCCCGTATGGCTGACTGCTCGAAATTCTGCATCTCCCCTGCCTCCCACCAATCCAATACCCAGCCCGCCCCCGGGCAGAGGGAGCCATCATGGCCACACTCCCAGCAACCGTTCAGGCCAGCCACGCCTTCCCCCCACGCGTGCAGACCTTCTGTGAGTTTTCGCAGGTTCTCATGAAGCTGCAGAGGGCTACCTATCTCGTAGCCTCTACACTCGACCTCGACTGCCTTCTCGATCGCGTTGTCAACGACCTCGCCACCTCTATCGGCAACGTCGAAGTCGATGTATGGCTGCGCGACGGCAAATCCGATGAGCTGGTTCTCAGAGGCGTTCGGGGGTGCACTAAAAACAAGCTCGGCGCCCGCCTTAAGATCGGCATTCAAGGGATGGTGGGCCACGTCGCCGCCACTGGCAAAATGCATTACGCCCCGGATGTCGCCAAGGACCCCTACTACATCCCCTGCGAACTGGACACGCGCTCCTCTGTCAGCATTCCATTGAAAGCCGCCGGCGAGGTGATCGGCGCTCTCTGCATCGAACACGCCGAGCTTGACGCGTTTTCTGACGACCAGCTACAGATTCTCGAAGCCCTCGCCGGGCACATCGCCATTTCGGTCGAAAATGCCCGCCTGTTCCACAATGAGCGCAGCCAGCGTCAAGAACTGCAGCGCGAACACGACGATGCCCGCGCCATGCAACGGTCGCTTTTCCTCAAGCCGCAGCCGCTCGTCCCCGGATTCGCTTTCGAAACCGCATGGCATCCCGCGGGCTCAGTGGCCGGCGACTGGTTTGACTTCATCGATCTTGGCAACCAGCGCTACGGAATCGCACTCGCCGATGTCTCCGGAAAGGGCATGCCCGCCGCGCTGCTCATGTCGGCAACGCGCGCGTTGCTACGCTCTATCGCGCCGCTCCACACATCCCCGGGACAAACCCTCGAGCACCTCAACCGTTCGCTCACCGAAGACTTCCCTATCGGCAAGTTCGTAACCATGGTCTACGCGATTCTCGACGCATCGACTCGTCAGATTACCGTTGCCAGCGCCGCGCACCTGCCCCCGCTCGTCATCAATGGCCACTGCGCCTTCCTCGATCTCGATACCGGCCTTCCGCTCGGCCTCGGCGCATCCACCTATCCCGAAACCACCATCACCCTCGGCTCTGGCACGCGGTTGCTCTTCTACACCGATGGCATCACCGAGGCGATGAACATGACCGACGAGGAATACGGCCCCGCGCGCCTCATCGAGCATTTCGTTCAGCCGGAAGCCTGCGTCGACAGCCTCATCGCCGAAGTGCAGAAATTTGGTATCGACTCCACCCACACTGACGATGCCACCGCGCTCCTCATCCGCAGCCGCTGAATGGGAAAGGAGTCACGGCGCTCAATTCGCCTCTGTTCGCTCCAGCCGTTTCCAGACTGCTCGCAACCCAAACGCGACAACTCCGATCGCGAAACCCTTCCAGATTCCCGCACTGTAACTACCCCGCTCGCGCAACGGCGAAATCGGTGCCAACAGCACTCCGGCAGCGATAGATCCCGGCTCCCACAACATCAATGAGAGGCCAGCATACCAGGGCAAAACTCTCGCGCGCCATGTAGCCACGCCATATACGATCAGACCCAGTGTCGCAACGATCGCTCCTCCCGGGAACCCGAGCGGCAGAAGTGCTGGAACATCAAAGACCAGACCGAGATTGCCAAACAGCACCAGAATCCACGCGGCTAACACCACCCAGTAGCAGTATCGCTCCAAGCGAAATTCCCGGCGCCTTTGAACCAGGTGAACCGCAATGATGGTCAGCATCATGAAAAGATACGGAAACCACCAGAAGATCTCGCGACGGTTATCCTGCGCAGGGCGCACGATGGAATCGATCCCCAGCACAACCCAAAGGGCACCCGAGATCGAACCCCATAACGCGCCGCGTCGCGCCTGGCTCGCGATGCCTCCATCACAAGGCTGAGTAGATGTGCCTGACGGCGTCCTCGCGCTCATTCCGTCCTCAGAGTGATACGTTTATGACTTTGTATCACTGCATGGACGCTCCCGCAATCAGCGGATCGTGGCTGGTCAAACTCGTCCTCCATTCCTCATGTCTTCGCTGGGAAACCCTCACACCCGCTCGACTGCCCCATCCCACCCGGCAGCAACGAAAACATATGCATCGCAGCGCCGCTCTCCGCTCCTGGAATAGCGTCCAGTGCTTTTCTTTTGGCCGGGAAGGATCAGAAGCCGGTGCAAGCCGCGAACTATTTGGATTCGACCGCACCGCCGCTCTTAGTTCGTCACCGGCGCAGGCCATCCGCAGAGGCCGCACTGCGGTTCGGACAATCTGATGACATTACGGTGATACCAATCGTCCTCGCATAGAAAGATTTAGAGCGACCTTTAGGAATCGCCCACATCTAACAGGCAATTCCCTGGGAAAACCTCGCGCTAGTAGTCGAGGACTCCCTTTCAGCCTGGGCTCAAACTTCACACGACTGTTCGCATGAGAACACCGATGTTCGCAAACGGACGTTTCGGCGCAAGGCAGCTTCTACGAGCGGTCACCATTCCGGATAGATAGCCGTTATCGCACCACCAGGGCTCCTTCACCTTTGGAAGAGCAATTGCTCCTCAACAAGCGTAATCAACTTCCCCCAGGGTTCCGCAGGCATGAAGCAATTTGAGTCGTTCGCGCTGGACACTTCGAACGAGTGCCTCTGGCACGAGGGTGTACAGATCCCTCTCGCCAGTAAGCCGTTTGCTGTTCTGCGCTACCTCGTCGAGAATCCCGGCCGTCTCATCACGCACGACGAGTTGCTGGATGCCCTCTGGCCCGAGACCTACGTGCAGCCACAGGTCCTGCGAACCTACGTGCTCGATCTCAGAAAAATTCTCAACGATGACGCGAAGCAGCCCAGGTTCATCCAGACAGTCCCCAAGCGCGGGTACAGTTTCGTTGCGGCCGTCAGAGACACTTCAACTCCCGCCGCAAGCGCGAGCCCCATCGCGCCCGCGACTTCCGCCTCAATAGAACTCGTCGGCCGTGATGACGAAATCCTGCGCCTGCAAACCATGGCCCTCCAGGCTGCAGCCGGTCAGCGTCAGATCGTCTTCATCACCGGAGAGGCTGGTATCGGAAAAACTTCGCTCATCCATGCCTTCCGCAGTGCTACCCAGACATGCATGGCTTACGGACATTGTGTCGAAGGGGTAAGCGAAAAAGAACCCTACTACGCGATTCTGGAGGCACTTGGCCACTGCATCACGTCGTCGGATCAGGACAAAGATCCGGCTGTAGGAGCCGCACGCATCAGAAGTTTCCAGGACCGCCCCGGCGAGCTCTGCGAAGCTCTCGAAGAGCTCGCACAAGAGGAGCTCTTGATCCTCGTCATCGAAGACGTTCAGTGGGCGCATCAATCAACGCTTGAACTCGTCTCCGCTCTTGCGCGGCGCAGCACTCCAGCAAGGCTGCTCATCATCGGGACCTACCGCCCCCAGCATCACTCGACGAAGTTCTATCTCAAATCGCTCAAGCAGGACCTGCTGATTCGGCATCTCTGCACTGAAATCGCACTTGAGCCCTTTTGCAAAAAATCCATCAGTGATCTCCTCAGCCGGCGCCTCCAGCCGCAGGAACGGCCCGCTGAGCTCGACGACTTCATCTACCAGCGCTCGCGTGGCAATCCGCTCTTCGCCAACGCTGTTCTCGATCACCTTATCGCAGAGCGATCGCTGGTGCGCATCGGCGAAGGCAGTAGCGCAAAGTGGCATCAAACCACTTCCTTCTCCGATCTCGAAATCACGGTCCCCAACGAACTCGCGCGGCTCATCGAGTTGGAGATCGATCGCCTCAGCCCGCAGGAACAAAGGATTCTCGAAGCCGCCAGCCTCATGAACATTGCATTTCCAGTTTGGGCCGCAGCGGCCGCGCTCGGAGAAGATTCAGAAGCTGTCGAGCAGCTCTGTGATGACCTCGAACGTCGCACCGGGCTGGTGCGCCGCGCAGGACACGACGATCTTCCCGACGGAACACGCTCAGACTTTTACACCTTCGCACATGAGTTCTATCGCGAAGTTCTCTACCAGCGCCAGACCACAACCCGCCGCGCCCGCGGTCACATCCGTATAGCAGAAAAATTGAAGGCTCTCTTCGCGGGACGTGAAGCTGTCGTTGCGTTTGAACTGGCGCGCCACTTTGAAGCGGCCGGCAGCTGGCAGAGGACCATCTGCGCGCTGCGCGCTGGAGCTCTGCACGCGAGAGAACGAGGCGCGTATCAGGACGCAGCGCAGTTGTTGACCCGCGCTTCGCGCATCACCGAAAATCTCCGCGATCCGGAGCGCACCGTCACATCCAACGAACTTGATGCCGAGTTGCAGACGTTGCGCCCAACAGTGAGTGCGCACCAGCAAAGAGCCAGTTGAACATTTGACGTTATCTCCACGAAACCTTGACAACAAACTTGTCAAGAATGGCTAAGGTGTGAATACGGCAAGGAGGTTTCACACATGCGATCCATTCTTCGCAAAGTCATCGTGGCATCAGTATTCGGCGCCGCAGTAGCCCTTGTAGGCAACAGCGCCATGGCAGCAACCAGAGTTAACGTACCTTTCAATTTCAGCGTAGCCGGCAAGACGCTCCCCGCTGGCGGCTATCACCTCGTTCACGATCCCAGCAGTGCGTTTGTCACTCTGCGCAGCCTTGACTCAAACGCCAGCTACACGTGGCTGCTGAATCCAGGCCCCTCTGAGTACGACAAAAAGATCGCGCTCAAGTTCGAGGATCGCAACGGCACACACGTGCTTGAATCCGTTCAATACGGTTCGATGGTCACCCCTCGCCTCGACAAGAGCAGGTCAATTGACATCGAGCGCGAATCCCGGGGTCAATGATTGTATCGGCCCTCCCCCCACGGAACGGGAAACTCGAATAAGGCGGCTTCGATCTACGAAGTCGCCTTTTCGCAATGTAGGCATAAGAAGTTCGGTTGTTCTGCGCCTGCCCGTAGGCACTCCCGCGAATCTCCGCGCCCCTCGAGCTCGGCGGCAGCCAAGCCTCACCTCGTAGATGCGCTGCACACGCCTCCATCTCTGACCGCATTCTTCGATACTCTCAAGCTTTGAGATTGATTGATTCAGTTGAATTCTCATATGGCAGGGAGAGCGTACGGGTGAGTGTCTCGGCCAACGTGTCACGGGCGGTCGTACCCCTCCGTCTCGAACGTTCGATGGAGAGTTCTCTCCTCCGCCATGACGATGCCCGCCGCCCCTCCGCTGACGTACTGTGCCCGTAGGCTCACCCCGAACCAGTGAAATCTAACAGTAGTTATGGTGTCATCGATGCGCGGCAGATCGATCCCCCGCTCCCGTCTGACCTTTTAGTTGACCTAGAGCGGGCGAGATGGCTGCGCACCGGCCGCTTCTGAGATCCTGAATTCAAAAAGCATGATGCCCAACCGAAATACCCGCCAACTCGGCCTCTTCGCAGCCATCGCCGTCGTCACAGGCGAATCCATTGCACTCGGCATCTTCCTTACGCCCGCCGCGATGGCGAAATCTCTCGGCTCACCTCTGCTGCTCGGCCTGGTCTGGCTCGGCATCGCCCTGATGGCCATGTCGGGCGCGCTCTGCTACTCCGCACTCGCCGTCCGGTTCCCCGAGTCAGGCGGCGAGTATGTGTATCTGCGCGCCGTATATGGAGAGCAGACGGGCTTCCTGTACGGCTGGATGAGTTCGCTGGTGATGTATCCCGGCGTGGCTGCCGCGCTATCAGTGGGCTCAGTCTCATACATCGCGCAGATAGCGCCGTTGGACCCGCATCTCCTCCGGCTCATGCCGGCGTTCATTTTGATCCTCTTCGGCGCACTGAATATTCTCGGCACACAGCTCAGTGGAGCGGTCACGTCATTCGCAAACATGCTGAAGCTGACCATTCTCTTGGGTGTCGCAGGATGGGCTCTCTTTGGTGGACACGCGCACGTCAGCAACCTGTTGCCCATTGCTCAGCGCCGTGCGGGCTCTGAAGCTCTGATCCCGGCAATTGCATCGGCAGTGGTCAGCGCGTTCTTCAGCTTCGGCGGCTGGTGGGAAGCGGGCAAGATTGCAGGCGAGGTCCGGAACCCACAACGCACATTGCCGCTGGCATTCCTTGGCGGAGTTTCGCTCGTCACCCTCATCTATCTGCTCATCAGCGGGGCCTTTCTGGCTGTTGTTCCCATCGCCGACGTCACTTCGAATACCGCCTTCGTTGCGCAATTTGGAGCGGTGCTGTTCGGGCAGTCAGGTGCGCGCGTTCTTTCCGGTTGCGTTCTTGTCTGCATCTGCGGAGGCATAGCGGCACTCTCCATGGCCGCTCCTCGCGTTGTGTATGCCATGGCTCTGAAGGGCTCCTTCTTCACCGCATTCGGACGTCTTCATCCCAGGTTTGGATCACCCTTCAACGCCATCCTGCTTCAAACGGCGTTGTCATTGCTCGTTCTGGCCTTTGGCGCGTTTGACCGCGTACTCGCGTTCATTATCTTCTCCGCCGTGATCTTTCTCGCCCTCACCGTGTCCACGCTGTTTCGCCTCGAACGTGCGAAGTCATGGTGGTACCCTGCCGCCCCATCGCTTTTCATCTTTTTCTGCGTAGTGCTTGACGTGCTCATCCTCTTGCACGACCCCATTCCCGCTCTCATTGGCGTGGCGATTGTGCTATGCGGCATTCCCGGCCATCGTGTGCTGCTGGCATTCGGATCAGGAACAGCAGTCGCGACGGCACGAGAGTAATGCAGACCCGTCGCGACGGGAGCTATCGCTGTGCCGGGGATTCACTCGGACATAGGAGTAGGATGACGTTGAGCACCCGGAGCGCCCGCGCCAATCTCCGATCACTGGTGACTGAGGACTGAAACCTCTTCAACATCCTTCAGAAGCGGAAATACGCCCCGATCATCGGCTGAGCGGTATGTGTGAACCGATTCGTCGAGGTGTACAACTTCGTCAGATCGGGCGCCTTGTAGAGATTCCCGCGATACTGGAAACGCAAGCCAAGATGCGGCAGGACGCCCCAGTCCAATCCCGCGCCATACACAAACACACCCTTCGTCGAAGTGTCCGTGTCAGCTTGATTGCTGTCCGGCTGATTAAAGAGCAGCCCCACGCCGCCAAGAACAAACGGACGCAGGTTCGCGGCATGAACCGAAACAAGCCAGTCTGCCGTCACCTCATGCGCAGCAGCCTTCACGGTCTGTGCCGTAAGGGCCGTGCAGGTTGAAATCCCGCAATCGGGCTTGTAGGTCTCATTGCCACGGTTGTACGAATACGTAGCCTCGTACCCCACAAGCGGGTTGGAGATGTGCCGCAGTTCGATGATGCCGCCGGCAGAATTCGCCGGGCTCTCGATGGTCCCGTTTCCATTGGTTCTTCCGCTGAAGGAGCCGTAGAGGCTCAGCGCCACGTCTGTCTGAGCCCACGCCGGAGCCGCCACGCCCAGCATGCACAGCCCGACAAGAAACAGGAATGCCTGATGACAGTTTTTCCGCATCTTCATCTCCTCTTGGATGCTTGTCTCGCGCTCAAGCGAAAGAAGGGGGAACCGCTCGCGAGACAGCTTACGTGCCTCAACCCTTTATCGACGCAAAAGTCGTTGGCTGGGTGGGTTTAATAGCAGTTACCCACGTCGCAGCCGGCACCACCCGATTGGCCGCTATGGGTTTGGCTGGCCATGGCTAGCTGGACTTTCGTCTGAACAGCTGGCAATCGCCGCAACCTGGCAGTTACTGCAAGCTTGGGCTTAGTGCGGAAGTTATCTCCAAAGGAGATAAGAACGACTCAGATGGCCCGCACCAGCCGGACTGGTAGAAAGATGATGGCGCTGACCAGTTCCAGGACTCCTCCGACCGCGATCCCAACGATTCGAAACGGAATCAGCAGCAGCCATACGATCGGATAGGCGATCAGGGCCAGTAGCGCCAGAGGCCAGCACAGAATCAGGAGAATGCACCACAACAAAAACTTCACCATCGCCCTTAACCTCACTCACTTACAAATACGCCGCCGGGCTCCGGGCGGTTCCCGTCAGCTATCTCTTCTTTACCGGGCGCTTACTGGCACTCCATCTCGCCGACTTGGCCTTGCGGTCGGTCCGGCTGCTGGTTTTGGGATTGCTCGCGCGCGCCGCAAGCACCGCCTTGCGCTCCTGGATGAGCTTCTTCCGGTCTGCCTCTGGCATGGCCAGAAGAGTCCTGGTCCGCTTGGGCAGCTTTTCGAAAATCAGTGCGTGAGCGCGCCGTAGTTCGTCCTCGATCTGCCGAGGCGGCAGCACATCCCACCGCTCCAGAGTCACCCAGTAAGCTTTCGCCAGGTAGGGAGTCGGCATGATGCCATCATTCTCTATCAGCTCGTGAAACCGCTCTGCCCCGCAATGGAAGGACAGGACCCCGATTCCTGAGCCGTCCAAATCTGTCATGGCAAACATCTTGCCCCCGATGTCCCTGTCACCCGCCCAGTAGACAAGGTGGTGTCCCCAGTTCAGGGTCTCGGCCACGTGGCGCAGCCTCATGCAGATTTCCCGGATCCGCTCGTTATCCATTCCCCAGAGTTTAGCTCTCCTCCTAGAAATAATCTCACTACCTACTTGACGCCATATACTATTTGTCATACAGTATGTGAAGTACAGTGTATGTCGCACAGCGATACCGAGGCACAACATGACCGTAGCTGAGACCACCTTCGAAAACCTTCGTCTTGAGCTCCGACGTGGCTGCCTCACTTTGGCCGTCCTCGCCCAGCTCAAGCAGGAGCACTATGGCTACACACTCCGCAAAGAACTTGCCGAACATGGGCTTGAAATCGACGAAAGCACACTTTACCCGCTTCTCCGTCGGCTTGAAACGCAGGGCCTTCTGGCGAGTGAGTGGCGCGAAGAAGACAAACGCAACAAACGCTTCTACCGCCTCTCGACCGACGGCGAACACATCCTCGCTCGCCTACTGGACGAGTGGAACGCCATCAACAGCTCCGTCTCCCGCATCCTCGATGCGCCAAATGCCGAGATCAAGTAAGTAAGGACACAACCATGGAACTCCTCGATCGCTATCTCCAAGCCGTCAGAAAGTATTTGCCGTTGCGCCGACAGGACGACATCATCGCGGAACTCCGCGCCAACATGGAGTCGCAGATTGAAGATCGCGAATCCGAATTCGGCCGGCCTCTCACGCAAGGCGAGTTCGATGACTTTCTGCGCAAGATGGGCCACCCCATGGTCGTCGCATCGCGCTACCAGCCGCAACAGTACCTCATCGGCCCAACAATCTTCCCGATGTATCTGTACGTGCTGCGTATCGCGCTGCTGTGGGTTTTCGTCATCTGCATGATTGTCGCCGCCGTCGTGACGCCTCTAACCACGCCCGGCGCTCAATCGGTGTTTGATGCCCTGCTTCGCATACCCGGCATCCTGATCCAGACAGCCGCGTGGATCACTCTCGTGTTTGCCGCGTTCGACTTCGCTCGCACGCGTTATCCCAGCGTGGGCACTCAGATCGAGGGCGTGAACAA
>Ga0068856_100004972_pt1 | contig 13158 bp, 8 predicted proteins | sample KBSCornC62_FD_66595 | JGI IMG/M metagenome (GOLD analysis project Ga0068856, IMG submission 66595) | Corn rhizosphere microbial communities from Kellogg Biological Station, Michigan, USA - KBS Corn C6-2 | ecosystem: Host-associated > Plants > Roots > Rhizosphere > Soil ...
GATCCCGCTAAGCCGCAATGCGGCGCTCCGCCTTTCGGCGGGGCATCAACAGGAAAGCGAACGCCATTTCGCGGCAGACCAGTCTCCTCCGACGGAGGACGGGGCGGTCAAGCGGGACGAGGTGGACGGGACGCTGGAGGTTTCGGCCGACGCCAGGACCCGCGTCACGCTCAATGGCGGCTATTCGACCAATGCCGAGCTGGAACTGCTGCCGACCCAGATCGCCACGCGCCAGCGTTATGAGGCGATGACGGCCGGCATCCGTACCGATCACGATACCGATTGGGGCAGCCTGACCGGCGGCGTCTATGCCAATTGGCTCGACGCGCATTTCGGGCAGGCCAAGAGCGGTACCACCGAATTCGACCCCGAATCGATGCAGAACCGCATCGTCGTGGCGCAGGGCTCCGCGCTCGTCAGGTTGGGACTCAGCAACGTCCTGCGCCTCGGCGTCGAATATCGCGAAAACCGGCTCGACGGCGCGGCGCTGTTCGCGCCCCGGATCGACTATACCGTCTGGTCGGGCAGCGCGATGATCGACCTGCATCCGACCGATGCGTTCGCGCTCACCTTCGCCGGACGTCTCGATCATTTCGGCCTGGGCACGGATGGCGCGGTACGCCTTCCCGCCGCCAACGAACCAAGTGACTACAACCGGCAGTTCGTCCGTCCGAGCTTCAACGCGGCCGCTTTGTTCCAGCTCGGAGCAGCGGGCCAGCTGCGCATCAATGGCGGGCTCGGTTACCAGATACCGTCGCTTATCGATCTCGGCCTGCGCCTGCCGCTCGCACCGATGCCGGGTCTGCCAGACTTGTTGCTGGCGGGCTCGCCGGGATTCAAGCCCGTCGCGGTGTGGAGCGGCGAGATCGGCTATGCCAAGCCCCTGACGGACAAGACCAAGCTCGACGTCACCTTCTTCTATACCCGCACCAAGGATTCCATCGCTTCGCCGGGGGAGGCGCTGACCTTGACGCCGAGCATGGTCGGCGGCTTCTCCCTGGTCGCGCGTTTCGCGGATGCGGGCGAGTTCCGCACTGCGGGTGCGGAAGTGTCGCTGTCCGGCACGATCGGCCGGCACGTCGACTGGCGCGCAAACTATACCTTCACCGACACCAACCAGAGGCTGCAGCCGATCGAGGTGCTGGCCTTGTCTCCGCGCGACACGACCGCGCGCCATAAGGCCAATGTCGAGATCGGCTATCGGCAGGATCGCTGGTTCGCCACGTCGGTGCTTCGCTATACTTCCGCCACGCGCCAGTTCGGCGATGATGTGCTGGGCCAGATCGCGCTGTTCGACGTCAAATCGGCTCTGGCGTGGGACCAGAAGTTCGGTGTCCACCTGGGCCGCGCGACCGTTACCCTGACCGGCGAAAACCTCACGGGTGCCAGCGGCGCGTCGGGATCCCCGATTCCGGCCGACCGGCGCCTCATTGCGGGGATCAAGTTCGGGCTGTGAAGCGCCTGGTCGCCTCGATCGAACGGTTGGAACGGAAGGTCCGCTTCCGGGATTGGCCGCTGGTGTGGAAGTTCGCCGCTGCGCCGGCTTCCATGCTCGCGCTGTTCCTGGTGTCGGTCACGCTCTGCATGGCCGCTTTGATCTATGCGCAGAACGGCACGGATCGCCTGGTCACGCGCGACATGACCGATGTCGCGACGCTCAGCGACGTCACCGCGCGCTTCGAACACGCCAACGGCGAAATGTATCAATTGCTCGCGGACAAGGCGGCGGCCATCCCCGGCACCAACGTCGCCGCCCGCACCGCCGCGATCGAGGCGGAATTGAAGCAGGTGCGGGCCGACCTCGCCCAGTTCGCCGCCTCCGCGCCGGACGAGGATCGCCGCAAGATCCAGACGACGCTCGCGCTGATCGACAAATATGCGGATGCGATCAACGTGGTTTCCTCGATGCTCGACATCGATTTCGCGTCGAGTACCGCCATGCTCGCCCCGTTTCGCGCCAACGCGCGTCAGGTGATCGATCAGATCAATGCGATCACGGCCGGTGGTGTGGCCGATGCGCGTGAGCATGCGGCCGCGATCCAGCGCCGGATCGAGGTGATGGTCGTGCTGGTCGCGCTCTCGGCGATCCTGCTCGCGGTGGTCGGCGTGGCCGGACCGATGGCGATCGGCCGTTCGCTGATCCGCCCGATCCTGCGCATCGCCGAAGTGACGAGCTCGCTTGCCGCGCGTGACCATGAGGTCGATCTCGATGCGCTCGATCGCGGCGACGAGCTCGGTCAGATCGTGTCGGCCCTCAAGACCTTCCGTGTCCAGGCGATCGAGAAGGACATGCTCGAACGCGATGCGCATGAGGAAGAAAGACGCCGCACCGCCGCGGTCGCCGCCGCGACCGCGGAAGGCGAGCGCGCCAAGCGCGAGACGCTCGACCATCTGCTCCACCAGTTCGAATCGCGCGTCGGCGCCATGATCGATCAGGCACAGCAGGCGATGCGCCGGCTCGACCATAATGCCGAGCGGGTCGACCAGGCGGTGCAGGGCGCCAACATGCTGGCCGAGAATCTGGAGCAGGCGGCTTCCGCCTTCGCCTCCGAGATGGAAATGGCGGGCGCGGCGACCGGCGCGCTGGTTTCAGCGATCCGGACGATCGACAATCAGGCGGCGATGTCGAACGCGATCGTCGCGCGCATCCAGGAGCATGCCGATCTCGCCGAAGGGGCGGTCCATCAATCGGTCGAACGCGCGCAGGAGGTCGAGAAGGTGGTGAGCGTGATCGATACGATCGCCGGCCAGACCAAATTGCTTGCGCTCAACGCGACGATCGAGGCGGCGCGCTATGGCGAGCAGGGCCGGGGCTTCGCGGTGGTGGCGGGCGAGATCAAGTCGCTCTCCAGCCGCACCGGTGCTTCGACCGGCGAGGTGCGCCAGCAGGTGGGCGAAGTGCAGCGCGGGATCCGCCGGGTGGCCGATGCGACCTCGGAACTGACCGCCTTGATCGACCAGATGGGCGGGGTGGCGACGCAGGTTGCCGCGGTATCGCGCGATCAGGCGCGCACCACCGATCTGATCGACCAGCGGATCGACGCGGTGCGAAACCGTGCCGAAATCCTGTTCGCGACCAGCGCGGACATCCGTTCTTCGGCGATCGCGAACCAGGAATCGGTGCGCGACTTGCGCGCCGACGGCCGCGCGCTGGAGGCGAGCCTCCAGGAACTGCGCGAGGACGCGCGCGCCTTCGTGACCCACCTGCGCGCGGGCTGAAGCCGGATCACGGCCCGAAGCGATTCAGCACAGCCGAGTCAGGGCACCCAGAAAAGCATGTCGGCAACCTCGCGCTGGAGATGGCCTGCCTGCCATTGATCATTGTCTTCCAGCCCGTGCCAGCCGTTGCTGGTGTGCGAGCCCACATAATCGCGCCAGCGATATTCCTGGAAGATCGAGACGATGTTCGCCGCATAGGCTTGCGCCAGCGCCGCATTGCCTTCCAGCACGACCAGATTGTCGTCATTGGCGTGGCTGGCCTTATAGCCCATATTGTGTGAGCCGGTCATGACGACGGGCTTGGCGCCGAACGGGTCGATCACGACCACCTTGCTGTGCACCATCACGCTGCTGGCGCCCTTCAGTTCGCTTTCCCAGTCATAATAAACGCTTTTGATCGCTTCCGGCACGAGCACCGATTTGGGCAGGTGGCTGGGATCGGCATCGCCGCTGCGGATCAGGTTCACCGGCGCGGTCGCGGCCGCATCGGTCAGGCCCTTTATCTCCTGATTGACCACGCCGCGCGTGTAGACGTCGCTCGAGGCTTTCTCCTCAAGGATCGTCTGCAACAACGTCTCGCGCGCTGGCTCGGTCGTATAGGTGCCGGGAAAGAAGAAAAGGAACAGGATGCCGTCCTTCGCCGCCTTGATGCGGGCGCGCGCGAAATCCATGTCCTGCGCTTCGCCGGTCGCGGCGAACCACGGCGTGATCGCGGTCGCGCCGGCGCCGTGCGTGGTAGCGGTCGAGTTCCCCGCGACGAGCGGCGCGCCATAAGCATTGCCCGCCTGTTCGAGCCGGTCCCAGGCCGCCCTGAAATCGGCGGCCACGCCGGGATCTTCGATCAGGATGCCGTTGTTGACCTGGGTACAGAGGCCGGTGACCGTCAGGTTTGTGCTGCCGGTCCACACCTTTTCGGGCATGCCCGCAGCGTCGCAGAACAGAATGAACTTGTTGTGCGCGAAATGCCCCTGCGAGACGATGCGGTCGTGCAGGTCGATCTGGCTCGTGGTGCGCAGATCCTGACGAACATCCGCATTCTCGTCCGTCTTGCCTTTGCCGAAGGCGCCATTGCCGAGGATGAGATGGCAGCGCGATCCCAATGCCTTCAACCCCGCGATCACCTCCGCATCGTTGAGTTCGTAGAGTGCGGCATAGACCGGACCGGGGGCGTTCTTGAGCAGGTCGAGCAGCGCGGGCTTGAGATGGCCCGCCAATTGCTCGCGCAAAGGATCGCCCGGGGTGGATACCGCTTGGAGCAACGTGGTCTTGGGCGCGCCGCCCTTGGCCTGGAGCGCGCGCGCGACCCATTGCGTGGCGATCACCCCGCGGTTGAACCAGGCGCTGACACCATCGCCAACCGCGGGACCGATGGTGAAAGGCTGCGTCCAGGTGGCGCCGGTCAGGTCGGGTTGGACCAGGCCGCCGGGGCCGCCGAGGACCGGGACGACGCAATAGGAAACGCTGTCGCCCGGCTCGACGTCGTAATCCCACCACATGTAGCGCTGGATCGGCCAGCGCCAGGCCTCGGCGGGGGGCGGCGGGGTCTCGCCTTGCTGGAAACCGATCCGGTTGCGCAGCCACGATTCGATCGAAGGCTGGTTGCCGCGCGTCAGCTTCCGCCGGATTGCGAAGCCGCGGCAATCCGCGATCGGTGCCCAGGTCTTGGGATCGGGGTCGGCCGGCCGCCACGCGAGGCAGACATGGTCCCCGTTCGAGAAGATATTCACCGCCAGCATCTTCACCCCCGATCGGAAGTCATTCGGGCTTGCGCGGCGCTTCAGTCACGCCTCGGCGCGAACCTCCCCTTCGACCTTTAAGCTCGGCTGATTGCGATATCATGGCATGGTCCGTCCAACCACCGCGACAGGGCCGCCGCGGAAGCTTTTGCAACCATTCCGACTACAATTCCCTGAGGGAGACGATATGCGGAGCGGGCCGTCGGTGCCGTCTAAGCGAGCAAATCCCGTTCTTCCGGGTGGCGCTCGATGTAGCGCGCCACGAACGGGCATTCGGCGATTATTCTGAGCCCGCGCCGGCGCACGTCGGCGAGTGCGGCCCCGATCAGGACGCTGGCGAGGCCACGACCCTGCAGCGCTTCGGGAACAACCGTATGGACGAACGCGAGCGCATCTCCACGCGGCTCGTAATACGCCACGGCGATTCCGCCGTCGGCATGGAGTTCGTACCGCTTGCGCCCTTCGTTATTGATCACATCTCCGTCCATATTCGCCTCAAATCCTGTAGGTACGTACCTACCTTGTAGCGCTCGCGACACAGATTGGCGGGGTTTGTCGACAAAATCGAGAGCCCGCCCGCTTTACGATTGCGCGTCCCACGATCGCGGCCTTTTCGTCGGAAAAAATCCGGGTGGGCGAGGCGTACAAGATGGGCGGAATCAGCAGCACATTGTCGGATCGGCAAGCGGTATGGGCGTTCGCGCTTGGCTGCCTTGCCGTCACTGCGGGCGTGTGTGCCCATTTGCCCATGTTCGCGATGGCGCGGGCGATGCACTATCACTTGGCCGGCATGCCCATGGGCGGCACGATGATCTTCGGCATGTTTCTCATTGTCGCCGGCGTGTTCGTGGCCGCCTATGGCCTGCTTCCGCGCAATGTCGCCGCACAGCGCGCGGCGGCCGCCGACATTGTCATTGCCGCGCCCGAGGACGCGCATCTCGGCCCGGCTCACTGGGGTTTGATGGCGATATTGGTCATCGCCCTGGTGATTGACGTGATGAAGCCGGCCTCGCTCGGCTTCACCGTGCCGGGGATGATCACGGAATATGGTGTGCCCAAGAAGACGGTATCGCTCGTGCCCTTCTTCGCATTGGGGGGGACGGTTGCCGGATCCGTCGTCTGGGGTTGGATCGCGGATATTTACGGGCGGAAGGCGTCGATCCTGCTTTCGGCCGTGATGTTCGTCGGCACATCGATCTGCGGCGCGATGCCCAGCCTCGCCTGGAATATCGGCATGTGTTTCATGATGGGGGCTGCGGCGGGCGGAATGCTACCCGTGACCTATGCCTTGCTCGCCGAGATGATGCCCAACCGCCATCGTGGGTGGAGCCTGGTGCTGGTTGGCGGTCTGGGCGCAGTCGGCGGCTATTTCGCAGCGAGTGGGCTTTCGGCATTGCTCCAGCCGATCTTCGGTTGGCGGATATTGTGGCTCGCAAATCTGCCGACCGGCCTGACTTTGGTCGTGCTGGGCGCGTTCATTCCAGAATCGGCCAAGTTCCTGCTGTCGCGTGGGCGCGTGAAGGAGGCGGAGATCGTGATGCGCCGCTTCGGTGCAAAGGCGCGCAAGGCGAGCGCCGCGATCGTCGCCGAGAAACATGGCTCGCACGCGCTGACCGGCCTCAAGCTTTACGGCAAACTTTCCGCCCTCAGCATCTGCGCGTTGTCGTGGGGATTGGTGAATTTCGGATTGCTGCTGTGGTTGCCCGCCGATCTGGTCGCCAAGGGTTATTCGGTGGGCGTATCGAGCCGGCTGCTCGCCGAAAGCGCGCTGATCGCTTTCCCAACTGTGTTCCTGGCGGCGCTGCTTTACAGCCGCTGGAGCACCAAATGGTCGCTGGTCACGATGATCGCGCTGACGCTGGCGGGGCTGTTGCTGGTGCTGCATCTCGAACTGGCCGGGCATGGCAGCCCGGTGCTGCCTGTGGCGCTGCTGATCGTCGGCACCAACGGCATGATCGCGATCGTGTTGCCTTATACGGCGGAAAGCTTCCCGCTGAAGGTGCGCGGGCGCGCGACGGGCTGGGTCGCTGCCTGCACCAAGGCTGGCGGCCTTTTCGCGCAGGCGCTGACGATCAGCGGCATCATCCTGTCGATGGGATTGTCCGCATCGCTGATCATGATCCCCACAACCTTGGCGCTGGTCCTAGTCGCCTGGTTCGGTCGCGAAACGCGCGGCAGCGACCTGCGCGATCTGGATGCGGACAGCGGCCAGATCGGTCATACGGAAGCCTAGGCGCGAGCCATGCGTTCTCCACCAAAACAGGAGAATGATCATGGCCAAGCCGCCAGAAGCCACGCCGCATTCGGACATTGACGGCGTCAACCGCGACGCGCGCATCGGCACGCCGTCCAAGTCGCCCAGGCCGGAGCCCGGCTCGGCGTTGAATCATGCCAGGGAAGAGAGCAAAGCGCGGCCGAAGCAGACCAAGCCGCTAACCTAAGCGGCGGCGTAGGCCGGAGCGGGTGCGCGCTTGGGCGGTTCCTGATCTTCGGTCGGGAGCGCCTCACCGGGATCCGCCGTGAACAGGCCGTAGCGGGCAAGCCGGGCGCCCCAATCCGGGCGCGACGTCCAGGCCGCGATGAAGGGTGCGCCGAGCAGGCCGATTGTCACCGGAAGCTGCCAGATGCCCGCGCCGAGATCTCCCATCGAGATCAGCCAGAAAGGCAGGCCGAGTACTACATGGGCCGCGTAATAGTCGAATGCGTCGCTTAGCGGGACGCCGTCGGTATCCCGCCGTTGCGGGCGCCACCCGCTTTGCTTGCCGGCCAGGATCTCGACGATCGACAGGCATTGCGATGCCATCACGATCGGCGCGACCAGGATCGAGAGCGGAATCTCGGCCAGCATGCTCAGCAGGATCGCCCGCCACCCGCCGAGGCTGCGCACCAGCGCGCGGTCGAACAAGGCCCAGACCAAAGCGAGCAATTTGGTGCCGAACAGCAAGGCAAAGGTGACCGCGATCAGCCAGCCGGGCGTGCCGGTGCCCGCGATCGGCCCGCCGACGCGGAGCGACTGGAGAGCGCTGACCGCGAGCAGGAGCAGCCAAAGCGGCGAGGTCAAATAGGAGGAGGCGCCCATCAATAATTGCAGCCGGCTGACCCAATGCAATCCCGAAGCGTCAAGCAGCCGCAGGTGCTGGAGATTGCCCTGGCACCAGCGCCGGTCGCGGATCGCGTGATCGATCAGGGTCGGCGGGCTTTCCTCATAGCTGCCTGCGCGCAGCACCATCATTCGCGTCCGCCAGCCGCGCCTGCGAAGCAAGGTCGCTTCGACCATGTCGTGGCTCTGGATCATGCCACCGAGCGGGGCGGGGCCCGACAAAGCGGGCAGACCGCAGCTTTCGGCGAAGGCGCGCACGCGCACGATCGCGTTATGCCCCCAGAAAGTCGCTTCGTCGCCCGACCACCAGGCGAGGCCCGCGCTGAAGATCGGCCCGTAAAAGGCGACCGAGAATTGCTGCCAGCGCGCGAACAGCGTGCGCGCGGCAGTCAATTGCGGGTTGGTCTGGATCAGCGCGACGGTTTCGTCCGCCTCGATTTCCGACGCCAGGCGCGCCATCACAGCGCCGCTCATCCGGCTGTCGGCATCGAGCACGATCATCGATTCATAGGCCGCGCCGAAGCGGCGGACCCAATCGGCGATATTGCCCGGCTTGCGCGCAACGTTGCGTGCACGGCGGCGATAGAAGACCGGGCAACCGCCGGGGCGCCGCAACGCGCGGCATGCAGCGCGTTCGGCGGTTTCGGCCGATGCGTGGGAATCGCTCAGCACGAAGAAGTGGAACAGCGACTGCGTCTCGATCCGGGCGAGGTCTGCCGCCATGCGCCCGATGCGCGCGCCGACCGCTTCGATATCCTCATTATAGATCGGAATCAGCACCGCGACCGGGCGCGAAGGCGCGGGATAGGCGCGCCCCACCTGGTTACGATTGCCGATCGAGACGGCCAGGCCCGCCCCCGCGGTGAGCAGGCCGAAGCCGATCCATGCGAACAGCATGAGGCTCAGGATCACAAGAAACTGATCGACCGCGTCATAGCCATCGAGAGCCAGTAGATCGGCGATACCGAGACTGGCGATGAAACCGATCAGCCCGCTGCCCGCGATCAGGAAGACGCGCCGCGCCCAATGGCGGGGCGGGGCGGCGTGATGCGTGGGCTCGGGCTGATGATAGAAATCCTGCACCGGCATCGCCAGCGGTGCCTCGGGCGGCAGGTTCGCATCGGGGAGGGCGGAACCGGTTACGGGCGTCATGACCGGCGCATCGGAGCTACGCAACGCGCCTTCCCGAAGCACCTCTCCACCAGCCGCGAAGGCATGGCTTCCGTTATCGTCGAGGTGAGTGGGAGTACCTTCTCGAAACTCGAGACTCACAGGAACTGATATAGGAGCGTTTCCGTCAAAGCGGCGTCGCCGCGACGCAGATAAGCCCGCAAGTCGTTCGTCTCGCCGCTTTTGTGCGGGACGTCGACGATCAGCCGCCAGCGGTTTCGGGTGCCGACCACCGGATAGGCGACGCTGCTGATCGGCGTCGCGCGGGATAGCGAGATGACGGGCTCGACCCCGCTCGACCGGTCCAGCCCGGCGAGCGACGCGCCTTCGAAATCGGCGACCAGACGCGTGGCATCGGGAATCGGCGGCGTCCCCGGGCTGCCGGCCACGCCACGCCAGCAATCGACCGTGCGCGCGACAGTCGAAGGGGCGGGCTCGTCGCCGATCCAACGCAGGCGATAGTCGAGCGCATAATGATTGCCCGCTTTGGCGGGGGCGGAGGGGGTCCAGAAGGCGACGATATTGTCGTCGGTCTCGCCGCGCGTCGGTAATTCGAACAAGGTGACTGCGCCCGCGCCCCAGGCGCCTTGCGGCTCGACCCACAGGCTGGGGCGCTTTTCGTAGAAGACGCCGTCATCCTGGTAATGGTCGAAATTGCGGTCGCGCTGGAACAGGCCGAAGCCTTTGGGGTCCTTGTCCGCGAAACTGTTGGTGATGGCATGGGGCGGGTTGTCGAGCGGACGCCAAATGCGCTCGCCCGCGCCGGTCAACATCGCCAGCCCATCGCTGTCATGGATTTCGGGGCGCCAGTCGATCCCTTGTTCGCGATTGCCTTCGCCATACCAGAACATGCTGGTGAGCGGGGCGATTCCAAGCCGCTCGATATCGCGCCGGAGCGTCATGACCAGGCTGACCTCCTGGACCATCTCTTTCGGTCCGGCACGGTTCACGAAGCGCCAGGCGCCGGCGGCGCTGGGGGAATCAAGCAAGGCATAAGCCGTGACCGCGTCGCCGGGGCCGCGCTCGATCCAGAAATGGGTGAAATCCGGAAATTCCTCGAGGCGGCCAAGTCCGGTGTCGATCGCCAGTCCGCGCGCGGACAGGCCATATTGGTGGAGCGGTCCGGCCGAACGGAAATAGGACGCACCCGCAAAGGCAAGCCAGTCGCCCCGGCCACCTGGGTTCATCAACCTGAAACCGGAAAAGCCCGCTACGTCGGCCGGGAGATGCTCCGCGCCGCTATAGAGGTCGCGCCTGAATGGGAAAGCGCGCGCTCGGCCATTCTCGACCAGCGCGATCTGCACCGGCCGATGCGCGTAGCGGTTGAGCGGGAAGAAGCGGACCGGCGCCGCACTATCGGGCCAAATCGTCGCCTCGGGCCGGTAAGCGATGCTGTTGGCGACATCGTAGCTTATCGCCGAGGCGCCGGCAGGCGGTGGCGGGGGGGCAACATAAGGGCGCGCGGCGAGGCGGGCGGCTTCCGCCTTGAGGATTTCCCACGAGAAAGGTGCGGCGGAGGGGGCGGCACGCGCCGGAAAGGCAAGACCACCAACGCAGGCGGCCGCACCGGCGAGCAATTGACGGCGGGTGGGATGGCGTGCGGTCATGATCGGGCGGAAAGGCGCAATGGACCGGTCCGGTTCCGTAGGCGAAACGATAAGCGATGGTCCGGCGCCAGCCAGCGCCGGACCGAAGCAAGATCAATCGCGCTCGACGCAGAGCGCGATACCCATGCCGCCGCCGATGCAGAGCGTGGCAAGGCCCTTCTTGGCATCGCGGCGCTGCATCTCGTGGAGCAGGGTGGTCAGGATGCGCGCGCCCGAGGCGCCGATCGGGTGGCCGATCGCGATCGCGCCGCCATTGACGTTGACCTTGGAGGCATCCCAGCCAAGCTCCTTGCCAACCGCAAGCGCCTGCGCGGCGAAGGCTTCATTGGCCTCGACCAAATCGAGATCGGCGAACTTCCAGCCTGCTTTTTCCAACGCCTTCTGGCTGGCGGTGACGGGGCCGATACCCATGATCGCGGGATCGACACCGGTCGAGGCCCAGCTCTTGATCTTCGCCAGCACGGGCGAGCCGCGGCGCTTCGCCTCATCGGCCGACATGACCACGATCGCGGCGGCGCCGTCATTCAGGCCCGAAGAGTTAGCGGCGGTGACGCTGCCTTCCTTCTTGAAAGCCGGGCGCAGGCCCGCGAGGCTGGCGACGACCACGCCCTCGCGAATGAATTCATCCTGGTCGACCACGGTGTCGCCCTTGCGGCCCTTGATCGTGACCGGTGCGATCTCGTTGGCGAACTTGCCGTCACGCCGCGCGGCCTCCGCCTTGTTCTGGCTGGAGGTGGCGAAGATGTCCTGTTCCTCACGCGTGATCTGATATTTCTCGGCGAGATTCTCGGCGGTGATGCCCATGTGATAGCCGTTGAAGACGTCGGTCAGGCCGTCCTTGATCATCGTGTCGACCAGCGACAGGTCGCCCATCTTTTGCCCGGCGCGGATCGCCTGCGCGTGCGGGCTCATCGACATATTTTCCTGACCGCCCGCGACGATGATCGTCGCGTCGCCCGCCTGGATCGACTGCGCGGCCACCGCCACCGAGCGCAGGCCCGAACCGCACACCTGCTGCACGCTCCAGGCCGGGACCTCCTTGGGCAGGCCGGCGCCGATCGACGCCTGGCGCGCCGGATTCTGGCCCTGGCCCGCGGTCAGCACCTGGCCGAGGATGACCTCGTCCACATCCGCCGGATCGACGCCCGCATCCTGCAGCGCGGCCTGGATTGCGACGCGGCCCAGTTCATGCGCGGGCGTGGTCGCGAAATGGCCGAGGAAGCTGCCGACGGGGGTGCGTTTGGCGGCGGTGATGACAACTTCGGTCATGGGGAAGGGACTCCTGAATTGGAACTTTATGTGGGCGCCTAGCGCGCGGATGTGACGCGGGAAAGCCATTCTGCCAGCGGCTCCCACAAGCTCTGCTTCGCCCGGCTACCGACGATCATGCCGACATGGCCCAGCTCCAGATCATGGCGCTCGCCCACGCCGGGCGTGGTCGCCGCGGGTACGATCCGGTCGATGGTGGAAGCGATTTCGAGCACCGGCAAGGTCAACGCCCGCGGATCGATGTTCGTGCCGCCGACCCGCCATTTCCCCTTGCCGGGAGCATCGTCCGCGAACAGGTCGAGGAACAATTCGCGCGCGGCGCCGCGCGTGAGGGGCGGGCCGTCATTCGCCCAATCCTCCAGGCGGACGAAGGCCTGCGATTGGGGATCGGCCGGATCGCGCAGCCCGTGCGCCTCATATTTGGCGATCGTGCGCGTGGGGTCGAGCCGCCAGAAGGCGGCCTGCAATATCTCCATCGGCAGCACGCCCAATGCGTCGGTCGCGGGCTCGGCGGTGCGCCACAGGTCGGCGAGCGCGGCACGCGTGCTTTCAGGATAGTCGCCAAAGCGCCAAGGCGTGGCGATCAGCGCAAGCGCGGTGACCGGACGCATGGCGGCTGCGGCAATCGCCATCGTCCCGCCCAGGCAATAGCCGACCAAGGATACCGGCATCCCAATCGTGTCGATCAGCGGCAGAAGCATCGTCTCGACATGACCCGCCACGCTGAGCTCGCGTTCTTCGGGAAGCGGCGAGCCCCAATCGAGCAACAGCGGGCGCAGACCTTGCGTCGCCAGCCAGCGCAGCAATGAGCGCTCCGGGTCGATATCGAGCACGTCGGGCGGATTGATCAGCGAGGGTATGAACAGGACCGTCGGACCGTCGCCGCCATAATCGCGGATCGAGGCGCGGCCGGCGCGCGCGATCACGGGCGCGGGCGCTGGCCCCGCGGTGCGATCCGCCTCCTGATAAAACCGCAGACCGCGCAGCGCTGTTGCGGTGCGGTCAGGCTCGCCTGCGGTTTCGCTGCGCAACATACTCAGAAAAAGCGGCAAAGGCC